>NHCFR00700__coassemble_1031_pt1 | contig 34938 bp, 31 predicted proteins | sample NHCFR00700__metabat2_high_PE_007 | metagenome-assembled genome bin NHCFR00700 | reverse complement strand
GCACCTGTAGGGGCGGCTCTCCGAGCCGCCCGCGGGTCGATCGGAGATCGACCCCCTACGCAGCGCTCTGTAATCCATACTGCACCTGTAGGGGCGGCTCTCCGAGTCGCCCGCGGGTCGATCGGAGATCGACCCCTACAAAACCCGCTCAGGCTCCATGGCGTCGTGGAGGGTGTCGGTGATGGCGTCGCGGAAGATGGAACCGGCCTGGGTGTGGACGGTCTGCATGCTGGCCGCCGCCATGTTCACCGGCACGTTGCCCGACATGGACACGTCCAGGTCGAAAATCATCTTCACTTCCTTGTCCGAGTTATCCCCGCCGCGCTTGATGAGCCCCGGCCCCACGTGGAGCTTCACCCGGCAGCCGCCGGGGATGGCCGCGTCCACGTCCTGGGTGCAGCGGACAAAGGCGCCCTCCTGCATGTCCTCCTCGGCCAGAAGCCCCAGATAGGCTGGCTCCATGAGCTCCCGCCAGGGGGTGCCCTCCAGGTCGAGATCCCGGCGGGAGAAGGCGTTTAAGTACCTCAGTCCCACCCGCTGGAAGTAGGCCGGGTGGTAGGTGCGGATGAAGCTGGCCAGGGGCTTGTCCATCATCCGGGCAAAGGCCTCCCAGCGGTCATACTTGGCGCAGGTGAGGGAGATGAAATCCTGGGTGAGGTTGATGCGGTAGCTCCCGTCGGCGGTCATAAACTGGTAGTTGGTCACCGGCTTGGGCTGCTCCACCTTGGGCGGCTGGCCGGGCACCGGGGTGACCTTCATGGGCGGCTGATCCTGCCGCCGCAGGTACTGGGGGAACACATCGCGGATGGCCTCCTGGAACTCCGCCGGTTCGTGGGCGGAGATGGAGAGAATGGTGGGAAACCGCAGCTGACAGATAACCTCGGCCAGCTGGGGATGGCGGTAAATCACGCGCTCTGCTTGAGAGAACATGGAAAGCACTCCTTACTGATTTCTTTTTGTTATCATACCACGTTTTTCCGCCGTTGTCTCCCCACAAACGAAAAAAACGCCGCGCCCTGGAGCGCGGCAGTGCATTACGCGGTCTTCTCCTTTTTCTTGTCCTTCTTCTCCACGTACTTGCCGGCGGTGGGGCTCTTGCCGGGGATGGTGAGCGCCAGGCTGAAGCCGGGGATCAGGAACAGGGCGGGATACTCCGTGAGCCACGAGGCAGTGAGCCACAGGCCGGGAATGAGCAGGCTCGCCAAGTAGATGAGGGGAATTCCCACGCCCAGCACACGGTAAAAGTGCCGCCCCCGGCGGGACGCCTTGCCCATCACCGGCAGCATCAGCATGCCGCCCACGCCCAGAAAGACCAAAGGCAGACCCGCATCGCCAATGAGATTGGCCAGGGGCAAATTGCGGCTCAGCTGTCCCAAGATCGTTCCGGCGGCCAAAAGCAGCGCGCAGCCCAGGAGAAACAGCACGAGAAAAATGGTGAACACGGTTTTGCGCAGCATGGTAACTCCCTCCTTTTGCCTCCAGTATACCACAGCCCCGTCCCCGGCACAAGAAGCGGCGGAAAAATTGCGCCGCCGCCGGATTTTTTCATTTTTCAGTGGAAAAGCAGTGGATCGTGTGGTATAATATTTTGGTTTTTGAAATCTTAGGCAGCACCGCACAATTTGGCAAGAGCATTCGGCCAAAGATTTTGCCTCATACGAAAGTTATAAAAGGGCGGGAATACTGTATGTATTTCCCCCTTTTATAACTGCACGGATGGGGCGAAAGATTGGGCGAAGGCCGCAGACACAATTGTGCGGTGATGCCCTAATTCTGGAGGGAGCCGCCCATGTAAGCCGCGATGCCTTCTTCAAGACAATCTATTCTGACTGGAGGAACCACCATTGCCTACTCTGCAAGACGAAATCCGGCGGCGGCGCACCTTTGCCATCATCTCCCACCCCGACGCCGGCAAGACCACCCTCACCGAAAAATTCCTGCTCTACGGCGGCGCCATCGCCCAGGCCGGCGCCGTCAAGGGCAAAAAGAACCGCCGTGCCGCCGTATCGGACTGGATGGAGATTGAAAAGCAGCGCGGAATCTCCGTCACCTCCTCGGTGATGCAGTTTCAGTACGAGGGCTTTTGCATCAACATCCTCGACACCCCCGGCCACCAGGACTTCTCCGAGGACACCTACCGCACCCTGATGGCCGCCGACTCCGCCGTCATGGTCATCGACGCCGCCAAGGGCGTGGAGGCCCAGACCCGGAAACTGTTCAAGGTGTGCGCCATGCGGGACATCCCCATTTTCACCTTCATCAACAAGATGGACCGGGAGGCCCGGGACTCCTTCGAGCTGCTGGAGGAGCTGGAGAAGGAGCTGGGCATCGAGACCTACCCGGTGAACTGGCCCATCGGCTGCGGCAAGGAGTTCCAGGGCGTGTACGACCGGGGCTCCAAAAAGATCATCCATTTCACCTCCAACGGGGGCGCCAAGGCGGCCACCGCCACCGAGGTGGAGCTGGGCGATCCCAACCTGGACGGCCTGATCGGGGAGCGGCTGCACCGGCAGCTCACCGACGAGATCGAGCTGCTGGACGGCGCCGCCGCCGAGTTCGATCTGGATCGGGTGCGCCACGGCAAGCTGTCCCCGGTGTTCTTCGGCTCCGCCCTCACCAACTTCGGCGTGGAGCCCTTCCTGGAGGAATTTCTGCGCATGACGCCCCCGCCCCTCTCCCGGGAGGCCGATTGCGGCGTCATCGACGCCTTCTCGCCGGACTTCTCGGCCTTTGTGTTCAAAATCCAGGCCAATATGAACAAGGCCCACCGGGACCGGCTGGCCTTTATGCGCATCTGCTCGGGCAAGTTCGAGCGGGATCAGGAGTATTTCCACGTTCAGGGCGGCAAGAAAATGCGCCTCTCCCAGCCCCAGCAGCTCATGGCGCAGGAGCGCGAAATCGTGGAAGAGGCCTACGCCGGGGACATCATCGGCGTTTTCGACCCGGGCATCTTCTCCATCGGCGACACCGTTTGCATGCCGGGGCAGAAGTTCCGCTTCGCCGGCATCCCCACCTTCGCCCCGGAGCACTTCTCCCGGGTCAGCCCCAAGGACACCATGAAGCGCAAGCAGTTCATCAAGGGCACCGAGCAGATTGCCCAGGAGGGCGCCATCCAGATCTTCAAGGTGCCGGGCACCGGCATGGAAGAAGTCATCGTGGGCGTGGTGGGCACGCTGCAATTTGACGTGTTCCAGTACCGCATGCGCAGTGAATACGGCGTGGAGCTTCGCATGGAGAATCTTCCCTACGAGCACCTGCGGTTTATCACCAAGAGCCCCGTGGCCGACCTCAAGGACTTGAACCTCAGCTCCGACGCCGAGCTTCTCGAGGACTACAAGGGAAATAGCCTTCTGGTCTTCTCCAGCCTCTGGAGCATCGACTACAACATCAAGAAAAACCCCGGCCTGGAGCTGGCCGAGGCCATCAGCCGGTAAAAAACGCCGGAGCTGTGGAAAGACCCGTGGAAAAATTGTTGAAAAATTTCCTCCGCCGGCGATTTTCGACATACAAACCCAGCGCAATGTGCTATGATACCTCCAGCGGACGGAATTTTCCGCCGCTGGAGATATTTTTTGCAATGGTTACAGGGCGATCCGCCGCCGCAGCGCCAGCACCGCCGCGGTGCGGTCATCCCCTGCCTGGCTACAGCTGACGATGCCGGAGGCCAGCTCCTTCGGCGACGTGCCCGCGTACTGCCGGAGAAAGCGCTCGGCCGCCTCTCCGCCGGCACCGTCGCTCACCAGTACCAACATCTCCCCCCTTGCCAAGGACAGCTTTGCTTCCTCCGGGCGGTGTTCCTCTCCTGCACTGATTCCCGGCGGCGGCGAGGCTGTCCCGATTTTTTCCACGGCGCCCTTCTTTTTGAGGTAGGAGGGCGCCGCGCCCCATTTGTAGAGCGCCGCCTCCCCGGTCATCAGGTCGATCTCCGCCAGATCCACCGTGGAAAAGGCGCCGTCGTCCCGGAGAAGGTAGAGGTCATTGAGAAACTCCATGGCCTCCCGGGGCTTCGCCCCCGAGAGAAGGAGCAGCCGGAGCACCGCCGCCGCCGCGCCCGCTTCGGCGCGGGCGGCGCGTCCGGCGCCCATGCCGTCGCACAATAGTATATAGTACCGCCGCCCACAGCGAAAGCTCATGGTCTGATCGCCCGAGAGGGCGTCGCCGTCCCGGCTCTGGCCGCGGCAGCAGAGCTCCGGCACGAAGCGCCCCGTCTCCTCCTCCCTGGGCGATGGGCGGCTGAGCGCCGCGGCGAGAATCTCATACTGCCTGGCGAGGGCGGTGCGGCTCTCGCGAAGCCGCGCCCGCGCCTGGCGGCGGCAGGCCAAGTCGTCCAATTCATGGTTGATGGCCGTGAGAAAGCCCTCCACGTGGAGGCAGCGGCTGAGGAAGGCCGGCGCCAAGTCCTCCCGCAGCGCCTTGCCCCGGGTCATCATGGCCGGGGCGGCGCGGTCGAGCACCGTGCACGTCTCGCCCAGGCGCTCCTTCCAGCAAAAGTCAAAGCGGCTGCAAAGGCGGCATACCCGTTCGGCGGCGCGGTCGAAGACCGTGGCCGTGTCGGGATCGGCCTGGGGGGGACGGGTGAGCGCCAGGCACTGCCCCAGCCGGGAAAAGAGCCCGGCGGCCAGCTCCATCTGGCGGCTCTCCACCCGCGCGGGCGTCTCCAGGAGGCCGAAAAGCCGCTCCCAGGGAAAGAGCCGCACCAGAGCGGCGGACAAAATGGCGGCGGTGAGGAGCATGGGACCTGCGCCGGTTAAGAGCACCCCCGCCAGCACGCTCAAAAGCCACAGCCCCGTCCGCGCCAGGAAGCCCTGCCCTGTGGAGGCCACCATGGCCGCCAGGGGCAGCACCACCGCCGCGCCGCCCTGCCCCTGGAGCTCCAGCGCCATGCCGCAGAGCGCGGCCACCGGCAGGGACTGGGGCGTCCCCAGGGCGCCTGCGCTGAGGAGGCACCCCAGGGGCAGTCCCAGGGCAAAGCCCCCGGGAGCCAGGGCACTAAGGCCGCTGACCAGCGCCGCCAGCAGGCACAGCCGCGGCAGCGCCGCCCCCTCCAGCGCCCGGCGGAAGAGCACCGCCCCGCCGCCCGCCGCCGCGGCGCGAAGGGCAAGGCGCCACACCGCCGCCGGGGCGAAGCGCTGCTCGAGCAAAAAGAGGAAGCCCACCAGAATGGTAAAGAGGGTGGCCGCCCCCGGGGCAAACCAGCGGTTGTCCCGGGAGAGCTGGTCGCCGAAAATGCAAAGGCAGGCCTCGGCCAGAAGCCCTGCTGCCATGGGCTCCAGCCCGGCGTCCAGCCCCCAGAGGACGGCATAGCCCAGGCAGCCCCCGGCGTAGGCGGCGAAGGACTCAAGTCCCAGCCCCAGCGCCGCAGCCAGCGCCAAAGGCAGCGGCAGCAGCACGCCGCCCACGGCGGCGCCCGCCAGTACCGCCCCGGCGGCCATGGCGCCCAGGCACTTGAGTACCTGTCCCATGGCCGGGTGGCCGCTCACTTGGTTGACCCGCTGCCGGATGGCCTCCACGGCAGCGGGACGCGCCTTTACTCCCATGCTTGTCCCTCTCTTCGGTGTTTCCAATGTGCCAACAGTCTACCACGGCGCGGCGGCGGAAGAAGTCGGGAAATGGGACGGGAAATGGCGCCTTGTCAAGACGGGAAAAACGGGTTAAAATACGATGGTAGGGGCGGCCATTGGCCGTCCGCGGGTCGATCGGAGATCGACCCCTACAGAGTGCACCGCAATGTTCCACCGCACCTGTAGGGGCGGATTATATATCCGCCCGTGGCAGTCGCGATTCTAAAAGTGCCTTCCGGGCGCATATGCAATGCGCCCCTACACCACGGTCGGCGGCGCACCGCACCGTAGGGCGGCATGCCTTCATGCCGCCGCCAATACCGCACCAGCCCCCCGGTGATGTCGTCGGGGCGGCAAGCACAGGAAAGGAGCATCTCCATGGGAATGGAATTGGAATATAAATTTTCGGTGCCCGGCGCGGCGGCGCTGGAAGCTATTTTGGCCGATCCCGCCGTGAACGAAATGCGGCAGGAGAACTACCGCGCCATCGAAATGGCCACCACCTACTTTGATACCCCCGACCGCCGCCTCTCTGCGCGCCGCTGGACGCTGCGCCTGCGAAAAGAAAACGACGCTCTGGTGGCCACCTGCAAGACCCCCGGCCAGGGCGCCGCCCGGGGCGAATGGGAATGCGAGGCCGCCACCATAGAAGAGGCCATTCCAAAGCTCCTGGCCGCCGGCGCCCCGGCAGAGCTCCAGGCGCTTCTGGACGGCCAAACCCTGGAGGCCGTGTGCGCCGCCCGGTTTACCCGGCGGGCTGCCCTGGTGAAGCTCCCCGGCGCCGTGGCGGAGCTCTCGGGCGATCTGGGCGTCCTCTCCGGCGGCGGGCGGGAAGCTCCGCTGTGCGAAATGGAGCTGGAATATAAGTCCGGCGACCCGGAGGCCGTGGCAAATGCCGCAAACGACCTCGCCCGGCGGTTTTCCCTTTCCGAGGAACCCAAGAGCAAATTCGTCCGCGCCATGGCGCTTACCAAGGAGGAACCATGAAACTATTACTGCACATCTGCTGCGCGCCCTGCGCCAACCGCCCCCTGGCCGATCTGAAGGCTCAGGGGCACGACGTCACAGGCTTCTGGTATAACCCCAACATCCACCCCTTCACCGAGTACCGCGCCCGGCGCAACACCGTGCGGGACTACCTCCAGGAGATCGGCGTGCCCCTCATTGAGCAAAATGACTACGGCCTTCGCCCCTTTGTCCGGGCGGTGGCTGAGGATATTCCGGGGCGGTGCGTCAAGTGCTACGAGATGCGCCTCTTCCGCGCCGCGGAAGTGGCCAAGGCGCAGGGCTTCGACGGCTTTACCTCCAGCCTCTTCATCAGCCCCTACCAGAAGCACGATTTGATGAAAGAAGTCGCCGAAAAGGCGGCGGAAACCTTCGGCGTGGCATTTTACTATCAGGATTTTCGTCCGCTCTTCCGCGCCGGGCAGGACTTTGCCCGGGAGCACGGCTTTTACATGCAGAAATACTGCGGCTGCGTCTTCTCCGAGGAGGAGCGGTACTTGAAGGCCAATAAGATTATTCCGTAATACAGCCACCGCACCTGTAGGGGCGGATTATATATCCGCCCGTGGCAGTTGCGATTTCGCCAGTGCCTACCCGGGCGCATATGCAATGCGCCCCTACATCCAAAATCGATGGTGCGGCGGCGCGGACGCGCATGCCTCCCAGGAAAAAACGCCATCCGGGCTGGATGGCGTTTTTATCATTTGCGCAGTTCGATGATCTGATCCCGCAGCACGGCGGCGTACTCGAATTCCATCATCTTGGCGGCCTCGCGCATGGCCTTTTCCAGGCGGGCAATCTCCCGCTCCTTCTCGGCCTTGGTCATCTTCACGCCGTCCTTGCCCTTGACGTCCTGGGTGGGCTTGGAGATCTCGATGAGATCCCGCACCGACTTCACGATGGTCTTGGGCACGATTCCATGCTGCTTGTTGTAGGCGTCCTGGAGCCGTCTGCGCCGCGCCGTCTCGTCCATGGCCGCCCGCATGGAGGGCGTGATGGTATCGGCATAGAGAATGACCTTGCCCTTGGCGTTCCGGGCGGCTCTGCCCATGGTCTGGATGAGGCTGGTCTCGCTGCGGAGGAAGCCCTCCTTGTCGGCATCCAGCACCGCCACCAGGCTCACCTCGGGCAGATCCAAGCCCTCCCGCAGAAGGTTGATGCCCACCAGCACGTCGAACTTCTTCATGCGAAGATCCCGGATGATCTCCATGCGCTCCATGGCCGAGATGTCCGAGTGCATATACCGCACGCGAATGTCGTGCTTCCTTAAATACTCTGTCAAGTCCTCGGCCATCTTCTTGGTCAGGGTGGTCACCAGCACCCGCTCATCGATCTCGGCGCGGGTGCGAATCTCGCCCATCAAGTCGTCGATCTGGCCGGTGACCGGGCGCACCTCCACCTCGGGGTCGAGAAGCCCCGTGGGGCGGATGACCTGCTCGGCGGTCTGGGACGAGCGGGAGAGCTCGTACTCCCCCGGCGTGGCCGAGACGTAGATGGCCTGGTTGATCCGCTCCTCAAACTCGGAAAAAGTGAGAGGGCGGTTATCATAGGCACAGGGCAGGCGGAAGCCGTAGTTTACCAGGCTCTCCTTCCGGGCGCGGTCGCCGTTGTACATGGCGCGCACCTGGGGGAGGGTCACGTGGCTCTCGTCCACAAAGAGCAAAAAGTCCTTGGGGAAGTAGTCGAGAAGCGTCATGGGCGCAGAGCCCACCGGACGGCCGGAGATGATCCGCGAGTAGTTCTCAATGCCGGAGCAGAAGCCCAGCTCCTGCATCATCTCGATGTCATAGAGCGTCCGCTGGCGGATTCGCTGGGCTTCCAGGAGCTTGTCGTGGTCTTCAAAGTACTTGACCTGCTCCCAGAGCTCCTTTTCAATCTCGGTGATCGCCCGCGCCATCTTGTCCGGGGGCGTGATATAGTGGCTGGCCGGGTAGATGGGCACGTGAGAGAGGACTTTTTCCGGCATGCCGGTGAGGGCGTTGATCTGGGAGATGCGGTCAATCTCGTCTCCGAAAAATTCCACGCGGATGGCCTTGTCCCGCCAGTAGGCGGGGTAGATGTCGATGGTGTCGCCCCGGACGCGGAAATTGTTGCGCTCGAAGGCCATGTCGTTTCTCGCGTAGTGATCCTCCACCAGCCGCCGCTGGAGCTCTCCCATCTCCATCTGCATCCCCGGGCGCAGGGAAATCATCATCTTGGCGAAGTCGTCCGGCTCGCCGAGACCATAGATGCAGCTCACCGACGCCACCACGATCACGTCCCGCCGCTCCAGGAGCGAGCACGTGGCGCTCAGCCGCAGGCGGTCGATCTCGTCGTTGGTGGCGGCGTCCTTTTCAATATAGGTGTCGGTGTGGGGAATATAGGCCTCGGGCTGGTAGTAGTCATAGTAGGAGACGAAGTATTCCACGGCGTTTTCCGGGAAAAACTCCCGAAATTCCGCGCAGAGCTGGGCGGCCAGGGTCTTGTTGTGCGCCAAAACCAGGGTGGGGCGGTTGAGCCGGGCGATGATGTTGGCCATGGTGAAGGTCTTGCCCGAGCCGGTGACGCCCAGCATCACCTGCTCGTGAAAGCCCAGCTCCACGCCCCGGGTCAGCGCTTCAATGGCCTGGGGCTGGTCGCCGGTGGGCTGGTAGGGCGCGTGCAGCTTGAAGTCCACGGTGTGCTCCTTTCATTTAATAGATATTTCACAATCTGCCACTAAGATATTTAAAAACCTGCTGATAAGATAGAACTATCAGAAGCAAGTACTTTTTCATTTTCTCCTCTCTTTTCTTTTTTCCTTTTCACAAGACACCGGCAGCCTGGTCAGCTGCCGGTGTTTTGTATTTGGCGGCCGCTTCGCGGTCGGACGCGCAATGCGCGCCCCTACAGGGTGCACCGCAATGTTCCACCGCACCGTAGGGGCGGCCATTGGCCGTCCGCCGGCACCAGGGTCGATTCGCAGGTGGACGCGCAATGCGCGCCCCTACAAGATGCACCGCAATGTTCCACCGCACCGTAGGGGCGGCCATTGGCCGTCCGCCGGCACCAGGGTCGATTCGCAGGCGGACGCGCAATGCGCGCCCCTACAGGGTGCACCGCGATGTTCCACCGCATCGTAGGGGCGGCTATTAGCCGTCCGCCGGCACCAGGGTCGATTCGCAGGCGGACGCGCAATGCGCGCCCCTACAGGGTGCACCGCGATGTTCCACCGCACCGTAGGGGCGGCTATTAGCCGCCCGCGTTTTCCAAAGCCTTGCGTACCTCGGAAAGGGACAAATCCTTCTCCCGGGCGATGGCGGCCAAGTCCTCATACTCCCATTTCTCCCGGGTGACGCCCCAGCCTCGGGCGACTTTTTTCCGAACCTCGCCCAGGGGCGTCTTCTGGCTGTAGAGCGCCCGGGTGAGGACGTACCGCCGCGACTCCACCTCCCGGATCCCCAGGGTGGTGGTGTGGCGGAAAAGGAGCTGCGCCATCTCCTGGCGCTGATTCTCCCGGCAGAGCACCCGAATCATGGTGCCCGGCCGGGATTTTTTCATGCCCACGGCCTGGGTGCACACGTCCAGGGCGCCGGCAGCGAGAATGGTCTCGCAGGCAAAGGCAATGTCCTCGGCGGGCATGTCGTCCACGGTGCAAAGGAGCTCGAAGACCGTGTCGGGCGCCTCCTGCGTCTCGCCTAAGAAGGCACGCAGACAGTTGGCCTTGGGGAAGGTCTTGCTGCCGATGCCCACGCCCACCTTCTCCAAAGTCATGGGCGGCATGGCGCCGAAGGCCGTGGCAAACTCCATCAAAAGCGCCGCGCCGGTGGGGGTGCACAGCTCCCCGGGGAAGTCCGAGCCGTAGATGGGCGCGCCGGTGAGCAGCCTGGCCGTGGCCGGCGCCGGCACCGGCAGCACGCCGTGGGCGCAGCGGACAGACCCCGCGCCCACGCAGATGGGCGAGACCACCACCCGGTCGGGGCGAAGGGCGTCCATCAGAAGGCACACCGCCGCGATGTCCGCCATGGCGTCCAATGCGCCCACCTCGTGGAAGTGGATCTCCGAGACCGGCACGCCGTGGGCTTCGCTCTCGGCCTTGGCAATGCGGTCATAGACCCGCTGCACCCGCGTGCGCACCGAGCCGGGGAGGTTCAGGTGGGAGAGCAGGTGGGAAATGGTCGCGGGGGTGGCGTGGTGATGGTGGTGGTCGTCCTCCTCGGCTTCGCCGTGGACGGTGACGGCCATATGGGTGCCCCGCATGCCGCCATTTTCGGCAGGCTCCGCCGCCACGGTGACGCCGGGGAGATGTAAATCGCCCAGCCGGGCGAGGATGGCGTCCGGGTTGGGGTGGAGCTCCAGGAGCGCCGCGGTGAGCATATCCCCAGCCGCACCCATGGAGCAGTCGAGATAGAGGGTTTTCATGTCATTCGCTCCTTGGTTTCATATGGTTGATGCGGCTGGCCAGGAAACCGGCGCCGAAACCGTTGTCGATGTTCACCACACTCACGCCGCTGGCGCAGCTGTTGAGCATGGAAAGGAGCGCCGCCAGGCCGCCGAAGGCCGCGCCATAGCCCACGCTGGTGGGCACGGCGATGACCGGGCAGTCCACAAGCCCGCCCAGGACACTGGCCAGCGCCCCCTCCATGCCCGCGATGGCGATGACCACCGAGGCGTCCAGGAGCTCGTCCAGGTGGTGGAGGGTGCGGTGGAGCCCCGCCACGCCCACGTCGTAGAGGCGCAAGACGTCGTTTCCCAGCACCCGCGCCGTCCAGTAGGCCTCCTCGGCCACGGGAATGTCGCTGGTGCCGCCGGTGGCCACCACGATTTGTCCCAGCCCCGAGGGAGCGGGAAGCGTCCCGGCGATGGCCAGGCGGGCGTCTTCATGGTAGTCAATGGGGTGGCGCTGGGAAACTTCCGCCGCCGCCTGGGGCGAGAGGCGGGTGATGAGCACCGTGGGCTGGCCGTTTTCGGCCATGGCGTCGAGGATGCCGATGATCTGCGCCGGGGTCTTCCCCGCGCCGTAGATCACCTCCGCCGCCCCCTGGCGGATTTTCCGGTGGAGATCCACCTTGGCATAGCCCAGGTCTTCAAAGGGCGCTTTCTTGAGGGCGTGGAGCGCCTCGTCCACGGTGACTTCCCCGGTTTTCACGCCCTGGAGCAGGGCTTTTACATCTTGCATGGCCGCACCTCCAAATCCAGCAGCACCCCGTCATAGAGGGGAGAAAGCTGCCTTAAAATCTCTTCCCGGCAGGCAAGGAGCCGGGGAAGCTGTGCCTCCCTGACCTGGATTTTCGCCGCGCCGCCAAAATAGCGCACGCGGAAGTCCGAAAAGCCCAGGGCGGCAAGGTAGCCTTCGGCGGCCTCGGTGGCGCAAAGAGCTTCCCGGGTGATGGCCGTGCCGGTGGGAATGCGGGTGGCCAGGCAGGCGTAGGCCGGTTTATCCCAGGTGAAGAGCCCGGCCTCCCGGCTCCTTTGGCGGATGTCGGCCTTGGTGAGGGCGCAAAGCCGCAGGGGCGAGAGGACGTGGAGCTCCGAAAGGGCGCGCATGCCGGGGCGGTCGGAAGCCTCATCGGAGGCGTTGGTGCCGTCGAGGAGAAGGTCGAAGCCGTCCCGCGCCGCCGCCTTTAAAATGGCCGTGAAGATCCGGCGCTTACAGGAATAACACCGTAAATGGTCGTTTTTTGCGACGGCCTCGTCGGAGAGCACGTCCACGGGCAGCACCGTCAGGGGTACGGCCAGCGCCCGGCAGAGCTTCACCGCGTCCGCAAGCTCAAAAAGGGGCTGGAAGGGCGATTTTACATAGTATGCCCGCACCTGGGCGCCGTAAGCCCTGGCCGCCCAGAGTAAGTACGCCGAATCCACGCCGCCGGAAAAGGCCACCGCCGCCCGGGGGTTTGCTTGGAAAAAGGATTGCAAAGTCATCATGTAAGGGTGATGCTCCAGGTGTTTTCGTAGAAATCGCCGGGGGCGACGGAGATGGCGTTTGGCTTTTCCGCGATCTCCTCCACCACGCCCTGGCGGGCGGGCACGTCCACCCAGGGCTCCAGGCAGAGGAAGGGCGCCCTGGTCTTGGGGGTGTGCCACAGCCCCAGGTAGGTCATCTGGGGATAGGACACGGTGACGCTCCGGTCACTGCCGGGGGCGTAGAGGGTGACGGCCTTGGCCACATCGGTGAGCACCACGGCGTCGCGGTCAAAGAGGCTGTGGCGCAGGCGGATTTCCCCGTTCTCCGTGGGGAAGGGCACGGCGTCGCCGGTCATGAAGAAGTCGTCGGAGAGGGTCATCTGCTTGGGCGCGCAGGACTCGGAAAACTTCAGGCGGTAGTCGCAAAAGTCCAGGCCGTCCTCCAGGGGCATGCGAAAGCCGGGGTGGCCGCCGTAGTAAAACCAGAGGGTCTTCTCGTCGAGATTTTCCACGTGGAAGGTAATCAACACTGTGTTCTTCTCCAGCCGGTAGGTGAGCGCCACGCGCCACTTCCGGGGATACTGGACGTAGGTTTCCTCGTCCCAGACCTCCTCCACGGTGAGAGAATCGTCGTTTCTTTCCACGAGCGCCGCCTCTCGCTTGCGGAAGAAGCCGTGGCCGCCCAGGGAGCAGGGCTCGCCCTCCACGGTGGCCTTGCCGCCGGTGAGCCGCCCGACAATGGGAAAGAGATGGGGCGCCTGCCCCGTCCAGAAGGCCGGGTCACCCTGCCAGAGGTATTCCACCCCGCCTTTGATGAGGTGGGTGAGGCCGCCGCCCAGGGAGCCGACGGCAACGGTGAGGATTTGATTGGAAATGCTCCATTCCATATGGGTTCCTCCTATTGTAAAAATGGTGGGCGCCTGCGGGTCGATCGGAGATCGACCCCTACACAGCCATGCCGAAACCAGCACCGCATCTGTAGGGGCGGCTCTCTGAGCCGCCCGCGGGGTCGCAGTCTTTTTCTTTCATAGTACACAATCCTGCGGAAAAATCAACTGCTTTTCGCATATTCCCAGTCTCTGGGTGCACAATAGGGAGAAAAGGGGGCATACGTATGGATTTTCCCGCGGGAATCTCATCCGCACACGTCCGGCAGGTGTTCCGGGGAGCGGCGGATCTCACCGAGCGAAGGCTCGATCTCCATGGCGTGGCCGCCACGGCCTTCTTCCTCGACGGCCTCACCGCCGGCAAGGACATCGCCCAGGTGCTGCTGCGTCCGGCGGCGGAATGCCTTTCGGGCAGCGCCGAGGAGATGTACCGGCAGTGCCTCACGGGAACCATCTGGGCGGCGGTGGCCAAGGAGGTACAAGACCTCCCCACCCTCTGCTCCCTGCTGGTCAACGGCTTCGCGGTGCTGGTGTTCGACAGCATCGGCCGGGCGGTGGCCTTCGAGATGAAGACCGGCGAAAAGCGCATCCCCGCGCCGCCGGCGATGGAGCACACGGTGAAGGGCGCCAAGGATTCCTTCACCGAGACCGTGCGCACCAACACCAGTCTTCTCCGGCGCCACCTGCGCTCGCCCTTCCTGCGCTTCACCGAGTTTCCCGTGGGCAGCAAGAGCCGCACCAATGTGGCCGTGGTGTGGCTGGAGGGCGTGACGCCGCCCGCGCTGGTTTCGGCGCTCACCCGGCGGCTCAAAGGCCTCACCGTGGAGAGCTTCGTGACCCCGGCGGCGGTGGAGGAGGCCGTCACCGGCTCTCGGTGCACAGCCTTTCCCCTGCTTCGATCCACCGAGCGCACCGACCGCTTCGCCCAGGCGATTTTGGGCGGCCAGGTGGGGCTGCTGGTGGATGGCCTGCCGGTGGGCTACCTCATGCCCGTGGGGCTGTGGGACTTCCTCACCTCCCCCGAAGACGAGGACACCGATTTCGTCTCCGCTTCCCTCATCCGCGTGCTCCGGTACGCCGCGCTGCTTTTAAGCCTTCTCCTGCCGGCGCTCTATGCCGCCCTGGCCGCCTTCCACCAGGAGATGATCCCCACCAAGCTGCTCCAGGCCATCATCGAGAGCAAGCAGCAGGTGCCCTTCCCCACCCTCTTTGAGGTGCTGGGGCTGCTCATCGCCTTTGAGCTCCTCCAGGAGGCCGGGGTGCACCTGCCCCAGTCCCTGGGACAGGCGGTGAGCATCATCGGCGGGCTGGTGGTGGGCACCGCCGCCGTGGAGGCCAAGCTCATCTCCCCGGCGGCGCTCATTGTGGTGTCGGTGGCGGGGGTGTGCGGCTACGTGATCCCCGGGCGGGAGCTCCAGAGCGCCGTGCGGGCGTGGCGCTTCGTGTTCACCATCTGCGCGGCGCTGGCCGGGCTCTTCGGCGTCACCGCCGGGCTCATTGCCCTGCTGCTGCACCTGGGAAGCATCCAGAGTTTCGGCCGGGGGTATCTTCGCCCCTTCGACCGCGCCACCACCGGCGGCGTGATCCTCCGCCGCCGCCTGAAAACCCAGGCCGAGCGGGCGGATTCATAACGGGTGCGGTGCATTCGCCGGGTGCCTCCCCTTGGTGACCAAGGGGAGGTGGTATGCGAAGCATACCGGAGGGGATCAGAACCACCGATCACCGCGAGCTCTCTTCAGAATCGCGGGTACCGGACAACCCCTCAGTCATGGCGCAAAGCGCCATGACAGCTCCCCTTCACAGGGGAGCCTTTGGTACGGTGCGATTTTCCGGCACACTTGTATGAGTTGATGCCCTCAAGGGGAGGCTTTGAACTAGGGAGGCTTTATGCGTAGAATCATCTTCTTTCTTCTTCTGGCGGCGGGGCTCAGGCTCTTTGGCCTGCTGCCCTTTGAAAGCCACGACGTGGCCACCCTCCAGCCCATCCGGGCGCTGGTGGTGTCCCTGGACGGCGGCGAGATCGTCCTGGATGGCGGGGTATGCCAGGGGCGGGGCAAGACCGTGGACAACGCCCTTTCCGATCTCTTTGAAAGCGGCGAGGGCACGGTATTCCTGCGCACCGCCTCCCATGTGGTGCTCAGCGGCAAGGCCCAGTCCCTGCTCTATGACCTGGTGGAGAGCCGGGCGCTGCGGCCTGCGGCGGTGGTGGTGGCGTCGGCGGGGACGCCCCCCGATCCCGAGACGGCAGCCAACTACCTGGACGCCCACAGCCGCGGCGTCACCGTGGGGGAGGTGGGCGCGGCCATCGTGCGAAAAGAGCCGGTGCGCCTGCCCCTGCTGGTAGAGACAAAAGGAGGTCTGAGGCTCTATGGTTAATGCCCTGGGCGCCCGGCAGCGCTGGGCGTTTCTCCTGGCCGGTGCCTCGGCGGTGGCGGCCACCAGCCTGTGCGGCTTTTCCTGGCTGCCGGTGCTCCTGGGCACGGCGGCGGCCATGGCGGTGTGCCTGGTGCTGGACGGGAAGCTCCGCCCCTGCGGCGCGGCGCTGACCCTCTGCCACGGCGGGATCTTTGGCCGTCTTCTGGCCGCGGCCACCCTGGCCTTCACCGTGGTTGCCCTGGCCTGGGCGGCCAACCTGGCAGGAGAGGCCTTCCCCACCGCCGGCGGCTCGCCGGTGCTGGGCTGGACGCTTTTGGCGCTGGCCGCCTGGGGAAGCTACAAGGGAAGCGCCGCCTGCGCCGCCGCTGCGGGGGTGCTGTGCCTCATGCTCCTGGCGCTCTACGGCCTGGTGGCCGGGTTCTCCCTGCCGGAGGTCTCCCTTCCAAACCTGACCCCTGGCGGCTCCTGGCGCGACGGCGCCGTGGCCGTCGGGCTCATGCTCCTGCCCGGCGCGGTCTTCTTCCTCCCCAGCAGGAGGCGGCGCAAGGGCGTTTTATGGCGGGGCGCGGCGCTGGCGGCCTTGGGCGCCGCCGGGCTGTGCGCCGTCACCGCCGGCGTCCTCACCCCGGAGCTGGCCGCCGCGGCGCCGGCGCCGCTGTACCTTTTGAGCCAATCCTTAAGCCTCTTCGGCGTCATGGAGCACATCGAGCCGCTGCTCTCGGTGGCCATGACCATGGGGCTCTTCGCCCTGATGGCCATTTTGGCCTGCGCCGCCCGCGCCCTGGGTGCCCGGCGGCGGTTTGGCCGGTGGTGGGGCGCGGCGGCGTGCCTGGCGGCCGCCGCCGTGGAAGCCCCCGCCGCCCTGCTGCCTGACTGGGTGATCCCCGCCGGGGCGGCGGTGTTCTTCGGGCTCCTGCCCCTCTCACTCCTCCTCACCGGCCAGGGACGCCGGGCGGCTCCAGCATAGATCGCAGGCCTCGGGGGTTCCGTCGCACCCGGCGAAAAACGCCACCGGCAGCCATCGGTGGGGACACCCCACCGCGCCGCCCGCCGCCCTGGACGCCCGGGCGGCGGGCAATAGGTCTAGGAGCGTTCTGCCTCCATGGGCCACAGCTCCGCCGCCGCCTGGAGCGCCTCCCGGTGGAGCCGGTAGAGCTGGGTGTCCGAGCAGGGGCGGCCGGTGACTCGCTCCAGCGTCTCGCCGATGTGCACGAAGCTCATGCCCTCGAGATACCGGTACCGCAGCACCATCCGCCATCGATCCTTGGGCAGGAGATTGATCCACGCCTCCACCTGGCGCTGCACGGTGAGGAGCTTTTGTAGCTGCGCTGCCAGCCGCTCCTGCTCCTCCATCAGGAGATCCCACACCTCCGCCTTGCCGCGGGTTTGGGCGACGCCGCCGTGGCGGACGTAGCTGGGGGTGATCCGGCAGCATTTGCCGCGCAGCGCCTCGATCCGGCGCTCCAGGCGCTCTGTCTCCGCCCTGGCCTCGGCCAGCGAGCCCAGCAGCGCCTCCACGCGCTGTCGTTTTTCGTCCATTCACCGTGCCTCCTTGCTTGCTTTCTCCGAAAGAAACGCCTTCCACGCGCCCTCGTCCGGCCGGTCAAACCGCACCCGATGGCGCTCCTCCAGGGCGCGCACCCGCGCCCGGCTCACCCCCAGCATCCGTCCCACGCTCTCCCGGCTGCCCCCGGAGAGCCGCAGCCGCCTGAGGTACGCCCGCTGCAAATCCGCCGGCATGCCCTCAAACTGCCGGATGGCCATGGGCTTTCCCATGCGGTAGACCCGCACGGGGCCGTTGCGCCGCTGCAGCTCCGCAGAATTGAGGCTGTCGCTGGGCAGGCGCACACTGCGCCGCAAGCCCACTTTGTTTCGCGCATTTCGTCCGATGATCTTCTTTTGCAGGCAATCCAATTCAAATTCCGTCATACTCATACACATTCTTCTCCTATGCACCCGCAATTCCTTGTCAGTAGAACATATGTTCGTATATATAGTATACAACAGCTGCAACGGGGGCGTCAATCCCGAAAATTTCCATGTCCCATCCACGGGACGCCCTGGGCGGTATACTTCGGCAAAATCGAGGCAATACTGAAAGCAGACTGTTGAAAAACCCCGCAGAAGACTGATGAGACAGAGCAGCGGGGGGTGTGTGCGGGGGGCAAAAAGCCCACCGCGCGTTCAATCAAACAGGATTTTGAAACTTTTTTGAAAGTTTCAAAATCCGCACAGCGTGGCGAAAAGACTTTTTCGACACGCTGAAGGAAGCAAGGGAAGTCGTCAAGCGAAAAAGAAAGGGAAATTTTCGCGGATTTTTTTGAAAAAAAGGAAAAAAGCTATTGTCAGAATCCGCGAAAAGAGATATAATGGGTTAGTTGCGATTAAACCGGCTGTTTTGTCGATTTTGCGCCAATTGTATGGGAATGAGGTTGTGCAGCCAATGGCGAACACGAAAAATACCACACATACCGACGATATCAAGGCGCCGGTGGCGGCTTTGATTGCCAAAGCACGCAAGGATGGCGCCATCCAGGCCTCCGAGCTCAATGCGGAGCTGGAAAAGCTGGATTTGTCTGTGGAGAAAATTGAACAGATTTACGATACCTTTGAGGCCATGGGCATTCAGATTCTCGGCGCGGAGCTGGATCTCGACCTGGATTCCGGACTGGACGGCGATCTCGACCTGGGCGCCGACGATGAAGAGCCTCTGGTGGATCCCGTAGAGCTGGCTGCGGAATATAACCTGGACGACCCGGTGCGCATGTACCTCAAGGAAATCGGCCAGGTGAAGCTCCTCTCGGCGGAAGAGGAGATCGAGCTGGCGCGCAAGGTGGCCGAGGGCGACAAGAAGGCCAAGGACAAGCTCACCGAGGCAAACCTCCGGCTGGTGGTCTCCATCGCCAAGAAATACTCCGGGCGGGGACTCCATATCCTCGACCTCATCCAGGAGGGCAACACCGGCCTCATCCGCGCCGTGGACAAGTTTGACTATACCAAAGGGAACAAGTTCTCTACATATGCGACTTGGTGGATCCGGCAGGCCATCACCCGTGCCATCGCCGACCAGGCGCGCACCATCCGCGTGCCGGTGCATATGGTGGAGGTCATCAACAAGGCCACCCGCTGCAACCGCAAGCTGGTGCAGGAGTTGGGAAGAGAGCCCACATTGGAGGAAATCGCCGCCGAGCTCAAGCTCCCCATTGAGAAGATCATCGAGGCCAACCGCACCGCCGCCGACACCCTGTCCCTGGACACCCCCGTGGGCGACGAGGAGGACACCACCATCGGCTCCTTCGTGGAGGACGACAATACCTTGGGGCCCGCCGACGCCACGTCCAACACCCTCTTGGCCGAGGCATTGAGCGAGATCCTCGGCACTCTCACCGAGCGGGAGGCAGACGTACTGCGCATGCGCTTCGGCATGTACGACGGCCGCACCCACACCCTGGAGGAAGTGGGACAGATCTTCGGCGTGACCCGCGAGCGGATCCGGCAGATTGAGAACAAGGCCATCCGCAAGCTCCGCCACCCCTCCCGCGCCAAGAAAATCAAAGACTTCTACTGCTGAGAAAAACCCCGGCTCCAAAAAGCGCGGTGAGATAAGAAAACAGGCAAAAAGCCTTAAGGCATCACCGCAGACACAATTGTGCGGTGATGCCCTGTATTCATGCGGGTTTGCACCGTTTTAAGCGTCATTATATCTCAGTAAATTCGTAAGAATATGTCACACTTCCGTTGTCATAGCGGTAAAGGATCCGGCCGTCAGAAAACGTCTCCTTAGAGAACTTATCGAAATCCTTGCCATGCTTCGTACGAACAAATTCATCGGTACACTCTAATTCAACCTCTTCGAAGAAGGTTTGCGGTCTGGATGAGCCGGCGCATGCATTATAAAACTTGGCAACAACTTCGTATTCTTTCATACTGTACCTCCACTTTTTTCTGCAAACTTTGTGTTAAATATATACAGGCTGTAGAAAAACCCCGCAGAAGACTGATGCGACAGAGCAGCGGGGGGTGTGTGCGGGGGGCAAAAAGCCCACCGCGCGTTCAATCAAACAGGATTTTGAAACTTTTTTGAAAGTTTCAAAATCCGCACAGCGTGGCGAAAAGACTTTTTCGACACGCTGAGCAAACACTTATGGGCGGCTTCCATATTTTAAAAATTATAACAAGTTTTTGTGTAACTTTCAAAGGTGCTTTTGAACAAAAACCACAATTTAGTTGTTGTGAAAATTATCAAAATCGATTTGCAGAGAAAAATGATTATGTGCATATCGGCTGTTGCTGACGAAAGCCGATATGCACATTGTTTTATTTTGATTCTTTTACATATTCTATGATTATGTCTCTTCCCACCTGTTACCTATGTTACTACTCTGTACATCTCCGAGCCGCCCGGCGGCCTTTAGGCCGCTTCGCGGACGGGTCGATGGGAGATCGACCCCTACAGGCCGCAGTCCTTGGCCAGCTTGGCAAAGGCCGGCAGGGCGTTGACGATGGTCTCCCGCGCCACGCAGTAGCTCACCCGCAGGTATTCCGGCACGCCGAAGTCGTGTCCCGGCACCACCATGAGCTCATAGGCCTTGGCCTTTTCGCAAAATTCCATGGAGTCGGGCAAGGGAGACTTGAGGAAGAGGTAGAAGGCGCCGTCGGGATGGATGCAGGTATAGCCCAGGTCTTCCAGACCCTTGACCAGGATGTCCCGGTTCTCCTTGTAGAAGTTGACGTCCGCCACCACGTCCACGCACCGCTCGATGACCCGCTGGTAGAGGTTGCTGGCGCAGATGTGTCCCAATGCGCGGGCAGCCCCGGCGCAGACGTCCACCACGTCGGCATAATCGGCGCACCGGCGGCAGATGGCCAGGTATCCCATGCGCTCGCCGGGGATGGAGAGGGTCTTGGAGTAGGAGTAGCAAACCAGGGTGTCGTCGTAGTCGTTCATGAGGTAGGGCACCTCCACGCCGTCGTAGCTAAGCTCCCGGTAGGGCTCGTCGGAGAGGAGGTAGATGGCGTGGCCGAAGCGCTTCTCGGCGGCCTTCATGGCGTCGGTGAGGGCTTTCACACTCTCCTTGGTGTAGATGACGCCGGAGGGGTTGTTGGGGGAGTTGAGAATCACCACTTTGGTCTTCTCGGTGAGGGCAGCCTCGAAGGCAGGCAGGTCGATCTGGAAGGAGTCGGGCAGGGTCTTGACGATCACGGGCTTGGCGCCGTAGGCCTCGGTATAGATGAGGTACTCCATGTAGTGGGGCGTGAAGATGATGACCTCGTCGCCGGGGTTGGTGAGCCCCTTGAGCGCCATGGCGATGGCGCCGGAGGCGCCGGCGGTGACATAGATGCCGCTCTCATCCACATGGTCGCCGAAGCGGCGGTTGATGGACTGGGCGATGGTCTTGCGCAGGGAGAGAAGACCGGGGGCGGCGGTGTAGCTGTGGATCTCCACGGGGTCGGCGTGGGTCAGGAGATCGAGCATGGCCTCGTGCACCTGCGGCGGCGGGGGCACGTTGGGGCTTCCGATGGAGAAGTCGAAGACGTGCTCGGCGCCGATCTCCGCCTTGCGCCGTCCGGCGTAGGCCGAGAGGTCGCGGATCACATTGGGCTTGCGGCCAAAGTCAAGAATGGTCTGGGAAAACACGAAAATACCTCCTTTTTACGCTGTGAGATGTTCTTTCAAAAGCTCCATGGCTTCGATGTAGCCGCCCAGGCCGTGGCCGGCGATGGTAGCGATGCAGGCTTGGCGGACGAAGGAGACCTGGCGGAAATCCTCGCGCTTCGAGACGTCCGAGATGTGCACCTCCACGGTGGGGATCCCCACGGCCTTCAAGGCGTCCAGCAGCGCCACGCTGGTGTGGGTGTAGGCCGCGGGGTTGAAGACAATGCCGTCAAAGACGCCGTAGGCGGCCTGGATCTCGTCCACCAGGGTGCCCTCGTGGTTGCTCTGGCGCACCGTGGCCGAGACGCCCAGGCGGGCGGCGGCGTCCTGGATCATCAAAACCAGGTCGGCGTAGCTCTGGCGGCCGTAGATGGCGGGCTCCCGGAGCCCCAAAAGGTTGAGGTTTGGCCCGTTGAGAATGAGAAGGTTCATGGCATTGCTCCTTTCATGGGGGTGCGACGGGGATTTGCGGTGCATCCTGTAGGGGCGCATTTCATATGCGCCCGTGCTAGGTTGTGTTCGGCGGAAGGCCTGCGGATATCGCGACTTCCTCACGGGCGGATATATAATCCGCCCCAGCGTGTCGAAAAAGTCTTTTCGCCACGCTGTGCGGATTTTGAAACTTTCAAAAAAGTTTCAAAATCCTGTTTGATTGAACGCGCGGTGGGCTTTTTGCCCCCCGCACACACCCCCCGCTGCTCTGTCGCACAAGTTTTCAACGAGGTTTTTTGACAGTCTGGGGCGGATATATAATCCGCCCCTACGGGTGCGGCGGGTGCGTCGGGAATTATGGGCGATGCAAAATGGCCTGGGCGGCTTCTTGGGGGGTGGTGTTGTCCACGGCGAAGTCGGAAAAGGCTTCATAGAGGGGCTTTCTCGCCTGGTAGATGGCCTCGATCCCCTGGCTCTGGGACACCGGGCGGCCATCGATGGGCAAATCCGCCAAAGCCCGGCGGAGCCACACCACCGTGCCGTTCTGCCGGAGAAGATCCCGGTTTTCCGGCCTTACCACGCAGCCGCCGCCGGTGGCAATCACCAGCCCCGACCGCTGGGTCACCTGGGCGAGTACCTTCGTCTCCAAGTCCCGGAAGGCGCCCTCGCCGTATGTTTGAAAATACGCCGGGATGGACATGCCTGCTTCCTGGACGAATTTCTCGTCGCAGTCCACAAATTCCCGGTTTAACTTTTGTGCAATTTTCTTCCCCACGGTGGTCTTGCCCGCGCCGGGCATGCCGATGAGGACGATATTTTCCATCTGCTGCCGGATGGCCGTGTACACCCGCTCCAGGGTTTCCAGAGGAATGTCCCGGCCGGTGAAGATCTCACTGGCACGGACGGCCTGGGCAACCAGCATCCATAGGCCGCTCTCGCAGGGGATCCCGGCGGCCTCGGCGTCCAGGATGAGCCGCGTGCGCGACGGGTTATAGACCACGTCCAGCACCGCCTCCAGGCGGGGCAGGCGGGCAATGTCCAGCGGCGCCTGGCCGGCGTTGGGGTACATGCCCACGGGGGTGGTGTTGGCCAGGATGGCCGCGTCGGCGTGGCGGTCTAAATTCTCGTAGTTATTTTCCCCGCGGCGGGAGATCACCACCACCTGCGCCCCCAGGGCTTGGAGCACGGCCTGCGCCGTCACCGACGCGCCGCCGGAGCCCAGCACCAAGGCTTTCTTCCCCGCACAGGAAACGCCCAGCCGCTTTACCATGGCCTCGAAGCCGTAGGCGTCGGTGTTGTCGCCATAGATTTTGCCGTCTCGGCGCCATAGGGTGTTGACGCTTCCCAGCTTGCGCGCCAGGGGGGAGAGCTCGTCGCAGAAGGGCACCACGTCCTTTTTATAGGGTATGGTGACGTTGAGCCCGTCCCAGCGATCGGACTTCACGAAGTCCTCCAGCGCCTGGGGCTCCAGCTCAATGAGATCATAGCGGTAGTCGCCCAGCATGGCGTGGATGGCCGGGGAATAGCTGTGCCCCAGCTTGCGCCCCAATAGTCCGCAGCGCAGCATCAGACCACCTCGGAGTAGGAGCCCAGGTACGTGAATTCCTCGGTGGAGGCGGAGAGCTCACAGATGATCTGGATAAACTCCTCGGAGTAGATGGACGTCTCCAGGTCGAAGTAGAACATGAATTCAAAGTCCCGGTCGGGGATGGGGCGGGATTCCAGCTTGGTGATGTTGATGCCCAAGGCATAGAACCGCGCCAGGAGGCGGTAGAGGGCGCCGGGGCGGTGGGCGGCGGCCAGCATGAGGGAAGTGCGGTCGGCGCCGGGGTAGATCTCCAGGTTCCGGGAGATGCAGATGAAGCGGGTATAGTTGTTGCCCTGATCCTGGACGGAATACTTGAGGCAGCTTAAATTATAGAGCTCCATGCAGCTTCTCGAGCACAGGGCGGCAACGTCGCTGCGGTCGGATTCGGCCACCATCTTGGCTGCGGCGGCGGTATTTTCCACGGCGGTGACCTTCACATCGGGGCCAAGGCTCTTTAAAAACTCCGTGCACTGGCTGATGGCCTGCTCATGGGAGTAGATTTCCTTGACGTCCGAGAGCTTGGTGCCCCGCTTGGCCAGGAGATTGTGGTCGATCTTCAGGCGCACCGAGCGGACGATGGAGAAGTTGTGGTGGATCATGAGATCGTAGATCTTCTTCACCGAGCCGGCGGTGGAGTTTTCAATGGGCACCACGCCGTACTGGCAAAGGCCGTTTTCAATGGCGGAAAACACCCCTTCAAAGTTGTTGAAATAGAGGATGAAGGGCATTTTGAAGAGCTTTTCACAGGCGATCTGGGCGTAAGCCCCCTCCACGCCGCACACGCCCACATTGGCGCTCTGGGGGAAGAGGCTGGGGGTACCGGCGATGGCGTCGGCAATCTTATGGCTTAAGTCGGTATACTGCTCCATCTGGCGGCTCTGGTAGGAACGGCTGAGCTCGAAGAGGGAGGAGTAGAGCACGCTGGTGTAGTTGCGCATCTCCATGGGCACCTTGGAGAGAATGGCGCGCATTTTTTGAATTTCCCGCCCGGTGTCCAGCACGGGCAGGCCGTGCTCCTTCTTGTAGGCGGCGATGGCGGCCGCCGTCGCCATGCGTTTTTCAAAGAGATCGATGAGCTGATCGTCGATGTTGTCGATCTCCTGGCGATAATCCTTCAAATCCATGGGTTTTTCTTTCCTCCTTGCGCGCCACTGGCGCGCACTTATTCACGATTCACGAACTGCGCAGCTGTCCCACGGGTGCGGTGGAACATTGCGGTGCATCCTGTAGGGGCGCATTTCATATGCGCCCGTGCCGGGCTACGTTCGGCGGAAGGCTTGCGGGTATCGCAACTGCCTTACGGGCGGATATATAATCCGCCCCTACAGCGCCGGTACCAAAATCCCACCGCACCTGTAGGGGTCGATGTCCTCATCGACCCGTGCCGCCCCTACAGCCACGGGGAATCTTTCGTTGTGTTGGTGCTGGCGCAGAAGTACGCGTCCAGCAGGGCGATGGCCATGGCGGCCTCCACCACCGGCACGGCGCGGGTGGTGATGCACGGATCGTGGCGGCCATGGATCTCCAGGGGCACGTCGGTCTTTTCCGCCAGGGACACGCTCTCCTGGCGCTGGGCGATGGACGACGTGGGCTTCACCGCCGCCCGGAACACAATGGGCATGCCCGAGGTGATGCCGCCCAAAATGCCGCCGTGGCGGTTGGTGCGGGTTTTCACCTGCGTACCGTCCATATAGTAGGGGTCGTTGTGCTCGCTGCCGGTGAGCCTTGCCGCCGGGAAGCCCAGGCCGAATTCGATGCCCCGGATGGCCGGAATGCCGAAGACCATCTGGGCGATGCGGTTTTCCATGCCGCCGAACATGGGGTCTCCCCACCCGGCGGGCACGCCCACGGCGGCGCACTCAATGACGCCGCCCAGGGAGTCAAGGTTTGACTTGGCCGCGAGAATGGCCTGCTCCATCTCCTGCGCCGCGCCATCCCGCAGCACCGGGAAGGGCTTTTTTAAAAGCGCCTGAAGCTGCTGCTCGTTCACCCCGGCCAGGTCAAAGCGGTCGTCGTCCACCTGGCCGATGGACTGGATGTGGGCGGCCACGGTGATCCCCAGCTTGGAGAGGACTTGCAGCGCAATTCCCCCGGCGATGCACAGCGGCGCGGTGAGCCGCCCGGAGAAGTGGCCGCCGCCGGCCACGTCCTGGTAGCCGCCAAACTTCACTTCAGCGGGGTAGTCGGCGTGGCCGGGACGGGGACAGTCGCGGAGATTGTCGTAGTCCTTCGAGCGGGTGTTGGTGTTGCGGATGATGGCCGTGAGGGGTGCGCCGCAGGTGCGGCCACCCACCAGTCCCGCGAGAAATTCCACCTGATCGGGCTCTCTGCGGCTGGTGGCCGTCAGGCTCCTGCCCGGGGCGCGGCGCTCGAGAAACGCCTGGAGCTTCGCCTCATCCACTTCGATTCCGGCGGGCAGTCCCTCCATGGTCACCCCGATGGCCGGGGCGTGGGACTGGCCGAAGATGGTCAGGCGAAAGCGTTCGCCGTAGGTACTGCTCATAAACTCCCTCCCAATGCTTGAAAATCTTCAAAGAAGCCGGGGTAGGACTTCTCCACGGCCTCGGCGCCCAGGATGGTCACCGGCTGGGAAGCCAGCGTCCCCGCCACGGCGGCGGCCATGGCGATGCGGTGGTCGTTGAAACTCTCCACCCTGCCGCCCCCTAGGCCGGCGCCCTGGATCAAAAGGCCGTCGGCGGTGATTTCCACCGCGCCGCCCAGGTTCTTTAAAAGCGATGCCACGGCGGCGAGCCGGTCGGATTCCTTGAGGCGAAGCCGCTGGGCGTGATAAATTCTCGTTTTTCCCTCCGCCACGGCAGCCAGCACCGCCAAAATGGGCACCAGGTCGGGGATGGCGGCGGCGGCGATGTCGATTCCATGGAGCTGATCCCAGGAAACGGCGGCGGTGTCTTCCGCTACGGTCACCGATGCGCCGAAGCGCCGCAAAAGCTCCAAAATCGCCCGGTCACCCTGGCTGCTCTCCATATCCAGGCCGGTGACCGACGCGCCGGCGGCCAGGAAGAAGGCGGCGTTGGACCAGTCCCCCTCCACCCTGGCCTTTCCGGGGCTTTGATACCGCCGGGGCAAAATGTCATACTGCCAATTGGTTTTTTCCGGCAGTGCCCCAAACTGCGAGAGGGCTTCCTCGGTGAGGGCGATATAGGGCGCGGACTCCACCTGCCCGGTGACGGTGAGGGTGCTTGTCCCGGAGAGAAGGGGCAGCGCCAGGAGCAGGCCGGTCACATACTGGCTGGAGACGTTGCCCGGGAGGGTGAAGTCCCCCGGCGTTAGCTGCCCGGCACAGCGAAGGGTATCTTCTGTGGGGCGGGTGAGGGTGACGCCGTGGGCGGTGAGCTGACCGTCCAGCGGGGCAAGGGGGCGCTTTGGAAGCCTTCCTTCCAGGTGGAAGGTGGCCTCCACCCCCAGCGCCGCCGCCACAGGCAGGAGAAAGCGCAGGGTAGAGCCGCTCTCGCCGCAGGGAAGGTCTGCCCTCTTCGGCGCCTTCCCCGGCGTCACGGAAAAGCCCCAGGGACGGCGCTCGATCTCCGCGCCCAGCGCCGCGAGGCAATTGGCCGTGGCCAGAATGTCCTTGGAGACGGCGGGGCAGGCGATGTCCGTCTTCCCATCGGCCAGGGCTGCCAGGATGAGCAGCCGGTGGGCGGCGGACTTGGAGGGGATGGCCGGGATCGTGCCGGAGAGCCTCCCCGGGTGCACGGTTACGTCCACGGCGCCACCCCCGCTTCGATCCACTTGGGAAGCTCCGAGACCGCCACCGGGTGGAGGATGCACGCGCCGATGTCCCGGGGCACCACCAGCGTCACGCGGTCGCCCCGGCGCTTTTTATCCCCCAGGGCGGCGGCCAGGATGGCCTGGGGCGCCATGTCCGTCTTCGTGGGAAGGCCGAAGGATGTGAGCTTTTCTTCGATCTCCTCGGCGCATGCGCGGCTAGAAAGCCCCAGCCGGGCAGCCGCCCGGGCGATGAGCACCATGCCGATGGAAACGGCCTGGCCGTGGGAGAGGGCGAAATTGCTCTCCTGTTCCACGGCGTGCCCCAGGGTGTGACCCAGGTTTAAAAACTGCCGGGTGCCGTTGTCAAACTCGTCGGCCTCGACGTATTTTCGCTTTTCGTCGATGCAGGCGGCCACGATGGTAAAGTCGATGGCGCCGGGTGCCAGGCGGTCGAAGAGCGCCCGTCCGGCCAGGACGCCGTACTTGATGACCTCGGCGCAGCCGTCCCGGAAGATCTCCTGGGGGAGCGTCTTTAAAAGCGCCGTGTCGCAGAGCACCGCCGCGGGCTGGTGGAAGGCGCCGCAGAGGTTTTTCCCCGCGGGCAGGTCGATGGCCGTCTTGCCGCCCACGGAGCTATCCACCATGGCCAAAAGGGTGGTGGGAATCTGAATGCAGGAGACGCCCCGGAGGTAGCAGGCCGCGGCGAAGCCCGTGAGATCGCCGGTGACGCCGCCGCCCAAGGCCACCACCAGGTCGCTTCGCGTCAGGTGATGGGCGGCCAGGTCGTTTAACAAATCCAAAAACGCCGCGCCGCACTTGCTCGCCTCCCCGGCGGGGAAGACGTGGGAATAGACCGTGAAGCCGGCATGTTCCAGCGCGGCCACAGCGCTCTGCCCATAGAGGGGAAAGACGGTGGTTTCGCTGACCACCATGGCCGTGCGGCCTTTCACGGCTCTCTTGGCCGTCTCCCCCAGAAGGGACAATGCGCCGTCTCCCACGGTGACACAGTAAGGCGCTGAGGCATGAATGTGGATTTCCTTCATCGGCCGTCCACCTCCTCTTTGATCTTTCGTCCCTCATCCAAAAGGGCACGGAGGGCTTCAAAATTGTTCGCGGCCATGGCGGTTCGATATGCCTGGAGATTGGCGATGAACACGTCCATTTCCTCCAGCATAAAGTCCCGATTTTCCAGCATCAGCTCCGCCCACATGGCGGGGTTGAGCCAGGCCACGCGGGTCAAGTCCTTGTAGCTTCCCGCCGAGAAGCCCCGGTGGAGCCGGGCGGTGGGGCTCTTGATATAGGCATTGGACACCACGTGGCACATCTGGGAGGTGAAGGCGATCATTTTGTCGTGCTCTTCGGCGGTGGTCACCGAGAGCTTGCCGAACTCCGCCGGCGCCAGGGCATCCTTCACCCGCTGCAGTAGCGCCATGTCGTACCCCTGGGGCGGCACCAGCACCATGGGCGCGCCCTTGAAGAGGGTTGCCCGGGCGTATTTAAAGCCCGCGTTGTGGGTGCCGGCCATGGGGTGGCCGCCCACGTAGGGAAAGCCATACCGCTCGGCCAAGGGAAAGAGGGCTTCGCAGACCACCCGCTTGGTGCCGCACAGGTCAATGACCAGCGTGGACTTGGCCAGGTGGGGCGCCCGGGCGGTCAAATCCTCGATGGCAGCCCGGGGGGAGATGGCCAGAAGCAGCAGGTCGCAGTCCTGGATATTTTCCTCATGGAGGGGCGCTTCCACGGCGCCGCTCATCTGGGAGAAGTCCAAAATCATCTGATCCCGGTCATCGCCCAGCACCCGCCAGCCCGCCGCGGCGTAGGCCTTGGCCATGGAGCCGCCGATGAGTCCCAGGCCGACAATGCCGACGGTCTTCACAGCGCCGCCTCCCGGACAGCCCGCGCCCGGCGCGCCACGTCGGCAAACTGCTCGGGGGTCAGGGACTGGGCGCCGTCACACCAGGCGTGGGGCGGGTCGTTGTGCACCTCGATCATCAGTCCGTCGGCGCCGGCGGCGGCAGCCGCCAGGGCCATGGGCGGCACCAGCTTGGCCTTGCCGGTGGCGTGGCTGGGATCCACCACCACGGGGAGGTGGCTCAGCTGCTTGAGCATGGGCACGGCGGAGAGATCCAGGGTGTTGCGGGTGTAGGTCTCGTAGGTGCGGATGCCCCGCTCGCAGAGGATCACCTGCTCGTTGCCCTCGGACATGATGTACTCCGCGCTCATGAGCCACTCCTTCATGGTGCCGCAGAGGCCGCGCTTTAAGAGGATGGGCTTTTTGAGCTTGCCCACCTCCTTTAAGAGGTCGAAGTTCTGCATGTTCCGGGCGCCGATCTGAATGATGTCCACGTCGTCGAAGAGGGGCAGCTGGTTGATGTTCATGACCTCGGTGATGATGGGAAGGCCGGTCTCCTTCTTGGCCTCCAGGAGCATCTCGATGCCAAGCTTCCCAAGCCCCTGGAAGTCGTAGGGAGAGGTACGGGGCTTGAAGGCGCCGCCCCGGAGGACGTTGGCGCCGGCGGCCTTAACGGCCTTGGCCACGCCGATGATCTGCTCGTGGGTCTCCACGGAGCAGGGTCCCGCGATGAGGCAGAAGTTGCCGCCGCCGATCTTGGCGGAGCCCACTTCAATGACGGTGTCCTGGGGCTGGAAGTCCCGGCTGCAGCGCTTGAAGGGCTCGGACACCCGCTTCACCGACTGGACAATGTCCAGGCTGGCCAGAAGATCCATGTCGATCTTGCTGGTGTCGCCCACCAGTCCCAGGACGGTATAGATATCGCCGGTGGAGATGTGGATTTTGAGGCCTTGGTTTTGGAGCCAGGCAATGAGGTTGTCAATCTGTGCCTGGGGCACGCCTGCTTTTAAAATGGCAATCATGGTGGGTTACTCCTTTATCTTAATATGGTGGAAGATCCAAGAAACGGGTGCGTTGGGATGTTCCGCCGCACTGTAGGGCGGCATGCCCTCATGCCGCCGCCGACGGCACCCGCGATTCCGCAGGTGCCTGCCCGGGCGCATATACAATGCGCCCCTACACCAGGGTCGGAAATGCACCGCATCGTAGGGGCGGCAATCTGCCGCCCGGCGGCCTTTGGCCGCTTCGCGGCACGGGTCGATGAGGACATCGACCCCTACAGGGCGTTCTGAATATTTTGCTGCCATGAAAAAAGACCACACAGAAGTGATTCTGTGTGGTCGAAGCAAACGGAACAGGGCTGCCGTTTCTACTTTTTCGCATCACAAATCACTCTTACTTCCCAGTACGAAAGTAAAAGTAAAAGGATACAAAAAAGGAATGACGGCGCATGGGGATAATCTCCTTATCCTGAATTTATCAATAAGATACCACTTCCCGCCGGGGATGTCAACGGACGGAGCGGAGAAAGGCGGGAAAAATTGATTACTTTTTTTGTGAAAAGCGCTAAAGAGTTTCGCTCTGCCCACGGATGTGGCGCTTGATCTTCTCAAAGGTATCCGCGGAGATGTCGTGCTCGATCTTGCAGGCCTCCCGGGCGGCGGTCTCGGGCTCCACCCCCAGCCCCATGAGCATCTTGGCAATCACCCGGTGGCGCTCGTAGATCCGCTGGGCAACGGCCTCGCCCTCGGCCGTGAGAGTGAGAAGGCCGGCCTCGTCCATTTCGATGTGCCCCGAGTCCCGGAGCTTCTTCATGGCCACCGACACGCTGGGCTTGCTCACCGAGAGCGCCCCGGCCACGTCGATGGAGCGCACCTGCCCCTTCTCCTCCCGAAGCCGCAAAATGGTTTCCAGATAATCCTCGCCAGATTCGTGGAGATTCACGGCGCATCCCTCCCTTGGTTTTTATACATTATAACCAAAACCAGTGGAAACTGTCAAGGCAGGCTGGGAAATGCGGAAAATTTACAGAATCCTCAAAAAGTTTGCCCCATGCCCACTTTTCGTTCCGGGGCGTTTGTGGTATGATGTATGCGGGACTTTTCGCCCAGCGGCGAAGCGCCCCTTGCTGAGATCATGCCGGGCTTTGCCCGTTTTTCGCTATGAGGAGGAATTAGATTGGAACTTCTCTCCCCCGCCGGCTCCATGGACGCCTTGCGCGCCGCCGTGCAAAATGGCGCCGATGCGGTGTACCTCGGCCTGAGCGCCTTCAACGCCCGCCGGGGCGCCAAAAACTTCACCCTGGAGGAGCTCCAGGAGGCCGTGACCTACTGCCACGTCCGGGGCGTCCAGGTGCACCTGGCCATCAACATCCTACTCTCCGACCGGGAGATGCTCGAGGCCTCCGAGTGCATCCGCCGCGCCGCCCAGCTGGGGGTGGACGCCTTCATCGTCCAGGACTTGGGGCTTGTTGCGCTTTGTAAGTCCATCGCCCCCGACGTCCCCATCCACGCCTCCACCCAGATGAGCATCCACTCTCTGGAGGGCGTTCTGGAGGCCGCCCAGATGGGCGTGAGCCGGGTGGTGCTGGCCAGGGAGCTTCCCCGGGAGGAAATTGCCTTTATCTGCCGCAACAGCCCTGTGGAGATTGAGATTTTCGTCCACGGCGCGCTGTGCATGTGCTACTCGGGGCAGTGCTACCTCTCCTCGGTCATCGGCCGGCGCAGCGGCAACCGCGGCCAGTGCGCCCAGCCCTGCCGCATGCCCTACGGCTTCGGCCGCTTTGAAGAGAGCCGCTATCCCCTGAGCCTCAAGGACAACTGCCTGGTGGAGTACCTCCAGGAGATTCGCGCCATGGGCGTGGCCTCCATCAAGATTGAAGGAAGAATGAAAAGGCCTGAGTACGTGGCCGTGGTCACGCGGATTTACCGCGCCGTGCTGGACGGCCGCCCGGTGACCCAGGCGGACTTGGCCGACCTGGAGACCATCTTCTCCCGCCAGGGCTTCACCCAGGGCTACTATGTGGGACGCACCGGCGAGGCCATGTTCGGCACCCACCAGGACACCCCCGAGGATCGCGACCTCATGGCCGGCGCCCGGGCGAGCTACGAGCGGGGCGAAAATCCCCGGGTGGGCGTCACCTTTTACGCCATGCTCCGCAGCGGCGAGGAGAGCCAGCTGGCTGTGGAGGACGACCGGGGGCACGTGGTGCGCGCCAAGGGGCCCGTGCCCGAGGCGGCGGTGAACCGCCCCCTCACCGAGGAAGACCTCCAGGCGCGCCTTCAGAAGACCGGCGGCACCCCCTACTTCGCCGCCCAGGTGAAGGCCGCCCTGGAGCCGGGGCTTACCCTGCCCGCATCGGAGATCAATGCCATGCGCCGGGAGGTGCTCGACCAGCTCACCGCCCTGCGCGGCCGCACCGATCCGGTGCGCCTGGGCACGTATAGCCGCCTGGATGCCTACCCCGGCCATCCCGGCGAGCCGGTGCTTACCGTGGCGGTGCGAAATGCCGGCCAAATCACCAAGCGCCTCATCAATGCCAAGCCCGCGGTTTTGTATGTGCCGCTCACGGAGCTTCTCGAGCACCCGGAGATCCCCGGCCAGCTGCCGCCGGAAACTGCCCTGTGCGCCATTTTGCCCCGGGTGATCCACGACCGGGAGCGCAGCCAGTGGGCGGTGGCCTTGGAGCGCGTCCGCGCCATGGGCGTGCGCCAGGCGCTCACCGGGAACCTGGGTCAGATCCGCCTCTTAAAGCAAAAGGGCTTCGAGGTGCGCGGCGACTTCGGCCTCAACGTCTTCAACTCCCGCGCCATGCACTACCTCAAAAGCCTGGGGCTTTTGAGCCAGATGGTGAGCTTTGAGCTGATGCTCCCCCAGGTGCGGGACATGAGCAAGGCTGTGGACAGTGAGCTTCTCGTCTACGGGCGGCTTCCCTTGATGCTCATGGAAAACTGCCTTCTCAAAAGCCGCACCGGCACCTGCTCGTGCGACTCCCCCACCAAGCTCATCGACCGCATGGGCGAGGAATTTCCCCTTCTCAAGGATCCCGGCACCTGCCGGAACGTGATGTACAACGGCAAGCGGCTCTATCTTCTCGACAAGCGCAAGAGCCTTCAAAACCTGGGGCTGTGGGCGCTGCGCATGAGCTTCACCACGGAAAATCCCGCCGAGGTGGACGGCGCCCTGAGTCAATACTTCGGCGCCGGGGACTTCGACCCCGGCACCTGCACCCGCGGCCTCTACGCCCGGGGCGTGGAGTAGGGGCGGCACACCAAGGGCTCCCCTTGAGGGGAGCTGGCGCGAAGCGCCTGAGAGGTGTGACCGCAGTGGCGTTTTGCGAAAAGCTTACGGGAATCGCTACTGCCCTAACACCTCTCCGTCATCGGCTTGCGCCGATGCCACCTCCCCTCAAGGGGAGGCTTTGCACCGTTTCCACATCGAAATCTCACAATTCAGGTGACTTCTATGCTGATTCTCGCATCTCAATCGCCCCGGCGGCGGGAGCTTCTCTCCATGCTGGGTCTTCCCTTCCAAATCCACACCGCCGACATTGACGAGACCATGAACCCGCTCCTGCCCCCGGAGGAGGAGGTCATGCGGGTCTCCGAGGCCAAGGCGCGCGCCGTGGCAAAGGCGCACCCTAAGGATCTCATCCTCTCGGCGGACACCATCGTGGTGGTGGACGGCACGGTTTTGGGAAAGCCCCACGACCCCGCCGAGGCCAAGGCCATGCTCCGCCGCCTCTCGGGGCGGTGCCACACGGTGATGACCGCCTTCTGCCTTTTTCAAGACGGCCAGGCGGACGTCCACCTGGAGGAGACCCACCTTCGCTTCAAGCCCCTCTCCCAGGCCGAGATCGACGCCTATGTGGCCACCGGTTCGCCCCTGGACAAGGCCGGCGCCTACGGCATCCAGGATCAGGCGGCCATCTTCGTCGAAGCCATGGACGGGGACTACTATAATGTCATGGGGCTTCCCCTGTGCGCGCTGGTCAAGTGCCTGCGGCGCCGGGGCGTGGCCGTGCTGGGAGCTGTGGAGCCATGAAAAAACCGCTTTTCACCTCGAAAATCAAGACCATTCTCGTGGCGGCGGTGGCGCTGGCCATCCTCACCACCGTGGCCGTGGCCGTCTCCGGCGGCACCGCCCCGGGGCAGAACGTGGTGGGCACCCTGCTCTCGCCTCTGAGAGCCGGAGTGGCCGCCATCGACCGCGCCGCCCTGCGGGTTTACGACTATATCTTCTCCTATGAATCCCTCCAGGCCGAGAAAAACGCCCTGGAGCAGGAGATTCTCGCCATGCAGGAGGACGTGCGCACCGCCCAGGAGTACCAGCGGGAAAATCAGCGGCTCAAGCAGCTTTTAAAGCTCTCCGACGCCCACGAGGACTACGCCTTTGTGGACGGCTACATCATCTCCTGGGACGCCTCCACCTGGCGCAGCTCCTTCACCATCGCCAAGGGTGAAAACGCGGGGCTCGCCGTGGGCATGTGCGCCGTCACCGAAAACGGCCAGGTGGTGGGGCTTCTCACCGAGGTGGGCAGCAACTGGGCCACGGTGACCACCATCCTCGACCAGAGCCTGGAAATCAGCGCCTCGGTTGCCTCCTCGGGCTACACCGGCGTGGTACAGGGCACCTACTCCTCCGAGGACACCCAGCTTCTGCGCATGAACTACCTGCCCACCGACGCCGTCTTGAAAAACGGCGACCAGGTGGTCACCACCGGCTCCACCCTCTACCCCCGGGGACTGCTGCTTGGCTACGTGACCAACGTCTCGCTGGATGAGACGGGCGTGGCCAAGTATGCCGCCCTGGAGGCCAGCTGCAACCTGGACGGTCTGGAGCAGGTCTTCGTCATCACCGACTACGCCGGGTCGTAAGGCCGCTTCGCGGCACGGGTCGATGAGGACATCGACCCCTACAAATTTCCACCGCACCCGTAGGGGTCGATCTCCGATCGACCCGCGGGCGGGGATCAACCCCGCCCCTACGAA
>NHCFR00700__coassemble_1026_pt1 | contig 35839 bp, 37 predicted proteins | sample NHCFR00700__metabat2_high_PE_007 | metagenome-assembled genome bin NHCFR00700 | reverse complement strand
GGGGGGCAAAAAGCCCACCGCGCGTTCAATCAAACAGGATTTTGAAACTTTTATAAAAGTTTCAAAATCCGCACAGCGGGGCGAAAAGACTTTTTCGACACGCTGAAAATCCCCCTTTCGGGGGATTTTTTTACTTTGTATACTCAAATTCCAGATCGTAGATACTCACGGTGTCGCCGTCGCGGATTCCCATTTCCTCCAGGCGGGCGAAGAGGCCGGACTGGCGGAGCTGGCGGTCAAAGTACATGCGCGATTCATAGTCCTCAAAGTTGATGTCGTTGAGGAGCCGCGCCAGCCAGCCGCCGGAGACCACCCAGAGGTCGTCGTCCATCCGCTGAATCTGCACCTCGTCGGCACTGCCGGCCTCGGCCAGGGGCTTGACGTACTCGGGCTCGTAGACCGTCACCGGAGGCAGGGTCTTGAGCCGCTCAGCGATGGCCAGCACCAGCTCCCGGGTGCCCTGGTGGGTGGCGGCGGAGATCTCATAGAAGGGATAGCCCTTCTCGGTCACATAGGCTCTGAGCCGCTCTAAGTTATCACTGCCCTCTGGGATCAGGTCGAGCTTGTTGGCCGCCACCAGCATGGGGCGCTTGGCAAGCTCGGGAGAGTACTGGGCAAGCTCCTGGTTGATCTTTTCAAAGTCCTCCACCGGGTCGCGATCCTCGCTGCCGGAGACATCCACGATGTGCACCAGAAGGCGGCAGCGGTCGATGTGCCGGAGGAAGTCGTGTCCCAGACCCAAGCCCTCCGACGCGCCCTCGATGATGCCCGGGATGTCGGCCATGACGAAGGAAACGCCCTCCTCCACATAGATGACGCCCAGGTTGGGATAGAGGGTGGTGAAGTGGTAGTTCGCAATCTTCGGCCGAGCATTGGAGGTGACCGAGAGGAGGGTGGATTTTCCCACATTGGGGAAGCCCACCAGCCCCACGTCGGCCAGGAGCTTCAATTCCAGCACCACCTCGTGGCTCTCACCGGGAAGTCCCGCCTTGGCAAACCGGGGCACCTGCCGGGTGGGGGTGGCAAAGTGTTTGTTGCCCCAGCCGCCCCGGCCGCCCTTGCAGAGGACGAAGTCCTCGGAAGCGGACATGTCCTTGATGATTTCGTTGGTCTCAGCGTCTCGCACTACGGTGCCCCGGGGCACGCGGACGATGAGATTTTCGCCGTTCTTGCCCCGGCAGCGGGCGCCCTGGCCGTCCTGGCCGTTGGCAGCTACATATTTTCGCTTATAGCGAAAGTCCATCAGGGTGGAGAGATTGTCGTCCACCCGAAGGACGATGCTGCCGCCGTTGCCGCCGTCGCCGCCGTCGGGGCCGCCCTGGGCGACGTACTTCTCCCGGTGAAAGGCCACGGCGCCGTTGCCGCCGTTGCCGGCCTTCACGGTGATTTTTACTTGATCGACAAACATATTTTCATAGCCTTTCTCCGATGCATGGGGTTTCTGATATACGGGGTGGGCATTGTCTGGGCGCCGGTGCGCCGCCTGGCGGACGCGCAATGCGCGCCCCTACGGTTTACATGGGAAGCCAACGTGCATTCGTTCCCGCCAGATACCCAAATTATGACAAAAAGGGCGCTGCCATGCAGCGCCCCTCGATCCCATTACTGTTCCGCGTACACGGAGCACTTCTTGCGATCCTTGCCCATACGCTCAAAGCGAACCTTGCCGTCCACCAGAGCAAAGAGGGTGTCGTCGCTGCCGATGCCCACGTTGGTGCCGGGATGGATATGCGTGCCTCTCTGGCGAACCAGGATGTTGCCGGCCAGGACGAACTGACCGTCGGCGCGCTTCACGCCCAGACGCTTGGACTCGGAATCACGGCCGTTCTTGGTGGAACCGCCGCCTTTCTTATGCGCGAAGAACTGAAAGCTAATTCTCAGCATCGTTTTGCACCTCCATAACTTCGATATAATCCGGATACTGATCCCGCAGCTCACAGAGGGTGAGCATCATGCCGGTGAGGACGGCTTGTACCGCATCCTCATCCTCGCACTGGGCGGGAAGGGTCAGGGTGATACGGGCTTTTTCTTCATTCACCTTGGTTTTCACACGGTTGCCCAGCACATCCGCGATGGTGCACTCGGCAAACTGCACAGCGGTGGAGACGGCAGCACAGACAATGTCCGTCCCAGCCTCGCCATAGCCGCTGTGACCCGAGACGGTGAACCCGGTGATTCGCCCGTCCTGATCGAAAAATTCAACTCTAGTCATTACACGGAGATCTTTTCGATCTGCACCTTGGTGTAGGGCTGACGATGACCCTGCTTGGACTTGGAGTCCTTCTTGGAGCGGTACTTGAAGATGGTGATCTTCTTGCCCTTGCCGTTCTTGAGCACCTTGCCCTCCACGGAAGCGCCGGAGACCACGGGGGTACCGAACTTGGAGTTCTCGCCGTCAACCACGGCCAGCACCTGATCGAAGGTCACGGTGGAGTCGGCCTCAGCGTTCAGCTTCTCAATGAAGAGGACGTCGCCCTCCTTGACGCTGTACTGCTTGCCGCCGGTCACGATAACTGCCTGCATTTTACTTTGCACCTACCTTTGTTGTAGACTCGCTCTGGAGGCGTGAGGGCATACCTCAGCTTCTGCCTCTTCGACGCGGCTGATCTATTATATCAACGGGAATTTCGTTTGTCAAATGGTTTTTCCCATTTTTACCGGGAATTTTGGCTCAGTGCGGCCAAAATTTCCGGTGTATCGGCATCAAGGAGTTCCTCCGGCGGCACCTCCACCAGGCGCAGGCGCTGCTGGTTGGCGCGGATGATCCCCGCGCCGCCACGATCGCCGGTGAGGGCGCGCAGCGCAGGGAAAAATTCCGCCGGGAAGAGGCAGGGATTGCCCCGTCGTCCCTCAGCTGCCGGCGCCACAATGGCCTTGGGATGGGCGAGAAATTCCTCCGCCAGCCGCTTGACCGTCTTGGCGGTGAGCAGGGGCTGATCTGCCGCCAGGAACATGGCTGCGTCCACTGCGCCAAGGGCATCGAGCCCCAGGGCGATGGTACGGCTGACGCCGTCCTCCGGCCGGTCATTGACCACCGGCAGAAAGCCCTGTGCCTTGGCCTCTTCCAAGAGCTGCGCAATGGCGCTCACCACCGCCACCGCCTCGAAAACCCCCGCCGGCACCGCGGAAAGGGCGCGGCGATAGAGCGGCGCGCCGCGAAATTCCGCAGTCAGCTTGCCGCCGCCAAACCGCGTCCCGGCGCCCGCCGCCATGAGTACCAGTCCCAGCTTCACGCCTTTCTCCCCTTTCGCACGGCATTTGTCATCTCTTCTGAGTATAGCCCCCGGCGCCTCCCGGGTCAATGGGCGATTTTTGTCACGTTTCGATATTCTTTGAAAAATATAACGGCGTTTCCTTTCCCGGCGGCGGAAACTGTGGTATCATAGGAGCCAGAAAAGCTCGTTTTCAATTCCAATGCAAGGAGGGTTTCCCATGAGTGCAAGTGTAGGCAAGCCCATCGTCCGGGTGGACGCCTTTGACAAGGCCACCGGCAGGGCAAAGTATACCGATGACCTCTGCGACCGCAGCGCCCTCATCGCCAAAGTCGTTCACTCCACCGTGGCCAACGGCCTGGTGACCGCCATCGACACATCCGAGGCCGAGAAGATCCCCGGCGTGGTGAAGATTCTCACCTGCTTCGATGTGCCCGATCTCCCCTTCCCCACCGCCGGTCACCCCTGGAGCACCGATCCCCACCATCAGGACGTGGCCGACCGGCTGCTCTTAAACCGCCGGGTGCGCTACTACGGCGACGATGTGGCCGCGGTGGTGGCCGAGAACGAGGTGGCTGCCGCCCAGGCCGTCCGCGCCATCAAAGTAAGCTACGAGGAGTATCCCGTGATGCTCGACGTCTTTGACGCCATGAAGGAAGGCGCCACCCAGCTCCACGAGGGCTTCCCCGGCAACATTCTCGCCCACTCGGGCTTCCGCAACGGCGACTATGAAAGCGCCATCCAAGAGCCAGGACTTATCAAGGTAGAGGGCTGGTACGACACCCCCACCGTTCAGCACTGCCACATTGAAAATCACATCTGCTTTGCCCAGATGGAGGCCGGGCGCGTCATCGTCACCTCCTCCACCCAGATTCCCCACATCATCCGCCGCGTGGTCGGCCAGGCGCTGGGAATCCCCTGGGGCAAGGTGCGCATCATCAAGCCCTACATCGGCGGCGGCTTCGGCAACAAGCAGGACGCCCTCTACGAGCCCCTGTGCGCCTGGCTCTGCACCCAGGTGGGCGGCCGGCTGGTGAAGCTGGACTGCAGCCGCGAGGAGACCTTCGTCTCCAACCGCGTCCGCCACGCCATCCGCACCCACATCATCTCCTGGGTGCGTCCCGACGGCTCCTTCGCCGCAAGAAAAATTGAGTGCTACTCCAACCAGGGCGCCTACGCCTCCCACGGCCACGGTGTCGGTGCCAAGGGCATGAACTGCTTCCCCCAGCTCTATCCCTGCGCCAATGTGGAGGGCGACTGCTGGACGGTGTACACCAACCGCCCCGCCGCCGGCGCCATGCGTGGCTACGGCATCCCCCAGGCCATGTTCGCCGGGGAGAGCCACATCGACGACATCGCCAAGACCCTGGGCATCCCGCCCCTTACCTACCGCAATCGCTTTGTGATGCAAAAGGGCTATGTGGACGCCTTCTCCAAGAACGAGAACTACTATGATACCTTCCGGGAGGTGCTCGAAAAGGGCGAGGCTGTGCTGGAGTACAAAAAGAAATACGAGCAGTACCAAAACCAGACCGGTCCCATCCGCCGGGGTGTGGGCTGCGCCGTGTTCTGGTACAACACCGCCGTGTGGCCCATCTCCCTGGAGTCCAGCTCCTGCCGCATGGTTTTAAACCAGGACGGCTCCATCCAGGTGCAGACCGGTGAGACCGAAATCGGCCAGGGCTGCGACACGGCCTACAGCCAGATGGCGGCCGACGCCGTGGGTATCCCGGTCTCCGACGTCCATATCGTCTCCACCCAGGACACCGACGTGACCCCCTTCGGCCTGGGCGCCTATGCCTCCCGCCAGACCTACATCGGCGGCTTCTCCATCAAGCAGACCGGCCAGCTCTTAAAGGAGCGGATCTTGAAGTACGCCCAGGAGCTCACCCGGATGCCGGTTGCCAACCTGGATCTCGTGGACGGCCAGATCATCCGCAAGCCCGACGGCCGGGTGCTCATGTCCCTGGGCGATTTGGCCACGGAAGCGCTCTATTCCCTCACCCACTCCGAGCACATCACCGCCGAGAGCACCTACCAGATCAAGTCCAACGCCTACTCCTTCGGCTGCACCTTTGCCGAGGTGGAGGTGGATATCCCCATGTGCAAGGTGAAGCTCCTCAACATGGTCAACGTCCACGACTGCGGCAAGCTCATCAACCCCGCCCTGGCCGAAGCCCAGGTGCACGGCGGCATGTCCATGGCCATCGGCTACGGCCTCTCCGAGGAGCTCAAGTTTGATCCCAAGACCGGCCGTCCCCTCAACAACAACCTGCTCGACTACAAGCTCTCCACCTTTATGGATCACCCCGACCTGGAGGCGCGGTTTGTGGAAAATCCCGAGCCCACCAGCCCCTACGGCACCAAGGCACTGGGCGAGCCGCCGGCCTGCTCCGGCGCCCCGGCTATCCGCAACGCCATCTTCCAGGCCACCGGCGTGGCCATCCGTCAGTGTCCCATCACGCCCCATGTCCTCTTTGCCGCATTTGAGGAGGCAGGGCTCTTTGAGGAGGTGTCCCAATAATGTACGATCTTGCTGCGCTTTATGAGGCGAACAGCGTGGAGGAGGCCGTGGCGCTGCGCCTACAGCACCCCGAGGCACAGATTCTCGCCGGCGGCACCGACGTGTTTGTGCAGATGCGCGAGGGCAAGCGCGCCGGAAAGGCGCTCATCTCCATCTACGGCATCGACGCCCTCCGGGGCGTGAAGCTCGAGGACGACGGCGCCATCCGCATCGGCTCCCTCACCAGCTTCTCCCACATCACCCGAGATCCCATCATTCAGAAGTACATCAATGTCCTCGGCCAGGCCGTGGACATGGTGGGCGGCCCGCAGATCCGAAACGCCGGCACCATCGGCGGCAACACCTGCAACGGCGTCACCTCCGCCGACTCCGCCTCCACCCTCTTCGCCTGGGACGCCGTGGTGGAGCTCACCGGCAAGGACGGCATCCGCCGCCTGCCCATTGAACAGTTTTATCTCAAGGCCGGCGTGGTGGATCTTCACCCGGACGAGATCCAGACCGGCATTCTGATCCCCAAGCAGTCCTACGAGGGCTACTTCGGCCACTACATCAAATATGCCATGCGCGAGGCGATGGACATTGCCACCACCGGCTGCTCGGTGAATGTGAAGCTTTCTTCGGACAAGAAGACCATCGAGGACGCGCGCATCGCCTACGGCGTGGCAGGCCCCGTGCCCATGCGGGCAAGGAGCGCCGAAGCCCTGGTGAAGGGGCAGCCCATCAGCGCCGGACTGGTGGCGGCCTTTAGCAAGGCCGTGCTCCAGGACATCCATCCCCGGGATTCCTGGCGGGCATCCAAGGCCTTCCGCGAGCACATCGCCGTGGAGCTGGCCAAGCGCTGCCTCACCGAATCCATCCATCTGGCAGGAGGTGACCTCTGATGGCACAGTTTAAAGAAATCCATTGCACCATCAATGGCAAGGCCGTGACCACGGTGGTGGACGTCCGCGCCAGCCTTACCGATATGCTCCGCAACGACTTCCGCCTCACGTCGGTGAAAAAAGGCTGCGAGGTGGGCGAATGCGGTGCGTGCAACGTCATCATCAACGGCGAGTGCTTCAACTCCTGCCTGTACCTGGCCGCCTGGGCAGACGGCAAGGAGATCCGCACCCTGGAAGGTCTGCTCGGCCCCAATGGCGAGCTCTCCGACATCCAGCAGGCTTTCGTGGACGAGGCCGCCATCCAGTGCGGCTTCTGCACCCCGGGCTTCATCATGACCGCTGTGGAGATTTTAGAGACCGGCAAGCGCTACACCGACGATGAGCTGAGAAAGCTCCTCTCAGGACACCTGTGCCGCTGCACCGGCTACGAGAACATCCTCCGCGCCGTGCGCAAGACCATGGAAACGCGCCTGGCCGCCGCGGGAAAATAAGCATGGTAAAAGAAAGGGGCTTTCCGTAATCGCGGCCACCATAACCCCGTCCGGCGTGTAGGGGTCGATGTCCTCATCGACCCGCGCCGCGAAGCCGCCCACGGGTCGATCGGAGATCGACCCCTACATACAAAATCCCCCATGGCCAAGCCATGGGGGATTGGTTTTTACAGGACGTTATTGCAGAAGTTCATCAGGATCTGCGCCACCTCTGCGCGGGTGGCCGTGCCGGTGGGATCCAAGCGGCCGGCGCCCTTGCCGTTGATGACATAGCCGCCCACTGCCCAGCTCATGGCGTCCTTCGCCCAGGAGGCAACCTTGGATGCATCGGTGAACCGATCCAGGCTGGCAGCAGCACTCACATCATAGCCCTTGTAGGAGGCATAGCGGTAGAAAATCGCCGCCATCTCCTGCCGGGTTACAGGGGCATCGGGATCGAACTTGTTGTTGCCCTTGCCCTCGACAATGCCGCTGGCAGCCGCCCAGTTGACGGCATTGGCATACCAGGCGCTGTCACTCACATCGGTGAAGACGCCGCCATAGCTGCCTCTGGCCTCGTCCAGGTTGTAGAGCACCTGCGCCAGCATGGCGCGGGTCAGGGTGGTGTCGGGGCTGAACTTGCCATTGCCCACGCCATTCATGAGGTCGTAGTCAAAGCAGAACTTCACAGCCTCGTAGTACCAGTCGCCCATGGAGACGTCGGTGAAGAATTCCTTGCCCTCCACGGCGCCGCCGATGATGTCCACGACGATCCCCAGGTTGTTGCGCCAGAGGGCGGTGAAAGTGGTGTCCTTGGTGATTTCCACCTTCTCGCCTGCGTCATAGACCTTGCCGTCGGCACTGGACTTCCAGCCCAGGAAGGTGTAGCCCGACACGCTGGGGCGCTCCAGGAGATAGATAGCGGTATCCGCCGGGATCTCCATGGTGAAGTCCGCCTTGCCGAGTCCAAAGACAAATTTCACTGTGAGGCTGTCCTGACCGGGCGCGCCCTGCAGGTTGGTAATCACCGCGCCGCTCTGGGCATTGGCCTGCGCCTGGGCAAAGGTCGGATAGTAGGAATAGGTGCCGTGGTTGTTGAGCTCATAGGTAAGCGTGTCAAGGAGGTAATCTCTCTTCACAGGCGCGGAATAGAAGCCGCCGGAGACAAAGTCCTCCTTGTTTTCGCTGTAGAAGATTCCCTCAAAATTTCCGCCCTGCACATCAAGCCGGATCTTGGCAATGGCGTCTTCGTCATTGTTCTGCGCATTCTGCTCAAAGAACGCTGCCGTGCCGCGGAAAGTGCCGCCCAGCACAGTGACCTCTGTGGGCAGCTTGGTGGTGTGCTGCACAACGGCCAGCGCCACATTGGCTGTGGTGGAGCCATTGCCGTTGGGCGTGATGTCGAATTTCTCGTCACCGGCTTCCACCAGCGTGTCGCCTTCGATGGTCAGCTTACCGGCACGGATTTCGATGCCGGTGCCATTTTCCCCGGTGCTGTCGATCTTGCTGTTCACAATTGTGGTATCGGCAAAGCCGGCTAAGTACATGCCGTTGCCGTAATCTGTCTGGAGGGTGGCGCCATCCAGCCGGATCTTGGGCACGTTGCCCTCCGTCGCCTTGATGTTGCCATTGACATAGAGCGCATGGCCTCCATAACCGCTGAGATCCCGGACGCTGTGCAGTGTACCGTATACCGTCACCTCAATACCATAGGCGGCAGTACGATTGCTGTAGCAGTCAATGAATGCGCCTGCCCAGCCCTCCAGGGTGACATCCTTGCCCACGGTCAGCGTGGTATAGCCGGAAGCTTTAGGATCATCTGTGCCATAGAGCATCACCGGGGCATAATAGGGCTGCTCTTCATAGAGCTTGCCGCTGCCAGTGAGCTCCAGGCCGCCATAACGGATGGAGAAGTTCTGATTACGGTCAAAGCCCACGTTGAAGCCATTGAGATCCAACGTCAGCTTCCTGCCGTCGTTGATGATGATTTGAGACATGTTCTCAACATTGTTCAAAAGCGTCACCGTCTCGCCGTCGGCAGCGTCTGCCAATGCGGCAGCCAAGGTGTCGTAATAACGATCGCCGATTCTGGCCTCGCCCTCGGTCTTCTGGGTGACGTGGAAAATGTCGTCATCATCTGTTTCCCCGTCACAGTAGGTGGGAACATATTGGCTCACATCGCTGGAGAAGCTGCCGCCCAGGATGCTGGCACCACCGATGGCGTTATCCTGGTCTTCCACAGTGATCGCCGTTTTCGCTGCATCGCCGCCGGTGAAGGTGCCGCCGTAGATCATCACGGTGGATTCCTTGCCGGCGCCGCTGTCCGGCGCTGGGTTGCCGTTGCCGACCAGAACCGCAGTTTTATTGAACGAGGTGAAGCTGCCGCCGTAAATATTCACAGCCGTCTCATAGGACTCACCGGTGAAATACCCGGCGTAGAAAGCAGAATTGTGCTGTTTATTGCACTGCACAGTCCGATAGACACCATTATAGATGTCGGCAGTGCCGCCGATCACGGCCAGACCGCCCTGGACGCCGGTGACCTGCACACTGTCTTCCGCCGCGCCCTGGATCCTGAGATAAGCGGTGGAGGAGGCTTGACCACTGCGAATGGTGTAGCCCCATCTGCTGCCATCGCAGGATGAGCAGGAGGTGTTGGTGAAGTTGCCCGCGGTGATGAGCATGTTGCCGCGGTTTTCAATGGCGGGATAATACTTGTCCACATAGGTACCGCCATAGATGTAGGTGTCGGTGTTGGCCTCAGTGGCTACGCAGCCGGCTGCCTGGTTAATGGTTGGATTGATAAAGGTGGCTGTGCCGCCCTCTCGATTATAGAAGCAGCTGGCATTGGATGCATCCGAGCCGGTATAAGTTCCATCCACCACAGTGAGGTTGCCGAAATTATTGACCATACCGTAGCCGTTGGCACCGGCGGCGGAGACGTCCACCGAGCCGTTTCCTTGGATGGTCAGAGTGCCGTTATTGGTAAAGATCCGGCCGCTAAAGTCGGAGGTCACAGTAATGTCGTGGCCTGCCATGTCAAATACGATGTTCTGTCCCTCCGCCACAGTAACGGGCGCAGACTGCACAAGGTCTTCCTTCAAGGCAATGGTTGTCTCTACGCCGTTTGTCGGGACTGCCGCAACAGCCTCAGACAGAGAAGCATAGTCGGTGTTTCCGATCTGCGCAACCGCTGTTCCCTGGGCAGTGGCCAATACTGCCAGAGCGGTTAGAAGCAGAATTGTCATTAGAATAGCAAGCGCCATTCTTGTCCTCTTCATAACGATCTTCCTTTCCTATGTATTTCCGCATGGTTCATACGGCTGGACTATTATACTTCCCTACGATCAAAAACTCAATTGCCAAGCTGCCAAATTCTTTGTATATTTCGCGTAAATATACCGATGATATTGTGCATAAATATGGCAAATATTTGCAATTACAGATTGTCAAAAAGGTAGCGCGCCGGGAAATGGCGCGCTACCCAGGATTTATGAGATAAGATTATTCGCCGTCTTCAATCAGGCCGTAGCCGCCGTCGTTGCGCTTATAGACCACCGCAAAGGTGCCGTCAGCCTCCTCGTCGCGGAAGGCGAAGAAGGTGTGCTCCAGGAGGTTCATCTGCAAGATAGCCTCCTCCCGGGTCATGGGCTTGATGTTGAAGCGCTTGGTGCGGACGATGCGGAACTCCGTCTCCTCCGGCTCATCGGGTACGAAGGAGGAAACCTGCTCCGGCTCGCGGACGAAGGCATCCTGCCGGATGCGCCGCGCCAGACGGGTCTTGTTCTTGCGGATCTGACCCTCGATGGTGCTCACGCAGGCGTCGATGGAGGCGAACATATCAGACGTGCTCTCACTGGCGCGGAAATAGGTATTGGCCGCGTGGAGGGTGAGCTCCACCTTGTTGCGATTTTTCTCCACGCTGAAGGTCACCAGCGCATCGGCCTCGTCGCGGAAGTAGCGCTGGAGCTTGGTGACTTTCTTCTCTGCATAGGCATGGACATTTTCAGGCAAACTGACTTTTTTCTCAGCATAGTGGAAATTCATAGATGTCGCTCCTTTCTGTTGGGAGGGAAGCAAGCACTGCTTCTTGTGCATATTATACCAACATCCGCGGAAAAACACAAGGTCAAAACGGGCAAAACCGCCAAGGCAAATGCCCGAGCGGTTCGAAATTGCCATACGAAATTGGATTTTCCAGGGGTTTACACCAGTTAAGTCCCACTTACGAAGGGGGAAAAAGCCGGGTTTTCCCTTTGTAAACTTTCTGTTGCTATCCCTCGGCTTCCTCCAGAAGCGCCACCATCACCGATTGGTAGACCACTTCCGCGTTTTTCCGATAGGCGCGCTCAAGCTTTCGCGCCTGCTCCAGGGTGGGCGCCGTGAGCTCCAGGTCCATGAGCACGCCGTGAAAATCGCTCAGTCCCATGTGTACGGTGTACTCCCCGTTATCCCGCTCCTTCACCTCTGTGCGGAGGAATTGGTCGCGTTTGGTCTTGCGGTTGTGATGCTCCACGGCCTGCTTGGCGCGCTCCTTCACCGGAAAGGCCACGGAATCCTGGGTAATCTCCTCGGCCTCGCGCCCCTTGTCGGTGATGACGTAGCGGTCAAATTCCTCCTCCACCAGGTGCCCCGAGCGCACCATCTGGGGGATGGCCTCCTGGACGTCAAAATAGCTCAGGCAGTCATCCTGGTAGCAGAGCTCATAGATGGTCTGCGCCGAGACCGGCTCCTCCACCAGGGACATGACGTATAAAATGAGAATTTTGACATCGAGAATATCGTGAATAAAGCCCCTTCGCTCCATGCTTTTCTCCCCCTGGAAATCATTTCTTTTGCCCCGCAAAGCCCTTGCAGGGACTGGGATTTGCGCCATCCCATGGCCTTCCCGGAAAGTATTTCCGCTTGTGATTTTTCCAATTCTGGTGTTCAATGGAGGGCAGAAGGAGGAATTACCATGAAAAAAATCATTGCATCCATCCTCACCGTTCTGCTGCTCCTGTCCCTTTTGGCGACGAGCGCCCTGGCCGCCTCCCTGGAGCAGGACACCGCCCAGCGCATCAACTTAGAGCGCGCCGCCCGGGGCATCGCAGCCCTGGAGATCTCCACCGTCCTGGGCGGCAAGGCCAGAGTGAAAGCCCAGGACATGGCGGAAAACGGCTACTTCAGCCACACCTCCCCCACCTATGGCTCGCCCTTTACCATGATGCGCACCCTGGGGGTCTCCTACCGCTCCGCCGCCGAAAACATCGCCATGGGCTATACCAAAGCCGATACCGTGGTGGCGGCCTGGATGGCCTCGCCTTCCCACCGGGAGAGCCTGCTCTCCAGCCGCTATAGCGTGCTGGGCTTGGGCTACTACAACGGCTACTGGGCGGCCTGGCTTATCCGCTAGCGAAAGAGGCTCCCGAATACCGCAGCCAGTAAAATGGCCAAAACCACGCGGCTGAAAACCATCGTGCCCAGCGGAACTTGACGGCCATTTTTCATGGTGACTGTCTTGCACCCCTGGGGGATCCGGCTCAGACGGTAAAACATTTCCGCCAAAATGCCGTAGAACAGTGCCATGCCCAGGGCTTCGCCCTGAAACAGCGCGGCGAAGAGCAATCCCGACCGCAGCGCATTCAACCCGAAAATCACAGCCAGTACCAAAAGCACCACCTTGCCTGGAGATGCCTTTCCCACGGCAGGACGGCGCTGCTGCACCGGCTTTTGCGCCGGTGCGGGGCTGGGGCGCTGGTTGGGCAGGATACACTGCTCTCCCGCTTCGCGGTGGGTATGCACAGGAGCGGCTTGATCTCCCGCAGTGTTTTTAAGCCGCCCGCCGCAGAGGGGACACTCTCGCTCAAAGTCCGGCAGGCGATAGCCACAGGTTGCACAGTACTTCATCTTCCACTCTCTCCCTATTTTTGCCGATTAATTTATTGTATCATACCGGCAAAAAAACAGCAAGTATTCGACACAAAAAGACCGCGGCAAATAGAGCATTGACATAAGAAAGCACCTTGTAGGGGCGCATAGTATGCGCCCGCGGGCGGCTGATAGCCGCCCCTACGGGGTATTCTTACAACAACGCTCTAAATGCCGTGGCCTTTTTGTCAATCAGAGATCAACCAAGTCATGATACGTCTTTGCCCAGCACGTCCACCAGGACGTCCAGGGCTTTTTCCAGTAGATCCATGGGGATATTGAGCGCCGGGAGAAGCCGGACTTTCCCATGGGCGCTGAGCACCAGAACGCCCCGCTCCATGCACTCGGCAATCACATCCCCCGCCGGGCGCACCGGGTCAATGCCCAATAGAAGTCCCATGCCGGTGACGGCCTTGACGCCCTTCTTCCCCGTGAGGGTATCGACAATTTTCTTCGAGCGCTCCCGCACGCCTTGGAGCAGCGCCTCGTCCATGCGGCTCAACGTGCTGATGGCGCCGGCGCAGCAGATGGGGTTGCCGCCGAAGGTGGAGCCGTGGTCGCCATAGCCCAGGGTGTATTCCACCTTCTCGCCCAGGAGCGTGGCACCCAGCGGGAGACCGGCGCAGAGCCCCTTGGCCGTGGAGACCACGTCGGGCTTGACGCCGAAATTCATATAGCCATAGAGCATGCCGCTGCGGCCGTTGCCGATCTGCACCTCGTCGCACATGAGCAAAATATCCCGCTCCTGGCAGAGTGCCGCGATGCCCTTCACAAAGGATTCCTCCAGCGGGATCACGCCGCCCTCGCCCTGGACGATCTCGATGAGGATGCCCGCCACCGGATAAGCGTCCAGCTTGGCCTCCACGTCCGCCAAATCGTTGACCTTGGCATGGACAAAGCCGGGGGTCAGGGGCTGGAAGTCTTGGTGGAACTCGTCCTGGCCGGTGGCAGCCAGGGTGGTGAGGGTGCGGCCGTGGAAGGAGTGCTCCAGGGTGAGAATATAATAGCAGTCCTTGCCCTTCTTCTCCGCGGCGTACTTCCGCGCCACCTTGATGGCGCACTCGTTGGCCTCAGCGCCGGAGTTGGAGAAGAAGACCTTCTTCATGCCGGTTCTCTCGCAGAGCATTTTGGCTAAAACGGCGCAGGGCTCGGAGTAATAAAGATTGGAAGTGTGCTGGAACTTGCCCATCTGGGCGATGACGGCCTGCTGCCAGGCCTCGTCGGCCACGCCGAAGGCGTTGACGGCGATTCCGGTGCCCAGGTCGATGTATTCTTTTCCGTCGCGATCCACCACCACGGAGCCCTTGCCGGAGACGATCTCCACCGGGAAGCGGTTGTAGGTATTGGCCACGTACTGGTGATCCAGCGATTTGATATCCATGAGAGGATGCTCCTTTCCGGGCGACGCCCGATGACAGTGGAACCAAAGGAAACTATTTATCGTACTTATTCTTGACCACCATGGTGCCGGCGCCCTCGTTGGTGAGCACCTCCATCAAAATGGCATGGGGCACCCGGCCATCGAGGATGATGACCTTGCGCACGCCGTAGGAAATGGCGTCGATGCAGCACTCGATCTTGGGGATCATGCCGCCAGAGATGACGCCCTCCTCCATGAGCTGCTTGGCGTCGGCGGGGTCGATGCAGGGAATCAGGGAACCCGGGTCGTGGGGATCCATCATCACGCCGGTGATGTCGGTCATGGTGATGAGGCGCTCGGCGCGCAGCGCCCCGGCGATGTGCGCCGCGGCAGTGTCGGCGTTGATGTTATAGGTGTTGCCCTCCAAATCGGAGCCCACCGTGGAGATCACGGGAATGTAGTCCTTCTCCAGAAGATCCAAAATGGGCTGGACATTCACCGAGGTGATTTCTCCCACATAGCCCAGCTTTTCGTCCTTGACCTTGGCCATAATCATGTGGCCGTCGATGCCGCTGATGCCCATGGCCTTGCCGCCCTTGGATTCAAGGAGCTTTACCAGGGTCTTGTTGATCTTCCCGGCCAGCACCATCTGCACCACTTCCACGGTCTCCCGGTCGGTGACCCGGAGACCGTCGACAAACTTGGCCTCCTTGCCGATGCGCTTGAGGGTGTCGGAAATCTCGGGGCCGCCGCCGTGCACCAGCACCACCTTGACGCCGATGAGGTGCAAGAGCGCCACGTCCTCCATAACCTGCTGCTTGAGTGTCTTGTTAATCATGGCGTTGCCGCCATATTTGATGACCAGAACCTTGTTATTGTACTTCCGAATATACGGAAGCGCTTCCACCAGGATTTCCGCCCGGTGCTGGTTGGATACGTCCATGTTCTTCCCTCTTTTACGTGCGGTAGTCGCCGTTGATCTTCACATAGTCGTAGGTGAGGTCGCAGCCCCAGGCGGTGGCGCTGCCAGCGCCCTCGTGGAGCGTGACCAGGATGTCAATTTCCGGCTCGAGCAAAATCTCCTTGGCCGTTTCCTCGGAGAAGTCCACTCCTGCGCCGTCTTGGCAGACCAGGATTTCGCCCTTCTTCGAGGCGAAGGACACGTCCACCTTGGAGACGTCCACGTCGGCGCCGGAGTAGCCGATGGCGCACAGCACCCGTCCCCAGTTGGCGTCGGCGCCGAACATGGCAGCCTTGGTGAGGGAGGAGCAGATGATGCTCTTGGCAACAGTCTTGGCCACGGTCTCGGTCTTGGCGCCCGTGACCTTGCACTCCAGGAGCTTGGTGGCGCCTTCGCCGTCACCGGCGATGGCGCGGCAGAGGTAGAGGGTCACCGAATTGAGGGCGGCCATAAAGCTTTCAAAATCCGCGCCCTCGGCGGTGATGGGGTCGTTGCCGGCCATGCCGTTGGCCAGGATGGTGACCATGTCGTTGGTGGAGGTGTCACCGTCCACGGAGACCATGTTGAAGGTCTTGGAAACGTCTGCCTTGAGCGCCTTTTGAAGCATCTCCGGGGCGATGGCGCAGTCGGTGGTGAGGAAGACCAGCATGGTGGCAAGATCCGGGTGGATCATGCCGGAGCCCTTTGCAATGCCGCCCAGCTTGCAGGTCTTGCCGCCCACGGGAAAGGACACGGCGATCTCCTTGACCTTGGTGTCGGTGGTCATGATGGCCTCGGCAGCCTCCCGGCTGTGGTCGCCCAGGGCGGCGGCCAGCTGGGGCATGGCGGCGGCGATGGGCGTCACGTCCAATTTTTGGCCGATGACGCCGGTGGAGGCCACCACCACATTCTGCGGATCGATGCCCAGCGCCTTGCCGGTGAGGCAGCACATCTCCTCGGCCACCTGGATGCCATCGGCGTTGCAGGTGTTGGCGTTGCCGCTGTTGCAGACGATGGCCTGGGCCACGCCGTCGGTAAGGTGCGCCTTGGTCACCGTGAGGGGTGCGCCCTTGACCAGGTTGGAGGTGTAGACGCTGGCCGCCGAAGCGGGCACCTGGGAGTAGATCAGCGCCAGATCCCGCTTATCCTTATTCTTCCGAATGCCGCAATGGACGCCCGCGGCGGTAAAGCCCTTGGCGGCGCAGACGCCGCCGGAAATCTGTTCCATCAGAAAACCCTCGTTTCTATGCAGAATCAATATCATTTGTAGGGGTCGATGCCCACATTGACCCGTGCTGCGAAGCGGCCAGAGGCCGGCGGGCGGCTCGGAGATCCGCCCCTACGAATAAGATCGCGCCGCAAAGCGGCCTCACAGCACCAGTCCCTCGGTCATCTCGCAGCCCAGGGAGAGGTTTAAGCACTGGATGGCCGCGCCCGAGGCGCCCTTGCCCAGGTTGTCGTACCGCGCCAGGAGCAAAATGCGCTCGTCGTTTCCAGCCACGGTGAGCTCCATCCCGTCCTTGCCGGAGAGCCCCGCGCCGGAGAGGAAGCCGTCCTCGTCCATCTTAGGGAGATATCGCACCACGGGGCCTCGGTAGATGTCGCCATAACACTGCCGCAGCTGTTCCGCCGTGACGCCCGCGGGCAGCTCCTCTGAAAAGAGGGGCACCGTCACCACCATGCCGGAATAAAAATCCGAGACGACGGGGCAGAAGATGGGCGCGTGGACAAGGCCGCACACGGCCTGCATCTCGGGCAGGTGCTTGTGGCGCTGACTCAGGCCGTACTGCCGCGGGGCATCCAAAAGGGCGTCCCGGCCATCGGCCTCATACTGGGCGATCATCTTCTTGCCGCCGCCGGAGTAGCCGGTGATGGAGTGGCAGGTGAGATAGGCCGCCGGGGAGAGAAGCCCCGCCGCCACCAGGGGCGCAACCAGGGCGATGAAGCCGCTGGCGTGGCAGCCCGGCACGGCAATGCGCTTCGATTCCTTCACCGCCGCCTCATACGCCGCGCCCAGCTCCGGGAAGCCATAAGCCCAGTCGGGAGATGTGCGGTGGGCGGTGGAGGTGTCCAACAGCGTCACGGCGCTGCCCGCAAGCATGTCCGCTGCCTCGATGGCCGCCGCGTCCGGCAGGCACAGAAACGCCGCGTCGCATTGTTCCATGGCCTCCCGCCGCGCATTGGGATCCTTTCGGACAGCCTCGGGCAGGGTAACCAACGTGAGATCCCGCCGCGCCGCCAGGCGCTGGTGGATCCGCAGGCCGGTGGTGCCGGCACTGCCGTCAATAAAGATGCGCTTCAAGCGCTTCATCTTCTTTCCTCTTAATATGCAGTAATTATACATTCAAATTCATTAAAATTCAATGTTTATTCGCGCATATTCGAATATTTGAGGTTTTGCACAATTTCCCTTGGTTCTCCAGGCCGTCCTTGGGCATTTGCCATAAAAGCCGCTCGCTCCTACGGGCGGAATTGCTCGATGATGGCCACGACCTCGCCGTTTTCGAGGTAGAAGCGGAAGAGCACGTCCCAGCCGGTGGTCTGCGCCCAGTCCCAGAGGGTCTCCTGCGCCACGCGGCAGTAGGGGCTGCGGTGATCCTGCAGGATCCAGAAGGTGCAGTCGTCGGCGAGGGGATATTCCTTGCCCAGCTCCCCGGCCTCCAGGCGGTAGCCGTTGGGATCCTCGGAATCGTCGATCCACTTCATCTGATCGAAGGTGACAGCGTCGTCCAGGGCGCGGAGGTAGCCGTGGACAAAGTTATCTCCCAAGGCCGCGCCGGGATCCTCCTCGCTGGTCTCCAGGGTATCCTCCGGCGCCTGCTCGGCCAGGGAGACGGGCTCTGACTGGATGGCGCTCCAAAGCTGCTCCATGTCCATCACCCCTGCCTCATAGGGCACGCCACCCAGCAACAGGCAGGCCGTGCCGTCCAGGGGGATATAGCCCAAGGTCAGCTGGCTTCCGTCGGTCACCGCCAATCGCAGGACAAACTCGGCCTCCAGGGAGGGCGTCTTCACCTGGACAAAGTCGGTGGCCAGGTTGTTCTTTAAAAAGTCCAGCACCACGGCCTTGTCGTCGGTGGTGCGGCAGGTCTTTTGCTGGCTCAGGCCGTTGTGGAAGACCTCCACGCCGAAGAGCTCGTCGGGGGTGAGCTTCAAAATCCGGTAGAGGGAAATTTCCCCAGTCTGCTCACCGGTGTCTCCCTCGGGCAAATACCGGAAATAATAGGTGCAGTCGCCCCAGGCAGTCACGTCCTCACCTTGGTTCCAGGAAGCCGTGATTTGGAAGAGGTAGCTTCCGTCCTCGGTGGGCACAGGGATGGTATTCTTGCTGCCCGACGCCTCCACCGATACGGCTTCCCCGTAGCCGTCGGCATTGGTGTAGCAGGCGATTTCCAGGGAATCCGGCTCCACGGCAAAGCGGAGGTTCAGCTTGCCGGTTTTGCTGCGGTTCACAAAGGGAATGGCCGAGAGAAGCGCCAGGGGATCGGCCTCCTCCACCTCGGCCTTTTGCGTCTGGCCGGTTTCGCCGTCGGGGTAGTTCCAGGTGTAATCCCAGGCCGCCGCCGTGACACCGCTGTCGCCGTACTCCACCTCCAGTGCCCAGGGCTGGTCGGTGGGGGCGGGCGGGTCGGACTTGCAGCCGCTGAGCAACAGCAGGATGAACAATAACATTGAGAGCATCCGCTTTTTCATGGGGATCTCCTTTCTATTGGTCAGTTTCATGCTCCCATGATACCACAGCCTTGCAATCCTGTCCAATCTTTGGTATCATGGGCTATATTCCATGATTTTTTCGGCTTTCTTGTAAGCCAGGAGGTATTTTTATGCAGAAAACCAGACTCAAGCAGTATGCCCGCCTCATCGCCCGGATGGGCTGCAATGTCCAAAAGGGGCAGGATGTATTTCTGGAGGCCGAGCTGGATCAGCCCGAATTTGTGGCCATGGTCACCGACGAGCTCTACAAGGCCGGCGCCCGGAAGGTGGTCGTCAACTTCACCTACCAGCCCCTCACCAAGCTCCATGTGCGCCATCGCTCGGTGAAGACCCTCTCCACGGTGGATTCCTATGAGGAGGCCAGGCTCCAGTATATGGCTGAGCACTTCCCCTGCCGCCTCTACCTGGTCTCCGAGGATCCCGACGGCCTCAAGGGCGTGAACCTCTCCAAGATGGCCAAGGGACGCCAGGGACAGTATCCCATCGTCAAGCCCTACCGCGACAAGATCGAGGGCAAGCACCAGTGGTGCATCGCCGCCGTGCCCGGCGCGGCCTGGGCCAAGAAGATGTTCCCCAACCTCTCCAAGCATCAGGCCATGGAGAAGCTCTGGGAGGCCATTCTCGCCACCTCCCGGGTGGACGAGGATCCCATCGCCGCTTGGGAAAATCACAACCGTGACCTCAAGGCGCGCTGTGAATATCTCAACGGCCTGGGCATCGAATCTCTCCACTATACCGCCTCCAACGGCACCGACCTCACCGTGGGTCTCATTGCCGAGGGCGTCTTCTGCGGCGGCGGCGAGACCACCCAGCAGGGCGTGTTCTTCAACCCCAACATTCCCACCGAGGAGTGCTTCATCTCCCCCAAGCGGGGCGTGGCCGAGGGCATTGTCTACGCCACCAAGCCCCTTTGCTACCAGGGACAGCTCATTGAAAACTTCTACCTCCGCTTCGAGGGCGGCAAGGCCGTGGAGGCCAAAGCCGAGGTCAACGATGCCCTGCTCCAGGAGATGCTCAACATGGACGAGGGCGCCCGGTACCTGGGCGAGTGCGCCCTGGTACCCTTCAACAGCCCCATCAACGAGACCGGGCTTCTCTTCTACAACACCCTCTTCGATGAAAACGCCTGCTGCCACCTGGCCATGGGCATGGGCTATATCGACACCATCCAGGGCTACCACGATAAAACCCTGGAGGAGTGCCGCGCATTGGGCATCAACGACTCCATGATCCATGAGGACTTCATGATCGGCACTGCCGACCTCTCCATCACTGCCCGCTGCCGCGACGGCCGGGACGTCAATCTCTTTGAGAACGGCACCTGGGCGTTCTAAGCCATGGTCACCACGGTTCCCGACTATTTTCATGACTTTCACTGTCTGGCCGGCAGCTGCCCCGACACCTGCTGCGGCCAGTGGGAGATTGTGGTGGATGAAGCGGCCAAGGCGCGGTATCTCTCTGTAGAGGGCGACTTGGGGCGGCGCATCCGCGCCGCCCTCACCACCCGGGACGGCGAGGATGTCATGGTGCTTGAGAATGGCAAATGTCCCCTGCTCACCGAGGACGGGCTGTGTGAAATCGTCCTTCAAAAGGGCGAGGACTTTTTGAGCGAGGCCTGCCACACCCACCCCCGCTTCACCGAAATCTACGGCAACCTCCAGGAGACCATGCTCTCCATCTCCTGCCCCGAGGCGGCGCGGCTGCTCCTCACCCGGGAAAAGCCCCTCTCCTTTCTGACCACCCGGAACGACGCACCGCCGGAGCCCACGGACTTGGAGCCTGAGCTCTTTGTGGCGCTCTCCCAGGGGCGGGACACGGCCATGGCCATCTTGCAGCGGCGCAGCCTCGCCCTCTCCGACCGGCTGGCGCTGTTTTTGGAGTTTGCCCACCGGCTGGAACGGCTGACGGATGATGGGCGGTATTTTGCCGCCCAGGGGCTTTCCGATCACTATCGGGATCAGGACTATTGCCTTCGCCGTCTTGCCCGCCTTCGGCGCAAGCGCCGGGGCGGCGACTTTGCACCCCTGAAGGCGCTGCTTCTCTCCATGGAGCATCTCTCCGCCGACACCCCGGCTATTTTTGCGGCGCTGGAGGCGCCGGTGCTGGAGGGGGACGAGGTTCCCCTGGAGCAGCTGGCCGTATACCTGCTCTTTCGCTGGTGGCGCAAGGCCAGCTGCGACGGTTATCTCTGGAGGCAGGCCGGCGCCATCGCCGCCGGGGTTTTGACCGTCGCCGCCCTCACGCCTTTGTGCGGCAGCATCCTCGAAGCTGCCCGGCGGTTTTCCAAGGAAGTGGAGCACTCCGCGGAAAACCGCGCTGCGCTGACCCATGCCATGGATGGAGCGGACTTTTCCCTCTCCGCCCTGCTTTCCCTGCTGTAAGGAGGTATCACCATGCAATTTGACGGCAACTGCATTGAATGTCTCGTGAAGCGCCAGTGGGAGCTGGCGCGGCGCCACGGCGATGGTGAAAAGGCCAATGACTACCTGCGGGAGGTGCTCCAGATCATCCTGGATGCCCCGGCGGGGGTGGCCGCCCCCTGGCTCTCCGGCGCCTTTGCCGAAGCCTATCAGAAATACTGGCCGGGGGAGGACGCCTACGCCCAGCTCAAAAAGGATTCCAACGACCTGGTGCTGTCTCTTCTCCCGGAGGTGCGCGCCCAGGTGGCATCGTCGGAAGATCCGCTGAAGCTGGCGCTCCAGTTCGCCCGCACCGGAAACTTCCTGGACTTCGGCGTCCTTACGCCGGAGACTGCCCACCGGGCGCTCCAGGACGCCTTGCAGCACACCGAAGAAAGCCCCCTGGATGAAGCCGTGTACCGGCAGCTGCGCCAAGAGCTCCAGGCGGCCAAGTCCCTGCTGATCCTCGGCGACAACGCAGGCGAGATCGCCTTCGATCTGGTGCTGGTGGAGACGCTCCAGCGGGAATTTCCCCAGCTGAAGCTCACCTACTGCGTCCGCGGCGGAAAGGTGATGAACGACGCCACCCGGGAGGACGCGGCCTATGTGGGAATGGACAAGCTGGTGGAGGTCATTGACAACGGCGCCCCCATCTCCGGCACGGAGCTCGCCTACGTGGGCGACACCCTGCGGGCGGCCTTCGACGGCGCGGACGTGATTCTCTCCAAGGGCAGCGGCAATTTTGAAAGCCTGTGCGGCTGCGGCGCCAATGTCTATTACATCTTTATGTGCAAGTGCCGCCGCCTGAGTCAGATCCTGGGCGTCCCCAATATGACGGGGCAATTTCTCCGGGAGCAGAGCCTGCCGCCCCTCTCGCCCTTGCAGCCTTGACAAATTTCGGTGTATCTTTTCCCTGATATACAGTATAATCCGGCAATTGTTCCAAATTCCGTGTGGAATGCAGATTATCCTTGCGCGGCGGAAAAAGTTCTGCTATACTGAATCAGGTAAACATGTATTTGCTTTACCCGGAGAGCGAAAGGCTCTGCGGGTATTTTTCTGTGCAACGGAGGATCAAGATGCAGACAGATGTTGTAATTGTAGGCGCCGGCCCTGCCGGTATTTTCACCGCCATTGAGATGCTCAAAAAGGGCAGCAAGCAAAAGATCGTCCTGGTGGAAAAGGGGCAGCCCGTGGAAAAGCGCCACTGCCCCAAGGCCAAGACGAAGAAGTGCGTCAACTGCAAGCCCTACTGCCATATCACCACCGGCTTTTCCGGCGCGGGCGCCTTCTCCGACGGCAAGCTCTCTTTGAGCTACGAGGTGGGCGGCGACCTGCCCAGCCTCATCGGCGAAGACCTGGCCCAGGAGACCATCGACTACACCGACAAGATCTATCTGGAGTTCGGCGCCGATGAGCACGTGGAAGGTCTCGGCAACACCGAGGCCGTCAAGGAGATCCGCAAGCGCGCCATCCAGGCAGGCTTAAAGCTGGTGGACTGCCCCATCCGCCACCTGGGCACCGAGAAAGCCCAGGATCTCTACCTCTCCATTGAAAAGCACCTCCAGAACGCCGGGGTGGAGATGATCTTCGGCTACGCCTGCACCGACCTCATCCTCGAGGGCGACCGCTGCCTGGGCGTGCGCATCACCAACGGCAAGGATTCCATGGAGATCACCGCCAAGCACACCGTCATCGCCACCGGCCGCCGCGGCGCCGACTGGCTGGAGCAGCTTTGCGCCTCCTACTCCATCGCCCACCAGCCCGGCACCGTGGACATCGGCGTGCGGGTGGAGGTGCGCAACGAGATCATGGAGAAGGTCAACGAGGTGCTCTATGAGTCCAAGCTCATCGGCTATCCCCGCCCCTTCAAGAACAAGGTGCGCACCTTCTGCCAGAACCCCGGCGGCTTCGTGAGCCAGGAGAACTACGACAACGACCTGGCCGTGGTCAACGGCCACTCCTACAAGGAATTAAAGTCCAACAACACCAACCTGGCCATCCTGTGCTCGCACAACTTCTCCGTGCCCTTCAACCAGCCCATCGCCTACGCCCAGAAGGTGGGCGAGCTCACCAATATGCTGGCCAACGGCCAGATCCTGGTGCAGCGCTTCGGCGATATTCTCGACGGCAAGCGCACCTGGCCCAAGGAGCTGGCGCAGTCCAACTTAAAGCCCACGCTGGTGGACGCCGTGGCCGGTGACATCACCGCCGCCATGCCCTACCGCGCCATGATTAACATCATCAACTTCATCCAGGCCATGGATCACGTGGTGCCGGGCTTCGCCTCCTACGAGACGCTCCTCTACTCCCCGGAGCTCAAGTTCTACTCCAACCGCGTGAAGATGGACGCCGACTTCAACACCAACGTCAAGGGTCTCCACTGCCTGGGCGACTCCAGCGGCTGGACCCGTGGTCTCATGATGGCCTCGGTGATGGGCGTGCTCATGGGACGCCGCCTGAGCCAAGAGGGATAACTTATCAATTGCAAAACGCCGCCCAGCCGGGCGGCGTTTTTTTCGTCCATTGCAGTGGCGTTTCGCGCACCAAAGGCTCCCCTGTGAAGGGGAGCTGGCAGCCGAAGGCTGACTGGTGGGGTTGTAAGCCTGCGGTCACCGCAAACTCTGATCCCCTCCGGCACACTATCGTGCGCCACCTCCCCTTGGGCACCAAGGGGAGGCTTTGCTACGGCTCCGGGGGGCGATAGTCCAAAAGTGCCGCTACCCCGGCTGTGATATCCTCGTACTCCTGGCGGATTTTGGCCAGGTATTCCACGCCCTTGGGGGTGATCTGATAGTACACCCGGGACATTCGCTTGCCCACCATCACGCGCTCGCTCTCAATGAGTCCCTGATCCACCAGGCGGTACAGGATGGGATAGAGCGTCCCCTCCTGCAGGATAAATCTTCCCCCGCTGACCTTCTCCATGGTCTGCACCAGCTCATAGCCGTACATCCGCTGATTTTGCAGCAGCGACAGCGCCACCAGGGTACTGATTCCTTTTTTAAAATGATTCTGTAACGACGCATCCTCTTTCACGAAAAATTCGTCCTTTACTCTGGAATGCTTTTGCTAGGAAAGATTTCCATTACGATCGCAGGTCAATCGTAGTGAAACCTCCCTCGTTAATATCTGACTGCCATTAAGTGTCCAAATTAACGTGGCACTGCCAACCGCACTGCTGCCGCTGGAATCGGCGCTTTTGCTGGTGCAGCTCCAGCCATCGCTGCCGGAGATCGTTACATTGATGCTTGCCTTGGTGCAGGTGCTGGACGAGCCATTATAGGTAAACGATCCATAGAGCGTCACTGTCCACTGTAAAACATGGCTGGGATTATAGTATGTCGCTTTTGTGTTTCCGGTAGTTGTGTTGCCCGCGCGTGTTTCCGGCATTTCCATGGTGGAAATCACAAGGTAGCTGCCATCGTCGTAGTGGATCATCCGATCCTCCGCACCATGTGCCATAGCGGGCACGGTCAGGCTTAACATGCAAGTGGCAGCCAAAAGCAGTGTGATCAGTTTTTTCATGGTGTTTCCTCCAGCTCTTCCATAATTTCATTAAATTCTTCTTCGGTCATGTACTCCGGCCCGGAATAGACGATGTAGCCGTTCGCCTGCTCCCTGGTCTCTTCAATCATCTGCCTGACGGCCAGCCTTGTCCCAATGAGGGCGATGAGCGCCACAACCGCGATGGAGGCCAGCGCCACCAGCCATCTGGTGCGCCGCCAGGCTCGTTTTTCCGCCAGCGGGTCAAGCTCCGGCGAGAAAAATTGCGACGCGGCCTGCTGCGGGGCGCCAAAGCAAGCTTCCGCCGCCGCAAGATCCGCCTGCCCTCGTTCCTCCAGGGTCTCCACCACGCTCAGGTAGAGCTGATCCAGGTACGCCCGCTTCCCCTTTAAGAAGAGGGGCATTTTCCTGCGCACCCGGCGGCAGTATTGCCGTGCCACAGCCTCCACTTCTTGCATTTCCCATCCCTCCTGCGCTTTTGTTTCCGTAGGACTATTTTATGCACAAATAAAAGGATCATCAATACCATTTAATGCAAAGTATTTGTTGACAATTGTATGCTTCCATGGTACTCTGAGGATATCAAAGAGAAAGCGAGGGAAATGCCGATGAAACGCGTCATTTTGTTCCTGCTGGTCTGTCTGCTGCTCTTGGGATGCAGTGCCAAAGCGCCTGTGGAGCAGGAGGCAGACAATACACCCCGCATTGAGGAAGATACCCCGGAGAAAGAAAAAACCGCCATTTCCTTGGCGGGTGTAAACTGGCAGGACAGCCGGATCAAGAGGGTGATCACCGAGTTTAATAAGACGAGCTCAGACTACACCGTCTCCATGATCGACTATGGCATCACCGTCAGCCAGGAGCAGGGTGAGATGGCGCTCCAGACCCAGATGCAGGCGGGAAATATTCCAGATCTTCTGATTTTTGATCGAAGGAGCAACGAAACTGCCGAGGATTTGGATGCAATCTCTCCTTTGCCCTACATCTCCGGCGGCATGCTCATGGATCTCGATCCCCTCATCGAGGATGGACGGCTCTCCTTCGACCGGGAGGACTGCATCATCTGGGATGCCCTCCACGAATTTGGCGGAATGTACCTCATCGGTCCCAAGTTTCGGGTACACGCCCTCTACTGTCTGCCGGAGATCGCGGAACAGTATCAGGGCTGGACGCTGGAGGACTACCTCGCCCTCCAGGATTCCCTTTCCGAGAATCAAAAGCTCATGTATTATATGGAGCCTATGGCCTTTATCGAATATGTGGGCAGCCGCTATATCCACGACGCCGTAGATGTCACCAACGCCACCTGCGACTTTGAGACGCCAGAGCTCATTTCTGTGTTGGAAGCAGCCTGCCACATCAAGAGCTCCAACGCCCAGGAGGATCACATCCAGGATGACGGCAGCTTCAAGGGCGCGCCGGAGATGATGCTGGAGGGCTCGCTCTACTTCTGTGAAACGCAGCTCAACTCCGCGTTCGACGTATCCTTTGACCGGTTCCGTGCCAAGACCGACCATCCCATGGGCTATCTCGGCTACCCCACGCCGGACGGCAGCAACGGCATGTACATCGATCTCCCCTACGCCGTGGGCATCTGCGCCGGAACCGACCAGCTGGACGGCTGCCTGGCGTTCCTCAACTATATGCTGCAGCACCCCATCTATCAGGATGCCTACGACGGCACGCCCCTCTTCCGCTCCCAGCTGGCCGACAATTTGAAGGCCATCAACGATATGACCACCGCCAGCCCCTGGGTCACAGAGCAGATCGATCAAGACGCCTTGGTTTCCGCCGCCGCCACCTGCCAGAACCTCTCCTATTTTGACATGGACATCCTCGGCATCATCGAGGAGGAAGCTGCGCCCGTGCTGGCAGGAGAGCGCACCGCCGAGGACGCCGCAGCACGCATCCAGGAGCGCGCCAGTATCCTCGTGGCCGAGCGGTATGAGTAGCACCGCACCGTTACAAAATCCATCAGCCACCTTCCCATTGGCCAAGGAAGGCGGCTGATGTGTTTTGTTATTCCTTCTTGTTTTTCGGCAGGATCACGTTGAGCACCACGGCCACGATGGTGGCCACCACCACCGGGGACTTTCCAAAAATCGTGGTGACCCACTCGGGGAAGGCCGCCAGGGAGGCCGACGCCTGGGAGATTCCCATACCCAGCGCCGCCGCAAGACCCACAATGGAGGAATTGCGATAGTCCATCTCCGCCGAGGACACCAGCTTCATGCCGGTCATGGCGATGCTGGCGAACACCGACACCGTAGCGCCGCCCAGGACGCACTGGGGGATGGTGGTGAGCAGGGCAGAGAACTTGGGGATCAGTCCCGCCGCGCCGAGAATCAGCGCCGAGAGCCCCAGCACCACGCGGTTGATGACCCGGGTGGTGGTGACGATGCCCACGTTCTGGCTGTAGGTCGCCGTGGGCAGGCCGCCGAAGAGGCCGCCGATCATGTTCATCACGCCGTAGCCCACGATGCCGTTCTGGAGCTCCTTGTCCGTGGGCTCCCGATCCATGGCGCCCACGGTGGTGGCGGTGAGGTCGCCGATGGCCTGGACGGCGTTGATTCCAAAGAGAATGCCGATGGCCACGCAGGCCGAAATCTCAAACTCCACGCCAAAATAAAGAAGCTGCGGCAGCTGGAACATGGACGCCTGGGCAACACTCTCAAAGTGCACCATGCCGAAGCACGCCGCCAGGGCATAGCCCGCGCCGATGCCAAGCAAAATGGACGAGAGCTTCCAAAGTCCCTTGCCGAAGTGGTTGAGCGTTGTGACCACGCCCAGGGTGAAAAAGGCAATGAGCCAGTTCTGCCAGGAGCCATAGTCCACGCTGCTGGTGCCGCCGGCCATGTAGTTGATGGCCGTGGGGTAAAGAGACAGGCCGATGGTGAAGACCACAGTGCCGGTGATGAGGGGCGGGAACAGCCGCCGGAGCTTCTTGACAAACAGTCCCACCAGCGCCGCCACCAGACCGCCTACAATCTGGGCGCCTAGAATGGCCGCAATGCCATGGCCTTCGGCAATGGCCTGCATGGTGGGAACATAGGCAAAGCTGACGCCCATGATGACCGGAAGCCCGGAGCCAAGTCCCAGCGGGAATCTTCGCCCCAGGGGGAAGAGCTGCAGCAAGGTAGAAAGCGCCGAGATCACCAGCGCCGCCTGGATGAGAATCACCTGCTCGTTGGCCGGCAGACCCGCCGCGCCGGAGACGATGATGGCAGGCGTGACGCAGCCGACGATCATGGCCACCACATGCTGCACCGCCAGGGGAAGGGCGCGCCTGAGCGGGGGAACCCCATCTAGTTCAAAGAGGTTTCCCCGGAACAACTTCTGTTTCGTCATGGGCAGCAGACCTTTCTTTATTTCTCATGGAAATTATAGCAAGATCTTAGCACAAAAACAATTAGGAATGCTGAAAGAATTTTAGCTTCGAATTTGGTCATTCCTCCAATTGCGGCACATTTCTCTCGTAAATTATGCCAAAAACGCGGCGCAGAGAACGTCTCTGCGCCGCGTCGGGCGGCTCGGAGAGCCGCCCCTACAGGTGCGTCGGTTTGGTGGATCTGCTTACGCCTTCTCCACCTTGGGAAGCTTGGCGAAGGAAGCTGCCAGCTCTTCGTCGGTGGGGATATAGTCGGTCATCTGGCCGTCGTTGAACTTGCCGTAGGCCACCATATCGAAGTAGCCCGTGCCGGTGAGGCCGAAGACAATGGTCTTCTCCTCGCCGGTCTCCTTGCACTTGAGGGCTTCGTCGATGGCGGCGCGGATGGCGTGGCTGCTCTCGGGGGCGGGCAGGGTGCCCTCGCAGCGGGCAAAGAGCTCCGCCGCCTTGAAGACCTCGGTCTGCTCCACGGAGACAGCCTCCATGAGTCCGTCGTGGTAGAGCTGGCTCAAGACGCTGCTCATGCCGTGGTACCGGAGGCCGCCGGCGTGGTTGGCAGAGGGGATGAAGTCGCTGCCCAGGGTATACATCTTGGCCAGGGGGCAAACCATACCGGTGTCGCAGAAGTCATAGGCAAACTTGCCGCGGGTGAAGCTGGGGCAGGAGGCAGGCTCCACGGCGATGATGCGGTAGTCCCGCTCCCCGCGGAGCTTCTCACCCATGAAGGGGGAGATGAGGCCGCCCAGGTTGGAGCCGCCGCCGGCGCAGCCGATGATGATATCGGGCACGATGTTGTACTTATCCAGCGCCGCCTTGGTCTCCAGGCCGATGATGGACTGGTGGAGGAGAACCTGGTTCAAGACGCTGCCCAGCACGTAGCGGTAGCCGGGCTGCTTGGAAGCAGCCTCCACGGCCTCGGAGATGGCGCAGCCCAGAGAGCCGGTGGTGCCGGGGTGGGCGGCCAGAATCCGGCGTCCCACTTCAGTGGTATCGGAGGGAGACGGGGTGACGGAGGCGCCGTAGGTGCGCATCACTTCCCGGCGGAAGGGCTTCTGCTCGTAGCTCACCTTGACCATGTACACCTGGCAATCCAGGTCAAAGAAGGCACAGGCCATGGAAAGTGCCGTGCCCCACTGGCCGGCGCCGGTCTCGGTGGTGACGCCCTTGAGCCCCTGCATCTTGGCGTAATATGCCTGGGCGATGGCGGAGTTGAGCTTATGGCTGCCCGAGGTATTGTTGCCCTCGAACTTATAGTAGATCTTCGCCGGGGTGCCCAGCTTTTCCTCCAGGAAGTAAGCGCGCACCAGGGGCGAGGGACGGTACATCTTGTAGAAATCCAGCACCGGCTGGGGGATGGGAATATAGGCCGTGTCATTGTCCAGCTCCTGACGGATGAGCTCGTCGCAGAACACCGGTCTCAAATCCTCAAAGGTCATGGGCTGATGGGTGCCGGGGTTGAGCAGCGGCGCGGGCTTGTTCTTCATGTCCGCCCGGACATTATACCATGCCTTGGGCAGCTCATCTTCGCTGAGGTAAATCTTGTAAGGAACTTCGTTGTGCTGTTTCATGGTGATTTCTCCTTTCCGATTTCCGGGAGAAGGTATAAAAATAAGCCCTTCTCCCAACCTTTTGCTGGGACAAGAGCATACATCTCCTGCGGTGCCACCCGGCTTGGTATCATCGATACCCACTTTTCTCGCACTTCCATGCGCCGCCCTTGGTAACGGAGCGCCTCTCCGTCTCGCCTACTTGTCGCCGTTCAGCTCGCCCTCGCAAACCCATTCCCCTTCGCGTCCATCACCGCGCTCCCACCGCCGGCGGCTCTCTTCCATGGCCTGACAAAGGGTACTCTCTTTGCTCATCGGTTTATTTGTTTCGCATTATACTCTGGTGAAGTCCAGTTGTCAAGAGGGAGTTTTTATGATACAATGCTTCCATCGCATCCTGCCTAGAAAAGAGTCGATTCCCATGACGGTTACAGATATTCACGCCCACATCTTCCCCCACAAGCTGGCAGAGAAGGCCTCGGCCTCCATCGGCGGCTTCTACGGCACACACGCCGGGCACCTGGCCTCGGTGGAGACGCTCCTTTCCTTGGAGCAGCAGGCGGGCATTTCCCGCTGCGCCGTGTCCAGCTCCGCCACCTCCCCTTCCCAGGTGCAGCACATCAACGACTTTATCGCCGGTGAGATGGGCAAGCACCACAGCCTCATCGGCCTGGGCACCCTCTTCCCCACCATGGAGGGCTGGGAAGATGAGATCCCCCGGATGGTGGAGCTGGGGCTGCGCGGCGTGAAAATCCACCCGGACTTTCAGCACATCCCCCTCGACGAGCCCAAGGCCATTCCCATGTACCGCGCCGTGGCCAAGGCGGGACTTCCCGTCCTCTTTCACATGGGCGACAATCGGTATGACTTTTCCTCTCCCGAGCGGCTCACCAACCTCATCCGGCAGGTGCCGGATCTCGTGGCCATCGCCGCCCACTTCGGCGGCTGGCAGTCCTGGGAGCGCTCCTATGCCCACGTCCAGCCGGAGAACGTCTTCTACGACACCTCCAGCTCCCTGCAGTTTCTGGGCAAAGAGCGGGCGCTGGACTATTTAGACAAGCTTGGCGCGCACCGCTTCCTCTTCGGCACGGACTTCCCCATGTGGACGCCCCAGGAGGAATTGCAGCGCTTCCTAGACCTGGGTCTGGACACCTCCACCCAGGAGGCCATCCTCCACGGGAATTTTGAGCGGCTGTTCGGCCTGTGAGCAGCCGGGGAAAGGAGAACCCACCATGGGTGAACACGACGGCCACCGCGACCGCCTGCGCAAGCGCTTCTTAGAGCAGGGGATGGACGTCCTCCAGGATGACCAGGTGCTGGAGCTGCTGCTCTTCTATGCCCTGCCCCGGCGGGACACCAACGACCTGGCACGCAAGCTTCTCAAGCACTTCGGCAGCATCGCCGCCGTGCTGGAGGCGCCCCTCCAGGAGCTCAAGACCGTGGGCGGCATCGGCGAGAGCGCCGCGGTACTGCTCCACCTTATCACGCCCCTGGCGCGGCGGTATCTCCTCTCCCGGGTGAGTCCGGGCGTGGTGCTCACCTCCACCCAGGCCTGCGGGGAATACCTGCTGCCCTACTTTTTCGGCGCTACGGAGGAACTGGTTTATCTCCTGTGCCTGGATGGCAGGTGCCGGGTGCTGGCCTGCCGCCTTTTGCAGCGGGGCGGCATCAACTCCGCCTCCTTCTCCCTGCGCAAGGTGGCCGAGATCGCCATTTCCAGCCATGCCACCTCCGTGGTGCTGGCGCACAACCACACCAGCGGCGTTGCCCTCCCCTCCCAGGCCGACCTGGAGACCACCCGCATGGTGCGCTCCACCCTGCTGCCCCTGGACATCTCCCTGGCAGACCACATCATCGTGGCCGACAACGATTTCGTCTCCATGGCCGAGAGCGGCTACCTCCACACCCTGTGATATTTTTCCATTGACAAGGCGGCCTGCCGCCAGTATAATACCTACGAACCGCAACAACCGAACACAGGGGCGCTGGAGGCTTCTCCGGCTGAGATTGGAAGAAATTGCACTTCCATGTCCCTTAACCTGATCCGGGTAATGCCGGCGTAGGAAGCTGTTTTGGATGATCTTGATTTGCTTCGTACCGCACTGCCGCTCAGGTTGTGCGGTATTTTTTCATAAGGAGGTTGTTCTTATGAACACCCAAACAGCAAGCCTTGAGCGTCGTCACAAGGCAGTATTGATGCTGTGCGAGGGCGCAGTCATGATTGCCCTAGCAGAGATTCTCAGTCTCATCTCCCTCTTTCGCCTGCCACAAGACGGCTCTGTTGACCTCGGCATGCTTCCCATTTTTGTTTTCTGCATGCGTTGGGGTTTTGCGCAGAGCTTTTTGGTAAGCCTCGCCCACGGCGTGCTTCAAGTCTTTTTGGGCAATGCGCTCTCTTGGGGCTGGCAGAGCATTTTGTTTGACTACGTCGTTGCATATACTGTTTTGTGCGTGGCATCCCTCTTCCGCAACCTCAAGGGTGGTTTCTATCTCGGTGTCACCGCCGGCTGCGCTTTGCGTTTCCTGACGCATTTTCTTACCGGTGTTACGCTCTGGGCTAGCGACATGCCCGAAACTTTCTTTGGTCTCACCATGACTTCTCCTGCTCTCTATTCTCTTCTCTACAACGGTTCTTATATGGTCATCGACTGGATTATCATTCTGGTTGTTGGCTACCTGATGTCGCTGACGCCTATGAAGAAGTATCTTCGCCCCTACGGTAAGGCATAAGTGCCATCGGCAATTAGCAAGCTTGCTTATGAACGTACAGCGGAAAACCTCCCCTTGATCGCCAAGGGGAGGCTTTCTTGCCTCGGGTCGATGAAGACATCGACCCCTACAAATTTGTGCCGCCGGCAATACCGCATGTCCCCGATACCGCCCCTATGAAAACATCGTGGGCATGCGCCGCACCCAGGGCTCCCCTTGAGGGGAGCTGTCATGGCGCCTTGCGCCATGACTGAGAGGTGTGACCGCAGTCACGTTTTGCGGAAGACTTACAGGAATCGCGACTGCCCCGACACCTCTCCGTCATCGGCTAACGCCGATGCCACCTCCCCTCAAGGGGAGGCCTGCGCGGGTGCTTCCGCGCCGCGCTTTGAGCCGCTTCGCGGTGCGGGTCGATGCGGACATCGACCCCTACGGGAGATTCTCCAGCTCGAAGGTGTTGCGGTGGTAGCGGATGAGCCCCTCGCGCTGCATTTTCGATAGCTCGTTGCTCAATGCGCTTCGATCCACGCCCAGATAGTCGGCCAGCTGCTGGCGGGAGTAGGGCACGGTGATGGTGCCGCTCCCCTGGCGCTTGGCGCACTCGGAAAAGTACGAGCACAGCCGCCCACGGATGGACTTGGCGCTGGTGTGGAGAATCCGCCGGGAGAGGGCGAGGCTTCGCTGGGCACTGACAGCCAGGAGATTTCTCAGAAGCCTGGTGTGCAGCGCGCAGGCGTTGACGCAGGGCGTCAGCACCCGCGCCACGGGCAAAAGAAGCACCGCGGTATCCTCCGCCGCTGTGACGGTGATGAGAAGCGGCTCTCCGGGCAGGCAGGCGTAAGCCTCGGCGAATACCGCGCCAGGCGGCGCGCTGCCCAGCACCGTGTGGTTGCCCCAGACGTCGTCGCAGCCAATGAGCGCCATGCCCCGGCGCACCACCCCCAGATATGCCGCCGGCTCTCCCTCGGAGAGGATCGTCTCCCCCTTGCGGTACTGCCGCTCCACGGTGCCCAGGCACCCCAAAAGCGACGCCACCTCTTCCTCCGTGAAGCCTACAAACAGAGGGCTCTGTTCCTCCATGGCCATTCCCCCTTTCCTCCCCACGCTCCCGCCTTGAAATATCTCCCGCACGGGTGACAGGCGGCGGGGAGTATGCTATAATAAAAAATACAGTTCTGCCGCTCTGCGGCAATTTTACCACAAGGAGATCATACCATGGAATATACGCTGACGAAAGATAATTTTCAGGAACTGGTGCTCGAGAGCAAGGAGCCGGTGCTGGTGGACTTCTGGGCCACCTGGTGCGGCCCGTGCATGATGCTCAGCCCCATCGTGGAAGAGCTGGCCGAAAAGCATAAGGTAGGCAAGGTTAACGTGGACGAGGAGCTGGAGCTGGCGCACCGCTACGGCATCACCTCCATCCCCACCCTCATTCTCTTTGAAAACGGCCAGGCTGTGCGCCAGACCATGGGCTATCAGCCCAAGGAAGACATCGAAGCATTTTTGGAGGGATAACATGGGCAAGGTTCGTCTCAACGACAACGAAGCTGTGGTCAATTCCGTCAAGGAAGGGCTCAAGCGCACCGGCGGCTACTGCCCCTGCCGTGTGGAACACACGGAGGAAAATAGGTGCATGTGCCAGGAGTTCCGCGCCCAGATCCAGGATCCCAATTTTGAAGGGTACTGCCACTGCATGCTCTACTACAAAGAAAAATAAGCAGCACACACCCCCCGCTGCTCTGTCGCATCAGTCTTCTGCGGGGGTTTTCAACCGCCTGAAGCTCCACTTCCCCGGCGCGGCAGGAAAGCCGCGCCGGGGTTTCCTGCGGAAACGAGGAATCACCTATGACTACCACAACCGGAAAAAGGCGCCGCGCCCTGGCTGCCGCCTTCCCCCAGACCATCCCCATTCTCACGGGGTTTTTATTCCTGGGCTTCACCTACGGCGTCTATATGCGCGCCGCGGGCTTCTCCTTCTACTACCCCATGCTCATGAGCCTGACCATTTTTGCCGGCTCCATGGAGTTTCTCACAGTAAACCTACTTTTATCGCCCTTTCATCCCCTGCAGGTGCTGCTGCTGACGCTGATGGTCAACGCCCGCCACCTCTTCTACGGCCTGGCCATGCTGGAGCGCTACCAGGGCGCGGGACTCAAAAAGCTCTACCTGATTTTCGGCATGTGCGACGAGACCTTCTCGGTTAACTGCACCGCCGCGCCGCCGGAAGATGTGGATCGCGGGTGGTTTTACTTCTTTGTCACCCTGCTCGACCACTGCTACTGGGTGCTGGGCGCCACGCTGGGCGGGCTGTTCGGGGGCGTCCTCACCATCAGCACCGAAGGGCTGGACTTTGTAATGACGGCCATGTTCGTGGTGATCTTCTTAGAGCAGTGGCGCAAGGACGCCTCCCACAGTAGCGCCATCTTGGGCGCTGTTCTCTCGGTGGCGTGCCTTCTCCTCTTTGGCGCCGACGGATTTATGCTGCCCGCCATGCTGGCCATTTTGGGAAGTCTCATCCTCCTGCGGCAGTGGGAAACCAAGGAGGCGGCAAAATGACCTTCACACAGCAGCTTCTCACCATCGGCGTGGTGATTCTCGGCACCATGCTCACCCGCTTTCTTCCCTTTCTCCTCTTCCCGCCCCACAAGCCCACGCCGCCGCTGGTGCACGATCTGGGGCGGCTTTTGCCGGGAGCGGTGTTTGCACTTCTGGTGGTCTACTGCCTGAAAAACGTCTCCCTCACCGCCGGGAGCCACGGCATCCCCGAGGCCATCGCCATCGCCGTGGTGGTGGCACTGCACCTGTGGAAGCGCCAGACCCTGCTCTCCATCGCCGGGGGCACCGTGGTCTATATGCTCTTGGTGCAAACGGTATTTTGAGCCGTCGCCCTAGGGTTCATCCTCGGGGAAGCACACATGCCATGCGTCCTCATAGTAAACGGCCATGCCCTCGGCCACCTTGGCCACGGGTATGGGAAGCTCACGGGTAAAATTACACTGGTTGTCCCGACTGGGGAAGGTATCTGTATACGACGTGATACTTCCCACGACGCTCTCTTCATCCACCTCCTCCGCCGGTGGGGTCACGGACACATAGTAGACCGCCCCGTCCACCATGATGGCCGCGGGATAGTCCTTCTCCACCCTCGGCCCGAGGCAGCCCGCCAGCGCCAGGGCAAGAAGCCACCCAAGGCTCAAGATCAAATACTTTTTCATCCTGCATGCCTCCTGTTACAATAAATTTGTCCCTAAGATATGGTAACCAGCCATAGGCAGGGG
>NHCFR00700__coassemble_1025_pt1 | contig 35897 bp, 33 predicted proteins | sample NHCFR00700__metabat2_high_PE_007 | metagenome-assembled genome bin NHCFR00700 | reverse complement strand
TAGCTACGAGGCCTTCCGTAAAAAATATCGGGACGATATTCGGGAAGCGGTGGGAGCCTCCATAGAAACGCTGGATCCAATGAAGTTGGAGGATTACCTTCTGCGGAAAAAAAAGAACCGCCCGCACCTGGACACAGTCCCAAGGGAACAGCTCTACGAGCTGACAGGAATTTTGAAGGGTGTGAAGGTGACTTTATCGGCAGTTATGCTGTTTGGCTATTATCCTCAGGCATATTTTCCGCAGCTGAGTATCATTGCTACCTGTGTGCCCAGTACAGAGATGGGAGTTTTGGATGAAACAGGACAGCGATTTACGGACAGCCGGCGAATTGAAGGTACACTTCCAGAGATGCTGGAGGGAGGCCTGACGTTTGTCCGCACCAACATGCGGACAGCCACTACAATTGATCCAAAGACGGGAATGCGGCGGGACACCCCGCAATACCCCATGGATGCTGTCCGGGAAGCGGTGCTGAATGCCTTGGTTCACAGAGATTATAGCATCCATACCGAGGGAATGCCCATTCAACTGACGATGTATTTAGACCGGTTAGAAATTTCAAATCCTGGTGGACTTTATGGCAGACTGACGGTGGATCAGCTGGGACATGTACAGCCGGACACCAGGAATCCTGTCATGGTCACAGCCATGGAGGTGCTGGAGCAGACGGAAAACCGATATTCGGGAATTCCGCGTATCCGACATGCTATGGCGGAATTGTCTCTACCAGAGCCTGTTTTTTCAGATCAAAGAGGCACCTTTACCGTCACGCTTTATAATCGGCGAAAGGCAGCACAGCAGGAGTTGGAGGAAAGAGCAGAAGAGACACAGCAAGACACCATTTATGATCCCAAAGGCCTGCTTGTTTTCTGCCAGGAGCCAAGAACTCGAAAAGAAGTGATTGAATACTTGCAAATTTCCTCTGCACAGTATGCGCTGCACAGGTATCTGGAGCCGTTGGTGAAATGTGGAGCGATCCGGCTGACCATTCCGGAAAAACCCAAAAGCCCGAAACAAAAGTATGTGACGGCTGCAAGAAAAGGCTAAACGGGTGGAGCAGAAGCACTTGCGGTTCATCTGCGTGGGAGCGTTTTACAGCGGATGAATGGACAGTCGTCAAAGAAAACGCTGCGCTGGCCACACAGCCAGCTGTAGACAAATTTGAAATCCTGCAGTTCAAATCTGCCTAACAGCTCCACAGCAAGGGGCTGTCTCATTAAGAGCCAGCCCCTGTGCAAAATGCACAGCTCCAATTCGAGAGCTGTGCATTTTGCGCCGCCTGCGGGCGGGTTATTGAACGCGCAGGGGGCTCAAGGCCGCCCCCTGCACACATCCCCTGCCAAGTTTTTGTGCATCTTTCTATCCTGTTGCTATTTTGAGACAACCCGTTCTTTTTGCGCCTGTAGGGGTCGATCTCTCATGGAAGCGCATGCGATGCGTGTGAAATGACAATTGACGGCGACAGGTCGGTGGAGTATAATAAAGCCGAACCAAATTGGAATAAAAATTGCAGATACCACGCGGTGTGAGTGCCCGTTTGGGTGAAAAGGGAATTCGGTGCAAGTCCGAAGCGAACCCGTCACTGTAACAGCGAGCGCCATGCAGATGCCATTGGGGAAACCCGAGAAGGCGCATGGGGTGATGACCTGAAGCCAGGAGACCTGCTCACATCTTTTGAAAACCGAGGCTGCGGTGTTCAGTCCCTGGATAACCGGGCAGAAATGCCCCGTTATTGGGCAGCCGAAGGGCTGCTCATTTTTTTGTAAGGAGGTTTTTCTGTTGAAAACCAAACTCACTCCGGGGGAGCGGCGGTTTCTCTCCCTCGCCTGCGCCGTGCCGGTGCTGGCGGCGCTCATTGTTCCGGCGGGCGCCATGCACATCATGGAGGGCTACCTCCCGCCCCTCCACGCCATCGGCTGGGGCGTGGTGTGCCTGCCGTTTCTCGCCTGGAGCGTCATCGCCATCCGGCGGGTGGCCGCGGAGCACCGCAAGGCCATTTTGCTCCTGGCCATGATGGGCGCCTATGCCTTCGTCCTCTCGGCCTTGAAGCTCCCCAGCGTGTCCGGCTCCTCCAGCCACCCCACCGGTACGGGACTTGGCGCCGTGCTCTTTGGCGCGCCGCCCATGGCGGTGCTGGGCATCATCGTGCTCTTGTTCCAGGCGCTGCTCTTAGCCCACGGCGGCCTCACCACCCTGGGCGCCAACACCTTCTCCATGGCCATCGCCGGCCCCTTCGTGAGCGCGGGGGTCTATGCGCTCCTTCGGAAGTGGAAGGTCAACCGCCTGGTGGCCGTGGGTGTGGCCTGCGCATTGGGCGACCTCTTCACCTATGTGGTCACCTCGGTGCAGCTGGCCTGGGGGCACCCCGGCGAGGCGGGCTTTGCCGCGTCGTTGGTGGAGTTCCTGGGCGTCTTTGCCGTGACCCAGATCCCCCTGGCCATCGTGGAGGGCATCCTCTCGGCCATTGTGGTGATGCTCCTCACGGCCTATGCCAAGCCCGAGCTGCGGGAAATCGGATTTTTAGACAAGGAGGCGAAAGCGGCATGACGAAGAAACAAGTGGTTGTCATTTTCCTCCTCTTGGCGCTGTGCGCCTTGATTGTCCTCATCCCCCTTTTGACCATCCACGACAGCGAGTTCGGCGGCGCCGACGGTGCGGCCGAGGAACTGGTGACCCAGCTGGATCCCGACTACGAGCCCTGGGCGGAGAGTATCATTGAGCCCCCCGGCGGCGAGACGGAGTCTTTGCTCTTCTGCCTCCAGGCCGCCCTGGGCGCCTTGGTCATCGGCTACGGCTTCGGCTTCTTCACCGCCCGCTATCGCTACCGCCGGGAGGAAGCAGCCTGATGGCGCACTCCCACTCCGGCGGCCTCGCCATGCTTGACACCCTGGCGGCGCACTCTCCCCTCCGGGAGGTGAGCCCCGGGCTCAAGGTTGTCTTCACCGTGGCGGTGCTCTTCGCCGCCATCGCCGCCGGGCACTGGGCGGCGGGGCTATTTGTATTCTTCACCATGGTGCTGGCCATGGCGGTGCTGGGCGGCCTGTCCCTGCGGAAAATCGCCGCGCTGCTGCGCATCCCGCTGCTTTTTCTGGTGGTGGGGTGCGCCGTGGTGCTGGTGGAGTGGCGAAACGGCGGCTTCGCGGTCACAAAGGCAAGCGCCCTGGCCGCCGGGACACTGTTTCTCCAGGCACTGGGGGCGGTGAGCTGCCTGTTCTTCTTCAGCACCACCACTCCCATGCCCCAGCTCATCGAGGTGCTCCGCCGCTGGCATCTTCCCGATGTGGTTATTGAGCTCATGTACCTCATCTACCGCTACCTCTTCGTGCTGCTCACCGTGCAGCGGCAGATGACCATTTCCGCCACGGCGCGGCTGGGCTACCGGGGGCTTCGCCGCTCGGTGGCCACCGCCGGGAAGGTCAGCGGCAATCTTTTAGCTGCGTCCTTCCGCAGGAGCCGCGCCTACTTTGACGCCATGGAGGCCAGATGCTACGATGGCCGCCTGGCCTTTTTGGCCACGGTGCCGCCGCTCAAGGGGCGCCACGTCCTGGCGGCAGCTGGCTACTTGATTGTGCTGCTGGCCGTGATTTTCCTTTCCAAGGAGGTGCTTCCCGGATGAGCGAGCCCATATTGCGCCTTTCGGGCGTCTCCTATGCCTACCCCGATTCGCCGCCGGCGGTGGAGGATCTCTCCTTTTCCATCGCCAAGGGGGAGCGGGTGGCCGTGCTGGGTCGAAACGGCGCGGGCAAATCCACCTTCTTCCTCCTCTGCTGCGGCATCTTGCAGCCGGAGGCGGGGGAAATCTACCTCCACGGCCGCAAGCTCACCGGGAAAAAGTCCGACCGGCTGGAGCTCCACCGCCGAGTGGGCGTGGTGTTCCAGGAGGCGGAGGATCAGATCCTGGCCGTCACCGTGGAGGGGGAGGTCTCCTTCGGCCCCATGAATTTAAACCTGCCCCTTCCTGAGGTGGAGCGGCGCACCGCCGCCGCCCTTTCGGCCATGGATCTATCCGATTACCGCCAGCGTCAGCCCCAATTTCTCTCCGGCGGGGAGAAAAAGCGGGTGACCATTGCCGACATCCTGGCCATGGAGCCGGATCTCATCCTGCTCGACGAGCCCACCGCGTCCTTGGATCCCGAGAACGTGGTGCGGCTGGAGGAGACGCTGCAAGCGCTCACCGACGCGGGCATTGCCCTGATGGTGAGCACCCACGATGTGGACTTTGCCGCCCGGTTTGCCCGGCGGGGCGTGGTGTTCACCAAGCGCCGGGTGGCCGCCGACGGCGACCTGGCCGATCTTTTTGGCCGGGTCGACTTATTAAAAGAGGCGGGACTGCGAAAGCCCACCTTCTACCAGGCCGCCGAGGCCATGCGCCCCGGTCGGGAACACTACCCCCTGACCCTGGGGCAGTTCACCCAGTGGATCAAATCACTGTAGGGGTCGATCTCCCATCGACCCGCAGACTGTCAAAAAACCTCGTTGAAAACTTGTGCGACAGAGCAGCGGGGGGTGTGTGCGGGGGGCAAAAAGCCCACCGCGCGTTCAATCAAACAGGATTTTGAAACTTTTTTGAAAGTTTCAAAATCCGCACAGCGTGGCGAAAAGACTTTTTCGACACGCTGAGGGGTCGATCTCCGATCGACCCGCGCCGCCAGGGCGGCAAAACCCTTTTCTGGAAGGTGACGCCATGCTCGAACACTTTGTCGCCGTAGGGCAGCAGACCATGCGCTGCGGCTACACCACCGGCACCTGCGCTGCCGCCGCGGCGTTGGCCGCTGCCAAGGCGCTTTTGAACGGGGAATTTCCCGCCCAGGTGACCATCGACACCCCGGCGGGCATCGCGGTCACCGTGGAGATTGTGGATTTGGAGCTGACCGCCGACCATGCCGCCTGCGCCGTTAAGAAAGACGGCGGCGACGACATCGACGCCACCAGCGGCGCCAAAATCCGCGCCGTGGTCAGCCGCATCCCCGCAGGGATCGAGATCGACGGCGGCGATGGCGTGGGGCGGGTCACCAAGGCCGGCCTTGACCAGCCGGTGGGGGCGGCGGCCATCAACTCCGTGCCGAGAAAGATGATCGAGGAAGCGCTCAAAAAGGCGCTTTCCGGCCACCAAGGCGGCCTTCGCGCCGTCATCGAGGTGCCCGGCGGCGCGGAGATCGCGAAAAAGACCTTCAATCCCCGCCTGGGCATCGAGGGCGGTATCTCCATTTTGGGCTCCACCGGCATTGTCCGCCCCATGAGCCGCCAGGCGCTGGTGGACACCACCCGGGCGGAGCTGAAAGTCCGCCGCGCCGAGGGCGTGAAGGATCTCCTGCTCACCCCGGGCAACTACGGCGAGGCCTACATCCGGGACGTGCTGGGGCTTCCCCTTTCCCAGGCGGTGCAGTGCTCCAACTACATCGGCGCCGCCCTGGACGATGCGGTGCGCCTGGGCTTTTCCTCGGCGCTCCTGGTGGGGCACCTGGGCAAGCTCACCAAGCTGGCCGCCGGAATCACCGACACCCACTCCCGCACCGCCGACGGGCGGCGGGAGGTGTTCGTGACCCACGCGGCGCTCCTGGGCGCGCCGGTGGCGCTTTTACAAAAGCTCTATGAAGCCCCCACCACCGACGCCGCCGTGGCGCTCTTACAGGAGGCGGGGATGTTGGAGCCGGTGCTCACCGCCATTGCCAAGGCCGTGGGGGAGACCCTCGCCCATCGGGCGCCGGACTTGGAGACGGGCGCCATCCTCTTTTCCCAGGCTGCGGGCGTTTCGGTGATGACCGACCACGCCCCCCAATTGCTGGCGCGGCAGACCCGCGGGCGGGGATAAACCCCGCCCCTACGAAAAACCTGGGAGCGTGGCCGTAGGGCGGCATGCCCTCATGCCGCCGTCCCTACCAGCCCCCGGCGATGCACCACATCGTAGGAGCGGGCAATACGGATTTTGAACTATCATCATATGGGAGGACAATTCCATGATTCACTTTGTAGGCGCCGGTTCCGGCGCGGAAGACCTCATCACATTGCGGGGGGCGCGGCTTATGTCCGAGGCCGACGTGGTGATCTACGCCGGTTCTCTGGTAAACCCCGCCCTTTTAAAGCGCTGCCGGGCGGATTGCGAGATCCACGACTCCGCCTCCATGACCTTGGAGGAGGTGCTGGCGGTGATGGACAAGGCAGAGGCCGCCGGAAAGAACACCGTGCGCCTGCACACCGGCGACCCTTCCATCTACGGCGCCATCCGCGAGCAGATGGACGCCCTGGAGGAAAAGGGCTACGCCTACGACGTGACGCCGGGCGTCTCCTCCTTCTGCGGCGCTGCCGCCGCCCTCAAGGCCGAGTACACCCTCCCCGGCGTGAGCCAGACGGTGATTATCACCCGCGCTGAGGGGAGAACCCCGGTGCCGGAGCGGGAGCAGCTCAAGAGCCTGGCCGCCCACGGCAGCACCATGGTGCTCTTCCTCTCCTCGAGCCTTCTCGAAAAAGCCCAGGCCGACTTAATCGCAGGCGGCTACGCCCCGGACACCCCGGCGGCAATCGTCTACAAGGCCACCTGGCCGGACGAAAAGGTCTACCGCTGCACCCTCTCCACCCTGGCCGAGACGGCGCGGGCAAACCACGTGACCAAGACGGCGCTCATCACCGTGGGCGGCTTTTTGGGCTCTGCCTACGACCGCTCCCTCCTCTATGACCCGGGCTTCTCCCACGGCTGCCGGGAGGCAAGCAAGTGATTGCCCTCATCGCCTTCACCCGCCGGGGCTGCGCCCTGGGGCGGCGGCTGGCTGAAAAACTTCCCGGCACTCTCTACACCACCGCGCGGCTTTCCGAGGCGGAGCACCTGCCCGCCGCTGACCTGGCTGAGTGGACGGCGGCGCGGTTTTTGGACAGTGAAGCATTGGTGTTCATTTCCGCCGCAGGCATCGCCGTCCGCGCCATCGCCCCCTTCGTGAAGGACAAGTTCACCGACCCGGCGGTGGTGTCGGTGGACGAGGCCGGGCACTTCGCCGTGCCCCTCCTCTCTGGCCACGTGGGCGGCGGCAACGACTTAGCCCGGCGAATCGCCGCCCTCACCGGCGGCCAGGCCGCCATCTCCACGGCCACCGACGTCAACGGCCGCTTCGCCGTGGATCTTTGGGCCAAGGCGCAAAACCTCCACCTGGTGGAGCGGGCGGCGGCAAAGGCCGTGTCGGCGGCGCTCCTGGAGGGCGCGCCCGTGGGCTTTTGGAGCCAGTACCCCGTTTTGGGGACGCTCCCCCGGGGGTTTACCACCGAAAAAGCCGAGATCGGCATCGTGGTGGCCGACACGGCCAAGGCGTCTCCCTATGAGACAACCCTCCACCTGGTGCCCAAGGCCGTGACGTTGGGCATCGGCTGCCGCCGGGGGATCGACCCGGCACCGCGGATTTTGGAGGTGCTGGCCGAGGCTGCCATCCCCCTGGGGGCGGTGAAAGCCCTGGCCTCCATCGACTTAAAGCGCGACGAGCCGGGGCTTTTGGCCTTTGCCCAAGCCCACGGCCTGGAGACTCACTTTTATTCCGCCCAGGAACTATCACAAGAGCCGGGAGACTTCCCGGCCTCGGCGCTGGTCTCCCAGGTCACCGGCGTGGACAACGTCTGCCAGCGGGCGGCGCAGCGCGCTGGGGGGCGGGTATTCCTGCCCAAGACGTCCGGCGGCGGCGTCACCGTGGCGGCGGCCATGGGCAACGTTTTACTATCCTTTCCAACGGAGGAATTGCTATGAAAAAGCTATGGATCATCGGCCTTGGCCCCGGCGGCGGGGAGGATCTCACGGGGAAAGCCCGCAAGGCGCTCGCAGAATCCGACGTCATCGTGGGCTATACCGTCTACATTGACCTCATCCGGGCAGAGTTCGGCCACAAGGAGCTTTTGACCACCCCCATGCGCAAGGAGCAAGAGCGCTGCGAGATGGCCTTGGCGCTGGCCGACACGGGCAAGACCGTGGCCATGGTCTGCTCCGGCGACCCGGGCGTGTACGGCATGGCGGGGCTTTGCTATGAGCTCTCGGATCAGTGGCCGGAGGTGGAGCTCTCCGTCCTCCCCGGCATCACCGCCGCCTGCGGCGGCGCGGCGGTGCTGGGCGCGCCCTTGATGCACGACTTCTGCCTCATCTCCCTCTCAGATCTCATGACCCCCTGGGAGAAGATCGAAAAGCGCCTGCGCGCCGCCGCCGAGGCCGACTTCGTCCTCTGCATTTACAATCCCTCCAGCCACAAGCGCAAGGACTACCTCGCCCGCGCCTGCGCCATTCTCCTGGAGGCAAAAAGCCCCGACACCCCCTGCGGCTACGTCCGGGAGATCGGCCGGGACGGCGAGGCCGCCACGGTGCTCACTCTGGGGCAGCTGAAAGACGCCCAGGTGGACATGTTCACCACGGTCTTTGTGGGAAACAGCCAGACCAAAGTGATAAACGGCAAGCTGGTGACGCCCCGGGGGTACCTGCAGCGATGAAGATTTTCCTCTTTGGCGGCACGGCGGAGGGGCACCTCCTGGCCGAGCGCCTGGCCGAGGCGGGGAACTTTGTCACCTGCGCCGTGGCAACGGAATATGGCCAGGCGGTGCTGGAGCCGCGGGACAACCTCACCGTTTTGGTGGGGCGGCTCACCGCCGGGGAGATGGCCGAGCGGCTTGAGGGCTTTGACGTGGTGGTGGACGCCACCCACCCCTATGCCGACAAGGTGAGTGAGAACATCCGCGCCGCCGCCGAACAGACGGCCACGCCCTATTACCGCCTCCTCCGCCCCCGGGAGGAGGCTGAGGACGTCCTCTGGGCGGACAGCCCCGCCGACGCGGCGGCGAAGCTCCAAAATCTTCCCGGCAACGTCCTCCTCACCACCGGCAGCAAGGATTTAAAGACCTTCACCGCCGTCAAAGACTATCCATCCCGGCTCTTTGTCCGGGTGCTGCCCAGCGTGGAGAGCCTCACCGCGGCGCTCTCCCTGGGCTATCCGGCGTCTCACGTCATCTGCATGCAGGGGCCCTTCCCCAAGGCGCTCAACCAGGCCATGATGGAGGCGGTGGGCGCCAAAGTCCTGGTGACCAAGGACACCGGCAAGGCCGGGGGCTTCCTCGAGAAGGCCGAGGCCGCCCGGGCAGCAGGCGCCAAGCTCCTGGTGATCCGCCGTCCCACCGAGGAGACGGGGTACACCCTGGACGCGCTGCTGGAACTTCTTCTGAAAGGCGGTCAACGGCCATGAAAACTTGTTATCTTGTGGGGATCGGCATGGGAAACCCCGATACCCTCACCCTGGCGGGGCAGAAGGCCATTGCCGCCGCCGGCCAGATCGTGGGCGCGGCGCGGATGCTGGCCGCCTTTCCCGACCATCCCGGACAGCGCAAAGCCCTCATCCGCGCGGAGGACATCGCCAAGGCCGTCTCCGACTTTCCCGGGGACACGGCGGTGCTCCTCTCGGGGGACGTGGGCTTTTACTCCGGCGCCGCCAAGCTCCATGCCTTGTTAAAGGACGCTTTGGTGGAGGCCATCCCCGGCATCTCCTCCCTCTCTTATTTCTGCGCCCGGCTCCACCGGAGCTATCAGGACGTCCATGTGGTGTCCGTCCATGGCCGGGAGGCCAACGTGGTGGGGGAGATTCAGTCCCACAAGGAGACGTTCCTCCTCACCGGCTCCAACAATACAGCCGCGGCGGTCTGCCAAGCCCTCACCGCCGCCGGGCTGGGAAAGCTCGAAGTCTCTGTAGGGCAGCGGCTTTCCTACCCGGAGGAGCGGATTGTCCGGGGCGAGGCCGAAGCGCTGGTGGACGAGACCTTTGACGATTTGGCCGTGATGCTGGTGGACAACCCCGCGCCCCTTGCCTGGCGCTGCGGCGCCCCCAGCCTCTTCGATAGCCAGCTCCACCGGGGCAAGGTGCCTATGACCAAGGAGGCCGTGCGCACCCTGGCCGTCGCCCGGATGGAGGTCGCGCCGGAGCACACCGTCTGGGACGTGGGCGCCGGCACCGGCTCGGTGAGCTGCGCCCTGGCCATGGCGGCGTTCCGCGGGCAGGTCTTCGCCGTGGAGCGGGAAGTGGACGCCGTGGCGCTCATCGAGGAAAACAGGGCTGCCTTCGGCCTTTCCAACCTCCACGTGGTGCTGGGCGAGGCGCCCAAGGCGCTCCTTGACCTGCCCAAGCCCGACCGGGTGTTTGTGGGCGGCAGCGGCGGCGAGATGGAGGAAATTTTCCGCGCCGCCCTTACCAAAAACCCCGCCGTGCGCATTTGCCTCACGGCGGTGAGCTTGGAAAGCCTCACCCAGGGGCTGCGGGTCTTTGAAGCGCTGGGGCTTCAAAACGTGGACGTCACCCAGCTCACCGCCGCCCAGGCAAAGGTGCTTGGGAGCTACCACATGATGCTGGGGCAAAACCCGGTCTACATTCTCTCCGGGGAGGGACAGCCATGACGCCCAGAATCCTATTTTGCGCCCCGTCCTCGGGTACGGGAAAGACCACCCTGACCTGCGCCGTACTGCGCGCCTTGCAGCGCCGGGGATTCAGGCTCGCCGCCTGCAAGTCGGGGCCTGACTACATCGACCCCATGTTCCACCAAAAGGTCTTGGGCGCCAAGACCACCAACCTGGATCTCTTCTTCTTCTCCCCGGAGACCACCCGGGCGCTCCTCCATCAGGTGGGAGAGGGGGCGGATCTCACCATCATTGAGGGCGCCATGGGCTACTTCGACGGCATCGCCATGACCGACCACGCCTCGGCCTACGACCTGGCCGTGCAGACCGAGACCCCCGCGGTGCTCCTTCTCGACGGCAAGGGCAGCGCCCTCTCCCTGGCCGCCACCCTCCGGGGCTTTACGTCCTTCCGAAGCCCGGATATGCTCCGGGGCGTGATCTTAAACCGGGTCAAGCCGGCGGTGGCCGCGCGGCTGGGGAAAATGCTGGAGGCTGAGACCGGCCTACAGTACCTGGGCTGCCTGCCGGAGGTGCCGGGCTGCGGCTTTGAAAGCCGCCACCTGGGGCTGGTCACCGCCGGAGAGATCGGCGACTTGCAGCAAAAGCTCGATCGCCTGGCCGACGCGGCGGCGGAGAGCATCGATCTAGACAGCCTTATAGCCCTGGCCGCCCAGGCGCCGGAGATTAGCGATACCCTGGCCTTGCCGCCCGCGCCCAAGACCAAGGTGAAAATCGCCCTGGCGCGGGACGAGGCCTTTTGCTTTTACTATGAATCCTCCCTGGACATCCTCCGCGCCCTGGGGGTGGAGATCGTGGAATTTTCGCCCCTCCGGGACAAGAAGCTCCCCCGGGGTGTGGCTGCTCTGTACCTGGGCGGCGGCTATCCGGAGCTCCACGGGCAGGTCTTGGCCGAAAATACCGAGATGCGCGAGGCCATCCGCGCGGCGGTGCTCGCAGGCATGCCCACCATGGCCGAGTGCGGCGGGTTCTTGTACCTCCACCGCACCCTCCAGGAGCAGGGCGGTCACCCCTGGCTCATGGCCGGGGTGGTGGATGCCGAGGGCTATCCCACGGGAAAGCTCTCCCGGTTTGGCTATGTGACCTTGCAGGCCAAGGAGGACAGCCTCCTCTTTACCGCCGGGGAGGAGATGCCCGCCCACGAGTTCCACTACTGGGACTCCACCAACCCCGGCAACGCCTTCACGGCGCAAAAGCCCCTGAGCGAGCGGGGCTGGGAGACCGGCGTGGCCACCAAGAGCCTCTACGCAGGCTTCCCCCATTTCCATTTTGCAGCCAAGCCCGAGGCCGCGGCGCGGTTTGTGGCCGCCGCCCGGCGCTTCAAGCGGCAGAGAAAGGAGAAACGAGCTTGACACTCAAAGAAGTTTGCGCCGCCATCACCCCCGCCGACCAGGCGGCCATGGCGCGGGCGCAGGAGAAGTGGAGCCGGGTGGGAAAGCCCCTGGGCTCGTTGGGACTTTTGGAGGACATGGTGGTGCGCATGGCCGGAATCTTCGGCACGGAGGACTTCTCCATCGCCAAAAAGGCCGTGGTGCCCTTCTGTGCCGACAACGGCGTGGTGGCCGAGGGCGTCACCCAGACCGGCCAGGAGGTCACGGCGGCGGTGGCCGGAAACATGGCGCGCCGCGCCTCCAGCGTCTGCCGCATGGCCAAGGTGGCCGGGGCGGAGGTCTACCCGGTGGACATCGGCATGGCCTATGAAGTGGATCACCCCGGAATCGCCCAGAAGTGCATCCGCCGGGGCGGCACGGGAAACTTTGTAAAGGAGCTGGCCATGACCCGCGCCGAGGCCGAGGAGGCCATTCTGGTGGGCGTGGAGACGGCGCAGCTGCTTTATGGCCGGGGCGTGAAGCTCCTGGCCATGGGCGAGATGGGCATTGGCAACACCACCACCTCGGCGGCGGTCTTGTCGGTGCTCTTAGAGCGCAGCCCCGCGGAGATGACCGGCCGGGGCGCCGGGCTCTCCGACGAAGGCCTTGCCCGCAAGGTCAAGGCCATTGAGACGGCGCTTAAACGCCACCAGCCCGACAAGTCCGACACCCTGGACGTCCTCTCCAAGGTGGGCGGCTTCGACCTGGCGGGTCTGTGCGGCCTGGTGCTGGGCGCGGCATACTGCCGCGTGCCGGTGCTGCTGGACGGGCTTATCTCCTGCGCGGCGGCGCTGCTGGCTGTGAACCTCTGCCCAGCGGCGGGGGACTATATTCTGGCCAGCCACCTCTCGGCGGAGCCCGCCGGGTGGCCGGTACTCAACGCCCTGGGCGTCAAGCCTCTCCTGCAGGCCGGGATGCGCCTGGGCGAGGGCACCGGCGCCGTGGCCGTGATGCCCATTTTAGACATGGCCATGGTGGTCTACAACGGCGACACCTTCGACGACCTGCAGATCGAGGCCTACACCCCCCAGTCGGAGGACTTTTGATGGTCTCCCTGGTCATCGGCGGCGCGGCCTCGGGAAAGTCCGCCTTCGCAGAGGACTTGATTTTCGCGGCGCCCTCGCGGCCTCTCGTCTACGCCGCCACCATGGAGCCCTGGGGCGAGGAAGCCCAAAAGCGCATCGCCCGCCACCGCGCCCTCCGGGCGGGAAAGGGGTTTGTAACCTTCGAAGCGCCCCGGGCGGCAAATTTGTTGGAGATTCCAGAGGGCGGCGCCGTGCTTCTTGAGTGCCTCACCACGCTGACGGCCAACGAGTGCTTCTCGGTGGGCTTCGACGGCGCCGAAAAGCGGCTTCTTGCCGGGGTGGAGGCACTGCTGCGCCGCTGCGGCGACGCGGTGCTCGTCTCCGGCGACCTCTTCGCCGACGGCTATACCTACCCGCCGGAAACGGAGCGCTATTTATCCGTCCTGGCGGCGGTCAATGGGGAACTTGCGGCGCAAAGTGACCGGGTCATCGAGGTCTGCTGCTCCATTCCCATCTTCCACAAGGGGGAAGCGTGATGAAAAAGCTTTGGAAATCGTTCACCCTCTGTACGGCCATGTATTCTGCTCTCCCCACGCCCAAAACGGACTGGGACGGGGATTCCATGTCCCATGTCTTCTGCTTTTTTCCGTGGATCGGATTGGTGGTGGGCGGCGTGGAGGCACTTTGGTGGCTCCTTGCCCGGTGGCTTTCCATCGAGGGGATCCTCTATGGCGCCGTGGCGGCGCTCTTGCCCATCGCCGTCACCGGCGGGATCCATGTGGACGGCTTTCTCGACGTCTGCGACGCCCGGGGCTCCCACCAGAGCCGGGAGAAAAAGCTGGAGATTCTAAAGGACTCCCACGTGGGCGCCTTCGCAGTTCTCGGCCTGGGGTGGTATCTCCTGCTCTCGGCGGCGCTGTGGAGCGAAGTGGAATTTCACTTATCGCTCTGCCTCCTGCCGGTGGTGTCCCGGACGCTCTCGGGGCTGTGCGCCGTCTACTGGCGCAACGCCCGGGGCACGGGGCTTCTCGCCTCCTTCACCGACGCCAGCCATTTAAAGCACAACCGCGTGGTACTGATCCTCTGGCTTCTCCTGGCGGCACTTTTGATGGGGAGCCTCCCGGGCTTCGAGGGCATCGCGGCGCTCTTAGGCGCCGGTGTGGCGCTTCTCTATTACCGCGTGGTGAGCAGCAGGGAGTTTGGCGGCATCACCGGGGACTTGGCCGGGTGGTTCTTGCAGCTTTGTGAGCTTCTGGGACTGCTGGCTGTGGTGATCTTACAAAAGGGGGCGGCAGTGTGCATCTGATCATCGGCGGAAAGGGGCAGGGAAAGCTCCGCTACGCGCTCTCCTTGGGCTTTGCCGAGGAAGACGTGGCCAGGGCGCTTCCCACGAACAAGCCCATCTTGTATGGCCTCCAAACGCTCACCCGGGAAGACCCTACCCTCACGGCAGCGGACATTCCCGACTGCATCGTGATTTGCGACGAGCTGGGGTGCGGCGTGGTGCCCATGGACTTTGAAGATCGCGCCTGGCGGGAGCGCACGGGAAGGCTTTTATGTGACCTGGCCGCGAAGGCAACCCGGGTGGATCGCGTGTTCTGCGGGATCCCCATGCGGTTAAAGTGAAGGGTGCACCGCAATGACCGCACCGACTCTGTAGGGCAGACTGTCAAAAAACCTCGTTGAAAACTTGTGCGACAGAGCAGCGGGGGGTGTGTGCGGGGGGCAAAAAGCCCACCGCGCGTTCAATCAAACAGGATTTTGAAACTTTTTTGAAAGTTTCAAAATCCGCACAGCGTGGCGAAAAGACTTTTTCGACACGCTGAGGGGTCGATCTCCGATCGACCCGCGGGCGGGGATAAACCCCGCCCCTACGAAAAATCCGCGAGCGTGGGTGTAGGGGCGGCTATCAGCCGCCCGCCTGTCCAATCCTCCAAAGGAGCAATGAACCATGAATCATCTCACCGCCCTGCTCTTGGGCTTTTGCATCGACCTCCTGCTGGGAGATCCCCGGTGGCTCTACCATCCGGTGCAGGCCATCGGCGCGCTCATCTCCCATTTGGAGCCGCCACTCCGCCGCGCCTTTCCCCGGCGGCTTCGTCTGGCAGGGGCGGTGCTGGTGATTGCCGTGGTGGCCATCACCGGGATTGTCACCGGCGGGGTGCTCTTCCTCCTTTCCTGGCTCCACCCCGTGGCGGGCTTTGTGGGCGAAACCATCGTCTGCTGGCTGATCCTCGCCACCAAGTCCCTTCGCACCGAGAGCATGAAGGTGGTCAAGGCGCTGGAGAATGGCACCCTGGACGACGGGCGCAAGGCCGTCTCCATGATCGTCGGGCGGGACACCGAGCACCTCAGCGAAGAGGAGGTCTTAAAGGCCGCAGTGGAGACTGTGGCCGAGAATGCCTCCGACGGCATCCTCGCGCCGCTTCTCTTTGCCGCCGTCCTTGGCTCCGTGGGCGGCATGTGCTACAAGGCCGTGAACACCATGGACTCCATGGTGGGCTACAAAAATGACCGCTACTTGGACTTTGGCCGGGCGGCGGCCAAGGTGGACGACGTATTGAACTTCCTCCCGGCCAGAATTTCCGGCTTTCTCATGTGCCTGGCGGCCTATTGCGGCTTTGACGGGAAAAACGCCTTTCGCATCTTCTTCCGGGATCGGAAGAACCACGCCTCGCCCAACTCCGCCCACACCGAGGCCGCCTGCGCCGGGGCGCTGGGCTTGCAGCTGGGCGGCACCCACGACTACTTTGGAAAGCCCGTGGTGAAGCCCACCATCGGCGACGATCTGCGTCCCGTGTGCCGGGGCGACGTGGCGGCGGCCAACCGCCTGGCGCTTCTCACGGCCATCTTGGCGCTCTTGCTCTTTGACCTTTTGCCCCTTCTGGCAGTTTGGAGGCTTTTTGGATGGTAAATCCCCATGGCGGCGACTTAATCTGGGCAAAAACGAAATATTCCGGGGAGATTCTCGACTTCTCCGTCAACTGTAACCCCCTGGGCACGCCGCCGAGCATTCTCGCAGCGGCGGCGGACGCGCTCAGCCGCGTGGGGCAGTACCCCGACCCGGCCTGCAGCGCATTGCGGGCGGCCATCGGCCAGCGCCTGGGCTGCGACGAAGGGGAAATCTTCTGCGGCAACGGCGCGGCGGAGGTGATCTTCCGCCTGGCGCTGGCCATAGCCCCCGGAGAAGCCCTTTTGACGGCGCCCACCTTCTCGGAGTACGAATCGGCGCTCACCCAAGTGGGCTGCCATTGCCGCTTCCACCGCCTTCTGCCGGAGGAGGACTTCGACCTCACGGCGCGGATTCTTGGCGACATCACCCCCGACCTCCAGGCCGTCTTCCTCTGTACGCCCAACAACCCCACCGGGCGGCTCATCTCCCGGGAGCTTCTTTGTGCGGTGCTCCAGCGGTGCGAAGAAGTGGGGGCGTACCTCATCGTGGACGAGTGCTTCCTGCCCCTGGCCACGGGCGAAATTGGCCTTGCGCCCCTGGTGAAAGACCACCCCAAGCTGGTGGTGCTGCGGGCGTTCACCAAGAGCTACGCCGTGCCCTCCCTGCGCCTGGGCTACTGCGTGGCAGACCCCGGGCTGGTGGAGAAATTACACCGCTGGGGCGGCTGCTGGAACGTCTCCGGCGTTGCCCAGGCGGCGGGACTTGCCTGCCTCCAGGAGCCGGATTGGCCGGCGCAGGGGCGAAAGCGCTTAGAGACTGCCCGCCCGGCGCTTTGTTCCGGCCTCGCGGCGCTTGGGTGCATCGTGGTGCCCGGCAGCGCCAACTATCTTCTCTTCCGCCTGCCGGGGGTCACGGATCTCAAGGAGCGGGCGGCGGAGCGGGGCATTTTGCTTCGCAGCTGCGGCAACTACCGCGGCCTGGGGCAGGACTACTACCGGGTGGCGGTGCGATGCCCGGAAGAAAATGAGACGCTCCTTCGCGTCCTCGCATCGTGCATTTCCAAGGAGGGATAACCATGGCAAAATCCATTATGGTGCAGGGTACCACGTCCAACGCGGGCAAGAGCTTCCTGGCCGCGGCGCTCTGCCGCATCTTCCGCCAGGACGGCCACACCGTCGCCCCCTTCAAGTCCCAGAATATGGCGCTCAACTCCTTCATCACCGATGAGGGCTTGGAGATGGGCAGAGCCCAGGTGATGCAGGCCGAGGCGGCGGGCATCGCCCCCAGCGTGCGGATGAATCCCATCCTCCTAAAGCCCACCAACGACGTGGGCTCGCAGGTGATTGTAAACGGCGAGGTGCGGGGCACCATGTCCGCCCGGGACTATTTCGCCATGAAAAAGACCCTCATTCCCGATATCATGGCCGCCTTTGAGAGCCTGGCGTCCGACCATGAGATCATGGTCTTGGAGGGCGCGGGCAGCCCGGCGGAGATCAATCTCAAAACCGACGACATTGTGAACATGGGCATGGCGAAGCTGGCCAAGGCGCCGGTGCTTTTGTGCGCCGACATCGACCGGGGCGGCGTCTTTGCAAGCCTCTACGGCACCGTGGCGCTCTTGGACGAGGACGAGCGGAGGATGGTCAAGGGGCTTATCATCAACAACTTCCGCGGCGACAAGACCATCCTGGATCCCGGCGTGAAGATGCTCGAAGACCTCACGAACATCCCGGTGGTGGGCGTGGTGCCCCATATCCAGGTGGACTTGGACGACGAGGATTCCCTCACCACCCGGTTTTCCGCGGCGGGGAAGAAGGGACTTCTGGACATCGCCGTGGTGCGTCTGCCCCGGATTTCCAACTTTACGGACTTCAACGCCCTCTCGCGCCTTCCCAGCGTCTCCCTTCGGTATGTCACCCGGGCAGGGGAGCTGGGCGAGCCGGACGTCATCATCCTCCCCGGCACCAAGAACACCATGGATGACTTGAAGTGGCTGCGCCAGAGCGGCCTGGAGAGCGCCATTTTGAAGCATGTGAGCCGCGGCGGCGCCCTGGTTGGCATCTGCGGCGGCTACCAGATGCTCACTTCGGAGATCCGCGACCCCGAGGGCGCCGAGGCCGGGGGCGAGATTCGCGGCATGGGGCTTCTCCCCGGCGACACCCTCTTTTTTGGTGAAAAGTCCCGCACCCGGGTGACCGGCACGGTCATGGGCGCCACGGGCGTCTTTGCCGGGCTCAATGGCGCCTCCTTCGAGGGCTACGAGATCCACATGGGAAGAACCGCCGGAGCGTTGAACTTCGCTCGCCTCACCCAGGGGGAAACGGCCAGCCCCGACGGCATGGCCGTGGGCAACGTCTGGGGAAGCTACGTCCACGGGATTTTCGACAAGGGCGAGTTTGCCCAGCGGTTTGTCAACTGCCTCTTGAAGGCCAAGGGGCTCTCCGCTGCCGAGGCCGTGGAGGATTGGGCAAGCTATAAGGAGCGGCAGTACGACATCCTGGCTTCGGCCTGCCGCGCCGCGCTGGACATGGACAAGATTTACGAGATTTTGGAGGAAGGCATATGAAAATCGAGCTCAAGCAGGTTGCCCCTGCCGACATTGAAACCAGGAGCATGGAGATCATCCGCTCGGAGCTAAAAGAGCCCCTGGATCCGGCCAACGAGGCGGTGATTCTCCGCGCCATCCACACCACCGCCGATTTTGACTATGCCAAGACCCTCACCTTCTCCCCGGACGCGGTCAAAAAGGGCGTGGCGGCGCTCCAGGGCGGGGCGGACATCGTCACCGACACCACCATGGCGCTCTCGGGCATCAACAAGCGGGTGCTCCGCAAGTTCGGCGGCGAGGTCTATAACTTCATCGCCGACGAGACTGTGGCCAAAGAGGCCAAGGAGCGGGGCATCACCCGGGCGGCGGTGAGCATGGAGCGGGCGGCGGAAATGGGAAAGAGCCTGGTCTACGCCATCGGCAACGCCCCCACCGCTCTGGTGCGGCTCTATGAGCTCTGGCAGGACGGGCAGCTCCCGGCGCCGGCGCTCATCGTGGGCGTGCCGGTGGGGTTTGTCAACGTGGTGGAGGCCAAGGAGCTCATCCTCACCATGGACTGCCCCTACATTGTCGCCCGGGGACGCAAGGGCGGCAGCAACCTGGCCGCCGCCATCGTCAACGCCCTTCTCTACACCGCATCCAAGAACGAAAGAGAGTGATCCCATGAACAAGGCAATTCTGGCCGTATCCTTCGGCACCTCCTATCCCGACACCCTGGAAAAGACCATCGCCGCCACGGAGAAGGCGCTGGCCGCGGCCTACCCCGGCTGGCCGGTCTTTCGTGCTTTCACCAGCGGCATGATTATCAAGAAGCTTCAAAGCCGCGACGGCGTCCACATTGACAACGTGGCCGAGGCCATGGAGCGGCTGAAAGATGCGGGCGTGACCCAGGTGGCTGTACAGTCCACCCACGTGATGCACGGCGAGGAGTATGAGAAGATGCTCGCCCAGCTCTCGCCCTACCGCGCCGTGATGGACATTGCCGTGGGCGCGCCGCTGCTCCACGCCCAGCGTGACTACGAGGCCGTGGCCGAGGCGCTTCTCTCCTGGCTCCCGGTGCCGCAGGCAGACGAAGCCCTCCTTCTCATGGGGCACGGTACCGAGCACTTTGCCAATTCCGCCTATGCCCAGATGGAGCACGTGCTCCGGGCGCGGTGCGACCGGATTTATCTCGCCACCGTGGAGGGCTATCCCACCTTGGACTTGGTGCTCGAGCAGCTAAAAAAGCGGCCGGAGATCCGCCGCCTCACCCTGGCGCCCTTTATGCTGGTGGCCGGGGATCACGCGCGCAACGACATGGCAGGCGGGGAAGACTCCTGGAAGGTGCAGCTGGAACATCAGGGCTACGAAGTCAGCTGCATTTTGAAGGGTCTGGGCGAGTGCCCGGCCATCCAAAACCTGTTCGTCGCCCACTGCGGCGACGCCATGGCAAGCCTTCCCCGGGGCGGCAAGCTCTACGGTGTGGGCGTGGGTCCCGGCGACCCGGAGCTTATGACGCTGAAGGCCGTGCGGGTACTCCGGGAGGCCGACGTGGTCATGGTGCCGGGGACGTGCAAGTCCGACCGCACGGCGCTGCACATTGCCGAGGGGTACCTCGCGGGTAAGATCGTGGAGACGGTGGAGACGCCCATGGTGCGCGACAAGGCCGTGCTGGAGAAGGCTTATGAGGCCGCGGCGGAGCAGATCATCGCCCATCTCACCCGGGGACGGCAGGTGGCCTTCCTCACCCTGGGCGACCCCACGGTCTATTCCACCTATATGTATATCCACGAGAAGGTGAAAGCCCGGGGCTACGACGTGGAGGTGGTGCCCGGCGTCACCAGCTTCTGCGCCGCCGCCGCAAGGCTCAATATGTCCCTGTGCCAGGGCTCTGAGCCTTTGCTCATCATCCCGGCCTCCCACGGCGCCGAGGCGCTCATCGACGTCAAGGCCAACAAGGTCTTTATGAAGGCGGGCAAGTCCATCCTGGAGCTAAAGGAGGAACTCAAAAAGCGCGGCCTTTTACAACATGCGGCCATGGTGGAGAACTGCTCCATGGAGGGCGAGCGGGTCTACGAGCACTTTGAAGACCTCACCGAGCCCTCGGGGTACTTCTCCTTAGTCATCGCCAAGGAGGATGGGAAATGAGCCTTGTGATGTCCGGCCTGGACTGCCACCGCGCGCCCCTCTCCCTCCGGGAAAAGCTGGCCTTTTCCCGGGAGGGCGTGCATACAATGCTGGAGTGGCTCAAGAAGCAGCCGGGGGTGGAGGGCGCGGTGCTCCTGTCCACCTGCAACCGCACGGAAGTTTACCTCACCGGCGAAGCCGAGACGCCTTGGCGGCTCCTCTGCCGGGGCGCCCAGGCCGACGAAGGGGCGCTCCAACCCTATTTTGAAACCCGCACCGGCTTGGACGCGGCGCGCCACCTCATGGAGGTGGCCTGCGGCCTCCACTCCCAGATCCTTGGAGAGGATCAGATCATCACCCAGGTGCGCACTGCCCTGGACGAAGCCCAGGAGGCCAAGGCGGCCGACGGCGTCCTCTCGGCGCTCTTCCGTCACGCTGTCACCGCCGGCAAGCGCGCCAAGACCCAGGTGACCCTCACCCGGGACGGAGCGAACCTGGGCACCCAGTGCCGGGACGTGCTGGCGCGGGAGCTAAATGGCCTTGCTAGCCGGAGGATCTTAGTCATCGGCAACGGCCAGATGGGGCGTCTTGCCGCCGAGACCCTCCGGGCGGCGGGCGCCCAGGTCACCGTGACCCTGAGAAGCTACCACCACGGCCAGACCATCGTCCCCGCCGGGTGCGCCACGGTGCCCTATGAAAGCCGCATCGCGGCGCTCTCGGGCATGGATGCGGTGCTCTCGGCCACCACCAGCCCCCACTATACCCTCACCGCCGCGGACTTACATACCGTTCCCAACCCGCCCAAGGTGGCCGTGGACTTGGCCGTGCCCCGGGACATGGAACCGGCCTGCGGGGAACTTCTCACGTACTACGATACCGACGCCCTGGGCGCCGCGGGCGTTGGCAGCGCGGAAGAGCTCTCCGAGATCCACGCCATCGTGGACGAGGAGCTTGCCCGGTTTGACCAGTGGCAGCGGCGCAGCCGCATGGGAGAAAGCCGGCTGCGCTTTCCCATCTTCCTGGATCTTTCCGGGCGGAATGTGGTGCTGGTGGGCGGCGGGCAGATTGCCGCCCGGCGCATCGGCGTGCTCCGGCAGTTTGGCTGCCGGATCACCGTGATTTCGCCCACCCTCTCCTGCCGCCCCGACGGCCTCACCTGGCTCGAGCGCCCCTATACCCCCGGGGATCTGGCCGGGGCGGCGCTGGCCATCGCTGCCACCGACGACCGAAGTGTGAACCGCCAGGTGGGGGAGGAGGCCAGAATGCTGGGCATCCCCGTGTCTGTTGCCGACTGTGAAGCCGAGTGCAGCTTCTATTTCCCCGCCATCTGCGTGGGCGAGGGGCTGGTGGCCGGGGTGGTCAGCGAGGGAAAGGATCACCACCGCACGGCGCGGGCGGCCAAGGCCATCCGCAAGGTATTGGAGGAATTGCCATGACGATCAAAATTGGAAGCCGGGAGAGCAAGCTGGCCGTTGCCCAGAGCGAGCTCATCATGGACGCCATTCGCCGCGCCCATCCCCAGGTGGAACTCACCCTGGTGACCATGAAGACCACCGGCGACAAGATCCTGGATCGCACCTTAGAGCAGATTGGCGGCAAGGGACTCTTCGTCCGGGAGCTCGACCAAGCCCTCCGGGACGGCCGGGCGGACTTCACGGTGCACTCCCTCAAGGATCTGCCCATGGAGACGCCGGAGGATCTTCCCTTGGTGGCCTTCTCCAAGCGCGAGGACCCCCGGGACTGCTTGGTGCTGCCCCAGGGGGCTGCGGAACTCGACCCCAAGAAACCCATCGGCTGTGCCTCCAAACGGCGGCAGCTTCAGCTCAAAGCCCTCTACCCCCACATGGCCGTGGCGCCGGTGCGGGGAAACGTCCTGACCCGGTTAAATAAGCTGGATTCCGGCGAATTTTCCGCCCTGGTTCTGGCGGCGGCGGGGCTTAAACGCCTGGGGCTGGAGGGGCGGATTACCAGGTATTTTGCCCCCACGGAGCTTTTGCCCGCGGCGGGGCAGGGCATCATGGCCGTGCAGACGAGAAGGGGCATGGATCAATCGTGCCTTGCCGGCGTGGGCGACGAGGACGCCGCCTGCTGTGCCCTGGCAGAGCGTGCCTTTGTTCGGGCGCTGGGCGGCGGGTGCACCTCGCCGGTGGCAGCCTTTGCCACCGTGGAAGGGGAGACCCTCACCCTCACGGGGCTCTATGTGAGCGAGGATGAGACCATCATCCGCCGGGGCAGCCGCACCGGCGCAATGCAAGACGCCGAGGCGCTGGGCGAAGCCCTGGCGCAGGCGCTTTCTCAAGGAGGCGAGGACGATGCACAGTAAGGTCATTTTGGTGGGCGCGGGTCCCGGCGACCCGGGACTGCTCACGGAAAAGGGGAAAAAGGCCATTGCCCAGGCCGAGGTGGTGGTCTACGACCGGCTGGTGAGCCCCGCCATCCTCTCCCTGATGCCCGAGAGTGCCGAGCAGATCGACGTGGGCAAGGAGGCCAGCCACCACAAGGTGCCCCAGCACCAGATCAACCAGATTCTTCTGGAGAAAGCCCAGGCGGGCAAGCGGGTGGTGCGCCTCAAGGGCGGCGACCCCTTCCTCTTTGGCCGGGGCGGCGAAGAGCTGGAGCTCTTGTCCGAGGCCGGGATCCCCTTTGAGGTGGTACCGGGCGTCACGTCGGCGCTGTCGGTACCGGCCTACGCAGGCATTCCCGTCACCCACCGGGACTTCTGCTCGTCCCTCCATATCATCACCGGCCATGCCAAGGCCGGGGCGAAGCTCACCATCGACTTTGAAGCCTTAAAGCGCACCGGCGGCACCTTGGTCTTCCTCATGGGCGTCACGGCGCTCCCGGCCATCTGCCAGGGGCTTTTGGACGCGGGTATGGAGGCGGAGATGCCCGCCGCCGTCGTCGAGCGGGGCACCACGCCACGCCAGCGAAAGCTCATCTCCACCCTGGGGGCGCTGCCCCAGGCGGCGGCGGAGACCAGGATCGAAAGTCCGGCCATCATCGTGGTGGGCAAGGTCTGTACGCTTTCGGAGAAGTTCGACTGGTTTGACGCTCTGCCCTTGAAGGGCAGGGAGATCGTGGTCACCCGGCCGAAGGCGCGCATGGGCGCCCTTTCCGAGAAGCTCCGCGCCTTGGGCGCGGCGGTGACGGAGTACCCTTGCATTGAAACGGTGGAGCGGGCGGAAAATCCGGCGCTGGATCATGCCATGGATCATCTCGCGCAGTACCGGTATCTTGTCTTTACCTCCCCGGCGGGGCCTGAGATCTTTATGAAAAGGCTTCTCGCCCGGGGGCAGGACGCCCGCGCCCTGGCCGGGCTGAAGATTGCGGCCATCGGCCCCAAGACTGCCCATGTCCTCATGCGCTTTGGCCTCAAGGCCGACCTGGTGCCCGCGGTCTACGACTCCGACCACCTGGCCAAGGCCATGGCGGAGGTGGCAGGCCCCGTCCTTCTCTGCCGCGCCAGCCGGGGCAGCGACGCTCTGCCCAAGATTTTTTCCGCCAGGGGGATACCCTTTGACGATATTCCGTGCTATGATACAAGGTATGAAACCCCGGACGCGGCGGCCATTTTGCCCCTTCTCGCCCGGGATACCTTGGTGACCTTCACCAGCGCCTCCACGGTGGAGGGCTTTGTGAAGAGCCTGCGGGACGTAGATCTATCCCACGTGCTGGGCGTCTGCATTGGCGAAAAGACCGCCGAAAAGGCACGCGGATATGGCATTGCCGTCCGCGTCGCCCGGGAGGCCACCATCGAATCTCTCATCAACTGCATCAAGGAAGTGTAAGATATGGATCTCACCATTCGCCCCCGTCGGCTTCGCAGCTCTGATTGCCTGCGCCGCATGGTGCGGGAAACCCGCGTGTCTCCCGACAGCCTCATCTACCCCCTCTTCCTCATCGAGGGAGAAAACATTGTAGAGCCCATCCCTTCTCTGGACGGGCAGTACCGCTACTCCCCCGACCGGGTGGGAGAGGCCGTGGAGGAATGCCTGAAGGCCGGGGTCACCCGCGTGCTGCTCTTCGGCATTCCCGCCCACAAGGACGCCTGCGGCTCCAGCGCCTGGGATGAAAACGGCGTTGTCCAGCAGGGCATCCGCGCAATCAAGGAACAGTACCCCGAGTGCTACATCATCACCGACGTGTGCATGTGCGAGTACACCAGCCACGGCCACTGCGGCATTCTCTGCGGCGAGACCGTGGACAACGACAAGACGTTGGAGGTACTCTCAAAGACTGCCCTGTCCCATGTGAAGGCCGGGGCGGATATGGTGGCGCCCTCAGATATGATGGATGGCCGCGTGGGCGCCATCCGCAGAACTCTGGACGAGGCGGGCTATACCAACATTCCCATCATGGCCTACTCGGCCAAGTATGCCTCGGCGTTCTATGGCCCCTTCCGGGACGCCGCCGGTTCCGCCCCCGCCTTCGGCGACCGCCGGGGCTACCAGATGGATCCCCACAACCGCAAGGAGGCCATCCGGGAGTGCGCGCTGGACGTGGAGGAGGGCGCCGACATCCTCATGGTCAAGCCCGCCCTCAGCTACTTGGACGTGATCCGCGAGGTGTCCGACACCTTTGATTTGCCTCTGTGTGCCTACCAGGTGAGCGGCGAGTACGCCATGATCAAGGCCGCCGGGGCGGCGGGGCTTGTTGACGAGTACCGCCTTCTGTGCGAAAGCGCCCTGTCCATCTACCGCGCCGGGGCAAACATCCTCATCACCTACTTTGCCAAGGAGCTGGCCGAGGCCATGCGGAAGGGGGACATGGGCTGATGACGCGTTCGGAAACCCTCTTCCAGGCCGCCCAGCTGGTGATGCCCGGCGGCGTCAACAGCCCCGTCCGCGCCTGCCGCGCCGTGGGAACGTATCCCAGGTTTCTCTCCGAGGGCAGGGGCAGCCACGTCACCGATGTGGACGGAAACGAGTATATCGATCTCATCTGTTCCTGGGGGCCGCTGATCCTGGGTCACTGCCACCAGGCGGTGGAGGAGGCTGTGCTGGAGGCCGTGCGCCACGGCCTGAGCTTCGGCGCGCCCACGGAGATCGAGGTAAAGATGGCCGAGCTGGTGACCAAGATGACCGGCACGGAGATGGTGCGCATGGTCAATTCCGGCACCGAGGCCGTCATGTCCGCCCTGCGCCTGGCGCGGGGCGCCACCGGCCGGAGCAAAATCATCAAGTTTGCCGGCTGCTACCATGGACACTCGGATTCCATGCTGGTCAAGGCCGGCTCCGGCGCCCTCACCGGCGGCGCGCCGGATTCCGCCGGCGTCCCGGCGGAAATGGCCGCCGATACGCTCACCGCGCGGTATAACGACGCTGCCTCTGTCCGCGCCCTTCTCGAGGCCAACCCCGGCCAGGTGGCCGCGGTGATCGTGGAGCCGGTGGCGGCCAACATGGGCGTGGTGCCGCCCCAGCCCGGATTTTTGGAGGCGCTCCGGGGTCTTTGCGACGCCTACGGCGCGCTGCTCATTTTCGACGAGGTCATCACGGGCTTCCGCCTCTCGGCGGGCGGCGCCCAGCGCCACTATGGCGTCCATGCCGACCTGGTCACCTATGGCAAGATCATCGGCGGCGGCATGCCCGTGGGCGCCTATGCCGGAAGCCGCAAGCTCATGGAGCAGGTCTCGCCCCTGGGCGCCGTCTATCAGGCGGGTACGCTTTCGGGCAATCCTGTTGCCATGGCCGCCGGCCTGGCGCAGCTGGAGATTCTCGAAAATAACCCCGATGTCTATACCGCCTTGGAGCGGAAGGGCAAGCGGCTCCAGGAGGGCTTGCAGGAGATCTTCCGCAAGGCCAAGGTGCCTGCCCAGGTCAACCGCGCAGGTTCCATTCTCACGGTGTTCTTCTCCAAGACGCCCGTCACCGGCTACGACCAAGCCCGCGCCTGCGATTTGGAGCGGTTCGCCAAGTGGTACCGGGGGCTCTTAGAGCACGGGATCTACGCCGCGCCCAGCCAGTTCGAGGCCATGTTCCTCTCCACGGCGCATCAGGAGGAGGACATCGACGCCATCCTCGTGGCCGCCGAAGAGGTGGCAAAGACGCTGTAACGATCCCGCGCCAACGCCGTAGGGGCGGCTAATAGCCGCCCGTAAGGCTCCCCTGTGCAAGGGGAGCTGTCATGGCGCAAGCCATGACTGAGGGGTTGAAAGCTGGCGTTCATTGCAAGTTCTGATCCCCTCCGGCACTTCGTGCCACCTCCCCTTGGGCACCAAGGGGAGGCACCCACCAAGGAGGATTTGTATGTACCAACGCTTGACCATCCCCACCCCCGAGGGCTACCAGGCTGAGCCGGAGGCCGCACTGGAGCGGCTGGGGCGGCTGGAGGATCGCATCGACAAGCTCCAGGAGGAGTATGAAAAGACCCTCCAAGCCCTCGAGCGCCTCCAAGGCCAGGGCAAGGAGAAAACCGTCACCTACCGCCAGCTCCTCACCAACAAGATGACCCTCAGGGAAGTGCTCTTTCGCATGGGGCTATAAAACGGATACCGCAGCCGGAAAGAAACTGGAAAAAACTCCAATTTCTTTCCGGTTTTTCCTTGTATCCTTGGATAATATGCGGTATAATCACACTAAGAATGCCGGGCGACCCGGCTAATGCGGACAAGGAGGCGCTTTTTCTATGAAACGAATCGGAATGCTCACCAGCGGCGGCGACTGCCAGGCACTCAATGCCGCCATGCGCGGCGTGGCCAAGACGCTTTATAATGCCAACGAACCCGTGGAGATCTACGGCTTTTTGGACGGCTATCAGGGCTTAATCAAGGGCAAGTTCCGCCTTTTGACCTACGATGATTTCTCCGGCATCCTCACCAAGGGCGGCACCATCCTGGGCTCCAGCCGCACGCCCTTCAAGACCATCCAGGTCATTGAGGCCGACGGCGTGGACAAGGTGGCCGCCATGAAGCAGACTTACTACAAGCTCCAGCTGGACTGCCTGGTAATTCTCGGCGGCAACGGCACCCACAAGACCGCCAACCTCCTGCGCACCGAGGGGCTCAACATCATCACCCTGCCCAAGACCATCGACAATGACCTTTGGGGCACCGACATGACCTTCGGCTTCCAGAGTGCCGTCAACGTGGCCACCGAGGCCATCGACTGCATCCACACCACCGCCGCCTCCCACGGCCGCGTGTTCATCGTGGAGGTCATGGGACACAAGGTGGGCTGGCTCACCCTCAACGCCGGCATGGCCGGCGGCGCCGATATCATTTTGATCCCCGAAATTCCCTACGACATCAACAAGATTGCCAAGAAGATCCAGGCGCGCCACGACAGCGGCAGCCGCTTCACCATCCTGGCCGTGGCCGAGGGCGCCATCTCCAAGGAGGACGCCAAGCTCTCCAAGAAGGAGTATAAGAAGAAGCTGGAAAACTACAAGTATCCCTCCGTCTCCTATGAAATTGCCGAGCAGCTTCAGAAAAAGTGCGGCTTCGATGTCCGCGTCACCGTGCCCGGCCACACCCAGCGCGGCGGCAGCCCCTGCCCCTATGACCGCGTCTTCGCCTCCCGCCTGGGCTCCAAGGCCGGCCAGCTGATTCTCGACGGCGAGTACGGCTACATGGTGGGCTATAAAAAGCGCGAGATGGTCAAGGTGCCTCTGGAGGAAGTGGCCGGCAAGCTCAAGATGGTCGACCCCGACGCCTCCATCGTCAAGGAAGCCAAGCTCCTGGGCATCTCTTTCGGCGACTGATACAGCCGCGTTTTCCGCGCAATTCCCCTCTTGACATTTTGATACCCCTTTGCTATCATGTAGCTTGCTACGTATTTACGTAGCAAGCTACATGTATTTTATTAGAAAGAAGGGGTGGCCATGAATCGGGAGCGGTCACTGTCGGGCTATGTTCGGTCGATGGCCAATGTACTCTCCCAGCAGCTGGGGCAGAAGGTGGAAACTCTGGGGCTCACACCGGCACAGGGCATGTTTCTCCACCGGATTTGGTACTGCGAGACGGAGCTGGGGACGACGACCTGCGCCAAGGATTTGGAGCAGTATTTCCACATTCGGCACTCTACCGTCTCGGGCATTTTGCAGCGCATGGAGGCCGCCGGGTTCCTCACCTTTGCCGTGAGCGAAGCGGATCACCGGCGCAAGCACCTGACCCTGACGCAAAAAGCCCACGACGCCCATGCCCAGACCGTCAAGATCATCCAGGAGAGCGACGCATTGCTCACCGCCCGCATGACCGAGGCCGAGGCCGCAGAGTTCCGCCGTCTGCTGCGATTGGCGGCGGAAAGCGTGGGCGTGGATGCAAGGGTGACGTTCCCACAATCAGCCAAGGAGGAATGATGATTTGCTAAAACATTTGCTGGCCTCAGTGCGGGAGTATAAAAGACCTGCCATTCTCGCACCCATCTATGTGACCATGGAAGTGGTGCTGGATGTTCTCATCCCCCTCTACATGGGCAAGCTCATCGACAACGGCATTGGCCGGGGCGACATGAGCTACGTGTGGAAATGCGGCATCGCACTGGCGGTGATGTGCCTCTTGTCCTTGGGGTTCGGCGCCCTCTCCGGCCACAGCGCCGCCGTGGCGGCCATGGGCTTTGGCAAAAATTTGCGCCACGACATGTTCCACCACGTCCAGAGCTATTCCTTCTCCAACATTGATAAGTTCTCATCCTCATCCATCGTTACCCGCCTGACCACCGACGTCACCAACATTCAAAATGCCTTTATGATGACCATTCGCGTGGCGGTGCGGGCGCCGGGCATGCTGATCTTGTCCATGATTATGGCCTTCCAGATCAACGGCTCTCTCGCGATGGTGTTTCTCATCGCCCTGCCCATCCTGGGCATCGGCATTTTCGCCATCATGAAGTCGGTGCACCCCATCTTCCGCCGGGTCTTCAAGACCTACGACCGCTTGAACCAGGTGGTGCAGGAGAATCTCCGCGGCATCCGGGTGGTCAAGAGCTTCGTCCGGGAGGATCACGAGATCGAAAAGTTCGATCAGGTCTCCGACACCATCTATAAGGACTTCACCAAGGCCGAGACCATCATCGCCTTCAACGCGCCCCTGATGAACTTCTGCGCCTTCGGCTGCATGACCCTGGTGGCCTGGATCGGCGCCCGGCTCATCATCACCACCCACGAGGTGGCCATGTCCACCGGCCAGCTCACCACCATGATCTCCTACGTCATGCAGATTCTCATGAGCCTCATGTTCCTCTCCATGATCGCCATGCAGATCATCCTCTCCCGCGCCTCTGCCGAGCGTATCGTGGAGATCCTCGACGAGAAGTCTACCCTGGAATCCCCCGCTGAGGCTGTGGAAGTGGTGAAGGACGGCTCCATCGTCTTTGACCACGTGACCTTCGCCTACGACCGCAACGCCGAAAAGCCGGTGTTAAAGGACATCGACCTCACCATCCACTCCGGCGAGACCATCGGCATTCTCGGCGGCACCGGCTCGAGTAAATCCAGCCTGGTGCAGCTCATTCCCCGGCTCTACGATGTGAAGGAAGGCCGGGTGCTGGTGGGCGGCGTGGACGTGAGAGACTACGACCTGGAAGCCCTCCGCGACCAGGTGGCCATGGTGCTCCAGAAGAACGTCCTCTTCTCCGGCACCATCAAGGACAATCTCCGCTGGGGCAAGGCCGACGCCACCGACGAGGAGATGATCCACGCCTGCACCCTCTCCCAGGCCGACGGCTTCATCCGCGAATTCCCCGACGGATATGATACCTACATCGAGCAGGGCGGCACCAACGTCTCCGGCGGCCAGCGCCAGCGGCTTTGCATCGCCCGGGCGCTCCTCAAAAAGCCCAAGATTTTGATTCTCGACGATTCCACCTCCGCCGTGGATACCCACACCGACGCCATGATCCGCAAGGCGTTTTTGGAGGAGATCCCCGACACCACCAAGATTATCATTGCCCAGCGGGTGAGCTCCGTGGAGGATGCCGACCGGATCATCGTCCTCCAGGACGGCCAGATCGACGGCTTCGGCACCCACGAAGAGCTCCTCAAGACCAATACCATCTACCGGGAGATCTATGAATCCCAGACCAGAAAGGAGGGAGCCTGATGCCTCCGAGACCTCATGGACACGTGAGCATGAAATCCGTCAATAAAAAGACCGTTTTCCGCCTCCTCTCCTATTTTAAAAACTATAAGTTCACGGTGACCCTGGTGATGATCTGCCTGGTGCTCACGGCGCTTTCCAACGTGGTGGGCATGACCTTCCTCCAGACCATCGTGGACGACTATGTGACGCCCCTTTTGAAGGTGGACAATCCGGACTTCTCCGGCCTGGCCGCGGTGGTGCTCCAGATGGCCGCCGTCTTCGGCGTGGGCGTGGTGGCGTCGCTGTTCCAGGGCGTCTTCATGGCGCGGGTGGCCCAGGGCGTCCAGAAGAAGATTCGCGACGACATGTTCTACCACATGCAGCGCCTGCCCATCAAGTACTATGACACCCACACCTTCGGCGACGTCATGAGCTACTACACCAACGACGTCGATACCCTCCGCCAGATGCTCTCCCAGAGCATTCCCCAGACGGTTTCGAGCCTCGTGACCATTCTGGCCGTGTTCGTGGCCATGGTGGTGACCAGCCCCATCCTCACGCTCTTTGTGCTCCTCTGCCTGGTTTTGATGCTCCAGGCTGTGAAGAAGATCGGCGGCAACTCCGCCAAGTTCTTCATCGCCCAGCAGAAGACCCTGGGCAACCTCAACGGCTACATTGAGGAGATGATCTCGGGGCAGAAGGTGGTCAAGGTCTTCTGCCACGAGGAGGCCACCAAGGACGAGTTTGACCATCGCAACGAAGCCCTTCAGGAGAGCGCCACCAAGGCCAACATCTTCGCCAACATCCTCATGCCCATTATGATGAACCTGGGCAATCTCCAGTATGTGCTGGTGGCGGTGCTGGGCGGTGCCCTGGCCATTTTGAGCCACGAGACCCTCATCACCCTGGGCGGCATCATGCTCTTTGCCCAGCTCTCGAAGAACTTCACCCGTCCCGTATCCCAGATTTCTCAGCAGTTCAACTCCATCATCATGGCGCTCGCCGGTGCTGAGCGAATCTTCACCCTCCTGGATGAGCCGGTGGAGGAGGATCACGGCTATGTGACATTGGTGCGTGCCCGGGAGAATCCCGACGGCAGCCTCACCGAGTGCACCGAGCGCACCGGCACCTGGGCGTGGAAGCATCCCCACCAGGCCGACGGCACCGTCACCTATACCAAGCTCACCGGCGACGTGCGGATGTTCAACGTGGACTTTGCCTACGAGGAGGGGAAGCCCGTCCTCCACGACGTGTCGCTCTACGCCAAGCCCGGCCAGAAGATCGCCTTCGTGGGCGCCACCGGCGCCGGCAAGACCACCATCACCAACCTCATCAATCGCTTCTATGATATTGACGACGGCAAGATCCGCTACGACGGCATCAACATCAACAAGATCAAAAAGCCCGACCTCCGGCGATCTCTCGGCATGGTGCTCCAGGATGTGAACCTCTTCACCGGCACGGTCATGGACAACATCCGCTACGGCAAGCTCGACGCCACCGACGAAGCGTGTATCGCCGCCGCCAAGCTGGCCAATGCCCACGACTTTATCATGATGCTGCCCAAGGGATACCAGACGGTGCTCTCCGGCGATGGCTCCGGCCTGAGCCAAGGCCAGCGGCAGCTCCTCTCCATCGCCCGGGCAGCCGTGGCTGACCCGCCGGTGATGATTCTCGACGAGGCCACCTCCTCCATCGACACCCGCACCGAGGCCATTGTGCAGCGGGGCATGGATCAGCTGATGAAGGGCAGAACCGTCTTTGTCATCGCCCACCGCCTCTCCACGGTGCGCAACTCCGACGCCATCATGGTCTTGGAGCACGGCCGTATCATCGAGCGCGGCGACCACGAATCCCTGCTGGCGCAGAAGGGCACCTACTACCAGCTCTACACCGGCGCCTTCGAGCTGGAGTAAGCGCGGACGGGTGCGGTGCGAATTGTAGGGGTCGATGCCCTCATCGACCCGACCGCGAAGCGGCTATGGCCGCCCTTGCGATTTCCTTGGAATTCTGATATAATAAAGCGAATCTCCCGGAAAGGAGGGCGCCCGATGTCAGAACAGCATACCCACGAGGAACTGCACCAGCTGGGCATTGCCCACAGCCATGGCCACGGCCATACCCACACCCACGAGAATACCAAGGCTGTGTTAAACCGTATGGCGCGGATCATTGGCCACATGGAATCCATCCGCCGCATGGTGGAGGACGGCCGGGACTGCAGCGAAGTGCTCGTGCAGATTGCCGCCGTCAAGGCCGCCATCAACAACGTGGGCAAGGTGATCTTGCAGGATCACATCCGCCACTGCATCGTCGACGCGGTGGAGGAGGGCGACGAACAGGCGCTGGAGGATCTCTGCACCGCCATGGATAAATTCATGAAATAAGACCAACAAGGGCGCCGCACCGTGCGACGCCCTTGTTTTTGGCCGAAAATCCCCACTTGCCCAACGGTCGAGTGGAGATTTTGCCTGGTTTTCTTGACTTTTTCTCCAGCGGCTCTTATGATGCAGACAGTCTTGCAAGGCACATCAGCGAAAAGGGGAGAACCCATATGGAAAGTAAACAATCCTTTGGCGCCTATATCCTCAAGCGGCGCAAGGAGCTGGGGATGACCCAGAAGGAATTTGCCGATCAGCTGTTTGTCACCGATTCGGCGGTGAGCAAATGGGAGCGGGGACTGGCCTACCCGGATATCACGCTGCTGCAAAGCATCTGCCAGATTCTCAAAATCAGTGAGAAGGAACTGCTGACCTCTACCGAGGACGTGGAGGGGCGGCGGGCGGAACAGCTCGCCCGCCGGTATCTGCGGCTCATCCGAAATTACCGGCTGATTCAGTTTTTGCTCTATGGCCTCACGGCGCTGGCCTGCCTGATTTCCAACCTGGCGGCGGAGCATACCCTGGACTGGTTTTGGATCGTGCTCACGGCGGAGGCCATGGCCGCGTCGCTGACGCTGCTGCCGAGCTTCGTGGAGGATCAGTGGCGCGGTCTGGCGGTGCTGGGGAGCTTTACCGGAAGCCTGCTGCTCCTGCTGGCGGCCTGCTGCCTCTATACCGGCGGCGACTGGTTTTTGGTGGCTGCGCTGTGGGTGCTCTTCGGCATGGGACTTGTGTTTTTGCCCTACGCCCTGCGGCGTCTCCCGCTGCCGCCGGCGCTTTCCGGGCGGAAGGCCTCGGTCTACCTGGCGGCCGAGACGGCGCTTTTGCTCCTGGCGCTGGGGATCAACTTCCTCTACTGCGGCGTGGGGGAATGGTTTTTCACCACGGCCGCCGCGGTGCTCTTTGGCGTGTGGCTGGTCTTCGGCGCGGTGTTTGTCCGGCAGCTGCCGCTCAAGGGACAGCGGGGGCTTGCCTATGTGGCCGGCGGAACGGTGCTTCTTCTCCTGCTGCTGGGAGCAAGCTGCCTGGAGACGGGTGGCAGCTGGTTTTCCTCGGCGGCGCTGTGGTCGGTATTTGGCATTGCCCTGGTCTTCCTGCCCTTTGTGATGGGGGAAATTCCCTGGCCTGCGCCGCTGGGGCGGCACAAGGCGCTTCTATATCTCGGCATACTGTCTGTGTACCTGCTTGTCTGCCTGGCTGCCGATGGCTGGGGCGCATGGTTCCCGCTACCGTCGCTGCCTGTGGCGCTTTTGTGCCTGTCGCTTCCCTGGATTTGGCTGGGTGGGATGCGGTATCTTCCGGTGGGGCGGTGGTTTCGCGCCGCTGCCTGCTTTCTGGCCACGGGGCTCTGGGCTTACCTGGCGCCCTGGGTGCTCGATCGCATCATGCTCGCCATCGGATTCATCGGCGATCAGCCCTACAGTCTGTGGCTGCAGGTGGATTTTTCCAACTGGCAGGATGTCGCGGTACGCGCTCAGAATATTCTGCTGCTCATCTACATCGGCTTCGGGCTGCTGTCGCTCCTCTGCCTGGCCATCGGCCTCTGGCGGCGGAAGCATTAACTCACAAATAACCGGTGGATCTCTGGGATCCACCGGATTTTTCCGACTGTTTATCGATTTTTGGCCGCTTCCAGCTTGGTCTGGCGGCGGTTCTTCACGGCCTCGGACATGGGCTGGATGTCGCCGGCCTTGGTGAGCGCCATCTTGGTGAGCATGGGACCCACCAGCTCATAGACCAGCACCGAGAAGAGGACGATGTTGCGGATGAGCCGCCCCTCCTCGCCCAGCTGCTCGGCGGTGATGCACATGCCCAGTGCCACGCCGGCCTGGGGCAGCAGGGTGATACCCAGGTACTTGCGGATTTTCTCGCTGCAGCCCATCCATGTGGAGCTCACATAGGCGCCCAGGTACTTGCCCAGGGAGCGGAAGACGATGTACACCACGCCGATGCCCACAATGGCCAGATCCGCGAACACACCCAGCTCCAGCTCCGCGCCGCTGATGACGAAGAACAGGGCGAAGAGGGGAGAGGTCCACTTGTCGCTCTTCTCCATGAGGTCAAAGGAGAGGGGGCAGAGGTTGCAGAACACGGTTCCCAGCATCATGCACACGAGCAGGGACGAGAAGCCCACGGTGACAGGGCCGATCTTGAACTCCAGCATGGCCAGAGACGCCGTGAGGAACACGAAGGCGATGGTGAGGTTGAGGCGGTTGGTGTTGGAGTTGAAGAGCTTCTCCAGCTGGGTGAGCACCCAGCCCAGAATGGAGCCCAGCGCCAGGGAGGCTATGATTTCCACCACGGGATTGACCAGGATGGACACCAGATCCACGATGCCGCTGTTGAGGGTACGGGCGATGCCGAAGCTCACGGCGAAGACCACCAGACCCACGGCGTCGTCCAGTGCCACGATGGGCAGCAGGAGGTCGGTGAGCGGACCCTTGGCCTTGTACTGCCGCACCACCATCAGCGTGGCGGCGGGGGCGGTGGCGGTGGCGATGGCGCCCAGGGTGATGGCCTGAGCGGTGGAGATCTTGTCGGGCATGATGAGATGGAGCGCCAGCAGCGACAGATCCACCAAAATGGTGGCGCCCAGCGCCTGCACCACGCCGATGACGGCGGCCTGCCGGCCGGTGGCCTTGAGGTCTTTCAGGCGGAACTCGTTGCCGATGGAGAAGGCGATAAAGCCCAGCGCCACCTCGGACACCAGGGAGAGCCGGCTCACAGCCTCACTGGAGGTGAAGCCTACGCCGTCGATGTGGAGCGCGCCCAGGCAGTAAGGGCCGATGAGCACACCGGCCACCAGGTAGGCGGTGACGGCGGGGAGGCTGAGCTTTTTGCCGATTCGGGTCATGAGAAGTCCGGCCAGCATGGCGATGGAAACCGAGAGCAAGGTTGACATGACAATCACGTCCTGTTGGTTAGATTTGTTTGATTGCTCCAACAGTATACCGCAACCAAAGGGAAAAGGCAAACCAAATTATGGTGCAAATCCATAGATTCTGTTGTGCATATTTGGGTGTAGTTTAGAATTTACTTCATTAGGCGGGGATCGTTCTTGCGTTTCAGGCGACCGTATGATACTATTTACTAGGGCAGCACCGCACAATTTGGCAAGCGCATTCGGCCAAAGATTTTGCCTCA
>NHCFR00700__coassemble_1021_pt1 | contig 36345 bp, 35 predicted proteins | sample NHCFR00700__metabat2_high_PE_007 | metagenome-assembled genome bin NHCFR00700 | reverse complement strand
CAATCTGTGTATGTTCTTTATTTTAGCAAATATTATAAAAATGTCAATCACGATTATGCGAATTCGACGATGGTGACTCCATCCTCCCCTTCGCCATAGGAGCCCAGACGGAACCGCTTAACATATTTGGAGCGTTTCAGCTCGGCATGCACCGCGGCGCGAAGCGCGCCGGTGCCCTTGCCGTGGATGATGCGGACAGAGGGCAGATTGGCAAGATACGCGTTGTCCAGGAACATGCCCAAAACGCCCTGCATCTCGTCGGTGGTCATGCCGCGGATATCCAGCTCCGGGCTGGCCGCCTTCATGCGCAGTTCCCGCTTACTGGAATCGATGATCTTTTTCACGCTCTGGTTAGGCTGCTGCTCCAGAAGGTAGACCTCCTCCGGCTTGGCGTTGACCTTGAGGATTCCGGCCTGGAGCTGGTAGGAGCCGTCCTTGTTGATGGCAAGCACCGTGGCCTTGGAGCCCAGCTTTAAAAGCTCCACCGTATCGCCCACGCGGATGGCGCGGCTGGGTGCGGGGCGCTTGGGCGCCTCCTGCTTTACCGCCAGCTTTTCCTCGGCCTCGTTGAGGCTGTGGCGCAGCTCCGCCTGGCGGAGATTGACGCCCTGGGCGTCGGCGGTATCGCGCATCTGCTTGCGAAGCTCCTTGAGCTCCTCGGAGACGGCGTTAGCGGTGCGGCGGGCGTCGTCGATGATGTGCTGCGCCTCCTGGCGCGCCTTGGCGACGGCCTTTTCCCGCTCCTTCTGGATCTCTTGGAAGTACTCCTCCGACTGCTTTTGCCGCTTCTCCGTCTCCAATCGGAGGGCTTCTGCCTCGGCGCGGGCAGCCTCCATGGCCTGGCGCTGCTGCTCCAGCTGGTTTAAGACGTCTTCAAAGCTGGCGTCGTTCTCGCTGACCAGATTACCGGCGGCCATAATGATTTCCTCCGGCAGTCCCAGCTTGCGGGAAATGGCGAAGGCATTGGACTTGCCCGGCACGCCGATCAGAAGCCGGTAGGTGGGCTGAAGCGTCTCCACGTTGAACTCACAGGAGGCGTTGATGACGCCCGGCGTGCGCATGGCAAAGAGCTTGAGCTCAGCATAGTGGGTGGTGGCGGCCACATTGGCGCCCAGTGTCCGGCAGTGCTGGATCAGGGCAATGGCCAGCGCCGCGCCCTCGGCCGGGTCGGTACCGGCGCCCAATTCATCAAAGAGCACCAGGGACTTTCCGTCGCACTGGCCAATGATCTCCACAATGTTTCGCATATGCGCCGAGAAGGTGGAGAGGGACTGCTCAATGGACTGCTCGTCGCCAATATCGGCCAGCACCCGGTCATAAAGGGAAATACAGCTGCCGTCGTCCGCCGGAATGTGCATGCCGCACTCGGCCATCAGGGTGAGAAGCCCCATGGTCTTGAGGGTGACGGTCTTACCGCCGGTGTTGGGGCCGGTGATGACCATGGTGTCAAAGTCGTCGCCCAGGCGCACGGTGATGGGCACCACAGTCTTCTTATCAATCAGGGGATGGCGGGCATTTTTGAGCTCGATCTTCCCGTCCTCCCGGATCTGGGGCTCCACAGCCTTCATCTGAAAGCTCAGCTTTGCCCGGGCGAAGATCACATCCAGCCCCACCAGGATTTCAAAGTTCTGGTTGATATTCTCCTGGTAGCCGGCGGCCTCGGCGGAGAGCTCGGCCAGAATCCGCTCGATCTCCTTGCGCTCCTTGGCAAAGAGCTCCCGCAAGTCGTTATTTGCATTGACCGCCTGCATGGGCTCGATGAAAAAGGTATTGCCCGAGGAGGAAACATCGTGCACCAGGCCGGGAATGGCGGATTTACATTCGCTTTTCACCGGCACCACAAATCGATCCGAGCGGATGGTGATGATGGGTTCCCGGAGGTACTTGGCGTAGGTGGGCGAGGAGATGATCTTCTGGAGAGATTCCCGCACCGACGCGCTCTTGACGCGGATATGGCGGCGGATATCGGCCAGCTCCGGACTGGCGGCGTCGGCGATCTCCTCCTCGGAGAGAATGGAGCGCTCGATCTTTTCCTCCAGATACTTGTTGGCCACCAGTTGCAGGAACAGCGGATCGAGCACCGTGGCCACCGAATCGGTCTCGGCATAGTTTTTCACCTGCCGGGCACAGCGCAGCACCGCCGCGATTTTTAAAAGCTCCCCGGCGGAAAGCGTGCCGCCCCGGTCTGCCCGGGCGAGGGACGCGCTCACGTCCTTGGCGCCGGAAAGTGACGGCGAGCCCTTAATGCTGATGAGCCGGCAGGCCGCCGAGGTCTCTTTCTGGAGGGTGAGAATGTCCTCCCGGTCATGGAGGGGCACAACGGCCTTGCAGCGTGCCTTGGCCTCCTCGCTGGAGGCCTGGGAAGCCAAAAGCTCCAGCACCGCTGGAAGCTCCAGCTTTTGCATGGATTTATCAGATAATGTACACATGATGTTATTCCTTGATATACATGAATATAAAGATCTTGCTGTATGCCGCTACGGCGTATGAAGACCCAGGGATTTATAAAAATCCAGGGTAAAAAAGCCCCGCTCCAGGTGGGTGAGAAGATACGTCTCGGCGATGTCCGAAAGCTCCTTTAGAGACTGCTCCCCCAGCTGAAAGGCGAAGACCCGCTTGGGCGGGCAGGCGGCGAGATACCGCATGGCAGCCAGGGTTCCGGGGCTTACCGGAAGCCGAAGACCGCTGTCCTCCTCCTGGCGGCAGGTACTGCACTGGAGAAAGCCGCCTGAAATGCAAAACCGGTCGGGCGTCTCACTCCCGCAGACAACGCAGCCCGAGAGCAGCGGTTCATAGCCGGACAGGCAGGCAGCGCGCAGTTCAAAGGCTGCCTTCACCTGCCGCTGCACGACGCCGGGGCGGCAGAGTGCCGCCAGGGCATTGAGCGTGAGGGAGAGAAGCGCCGGGTCGGGATCCTCCTCCGGGGATAATACCTCGGCCACCTGGGCAAAGTAGGAGGCCAGAGACAGTAGCTCAATGTCCTGCCGCAGAGGCAGAAAGAGCTCCTGCGCCACGGCCTCGTCCACGGTCATTTTCCCCCTGGATTCAAACACCGTAAACTCGGAATAGGCCAGAAGCTGACAGCCGCTTTTTAAGCGGCTGGAGCGGCTTCGCACGCCCCGGGCGCGCATCGTCACCTTACCGCGCTCCTGGGTCAGCACTGTGAGGAGCTTATCGGCATCCTTGTATTCCGTCTCCCGGAGCACCAGCCCCAGGGTCTTGGTGTACATCCAGTGCGGCCTCCTTCCCAGCGCCGCAATAGCCGAGATAGGCCATCGGGTCGCCGCTTTTGAGAAATTGGTTCCAATAGTCCTGCTGATCCATGGTGCATCCTCCCATCCATTTCATAGCATTAGGATTTGCCGGAGGATGGCGGGAATACCTGAAAATGATTGGCAGTCTTATTGATAACCGAAATTGCGAATGAGGAAATCACTGTCGCGCCAGTTCTCCTTGACCTTGACCCAGGTCTGCAAATAGACCTTGGTGCCCATGAAGCGCTCACAGTCGGTGCGCGCCATGGTGGAGATCTTCTTGAGCATATCGCCGTGCTTGCCGATGATGATGCCCTTGTGGCTGGCCTTTTCGCAGTAGATGGTGGCGTCCAGGTCAATGATGCCGTCGTCCCGCTCGGAAAAGCGAGTGATCTCCACGGCGGTGCCGTGTGGCACCTCCCGGTCGAGGCACCACAGAAGCTTTTCGCGGATGATCTCGGCCATGATCTGCCGCTCGGGCTGGTCGGTGACGGAATCCTCGGGGAAGAGATGCGGCCCCGGACGGGCAAACTTCTCCGCCTCATCGATCAGCGCCTCCACACCCTCGCCGGTTTTGGCGCTGATGGGCACCACGGCAGCAAAGTCGTGCGCCTTGCTATAGCAGGCGATGACGGATAAAAGCACTTCCTTTTCCACGGTGTCGATCTTATTGATGACCAGCACGGCGGGGACGCGGGCGGCCTTCATCTGGGCAAGGAGTGCCTCCTCCTGCTGGCCGATGTTGGCGATGGGCTCCACCAGGAGGAAGGCTGCGTCCACATCGGCCACGGATTCCTCCACCACGCCCACCATGTAGTCGCCCAGCTTCGTTCTGGGCTTGTGGAAGCCGGGCGTGTCCATCACCACGAACTGGGTTTCGCCCCGGGAAAAGATGCCGCAGATTCGATTGCGGGTGGTCTGGGGCTTGTGGGAGACAATGGCGATCTTCTCCCCCACCAGGGCATTGGTGAGGGTGGATTTTCCCACGTTGGGACGGCCTAAAATGGCAATCATTGCGGTTTTTGTCATAGCGGCCTCCCTTATCTCGTCAAAAGCAGCTGCGCCATGATGGTCTCCTCCTGGCGGCGCATCTGCCGCTTCATGGGGCCTTCGTCCAGGTGGTCGTACCCCAGGAGGTGCAGCACCGAGTGGACAGCTAAGTAGCCCAGCTCCCGCTTGATGCCGTGGCCGAATTCGTCAGCCTGCGCCATGGCGCGCTGGAGGGAGATGGCCATGTCTCCCAGGGGGACGCGGCCGGTATCGGGGTCGATCATGGCCGTCACGTCCTCGGGCAGCTGCTCCGGCGTCAGGGTGAACATGGGGAAGGAGAGCACGTCCGTGGCCTGGTCGATGTTCCGCTGGGCGTTGTTGATGGCGCGGATGCCCGCATCATCGGTCACCAGGACATTGATTTCGCAGGGGAAGTTCACCTGCTGTACCTTGAGCGCCGTGGTGATGCAGCGGGTCAGGTGCATGGACATGCCCACATTGGCCAGGCGTTTTTTGTCGAATCGAATGTTGATTTTATATTTCATGTCGTTTTCCTCTTAAATTTCTTGGCGCCGCTCTCCGGCGGCAGCTTTGTCCGTTCGTATCGGTCGTAGGCCGCCACAATGCGCTGCACCAGCGCATGGCGCACCACATCCTGCGCGCCCAGGCGGCAGATGGCAATGTCCTCCACGCCATCGAGCACCCGCATGGCCTCCTTGAGGCCGCTGACCTTGTCCCGGGGGAGGTCAATCTGGGTGACGTCGCCGGTGATGACGATTTTGGAGCCGAAGCCCAGGCGGGTGAGAAACATCTTCATCTGCTCGCGGGTGGTGTTCTGCGCCTCGTCGAGGATGATAAAGCTGTCGTCCAGGGTTCGGCCTCGCATGTAGGCCAGGGGCGCCACCTCGATATTGCCTCGCTCGAGATATTTGTTATAAATCTCGGGGCCAAGCATGTCAAAGAGGGCGTCGTAAAGGGGGCGGAGATAGGGATCGACCTTGTTCTGAAGGTCGCCCGGCAGAAAGCCCAGCCGCTCTCCCGCCTCCACCGCCGGGCGGGTCAGGATAATCCGGTTGACGGCCTTGGCGCGGAAGGCTGCCACGGCCTCGGCCACGGCCAAGTATGTCTTGCCTGTGCCGGCGGGTCCCACGCCCAGGGTGATGGTGTTCTTCTCAATGGCGCGCAGGTACTTCTGCTGTCCCAGTGTCTTGGCCTTGATGGGCTTTCCCTTGGCTGTGACACAGACCACGTCCTGCGCCATGGAGCCGATCTTATCATCGTTGCCGCTTTTCACCAGGTCGATGAGATAGCGCACCTTCTGCTCGTCGATGGCCTCTCCCTTGGAGGCCAGCTCCAAAAGACCTTCGATGGCGCGGGCGCCGCGGTCGGCATTTTCCGCCTCGCCCTGCACCTTGAGCTCCTCGCCCCGGTTGATGACATGCACCCCGAAGGCGTCTTCAATTTTACGGATGTTTTCGTCGAAGGAGCCGAAGACCTCAATCACCTGCTCCATTCGCTCCGCGTTCACGGTTCGTTCCATCATGGGCAAAATCCTCTTCGCTATAGTCAAGTTCCACCGACTTGGCAATCATCTCGTGGCATTCCATCTCCCAGCGGAGGGTATAGACGCCTCCGCGCAGGGTCAGGGTGCTGTCTTCACCGAGAATCTCGCCGGCGACCATGTCCTCTTTCACCACGTCCTCGGCGGACTGCTCCAGAAGCAGCTGGGCATCCAGCTGCGAGAGCTTGGCAGGATGTCGTTCATAGGGCACATAGGTCTCCACCACCAGCGTGACCGGAAGCTCCAGTCCGCCGGGAAGCGTCAGCGGTTTTCTTTCCACCATCTTATCACAATCGTCCACCAAAATTCCACTGTTTCCGAAGATTTTTATGCTGCGCCCTCCGACCTCAAGCCAGAGGCAATGAAATGTGTCCCCCGTGGGCGTCTTTTGAAGATACACCGACGGCGTCACCACCTCGCCTTTTCGCCAGGTGCGCGCATAGATCTCCGCCTTGGCCTGGGTGAGCGTGTAGGTGCGCTCCAAGTCCACCAGCCCGGATACCAGCCGTTCTCCCGCCAAAACCGTGTCACCCACCTTACAGAGCGCCTGCCCCGAGAGCACCGACATCTCGGTAACCAGCCCCGACTGGGTGGCCACCACATGACCGTAGCCTTTTTGATTCTCCGTCTGGGGCTGTTCCACCCGCTCCCGCACCACCACCTGGGCACAGCAGCCGTTTTGGGTGACGGTGATCCACTGAAGCTCTGGGATTTCATTGAGAATATGATTTTTAATCCAGAGGGGCTTGATGTCGGGTCCGAAGGTGCCGAAGCCCACGCCAAGATCGGAAAGCGCACGTAAAATCTGTTCCTCCGGCACAGTTTCATTGCCGGTCACCTGATAAAAGAGCACGAACTGCGGCAGGATGAGCACCAGCAGCAGATTAAAAATCAGAAAGGCCAGCAGCACCGGCCGATGGAGGATCTGCCGCACCCGACCGGGAAGACCCCGGCGGGAGAGTACCTTTGCCTGGCACATGGCGCCTTCGATGGCGGAAATCGCCCGGCGCACCTGGCTGCGGGGGACGGTGATCTGTACCGTGAAGGCATCCTCCCACTCGATTGCCCAAAAGGGCACCCGCTCCGCTGCCAGGCGATTGAGCGCCCAGGCGGGATCCGCGCCGGCGAGGGACAGCGTGGCCTCCCCCAGAAGCCAGCCTCTCCACTCAGCCATGGCTATCCCCCGCAAGCTCCACCGCCCGCAGCTGCCCCGCCACGGTGATTCGCTGGCGGTTCATGCGGCGGATGATTAAATCCTCCCCCAGCACCGTCACCCGCCCCAGGGTGCTCTCAATGGACACCCGCGCCCGGTCATACTCCACCAGCCCGCCGTGGGGCTCCATGCTGAACTCCCGGAACCCGCAGAGCTCCATGGTGGGAAGCCCTGCCGCCAGATCCGCCGGGAGCTCCATTTTCTCGGCCACTTCCGCCAGGAGTTCTCTCGCTTTGTTCATATGATCCCCTCCTATGGGGGATTCTTATGCGGTAGGGGCAAGGATTTGTCCCAGTGTGCATAGATTTCTTTTGAGGTGAGACGGATGCATATAAAATCTCTTACAACCAAGCTGGGCGCTGTGGGGCTGTTCCTCTGCGCCCTTTCCCTGCTTCTCCTGCCCGGCGCGGCGGCCGCTGCCGCCAGGGACGCCCTCAATCTCTGCGCCGGGACGCTGCTGCCCAGTCTCTTTCCCTTCTTCGTTCTCACGGAGCTTTGGGTGAGCCTGGGCATCGCCGGAACCATGAGCCGCGCTGCAGGGCGGTGGATGCAGCCCCTCTTCCACCTGCCCAGGGCAGCGGCGCCGGCGCTGCTCCTGGGCGCAGTTGGCGGGTATCCCGTGGGCGCCCAGGCCGTGTGCCGCCTCCACCGCCAGGGGAGCCTCACCCGGCAGGAGGCCGAGGACACCCTCTTCTTCTGCAACAACGCAGGTCCCGCCTTTCTCCTGGGCGTTGTAGGACAGGGCATGTTCCAGAGCACCGCCGTGGGCGTGGCGCTCATGGCCATTCACCTGCTCTCCGCCGTGCTTCTGGGGATTCTCTTTCGACCCCAGGCGCGCCCTGCCTTCCGGCTCTGGCCGGAGCCCGCGCCCCTTCCCCTTCGGGAGGCGCTGCCCCAAAGCGTACGGCAGGCGGGGAAGTCCTTCTTCTCCGTGTGCCTGTTTGTCATCTTCTTCTCGGTGGTCACGTCCATTCTCCAAGCGCTGGTGCCCCAGGCCGTCGCCTCCTCCGGGCTTTTTACCCTGCTGCTGGGCGCGCTGGAGCTGGCCGGGAGCACGGTGCGCCTCTCCGCCCTCTCCTGGCCGGTGGAGCTCAAATTTGCTGCCGCGGCGCTCCTACTGGGCTTTGGCGGGGTATGCGTGCAGATGCAGACCCTTTCCCTCCTCTCCCAGGAGCGTCTCACCGGTCGGCGCTTCCTGCCGGGGAAGCTGCTCCAGGGCTTACTCAGCTTTGCCATCGCCCTGGCCGTCGCGCCCTTTCTGCCGCTGCCGGAGGCATGCGCAGCCGGTGCGCCCCTCCCCTTGGGACTTTTGGCGGGACTGCTCCTTTCCATTGTCCTCCTGGGCGGCCTGGCCATCTACACCACAAAAATAACCACTGGAAATCCGGGGGAATATCAGATATAATGGGAGCGATGGAGGTGTTTTTATGCTGTTTCGGAAAAAGATTGACCGCTACTGCTCCTACTGCGCCTTTGCCGGCAAGATCAACGACGAGCAGATGATCTGCCAGAAGTGCGGCGTGGTGCCGGCCTCCCACCAGTGCCGCCGCTTCCGCTATGATCCTTTGAAGCGTATCCCCGCCCGCCCCAAAACCCAGGACTTTTCCAAGTATGAGGAAAAAGATTATTCTCTTTAATCGCTACATCCAAAGCAGCGGCCATGTTGTCCGCTGCTTTTTTAGGAAGTGATCCCATGGCAATTTCCGCCGCTATAGTAGACGACCAGGAGACAGACCGCAGCGCTGTCCACGCCCTCCTGACCGCCTGGGCGAAGGCACGGGGCGAAACCGTGATGGCCAAAACGTTTCCCTCGGCGGAGCAATTTCTATTCCACTATGAGACGTGCCCCCAATACGATTTGCTGCTTCTGGACATTGAGCTCTCCCGGATGGACGGCGTGACCATGGCCAAGCGGATCCGCCGGGGCAACAGCACCGTGGAGATTGTGTTTATCACCGGCTACACCGACTATATTGCCGAGGGCTACGAGGTGGGGGCGCTCCACTATCTCATCAAGCCCGTCAACCGGGAGAAGTTCTTCTCCGTCCTCGACCGCGCCCGGGAACGTCTGGCGCAAAATGCCAAGTATCTCACCCTGGAGTGGAACAGCCAGCTCGTGCGGCTGCGCCTGGCGGAGATCCGATTCCTCGACGTGGCGCAAAACTATGTCACCGTCCACGCGAAAGAGGACTACACCCTCAAGCGTCCCCTCAAGGAGTTTTTGCCCCAGCTGGACGGACGGTTTTTCCCCGTGGGGCGGTCGCTCATCGTCAATCTCTTCTTCATCCGGCGGGTGACCAAGCAGGAGATCGTGCTGTCCGACGGCACGGTTCTCCCCCTGCCCAGGGGCGCCTATGAAAAGCTCAACCGCGCCATTATCGAGAGGACTTGAGGCCATGGGATTTCTGGCAAACTACATCGACAAACGCATTGCCGCCTACCAGCGGGAGCTCATCGAGACCCACTACGCCGAGGTGGAGACCATGTACAAGCAGATCCGCGGCTGGCGGCACGACTATAAAAGCCACATCCAGGCCATGAAGGTCTACGCCGCGGCAGGGAATCTCCCGGCCATCCGGGACTACCTCGACCTATTGGACACCGACCTCAGCACCGTGGACACCGCGGTGAAGACCGGCAACGCCATGGCAGACGCCATTTTAAACTCCAAGCTCTCCCTTTGCAAGGCGCGGGAGATCCCTGTGCAGGTGGACGCCCACATTCCGGTGAAGCTCACCATGTCGGAATTGGATCTATGCTGCATTCTCGGCAACCTCTTCGACAACGCCATGGAGGCAAGCCTCCCCCTGCCCAAGGAGCAGCGGCTGATCCGGGTCTATATGGACATGAAGGGCACCCAGCTCTACATCTCCTTTACCAATTTCACTGCCGCCAAAAAGCAGGAAAAAGTCGGGCGGATCTTTCGCACCACCAAGGGCGAGGGGCACGGCTTCGGCCTTTCCCGCATCGACGCCATTGTGGATCGGCTGGACGGGTATCTGAGCCGCAACTCCGAGGATGGCGCCTTTACCACGGAAATCTTAATTCCCCAGGTTTGAGCAGTTCGTCCCCTGGACGGTGCAATTCGTCCCCGGATTGCGCCGCCGGGGTATTTTTCTAGTATGCTGGGCTTGGAGGTGAGATCATGCACGAAAAACCAAAATACAACCTCTGGCAGAACTCCTGGTATATGGTGAAGCTTGCCTGGCGGTACTCTAAAAGTGTACTGGCCATTTGCATCATTTTAGCCGCAGCCACCGCGGGGGAAACCGTGGTACAGCTGCTCATTGCGCCGGGCATTCTCCAAAAGTTGGAATTGAGGGCATCCCTTCCCCAGCTCCTGGGCGCCATCGCCATCTTTACCGGGGCACTGATTCTCTTTGCGGCGGCCAAGGAATACTTCGATCTCAACAAGCTCTTCGGACGGGTTACGGTGCGAATCAAGCTCATCGAGGCCATTGCCGAGAAGATGGCGCAGACGTCCTATGAAAACCTTCTTGACACCGCCTTTTTACAGCGCAAGGAGCGCGCCTCCAGTGCCTGCGACGACAACCAGAGTCCAGCGGAAAGCATCTGGCTCACCTGGACGAATATTCTCGCCAACCTTTTGGGCTTCGCCGTCTATTTGGCGCTTCTCTCGTCCCTCTCTCCCCTGCTCATTCTGGCGGTCATCGCCACCACCGCGGCGGGATACTTTGTAAGCCGGAAGGTCAACCAATTTGGCTACCTCCACCGGGAGGAGGAGGCCGCCTATACCGCAGAAATGCGCTATGTGAAAAGAACCGTCACCTCCCGCGCCTTCGCCAAGGATATCCGCATCTTCGGCCTAAAGCCGTGGCTCATGGAGGTCTGGCAGAAGAGTTTCCAGCTCTACGAGAGCTTTCTCCGCCGCCGGGAAAAGCACTATTTTCTCACCAATCTGGCGGATTTTCTTCTGTCTCTTCTAAGGAACGGCATTTCCTATGCGTATCTTCTCCACCTCACGCTGACGGAGGGGCTCAGCGCTTCCACGTTCTTACTCTATTTCACCGCAGCCAGCGGCTTTACCCAGTGGATCACCGGCATCCTGGAGCAGTTTACTCAGCTCAGCAAGGCGAGCCTGGAGATCTCCGTGGTGCGGGAATTTCTCGAGTGGCCGGAGGGCTTTCAGCTCACCGGCGGCGATCCCATCCCGGACGCGGTGAACGGAACCTATGAGCTACAGCTGGAGCATGTCACCTACCGCTATCCCGGCGCGGCGGAGGACACCATTCACGATCTCAGTCTCACCCTCCACCGGGGCGAAAAAGTAGCGCTGGTTGGCTTGAACGGCGCAGGCAAGACCACGCTGGTCAAGCTTTTGTGCGGCTTTCTCGATCCCACCCAGGGGACGGTGCGCCTCAACGGCGTAGACATCCGTAAGCTCAACCGGCGGGCATACTACAAGCTGTTTTCCGCGGTCTTTCAGGAGTTTTCCCTGCTGGAAGCGACGGTAGCGGAGAACGTCGCCCAGCAAGTGGAGGGCATTGACGAAGAGAAGGTCTGGCAATGCCTTGAAAAAGCCGGACTCTCCGACGCGGTACGGGCTCTTCCCCAGGGGCTAAAGACCCATCTGGGGCGCTCCATCTACGACGACGGCACGGAGCTCTCCGGCGGCCAGACCCAGCGGCTGATGCTATCAAGAGCCCTCTACCGAGACGGCGCCGTACTGGTGCTGGACGAGCCCACCGCCGCCCTGGATCCCATCACCGAAAGCGAAATCTACCTCAAGTACAGTGAAATGACCCAGGGGAAAACCTCCCTCTTTATCTCCCACCGGCTGGCCTCCACCCGGTTTTGCGACCGCATTATTCTCCTGGAAAACGGCAGCATTGCCGAGGAGGGAAGCCACGAAGCGCTGCTCCAAGCCGGCGGCAGCTATGCCAAGCTCTTTTCCGTGCAGCGGCGATACTACGAGGAAGGAGGCGAAAGCCATGGCGCATGAAAAGCTCGACAGGCGCCAGGCATGGCACAACACCTGGCGCGCCATGAAGATCTGGTGGAAAATCCGCCCCGGGCTGATCATTTTCACAGCGCTCCTATGTCTCGTCAAGGAAACGGAGCGCTACGCGGCCATCTACTTTGCCGCAAGGCTTTTGGGAGAACTGGCCGGAAACCGTGACCCACAGCAAATTCTCTTTTGGGCGGTGCTGGCGCTGGGAAGCGCCGGGGTACTATCCCTCTTTGGCGGGCTGTTCACCCGCTTGCAGAATTATCACCAGAGCGCCGCCGAGCGATGCGTGCAGCGCGTATTTATGGACAAGATGCTCTCCATGGACTTTGCAGTCATCGACCGGCAGGCTGTCTATGATCTCTACACCCAGATTCAGCAGAACGACACGTTTATGGGCTTCGGCCTCAGCTTTACGCTGCTCCTGTTGGAGCCCATGCTCACTGCCATTTTCCGAATCTTAGGCGGCATCGGCCTCTCCGTGAGCCTATTTTTGCTGCCGGTACCGGCGGGCAATGCCCTGGCCTTCCTCAACCATCCCCTGGCTGTGGCGGCGATGCTGGCACTGCTCCTCGCCCTCGCCGTGCTCTCCTCCCTCTCCGGCGCCAAGTCCACGGCCTACTGGGCAGAGCACGCCTCCGACGGCACCCTTGGAAACCGGATCTTCAACTTTTTCTGCAGCATGACCGACGACCGCAGCCGCGCGCCGGATATCCGGATTTACAACCAGCAGGAAAATGTGCTGTCGGTCAACCTCTCCATGCAGAATATCTTCGGCCCCGGCTCCTCCCTGGCCAACGTGGCCAAGGGCGTCATGGGCGGACTTCTCGCCCTCTCCCGGGGGCTGATGATGCTGATGACCGGCGTCATCTATCTCTTCGTCTGCCTCAAGGCCTGGGGCGGCGCCTTCGGCGTGGGCGAGGTGAGCCAATATGTGGGCGCCATCACCAACCTCTTCCTGGGAATTACGGGCATTTTCAGCTACTTGGGGCAGCTCTACAACAACGCCTCGTTCCTCAGCACGGTCTATTCCCTGCTGGATCTTCCCAATGAGATGTACCAGGGTAGCCTCACCACGGAAAAGCGCAGCGACCGGAAGTATGAAATCGAGTTCCGGGACGTGTCCTTCCGCTACCCCGGAAGCGATGCCTGGGCGCTTCGCCATGTGAACCTCAAATTCCAGGTGGGCAGCCGCCTGGCTGTGGTGGGAAGAAACGGCTCGGGCAAGACCACCTTCATCAAGCTTCTCTGCCGGCTCTACGATCCCACCGAGGGGGAAATCCGCCTCAACGGCATCGACATCCGTAAGTACCGCTACGAAGACTATTTATCGCTCTTCTCGGTGGTGTTCCAGGACTTTAAGCTCCTGGCGCTGCCCCTGGGCGAGAATGTGGCGGCAGAAAAGACGTATGAAAAAGCCCGGGTCACTCAATGCCTCCAAAAGGCAGGCTTTGGGCAACGGCTTTCAGAGCTTCCCCAGGGACTTGAAACCTACCTCTATAAGGAGCTTAAAAAGGACGGCGTGGACGTCTCCGGCGGCGAGGCGCAGAAAATCGCCCTGGCACGGGCACTTTACCGCGACGCCCCCTTTATCATCCTCGATGAGCCCACGGCAGCCCTGGATCCCGTAGCCGAGGCGCAGGTCTATGAGCGCTTCAACGCGATTTTAGAGGACAAGACCGCGGTTTATATCTCCCATCGCCTCTCCTCGTGCAAGTTCTGCGATGAGATCGCCGTATTTGACCAGGGCGAGGTAGTGCAAAAAGGTACCCACGCTTCCCTGATGGCAGAAGAACAAGGGCTCTACCACGCCCTCTTCACCGCCCAGGCGCAGTATTATGTCACTTCTCAAAAAGAGTCCGAATGATAGAAACTCCCGCCGGTACTGCCCCGGCGGGAAGTTTATTTGACTGTAACTAGAGACTGTGCTACAATGGGGAAAACACCGTTGGGAGGGACGCTTGGTGAAGGTGACGTATGCGGCATTTTTAAAAAAGCAGATCGATCTCGCACCCCTTGGCGTTGCGCAGCGTACCGACGCCTACCCCTATTTCTGCACGCCCAGGGGCGCCAATATATTCGGCTGGGCAGGAGTGGACGGCATTCATTTCTGCTTCATCCGGGGCTTTGGGGAGATGGTATTTGCCGTCAGTCCCATGAACACGGCGCCGGATTTCGTCCATCCGCTTGCTCGCACCTTTGCCGACTTTCTGCGGCTATTGTTATCCTGCGGCGACAGTGCGCCCCTGGAGCAGGCCTGGCAGTGGGACAAAACACAATTTTCCGCCTTTCTCGCGGAAAACCCGCCAGGGGATACGCAGAAGGCAGTGATGGCGCAGATCGCCATGCAGACTGGCCTGATGCCCATGGAGCAGCCGTGGCAGTACCTAAGAGATGTACAAGCCACCTTCGACTACTCCAAAATCAAATACACCGAGGACTACTACGACCCGGACATGAATCCCGACGCGCCGCAAAAAGAGCCTGAATGGAAGGTCACCTTTGACGGCGGCTTCTTCCATCACCGCCGCGGCAGCCGCGCCGGAATGGAGCTGCCAATCCGCAAGACTTATTTCTGGGCAGAGCGGACTTGGTACATCCCCGCGGTATATGTCTGCGGGAAGGGGCTGGTGGTGGACTTCTGCATGCGGACAGACCCATCTGCCATAATAGCCTTTCAGGATAAATGGAATTTGCACATCGAAAGCGAAGCGCATCGTTCCTTCACGCGGGAGGAGCGGATGGAAATGGAAGCCGAAAACCCCTTGCAATTTTCCTTCCGCCCCACCTTGCATCTCAATGGAAAGGATCTTCGCATGAAGCGCGGCTGCGGCACCTCCTATAACCCCTGCGTGCCGGAGGGGTATGTTTTCGAGTGCGAAGGCGCGCGGGTGGTGAAGCACAATCAGCTCGATCCCAGCTATGGCTGGATGATCTGGCGCTTCAGCTTCCCCTATGTGACCAAGCGCAGGCCGGACATTCGCACCCTCTCCCTGACCCTTTCCCAGGAGGCCGTAGCGCGTCCCGGCAAGCACTTCCAGGTGAGTAGCCCTGGAGACACGGTGGATTTTTCCCATGGCGGCAGAGAATACCGCCTGACTGTCCAGGAATATGCGCCGCAGGTGATGGACTGGAGCAAAATGCCCTTGAAAAACGCTGTCTATCCCAGCCACTACATGGCCATGACCTACACGCTCTCGCCCGAATTGCCCGACGGTGTGCTTCAAATCTCCGACTGCGCGGAAAGCGACCAGCCGAGAAGAGAGCCGCCCGCTCCGGGGCAGCCGGTCGCCACCTCGGATACGGCGGTCATCGGCATCATCGGCGGTGCGGACGGCCCCACCTCGATTATTACAGGGCAAACGGCACCTGGCAAGCTCCACGCCGCCTGCTCGGCGCTCCATTTCGCGCCTGCTGAAGCCGTGGAGTGGCGGCTGATCTTCCGCGAGGCGGAATTTCCCGACGCTAAAATGGTTTTATTATAGTTTCTTTTCCTCCGCGGGCTTCCCATGATCCCGCGGAATTTTTTTTATTTTGTTGTTATAACAACAGAAAAGAAATGCGTTTTCCTGTATGCTCTCTTTAGAAGCCAACGGAAAGGATGAAACCCTATGATCCGAAAGATTATTGAAATTGATGAAGAGAAGTGCAACGGCTGCGGCGCCTGTGCCGCCGCCTGCCATGAGGGCGCCATCGGGATGGTAAACGGCAAGGCAAAGCTCCTGCGGGACGACTACTGCGACGGCCTGGGCGACTGCCTCCCTGCCTGCCCCACCGGCGCTATCACTTTCGTAGAGCGCGAGGCTGCGGCCTACGACGAAGCCGCCGTGCAGGCAAAGAAGCAAAGCCAAGGCGGCTGCCCCGGCCAGCAGATGCGGCAGTTCACCCCCAGAGACACCAAGCCGGCGCCCCGCGCCGCGTCCCAGCTGCGGCAGTGGCCGTGCCAGATCAAGCTGGCGCCCGTCAACGCGCCCTACTTCTCCGGCGCGAAGCTTCTCATCGCCGCCGACTGCACCGCCTACGCCTATGCCAACCTGCACCAGGACTTTATGCGCGGGAAGATCACCCTGGTGGGCTGCCCCAAGCTCGACGGCGTGGACTACAGCGAAAAGCTCACCGAGATCATCGCGAAAAACGACATCCAGAGCGTGACCATTGTGCGCATGGAAGTGCCCTGCTGCGGCGGACTGGAATTGGCCGCCAAGAAGGCCATTCAGCAGAGCGGCAAGTTCCTTCCCTGGCAGGTGGTCACCATCTCCGTGGACGGAAGCATTTTGGATTAAAGGAGGAATTTTCCATGGAAGAACGCATGAAAAACATTCCCATGGCTGAGGTATTGCGCCTCAAGGAGCTGGTGGCCTATCAGCCCGGGCAGGTGGTGAGCCGGACGCTGGCGCAGAACAAGGCCGTAAGCGTGACGCTCTTCTCCTTTGACAAGGGCGAGGAAATCAGCACCCACGCCTCCGGCGGCGACGCCTTTGTGAGCTGCCTGGACGGCGAAGGAAAAATCACCATTGACGACAAGCCCTATGTGCTAAAAGAGGGCGACGCCATCGTCATGCCCGCCGGACATCCCCACGCCGTCTATGCCAATGAGCAGTTTAAAATGCTGCTGGTGGTGGTATTTTAGTAACCCCTACAGGAGGAACCTATGAATCAACAGATGTTTTGCTTTCAATGTGAACAGACCGCCGGTTGCACCGGCTGCACCGGCAAGGCCGGCGTGTGCGGCAAGTCGGCCGACGTGGCCAATCTCCAGGATCGGCTGACCGGCGCCCTGATCGGCCTTGCCCGCGCCACAGATGGCGGCACCAAATCCACACCCTCCACCTGGCGGCTGATGATCGAAGGGCTCTTTGCCACCATCACCAACGTCAACTTCAACGAAGCGTCCCTAAAATCGTTGGTGGATCGGGTGCACAGCGAACGGGATGCCCTGGCGCAGGGCTGCGCCAGCTGCGGCGAGCCCTGCGGGCGCACCGGCGACTATGATCTTCGTAAGCTCTGGAACGCCGACGAGGACATTCGCAGCCTCAAGTCCCTGATTCTCTTTGGCATCCGCGGCGTGGCCGCCTATGCCTACCACGCCATGGCGCTGGGGTATGTGGACGATTTCCTCAACCGCTTTATCGCCAAGGCGCTCTTCTCTGTGGGCGAGGACTGGGGCATGGAGGAGCTTCTCCCCGTTGTGATGGAGGTGGGCAAGTACAATCTCACCTGCATGGAGCTTCTGGATCGCGCCAACACCGAGACCTTCGGTTCACCCGCGCCCGCCACGGTCTCCCTCACCGTGGAACCGGGTCCCTTCATCGTGGTCACCGGCCATGATCTGCTGGATCTCAAGCTGCTGCTGGAAGCAACCGAAGGGACAGGCATCAACATCTACACTCACGGCGAGATGCTCCCCGCCCACGGGTATCCTGAACTTCGGAAGTACCCCCATCTCAAGGGTAATTTCGGCACGGCCTGGCAGAATCAGCAGAAGGAATTTGCCAATCTCCCCGCCCCCATTCTCTTTACCACCAACTGCCTGATGCCGCCCAAGGATCACTATATAGACCGGGTATTCACCACCGATGTGGTGTCCTACCCCGGCGTCACCCACATTGATGCAAAGAAGGACTTCTCGCCCCTCATCGAGAAGGCGCTCGCTCTGGGCGGCTATGAGACGGCGCAGCACTTTACCGGCAGCAACGGCGGCAGCACCGTGACAACCGGCTTTGGCCACGATGCCGTCTTACGCGTCGCCGGTCAGGTGGTGGACGCGGTGAAGTCCGGCGCCATCCGGCACTTCTTCCTGGTGGGCGGCTGCGACGGCGCCCGCGCGGGCAGAAATTACTTCACGGAGTTTGTGCAAAAAGCGCCCCAGGACACGGTGATTCTCACCCTGGCCTGCGGAAAATACCGCTTCAACGACTTGGATCTCGGCACCATCGGCGGACTTCCCAGGCTGATGGACATCGGTCAGTGCAACGACGCCTACAGCGCCATCCAGATTGCCCTGGCGCTGGCCGACGCCTTTGGCTGCGGCGTAAACGATCTGCCTCTATCCATGGTGCTCTCGTGGTATGAGCAGAAGGCAGTGTGCATTTTGCTCACGCTTCTCTATCTGGGCGTAAAGAACATCCGCCTGGGTCCCACGCTCCCGGCATTTCTTTCCAAGAATGTACTGGAGTACCTGGTGGAGCACTTCAATATCGCCCCCATCACCACCCCGGAGGAAGATCTCCGGCAGATGCTCGGATAAGAACAAGCTACTGACCCCCGGTTTTGCTTGCGCAAAACCGGGGGTCAAAACACTTTTACGGTTTGTTCCTAACTGGTATCACTCTTTAAGCGCGGGTCTTTTTACGGAAAAACCGATAGGACAGCGCGCCGGGGATACCGATCCAGCACAGCATCGAAATTCCAGCCACCGCCTCATAGTTCTCAATGGCAATGGTTCCCGCGAGAAACAGAACCAGCACCGGCAGGGATATCAACGCCAGGATTCGGTGGGCAAGATACCAGGTCTCCTCGTCGCACACCGTCCAGGGCAGGCGCAGACCCACATAACGGTTGTAGGGAATCTTAGGCGCAATCGCCCCGAAAAACACCATGAAGCCACACAGGATCGCCGTTGCAAGTATTTTTTCTGCCTGGACGGAGAGAACGACAATGCCATATTGCTCCAGAAACGCCAGCACCGCAAGGGCAATCACCATCAGGACACTCACCACGGTGGTCTTCACCATGGCGCGGCCTCCCGCGCTTCGGCGCTCCACATGCGTCATTAGTTCCAGATTGCACCCCAGCACCGCCACGCTGGCAAGGAGACACAGCAAAACAGCCGCGACCGCCCAAGCGGTATTGGGCATGGCGGGTGCCAGGATCAGCCCCAGAAACGCAAAGAAGAGCATGAGGCCGCGCTTCCTGTTTGCCAGTTCGCTTCGCTTTTGCTGCGCTTGCAGCGCATCCAGCCGCGCCTGTACCTCCGATAACTGGGTATCCTCTATCTCCAAGAGCTGAGACACCGACACCTCCAGCACCGCGGCAAGCTGCGGCAGCAGATCACCGTCTGGGACAGAGGCGCCGGATTCCCATTTGGAGACGGTCTGACGCACCACATGCAGCTTCTCGCCCAACTGCTCCTGGGTGAGCCCCCGCTGAAGGCGGTACTTCTTGATTTGGTCGCATAGCATGGTCATCCCTCCTGGGATCATTGTACCGGATGGCGCCTCACGGGGCAAGCAACGATCCTTAACATGGCATATGAATTCGATCTATGCACCACATGAGAGCAAAATCCGGCGGGAAACCCACATGGAGAGACGCTCATTTCAGCAGGCTCTGAATCCAACCCACCAGGTTATACTGGGCAAAGACAGGACTGGCCACCAACGATACAGTTGACATAATCTTGATAAAGATATCCAGGCAGGGTCCCACCGTGTCCTTGAGGGGGTCGCCAACGGTGTCTCCCACCACGGCGGCGCTGTGGGTGGGCGTTCCCTTCCCCGCTCCAGCCACGCCACCGGCCTCGATGTACTTTTTGCCGTTGTCCCAGGCGCCGCCGGCGTTGCCGCAGAAAATGGCAATCATGATAGCCGCCAGGGTGGAACCGATGATTAAGCCGCCCACAAAGCTCGGCCCGAAGAGGAAGCCCGTGGCCACCGGCACTACAATAGCAAGGAGCGACGGCGCCTTCATCTCGTCGATAGCGCCCTTATAGGAAATGGAGATACAGGTCTTATAGTCCGGCTTGGCCTTGCCCTCGAGGATTCCAGGGATCTCCCGGAACTGGCGGCGCACCTCGTCCACCATCTTCCGCGCGGCCTTGGCCACAGCCTCGATGAGCATGCCGGAGAACAGGAACGGCAGCGCGCCGCCGGCGATGGCGCCGGCCAGCACCATGGGCTCCATGAGATTGAGGATGAGACCGGTGCCCACCTCGTTGAAGGAATAGAGATAGGAGATCATCAGCGCCAGCGCGGCCAATGCGCCGGAGCCGATGGCAAAGCCCTTGCCGATGGCGGCGGTGGTATTGCCCACGGAATCCAGCGTATCGGTGATCTTGCGCACCTCGGGATCCAGTTCACTCATCTCCGCAATGCCACCGGCATTGTCGGAAATGGGGCCATAGGTATCCACCGACACCGTAGCCGTGACGAAGGAGAGCATGCCCATGGCCGCCATGGAGACGCCATACATGCCGGAGACGGCGTAAGAGGTAACGATGCCGGCGCCCAGTACCACGCACGGCGCCATACACGAGCGCATGCCCAAGGCAAGTCCCTGGGTGATGGTTAGTGCCGCGCCCTCCGTGGCCGTATTGGCCAGAAGGCGGGTGGGACGGTAGTCCGCCGAAGTATAGTACTCGGCCAGCATGCCGATGACCACGCCGGCCACCACGCCGATGGTGGAGGCAATCCAGGGCGAGATACTGCCCGCGGCAAAGCCCAGAGAGGCTTTGAGCACCGCCGCGTCCTCCCCCTTGAAGAGGAACCACGAGGCAAGGAAGCCCAGGATGATGGTGAGCAGCGCCGCCACATAGGTGGCGCCGTTGAGCTCCAGGCGGGGATTTTCCGAGAGATGGCGCTTGGCCAAAAGCCAGCCAATTCCAATGCAGCAGGCCAAAAGTCCCAGAGAGACAAAGACCAGCGGGAACAAAATGCACTTTTGGAGCATGGTTTCGGTCATGCCCGTGCCCAGGGTGCCGGACTGGAGGAACATGTGATACGCCAGGATGATGCCTGAGGAGATGGCGCCCACGTAGCTCTCCAGAAGATCCGAGCCGAGACCCGCCACGTCGCCCACATTGTCGCCCACGTTGTCGGCAATGGTGGCCGGGTTGCGGGGATCGTCCTCGGGGATGTTGGCCTCGGTCTTGCCCACCAGATCCGCGCCCATGTCGGCGGCCTTAGTGTAGATGCCGCCGCCCACGCGGTTGAACATGGCCACAATGGAGCAGCCCAGGGCATAGCCCGAGAGCGTCATGGTAAAGGGGATAAAGCTCAGCCCCAGGTGGTTGGTATAGCTGGCCTCGGTCACATAAAGTTGTCCCAGTCCCAGGCCAAAGATCAGATAGACCAGGAAAAGACCCAGCAGCGCGAAGCCGCCCACGCAAAGACCCATGACAGAGCCGCCCCGGAAGGCAATTTTCAGCGTCTTTCCAATGTCATGGGTCTCCCGGGCTTGGTTGGAGACGCGAACGTTGGCATAGGTGGCAATTTTCATGCCCACAAAACCGGCACAGCCAGACATCACTGCGCCCACAATGAGCGCAATGGAGGCCTGCCACATGGTGACCACCGCAAGGATCACGGCAACAATCAAGATGACCACCAGCAGAACCGTATATTCATAGGCGATGAACGCGTTGGCGCCGATGCGGATGGCAGCGGCAATTTCCTGCATTTTTTCCGTACCTTCAGGCAGTTTTTTGACGAAGAAATAGTTAAACGCTGCAAAAGCCAGCGCCAGTCCGGCGGCAAAGACCACCAACACAATGATTAGCTGCATACCGTTTCCTCCCTTCGATGACAAAATCATTTACTTGCTTTCCGTACGTCGAACCAGTTGGAGCATCGGTAGAACAAACGATCAAAAGAGCCGCCGGCCGCCCACCACCTTGGCATAGAGATTGCGTTCATCTCCCAGGTAGATAAAGCGCTCCAGGCGCTCGCGCACCGAAAGCGGCTGGGGATGATCCAGGTTGCTGTCGTCGAGCACCAGGGCATCCAGCTCGAAGCCCTCCTCAAAGGCTCCCACCTCTCCAAAGAACGCGCCGCCGCCCCGGGTGGCGAGGTAGAAGGCCGTGTCAAAGGTGAGAGGCGCCACGGACTGATCCAGAAGCCGCCAGCGAAGCTTGGAGGCCTGGATGGCGTGGGTCATGGCCTTGAACATGCTCTCGTGGCTGCCGCCGGCCACATCGGTGGCCAGACCCACCTTGATTCCATAGTCCAAGAAGCGGTTGACCGGCGCCACACCGGAGGCAATGTTCATATTGGATTCGGGGCTGTGAGCAACAAAGACGCCGTTTTCCTTGAGATACTCCATCTCCAAAGCGTCTGAGTGGACGCAGTGCGCCATGATGCAGGGATAGTCCCCGCCCAAAAGGCCAAATTTCCGGTAGGCGTCGCCATAGTTCTTGGCCGTGGGCACCAGCTCCTTGACCCAGGCAATCTCCCCTAAATTTTCCGATAGGTGGCTCTGCACCGGAACGCCGAACTCCGCCCGGAGGTCGGCCAGGCGATAGAGGAGGTCATCAGTACACGAGGGAATAAACCGGGGCGTGATGATGGGCTTGGTGCGGGAAAACCGTCCCACCGTGTCAGAAAGCCACTTTCGCGTCTGCCGCACGGCCTCCACGGTGGAGGGCTCGATGAGGTACATGGGGCCGTTGCGGTTCATATTCACCTTGCCCACATAGGTGATGAGGCCGGATTTCTCCAGCTTTTCCATCAGAAGCTCCGTGGCCGGGACATGCACCGTGGCAAAGAGACAAGCGCGGGTGGTCTCGCTGCGGATGAGATGCGCCGTCAATTGGCTGTAGGCTAGCTCCGCGTAGGCAAGATCCCGGTACTTGCTCTCCTCCGGGAAGGTATGGGTGTTGAGCCAGTCGAGCAGCTCCATGTCCATCCCAAGCCCCCGGAAGGAAAACTGCGGCGCATGGAGATGGAGGTCGATGAGTCCCGGGATAATAAGCCGGTCTCCAAAATCCTCCACAGGCACGGCGGCATACGCCGCCGGAAGCGTCGGAAAGACACCCTTACACCTCCCATCCTCGCAGACCAGATAGTGATGTTCCAGAATCCGAAGATGATTCCGGTCAATGCTGTCACAAATATGTCCCTTGAACACAAAGGCGTCCACAGGAACCTCCTCCTTTCTGCTCCGAGCAACAACAGAATTGATTTTATGTCCCAATTATAGTACATTAGAAATGGTATACTATGGATATCTCAAGAGACGATTCATAAGGGGGTTGAAACCATGGCGAGATCTGAGGGGCAGAAGCTGAAGCTTCTCTATCTCAAAGAGCTATTGGAGCAGGAATCCGACGAGCGGCACCCGGTCAATGTACAGAAAATGCTGGAATATCTCGCATCCCACGGCATTGAAGCAGAGCGCAAGGCCATCTACAGCGACATTGCATGCCTACAGGAGTATGGCATGGATCTTCTGCACAAGAGCGGAAAATACGGCGGGTATTTTCTGGCCTCCCGTGCGTTTGAATTGCCGGAGCTCAAGCTGCTGGTGGACGCGGTGCAGTCCTCCCGGTTTCTCACCACGAAGAAATCCCTGGAACTCATTGAAAAGCTCGGGTGCCTCACCAGCTGCCACGAGGCCGGCAGCCTCAAGCGGCAGGTGGTGGTTTCGGGGCGGGTGAAGACCATGGTGGAGAGCATCTACTACCTGGTGGACGAACTCCAGGAGGCCATCGCCCAGAACAGCCAAATTACCTTCCGATACTTTGAGTGGGGCGCCGACGGAAAGCGGCATTTTCGGCCTGGACTCTACGAGGCCAGCCCCTACGCCCTGGTGTGGGACAACGAAAACTACTACCTGGTCGCCCACTCCCAGCGCCACGGCATCACCCACTACCGCGTGGACAAGATGGCGGAAATCCGCGCCACCGGCAAGCCCAGGTGCATCACGCCCGAGGCAAAAAAGCTCACTGCCGCAGCATATGGCCGGAATGTCTTCGGTATGTTCGGCGGAAAGACCGCCGCTGTGAAAATGCGCTTTTCAAACCGCCTGGCCGGCGTGGTGCTCGACCGCTTCGGCGCCGACACCATGCTCATACCCGATGGCCAGGATCACTTCACCTTTACCATGGAGATCGCCGTCTCACCGCCGTTCTTTGCCTGGCTGGCAAGCTTTGGCGATGGCGCCAAGATCCTCAGTCCTGACTGGGTGGTGCGGGATTTTGTGGCGCTCTGCCGGGAAGCCCTGGCGCAATATGATCCATAAACAAAGCAAGCGGCAGATTCTTCTGCCGCTTGCCACTCATTTATGCTGGAGCTTTCGCTTTCGTCCCTTCTCATCCACCAAATAGGTGTTCTCCAGCTGGGCTGTGAGGTTTCGCTTGACAGCGGCCACATATTCCCGGCGGAGCGCTGCCTGTTCCTCCTTCTCCGCCTCAGTCAGTCCTTCGGTTTTGGATTTCCGCGCCAGTACATTGATCCGGTCGATTTTTGCCTGTTCCATGGAGCACTTCCTAACAATAAATTTCCAATAAAATAGAGATGCGGTCTTTTTTCGTGCGGCCGCCCACGTCCTTGAGCACGAGCTTTCCCATGCCGCGCACGGAGATCTTACTCCCAGGCTCCACCAGCTTGTCACCCTTGAGACAGGGTAGATCATCCAGGGAGACGCGCCCCGCTGCAATGAGATCGGCTGCCTTCCCTCGCGATAGGCCAAAGCCAGAGCCCACCAGGGCATCCAGTCGCAGAGAAGCCACGGTATCCCGCCGCTCCTTGACCGTCTGCCGTGGCGGCTGCACCGCCGCAAGGGGGATCTCCTCGGTGGAGAGCTTGGTACGTCCGGCGCTGGTGAGATTGTCCAGCACGTAGGGCAAAATCTCCCGGGTGACAAGGATATCGCACCTGCCGGGCGCGACGCAGATATCCCCCACGGTCTCGCGCTTGATTCCAAGCCCCATGAGGCTTCCCAAGAAGTCCCGGTGGGTGAGGGTATCCTTCTCATAGTAGGTCGCCCGCACGGCGGCCACCGGGCTCTCCTCGCTCAGGAGCCACGTTTCATCCAGGTATTCCGGGAGATAACAGCAGAGCGTCCGCTCCGCGCCCTCGTATCCGCCGAAAAAGGTGAGGGGCAAATCCGGCAGCATCCGCCGGAGCAGCACCTGCTCACGCGGCGCGAGAAAACAGGTCACGCCCACAATGGAGCGCCGCTCCGCGCCGGTCAGTTTTTCATAGAGCCGGGCAAAGAGGATGCGATCCTCCGGCGTCTGAGCCACCCGGTCAATTCTCGTCTGTTTATCCATAGTTTCATAGTACCATATTTTCGAAAAAAAGCAATGGTTCTTGTGAGATGGCCAATTCTATATTATACTAAGTGGAAACGGGCACTGTGCCCACGGCAAGAAGGGAGACAAGCGCATGAAGGTACTGGTCATCGGCGGCGGCGCCAGCGGCATGATTGCCGCCCTTACAGCCGCGGAGGATCCCCACAATCAGGTGACGCTTCTCGAGCGGCAGGCGCGGGTGGGCCGCAAGCTCTTGGCCACAGGCAACGGCCGGTGCAACCTCACCAACGTAAACGCCGCCCCCTCCCGTTACCACGGCGGCCAGGGATTTCCCGCTGCCGCATTGGAGCGCTTTTCTGTGGAGGATACCCTGGCCTATTTTCGATCCCTGGGGCTTTTGACTTCGACTGATGCCACTGGGCGGGTCTATCCCTTTTCCGATCAGGCCAACAGCGTGCTGGACGTGCTGCGCTTTGCCATGGAGCGGGCGGGCGTCAACGTGGTCTGCGGCTGCGAGGTGACCGCCATCTCCAAAAAAGCCCGGGGCTACAGTGCAAAAACTGCCACAGAGCAATTTTATGGGGACAAGGTGATCCTCGCCTGCGGCGGCATGGCAGGGGGCAAGCTGGGCGGGAGCGATCTCGGCTACCGGCTCTTAAAATCCCTGGGACACCACATCACGCCCCTCTCCCCTGCGCTGGTGCAGGTACGCACCGAGACGGAAGCCATTCGCGGCCTCAAAGGCGTCCGCGCGGACGCCGGACTGGTACTCAAGGACGGCGGCGATACCGTGGCGCGTGGCGGCGGAGAAATACAGTTTACCGACTTCGGCGTCAGCGGCATCGCAATCTTTGAGCTCTCCCGGGCGGTGCGTCCGGGGCAGACGCTGCTTCTGGATCTCCTGCGCCCCTGGGACAGTGAAGCCCTTTTCGCGTTTTTCAAGGCGCGGCAAGCAGCCTTTCCGGCGCTGCCCCTGGAGGACTTTCTCACCGGCGCCCTCCACAGCCGCCTGGGTCGCGCAATTTTGCGGCAGGCCGGTCTGGAGCTGAGCCGCCCGGCGGAAAGCCTCACGGAAGCGGAGCTCACCACGCTGGTGCGAATCGCCAAGCACTTTCCTCTTCCCGTATTGGGCACCATGGGCTTTGACCAGGCACAGGTCACCGCCGGCGGCGCCGACACCCGGGAATTTCGCGCCGACACCCTGGAAAGCCGCCTCTGCCCCGGCCTCTTTGCCTCCGGCGAACTTCTGGACATCGACGGCGACTGCGGCGGCTTCAATCTGCAATGGGCCTGGAGCTCCGGCCGGCTTGCCGGCAGACTCGGCCAAAAGGAGAACCTATGATCAGAATCCGTGACCTCACGCTCCGCCCGGGCGAAAGCCAGAGCCGCCTCCATGCCCTGGCGGCCAAGGCGCTCAAGCTCCCGCCGGCGGAGATCTCCTATCTGGAAATCCACAGACGTTCCCTGGACGCCCGGAAAAAGCAGGACATCCGCTGGATCTACACGGTGGATGTTGCCGTGCGGCGGGAGGAGAAAAAGCTCATCTCCAAGCTGAAAAATCAGAAAATCACCCTGGCAGAGCCTTATTCCTATGACATTCCAAAGCCGGAAGTGACGCCCACCCATCGTCCGGTGGTGGTGGGCTTTGGCCCCGGCGGCATGTTTGCCGCGCTGGTGTTGGCCGAAGCCGGGCTCCGTCCGATTGTGCTCGAGCGCGGCTACGACGCCAAGACGCGGCACCAGCTGGTGGAGACATTCTGGAAAACCGGCAAGCTGGATCCAAAGTGCAATGTACAGTTCGGTGAGGGCGGCGCCGGTACCTTCTCCGACGGGAAGCTCAACACCGGCACGAAGAATCCCCGGGGGCAGTGGGTGCTTTCGCAGTTTGCCACCGCAGGCGCCAACCCAGAAATTCTCTACGACGCCAAGCCCCATGTGGGTACCGACGTACTGCTCACCGTGGTGCAGGTGCTGCGGCAGCGGATCCTCGAGCTGGGCGGAGAAGTGCGCTTCGGCCATCAGGTCACCGCCCTCTCCCTCACCCAAGGCCGCGTCACCGGCTTGGAGGTCACCCATGAGGCGGATTCCTACCTGCTCCCCTGTGACCGCGTGATTTTAGCCATCGGCCACAGCGCCCGGGATACCTTTGAAACCCTTCTCGCCCAGGGCGTTCCCATGGAGCCCAAGCCCTTCTCCATGGGCGTGCGGGTGGAGCATCCCCAGGCGCTGATCGATGAAAGCCAATATGGGGAAGCAGCCAAAACCGGCTTACTGCCCCCGGCGGACTACAAGCTCAATGTGCATCTGCCCGACGGCACCTCGGCCTACACCTTCTGCATGTGTCCCGGCGGACAAGTGGTGGCCGCCGCCTCGGAGGAAGGCCGCGTGGTGACCAACGGCATGAGCAATGCCGCCCGGGACGGCGAAAATGCCAACGCCGCGCTGCTGGTAACGCTCCAGCCGGAGGATTTTCCAAACAAGGGTACCTTGGGTGGCATGTATTGGCAGCGGGAGATCGAAGCCCGCGCCTTCCAAGCCGGCGGCAGCAATTACCGCGCCCCGGCGCAGCGGCTGGAGGATTTCCTGGCACGGCGCCCCAGCACTGCCTTGGGCGACGTAACACCCAGCTACCGTCCCGGCGTGACGCTGTGCGACTTACACGACGTTTTGCCCCCGCGGATGACGAGGGTGCTGGAGCAGGCCATTCCCGCGCTGGACAAGAAGCTCCACGGCTATGCCCTGCCGGATGCCGTGCTCACCGCCCCGGAGACCAGAAGCTCCTCTCCAGTGCGCATTCTCCGCAACGACTCACTGGAATCGCCCATCAGCGGGCTCTTCCCCTGCGGAGAGGGCGCAGGCTATGCCGGCGGCATTCTCTCGGCCGCTGTGGATGGGATGCGCTGCGCAGAAGCCCTGGTGGCAAGCCTCCACAAGGGGTAATACAGTTAAGTCTCTGTGAATTCTCGCCAATTTCTCGCTGTGGTGTGCTCTATTATTTATTGACTTTTTCCACATTTCTGCTATCATAAATATATCGTGTTCCGCATTCTACGGAGAGGTGGCCTGCCATGAAAAAGGTTCTTTTTTGTGTGCTGCTCCTCTCCGTTTGCTGTAGCTGCACAGCTTCTCCCGTAAAGGCCACGTTTTTTGCCATGGATACCGTGATGACCCTGGAGCTCTATGGGGACAAATCGGCGCTGGAAGCAGCCAAGGAGGAGATTTTACGGCTCGATTCCCTCTTTTCCATTGGCGAAGAAGAGAGCGACATCTCCCGGCTCAATAACCACGGCAAAGCGGAGATCGCGCCGGAAACCGCGGAGGTACTCGCCTATGGGCAGGAGATTTCCCAGGCAACCGGCGGCGCGTTGGAGCTGACCATTGCCCCGCTGGTCGATTGCTGGGGCTGGTACGATGGCGCCACAGCCATGCCGGATTCCGATGCACTCTCCCAAGCGCTCTCTTTGGTGGATGGCGGCGGTCTCACGCTTCATGACAATCAAGCGTCGCTGTCCCGCTCCGGCATGGCCGTGGATCTGGGCGGCATCGCCAAGGGCTATACGGCCAGCCACGTGGCGCAAATGCTCTCAGAGCGTGGCGTATCCTCGGCGCTCATCAATTTGGGCGGCAATGTCCAGGTTTTGGGCGCCAAGCCCGATGGGTCGGATTGGGTCATCGGCATTGCCGACGCCGGCGAGCCCGCCGCATATCTCGCCACCCTCTCCGTGTCCGACTGTGCCGTGGTAACCTCCGGCGACTATCAGCGCTATTTTGAAGAAGACGGCAGGCGGTACCACCACATTCTCGATCCCAAGACGGGCTATCCCACCGACAACGGCCTTCACTCCGTTACGGTGGTCTGTGACGATGGCACCCTGGCCGACGGCCTTTCCACGGCGCTGTTTGTCATGGGGCTTTCCCAGGCAGAAGCATTCTGGCGCAGCGGAGTCTACGAGTTTGAGGCTGTGTTCCAGGCGGACGAAGGTCTCTTTGTCACAGCAGGTTTGGCAGATTCCATCCAAACCTCGGCGGATTTTGAGGTGATTGCCCCATGAACACCCGCCGCGCCCTTTGGATCCTCGGCATCATCGTTTTTCTGTGCCTTGCCGCGCTGGCGGCGGCAAAGCTGATGCCCTCGGGCAAAACGGTTCTCATCAGCCAGGACGGTGAGGTGCTCTACACCATCGACCTTTCCAAGGTACAAGAACCCTATTCCATCACCATCCCCTGGGAGGACGGCTACAATATGATTACCATTACCCCGGAGACCGTGTATGTATCCCAAGCAGACTGCGAAAATCAGGTCTGCGTCCGCCACGGCGCACTGAAGCCGGGCGGCACGCCCATCACGTGCCTACCTCATCGGCTGATCATCTCGTGGAAGGACGCCCCATGAGCCGCGTACGTCTTTTGGCGCTGGGCGCCGTGCTCACTGCCGCGTCGCTGTGCGTCTATCTCATTGAAGCGCAGTTTCCGCCCCTTGTGTCCATTCCCGGCATGAAGCTGGGACTTGCGAACATCTTCACGCTCTTTACCTGCTTTGCTCTCAACGCCTCCATGGCGCTGGCCGTGCTCCTTCTGCGCATCCTGCTGGGGGCGCTGCTCACCGGGCAGGTACAGACGCTGCTCTTTAGCCTGGCTGGCGGGCTTCTATCCTATTTTGTCCTGCTCATGCTCCACCGGGGCACCACATTGCGGCAGGTTTGGCTCCTGAGTATCTTCTGCGCCATGGCGCACCAGGTGGGGCAGATCCTTGCCGCCGCCTTGGTGGTGGGAAACCGAGGCGTTTTCTGGTATCTTCCCGTGCTGCTCCTGAGCGCCATTGCCACAGGGGCTTGCACCGGTCTTGCCGCCCAGCTTGTGCTGCTGCGGCTCTTAAGCTCCCATTTCATCGAAGAAAGGAAGGCGAACAGGAAATGAATTTCTGGTTGCAGCTTAAAATGCACGGCGTCCACGTGCCGCACCACAAAAACACCGCGGATCTGCCTGCCGTCATCATGGATTGCCCGAAATCGGTGACCATCCCCATGTCCATGCACATCGGCACGCCGGCGCGTCCGCTGGTGAAGGTGGGAGAGTATGTGAAGATGGGGCAGCGCATCGCCGAGGCCGACGGCTTTGTCTCCTCCCCTGTCCACGCCTCCATTTCCGGCACAGTGAAGAAAATCGACAGCTTCCTCGCCTCCAACGGGCGGCGGATCCCGGCCATCACCATTGAGTCCGACGGGCTGATGGCGCGGTATGAGGCTTTGCAGCCGCCGGTGGTGCGCAATCAGGAAGAATTTCTCCAGGCGCTCACCGACAGCGGCATCGTGGGTCTTGGCGGCGCGGGCTTTCCCACCTCGGTGAAGCTCACCGTGCGCAATATGGCTGAGATCGATGCCGTGATCGTCAACGGCGCCGAATGTGAGCCATACATCACCTCCGACACCCGCACCATGCTCGATCAATCCAAGCTGGTGATGGAGGGAGCGCGGATCCTTCAGAAGTATCTCAAGGCGCCCAAAATCCTCTTCGCCATTGAGGACAACAAGCCCCAGTGCATCGACCTCTTTGAGAAGCTATGCAAGGAAGAGGATTCCATGGAGGTCTGTTCCCTGCCCACCATGTACCCCCAGGGCGGCGAAAAGGTGCTGATCTATCACACCATGGGAAGGCTTGTCCCCGAGGGGAAGCTCCCCATCGACGTGGGCGCCATCGTCATCAACGTGACCACCCTGGCCTCCATCGCTCGGTACTTAAAATACGGCCTTCCCCTGGTGCGCAAGTGCATCACCGTGGACGGCAGTGCTGTCAAGGAGCCGAAGAACGTAGTGGCGCCCATCGGCGCGTCCATGGCCGATGTCTTTGCCTTCTGCGGCGGCTTCCGCGCCGAGCCGCGGAAGGTGCTCTACGGCGGCCCCATGATGGGCATTGCCGTCCCGGAGCTCTCCGAGCCCATTCTCAAAAATACCAACGCCATTCTGGCCTTTGCCGAGGAGGAGGCCACGCTGCCCGCCTCCACGGCCTGCATCCGCTGCGGCCGGTGCATTGCCCACTGTCCCCTGCGGCTGATGCCCGCCGAGGTGGAGGACGCCTACGCCGCCGGTGATGTGGAAGCCCTCCTGGGACTAAAAGTCAATCTCTGCATGGAGTGCGGCTGCTGCAGCTACATCTGCCCGGCGCACCGCCCCCTGGTGCAGACCAACCGGCTGGCCAAGGCCAAAATTGCGGAATATCGCCGCGCACAAAAGCAAAAGGAGGCGGTCAAGAAATGAAGCTGCTGGTATCCTCCTCGCCCCATTTTGAAACCCGCACCGACACCGCCGTTTTGATGCGGGATGTGGTCATCGCCCTGCTGCCGGCGCTGGTTGCAGCCGTGTGGATCTTCGGCCTGCGGGCGCTGGTGGTGACTTGCGTCTCGGTGGCCGCCGCAGTGCTGTCTGAGTATCTCTTTGAAAAGGCCACCCACAAGCCCAACACCATTGCCGACTGGTCGGCAGTGGTAACCGGCGTACTCCTGGCGTTCAACCTGCCGGTGACCATCCCCCTCTGGCAGGCGGCGCTGGGCAGCGCCATTGCCATTGTGGTGGTCAAGCAGCTCTTCGGCGGCATCGGCCGCAACTTCGCCAATCCCGCCATTGTGGGGCGCATTGTCCTCTTCCTCTCCTTCTCCAAGACCATGACCACCTGGCAGTTCCCCGACGCCGTATCCACCGCCACGCCGCTGGCATTGATGCGCGCCGGCGACCTCTCCGCCCTCCCCTCTCTGGGCAAGATGTTCCTGGGGCTCAAGGGCGGGTGCCTGGGTGAAGTAAGCGCCCTGGCGCTGCTCATCGGCTTTGCCTATTTGCTCATCCGCAAGGTCATCTCCTGGCACACCACGGTGGTATATGTGGGCGTGGTATTCCTCCTCTCCTGGCCGCTGGGCGGCTCAGCTTACTACGCCCTATGCCAAATTCTCTCCGGCGGTCTCCTCCTGGGCGCCATTTTTATGGCCACCGACTATGCCACCACTCCCTCCACCAATTGGGGGCGGGTGCTCTTCGGATTGGGATGCGGCCTCTTCACGGTGCTCATCCGCCAGTGGGGCAGCTACGCCGAGGGCGTCTCCTTTGCCATCCTCTTTATGAACATCCTCACGCCCTATCTCTCCAAATGGACGAGAAGCCGTCCCCTGGGAGGTGCTGCGAAATGAAAAGCAAAGTAGGTCTCAAGAGCATTCTCATTTTGGTGGCCATTTGCCTGGTGATCTCCGCCGCCCTGGCCGTTGTCAACCACTTCACCGCGCCGGTGATTGCCGCCGCGGCAGCGGAGCGGGAGGATCAAAGCCGCCGGGATGTTCTTCCCCAGGCTGAGCAGTTTGAACCCTGCACCCTGGAGGGGCTTCCCGAATCCATCACCGCGGCCTACAAGGGACTCGACGGCGCAGGGCAGGTGGTGGGCTACGTATTCACCGCCAAGGGGCGGGGCTTTGACGGCGACATCACCGTCATGGCCGCCATCGACCCTGCCGGAACAATTGTGGCCGTGGCCACCATCGATGTGACCAGCGAAACCAAGACCCTGGGTGGCCTCACCGCCAACGAGAGCTACACCAGCCAGTACAAAGGTCAAGACGAGAGCCTCTCCGGCGTGGACACCATCTCCGGCGCCACCATCACCTCCACGACCTACGAGGGTTGCATCCGCGACTGCTTCACCGCGTTTTCACTGGTAAAGGAGGGTTGAGAGGATGAAGCATTCCAAACTGTCCATTTTAATCCGCGGTCTCATCAAGGAAAATCCCGTGCTGGTGCTGGTGCTGGGCACCTGCCCCACCCTGGCCATCTCCACCTCTGTCTCGGCTGCCATCGGCATGGGCTTGGCCGCTACGGCGGTGCTCATCTGCTCCAACATGGCCATCTCCGCCCTTCGGAAGGTCATTCCCGATCAGGTGCGCATCCCCTGCTACATCGTGCTCATCGCGGGATTTGTGTCGGTGGTGTCCATGGTGCTGGAGGCCTACGCCTACAGTCTCTACGAAGCCCTGGGCGTATACCTCTCGCTGATCGTGGTCAACTGCATCATTTTAGGACGCGCCGAGATGTTCGCCAACAAGAATACGGTGCTTGACTCCGCGCTGGACGGCGTCGGCATGGGCTTGGGCTTTACCCTGGCGCTCACGGCCATGGCCTGCATCCGCGAGGTCTTTGGCAGCGGCACCTTCCTCGGCATGCCCATCCCCTGGCTCAGCGACAATCCCATCTCCATCCTCTCCATGGCGCCAGGCGGCTTTTGCATCTTCGGCTGCATGATCGCCCTGGTGAATAAGCTCACCAAAGGCAAGAAAGTCCCCAAGGAGGGTGGCTGTGCCGGCTGTCCTGCCGCGGCAGGCTGCAAGGGAAAGGAGTGTGAGGGCAAATGAAAGCCATGCTGGTGACCATTCTCACCGCTGCCATCACCAACAACTATGTTCTGGTGAAATTCCTGGGCATCTGTCCCTTCCTGGGCGTATCCAAGAAGCTGGATCAGGCCACGGGTATGTCTCTGGCCGTCATCTTCGTCCAGCTCATGGCCACCGCCGTCACCTGGCCCATCTACCACTACCTGCTGGCCGGCAAAATCAACTTCGCCTACATGCAGACCGTGGTCTTTATCCTGGTCATCGCCGCCCTGGTGCAGCTGGTGGAGATCATCCTCAAGCGGTACCTCCCGGCGCTCCACGCCTCTCTGGGCGTCTACCTCCCCCTCATCACCACCAACTGCGCGGTGCTGGGCGTGACGGTGAACAACATCCGCGATGGACTGAATTTCCTCGACTCTATGCTCACCTCTCTTGGCTGCGGCCTGGGCTTCTTCCTGGCCATGGTGCTCTTCTCCGGCGTCCGCTCCCGGGTGGCGGTGGCCAAGCCGCCCAAGTCCTTTGAAGGTCTGCCCATCACCTTGGTTTCCGCCGCCATCGTCTCCCTCTCCTTCTTTGGCTTCGCGGGAATCATCACCAATCTCTTCGGTTAAGGAGGCGTGACCATGGAACTCCTCATTCCCATTTTGGCCGTGACCGTCATTGGTCTGCTGGCCGCCATCATGCTGGTCGCCGCCTCCAAGTTTATGTCCGTCCCCGTGGATGAGACGTTTACCAAAGTGCGCGAATGCCTGCCCGGCGCCAACTGCGGCGCCTGCGGCTACGCGGGTTGCGACGGCTACGCCCAGGCGCTCTCCCAGGGCGGCGTGGCGCCCAATCTCTGCGTCCCCGGCGGCCAGAATGCCGCCGCCGGCATTGCCGCCGTGCTGGGCGTGGATGCCGGAGACGTGGTGGAGCAGCGTGCTTACGTCCGCTGCAACGGCGGCTGCGTCCATTCCTCGAAGAAGTGCGACTATGCCGGCATCACCACCTGCGCCGGCGTCAACCTCATGTTTGCCGGTGACGGCGCCTGCTCCTATGGCTGCCTCGGCTACGGCGACTGCGCCAATGCCTGTCCCCAGGGCGCCATCCACATTGTGGACGGCCTGGCACGGGTCAACCGCTCAGATTGCACCGGCTGCGGCATCTGCACCAGAACCTGTCCCAACCACCTCATTGCCCTGGTGCCTGTCACGGTGAAGACCATCGTCAAGTGCAGCAGCCAAGACAAGGGCGTCATTACCAAAAAGGCCTGCTCCACCGGCTGCATCGGCTGCAAAAAGTGCGAAAAGGTCTGCCCCAGCGGCGCCATCTCCGTGGCAAACAACCTTGCCTCCATCGATCAGAGCAAGTGCACCGGCTGCGGTGCCTGCATGGAGGCCTGTCCCCAGGGTGCCATCTACAGCTTCTCCTAAGGCATCACCGCACAATTGTGTCTGCGGCCTTCGCCCAATCTTTTGCCCCATCCGTGCAGTTATAAAAGGGGGAAATACATACAGTATTCCCGCCCTTTTATAACTTTCGTATGAGGCAAAATCTTTGGCCGAATGCTCTTGCCAAATTGTGCGGTGCTGCCCTAAATTTTTTGCAAGAGAGCAGAAGGAATTGCAAATTCCTGTTTCATGGTGTATAATGTTTTCCAATCGTATTTTGCCAGGGTTCCCCAGGCAGCCAAAGGAGGTACATCCATGAAGCTCTCCAAGCGTGTTCAGGCTTGCGAACTCTCACCCATGCGGAAATTTCATCCCTTTGCGGTGGAGGCACAGGCCAAGGGGCGCAAGATCTACCATCTCAACATTGGTCAGCCGGATATCGCAACGCCGGAGGTCTACTTCGACGCAGTTCGCAACTTCGCTTCTCCGGTGCTGGCTTACGCCGAATCTCCCGGCGTGCCCTCCTACCTGGCAGCAGTACAGGCATATTACGATCGCCTCGGCGCCCATTATGACGAAAGCGAGATCCTCGCCACCACCGGCGGCTCTGAGGCGCTGAGCATTCTCATGCAGTGTATCCTCGATCCCGGCAGTGAGGTTTTGATCCCGGAGCCCTTCTATCCCAACTATGCCACCTTCATCTGCGCTGCATTTGGCTCCATTCGTCCCATTCCCACCTCCCCCGAAGAGGGCTATCACTACGCCGATCGCGCGCTCATTGAACCGCTGATCAACGAAAATACCCGCGCCATTCTGATTACCAACCCCTCCAATCCCACCGGCGTGATTCTCACCGCCGAGGAGCGGCAGATGCTGTTGGAGCTTGCCCGGGAGCACGACCTCTACCTCATTTGTGACGAGGTCTACCGGGAGTTTACTTACAATGGCGAAGGTCTTGTCACCATGGGCGCCATGGAGGATCCGGGCGAAAATCTGGTGATCGTCGACTCCATTTCCAAGCGCTTCTCCGCCTGCGGCGCCCGCATCGGCTGCCTGATTTCCAGGAATAAAGCGCTCATGGCCGAAGCGCTGAAGTTCTGCCAGGCTCGGCTCTCCGTTGCAACCCTCGACCAGGTTGCTGCCGCCGCCCTCTATACCGTTGATAAATCCTACTTTGAAGAGGTGCGGGAAGAATATAAGCGCCGCCGCGATACCATGATGCGCAAGCTCAAGGCCATTCCCAACGTCACCTGCGAGACGCCGGACGGCGCGTTCTACCTCATGGCAGCGCTCCCGGTGGATGATGCGGATAAGTTCCAGCAGTGGCTGCTCACCGACTTTGAAGACCACGGAGAAACCGTGATGTTCTCTCCCGGCCACTCCTTCTACGCAACGCCTGGAAAGGGCGTCAACGAAGTGCGCATTGCGTACGTTTTGAAGGAGTCGGATCTGTCCCGCGCCATCGATCTTTTGGCACTGGGCATTGAGGCTTATCAAAAAATCATGTAAATGAAAATCGAAAGTGGCCTGGCGTGCCGTTCCAGGCCATTTTCGTGTTTTATGCGTGCACTTTACACTTTCTTTACATGCAGGTGCCGCACCATTTCTTTTGAAGCTATATTATTTCCAGGAGGCTATTTATGCGTAAGACAAAAA
>NHCFR00700__coassemble_1010_pt1 | contig 38461 bp, 31 predicted proteins | sample NHCFR00700__metabat2_high_PE_007 | metagenome-assembled genome bin NHCFR00700 | reverse complement strand
GGATGTAGGGGCGGGCTTTATGCCCGCCCGCAGGGCAGTTGGGATACGCAGACGATAATCGCCGAACGCAACCGGGCACGGGCGGCCATAAAGGCCGCCCCTACGAAAAAAACCGGCTGCCGAAGCAGCCGGTTTTCCATGCTTTTACATATCCAGGGGCTCGAGACCCAGAACCGGGTGACCCACCTCGGACAGGAAGGTCATCAGCTCCTCGGGGTCGCCGTTGGGGCAGGTGGTCTCATCGGCCACCATATCGGCGAAGTTGTCCACGTCGAAGAGCTCCTTGGCCGTCTCGTTGAGCTTCTCGCGGATCTGCTCCTTGAGATCCTTGGGCAGCCACACCAGGCGCACCACGCCGCCCTCGGCCTTGAGGAACTTCTTGGAGGCAATGTAGTGCTTGCCGTGACCCATGAAGCCGGGGGTCTGGACGCCGCCGCCGGTCATGGAGGCCATCTCGGAGAAGGTCATGCCCAGGGGGGTCATGCCGGGATACTCACGGGAGGTGATGACCACGCCCATGGAGCAGGGTTCGATGCCGCAGATGCACTCGAAGCAGCCGCAGGAGGTCATGGGATCCTCCAGCAGGGAGTAGAGGGTGACGTGCTCCAGCGCGCCGTGGGAGTACTCGGCCACGGCCTCGTCCACGTCCTCATAGCGGCCGGTGCGCTCGTCGATGCAGCGCTCCTTGGTGACCACCTGGCAGGGACCTTGAGGATCGAGCTCGTTGGTGGCCTTGGCGTCCAGCCAGGACACGGCGCCGCAGAGGCCGAGACGCTCGGGGGTGACGATGCAGACGTGGCTGGGGGAGAAGGCCTGGCACATGATGCAGGAGTAGAACACCGGCACGGACTCGTCGGTCATGGTCTTCAGGCGCTCGTCACGGACATTGAAGACCTCGTTGGCCTCCTTGCGAAGCTTTGCGTTTTCCTCGTCGCCGACGACGATGCGCACCTGGCACTTGTCCACCACGGTGTCAAACTCGGACTTAATCTTGGCATAGAGCACTTCGCCGATGTGCTTGAACCGGAAGCCGGCCTCGAAGTCGGCCTTGGAGACACGAATGCGGATCATGTCGCGCTGGCCGGTGTGCATCAAGCCCTCCACGCAGTTGAGGAACTGGTGGATCTTCCGCTCGAACACGGGCTCGAAGTCGGGCTGCATGGTCTTGCCGGCCACTTCCACGGTGTAGGACAGGGAGATCTTGGTGCCGACCTCGAACTCGTCCATCTCGGGACCCACGACCTCGATCTTGTGATCCTCGATCTCGGAGGCGTCCTTGGTGCGCACCAGCTCGAAGCAGTCCTTGCGGGAGCCGTCAATTTCGATCTGCATATCGCCGCGGCGGATGATCTCGCCCTCGAAGGCGGAGGAGTAGGCCACGGGAATGTCAATCTTGGTGATCTTGAGCTTGATGCCCCGGGCTTCCAGGGAGGTGTCGATCCAGTCCTGGGTGTCATCATAGATGATGAGGCTCTTGGGCACGGCCCACATATCGTCGTGGTCGTTGGTGATGACGGGGAAGCCCATCTTGATGGCGCCGGCGCCGCAGGCCACGGTGATGTCGTTGACGGGCTTATAGGCGTTGACAAAGGCGTTGATCCGGTCGAAGGTGTACTTGTGGAAGCCGTCCCAATCGCCGGGCTGGATGTTGCCGAAGATCATGGCCGCGCGGACGACCAGGCTGATGACATGGCCAACCGCCCAGATGTCCTCGCCCACGGGGACCACACGCACGGGGAAGCCCATGGACACGCCCTTCTCCACGGCCTGCTCGATGATGCCGCCGATGAGGAAGACGAAGATGCCCCGGGACTGATAGCCCTTGATGGTCTCCACAGCCTCTTCAGCCGTGGGGGCGGGGCCGATCATGACCACGAAGCCGGGGATGTCGCCGGTGACCAGGGGCACGCCCAGCTCACGGACCTCGGCGTCGGCGAAGTGGCCATGGTAATGGGTGCCCTCATAGGGGGTGGCGGAGCGGGCATACTTGCAGGCCTCGATCATCTCGGCGGCGATGGCGGTGCCCACGCCGGAGGAGAAGATGGAGTTGGTGCGGGGCTCCCGGAGCATCATGGCCTTGACGTCCTGAAGGGCGGCCTGGAGCTCGCCCACGGTGGTGACCTTCTTGCCGATGTAGGCATAGATGCAGGCTAAGTAATAAGCGGTGCTGGGCATGGTGAGGGGAGCGTCGGCGCCCAGCTCGGCGACAAGCTGGTTGACGTCGGCCTCGGCCTTGGCAAACATCTCGTCAGAGCCGCGGAATACGCGTTCAAATAATGCCATTCTATGTTCATTCCTTTCAGAGTTTCACTTATTCTTGGGAATCAATCACGGCCTTGATGGCGCGGATTTCCTCCACGGCCTCAGGGCTGAGATCGTAGGGAGAGAGGCCTTTGCGGTCGGCGTCGATGACCTGGGGATTGTAGTGAATCATGCCCAGGAGATCCTCCGGCGGGATGTGGGTGCGGACGAATTCCTCGTCGGATGCGTCTCGCACCTTGTTGGCCACCACCTTGACCTTGGTGATGCCGATGTCCCTGGCCAGCTCCTTGATCCGGCCAAAGGTCTGCACCGACCGTGCGCCCGGTTCGATGACCACGATGAACTGATCCATCATGCTGGCGGTGCCGCGGCCTAAATGCTCCAGGCCTGCCTCCATGTCCATGATGACCACATCGTCCTTGCGGAAGACCAAGCTCGAGAGAATGGCCTTGAGCATCACGTGCTCGGGACACACGCAGCCGCTGCCGCCGGTGTCCACGGTGCCCATGACCAGGAGCTTGACGCCGTTACAGTCCTTGCTCAGCTTGTCCGGCAGGTCGGAGACCTGGGGATTTAATTTATAGAAGGTGTTGCTCTCGTTGGCGGCGGTGCGCTCCTTGGCCAGCTCCTTCATCTTGGAGACGGGGACAATGGAATTGACCTCCTCCTCGGTCAAGCCCAGGGCAAGCCCCAGGTTGGCGTCGGGATCCACGTCGGCGGCCAGCACAGGCCGTCCCTCGTCGGCATAGAGCCGGGCTAAGGTGGAGGCCAGGGTGGTTTTGCCCACGCCGCCCTTGCCGGTGACTGCGATTTTCATAGCAAAGACCTCGTTTACGTTAGATTAGATACCCAGGGCGGCGCGCTTTGCTTCAATGCGCTCGATCATCATGTCGCCCATCTTCTCGATGTCCAGCTCCACGGTGTAGTTGGCCTCGACCCAGGTCTTGATGCCGGTCTCGCCCTGGAGAAGCTCGGTGACTTCCTCGGAGCCCTTGGAGTAGGGATCGACGCCCAGGAAGGTGTCGATGCCGGTGGAGACGACGTAGTTGCCGATGGAGACGGCCTTCTCGCTCATCCACTCGGGGGCGCAGCCGCACAGCGGGATCTGGGAGATGTTGCAGCCCCAGTCCTTGGCAAGATCCGAGGCCAGGATCATCATACGGGAGATGTCCACGCAGGAGCCCATGTGGAGGACAGGCGGGATGCCCACCAGCTCGCACACGCGCTTGAGGCCTTCGCCGCAGTAGTCCTTGGCTTCGGGATCCATGAGGCCGGCCTTGGCGGCAGCCTGGGCGGAACAGCCGGAGACGACGACGATGATATCGTTCTTGAGGAGCTTCTTCATGAGCTCAATGTGGGCGGTGTCGGGGCGCACCTTGGGGTTATTGCAGCCGACCATGGCCACAGCGCCGCGGAGCACGCCGGCCTTGACCACGTCCGCCAGGGGCTTGAGGGTGCCCAGCTCGTCCACATGGGAGTTGGTGACGCCGTCCAGGCACTTCTTGATGGCCTCCACGGAGTAGCCCACGCGCGCCTTGCTCTTGAGCTGGGGAATGTTGACGAGATCCTGGTTGCGGTTCTGGAAGTTCTCCACCGCCATCTTCACAATGGCCTTGGCGTTCTCCGCCGCGGTCTCCTCGTGGAACTCGATGTACTCCGAGTCAGGCATCCGGGCGATGGGAGAGGTGGTGACGAACTTGGTGTGGAAGCACTTGGAGAGGGGACCCAGGGCGGGGAAGATACACTGCACGTCCACCACGATGGCTTCGCAGGCGCCGGTGAGGACCACGTTCTCCTGCTGGAGGAAGTTGCCGGCCATGGGGATGCCGTGGCGCATGGCGACTTCGTTGGCGGTGCAGCACACGCCGCAGACGTTGATGCCCTTGGCGCCGAAGCTCTTGGCCAGCGCGATCATCTCGGGGTCCTGGGCATAGAACACGACCATCTCAGAGAGGGAGGGGTCGTGGCCGTGGACGACGATGTTGACCATGTCCTTCTCCATGACGCCGATGTTGGCCTCGGTGTCCACAGGCTTGGGAGTGCCGAAGAGGACGTCGGAGAGCTCGGTGCCCATCATGGAGCCGCCCCAGCCGTCGGACAGGCCGGCGCGCAGGGACTGGCGGATGAGCGCCTCGGGGAGGGAGGAGCAGCCCATATGGGTCATATGCATAGACTGGGAGACCTCGCGGTCGATGGCGCGGGGGGTGATGCCCGCCTTGTCCCAGAGCTCCTGGGTGTGCTCGGGGGCGCGCTTGGTGAAGCGCTGGACGCCGAAGGGCTTGCCGTACTCCATGAGGCCGGTGAGCGCCACTTCGTGCGCCAGGTCGTAGATATCCTTATTTTCGGTTTCGATGTCCCACTCCTTGGCAATTCTCTTGAGCTTTTCGGGATCCTTCACCTGGTAGGCGCCGTCGGGCTTGGCCAGGTACAGGGTGTGGGCGATGGAGCGGCCGTGGTCGGAGTGCGTGGCGGAGCCGCCGGCGGTGAAGCGCAGGTAGTTCCGGCCGACGATGCCGTGGACGTCGCAGCCGCAGATGCCGCGGGGCGCCTTCTTGGTGATGCGGCACGGACCCATGGAGCAGATGCGGCAGCAGGTGCCTGCTTCGCCGAAGCCGCAGTGCGGGGTCTGGTTTTTGACGCGCTGCTGCCAGGAATCAGCACCGACTTTTGCGCCGGTTTCCAAAAGGCTTGCAGTCGCTTCTTCCATTTGGTCGACTGTGATTAGGCGATCCCAATCCTTCCAATCCTTCAATGTATTGTCCTCCTACTTTCATAATAGTAGCGCTTTTTGCTGCGATGATCCGGGCGGCAAGCCGCGGGGAAACCGTTCCATCGCATGAAGAATGACCAGAAGCCCCCTTTGACCTCCGGACAATCCTCTTTCACTGGCCTTATTCTACCAAGTTCTCATTGGGAAGTCAACGCGATTCGCGAAACTTCTCGCAATTGGTAAGAATGAACAAAGCCCGGAAAGTCCGGTGTTTCCGGGGCTTTCCGGGTGGGAGCGGAACAAAGAACCCCCCGAAATCCCATGGGGATAGGGGGGATATGGGAGGGAAGGGGAAGAGGCAGGGGCAAAAAAGCCTCCCCTTTTTTGGGGAGGCTTTGCAGCGGGAATTTTGGGTGCGGTGGAATGTTGCGGTGCGGTTTGTAGGGGTCGATGTCCTCATCGACCCGACCGCGAAGCGGCCTTCGGCCGACGGGCGGCTCAGAGATCCGCCCCTACGGGTGCGCCTTCCGGGCGTGGGTGTAGGGGCGCATTATATATGCGCCCGGAGGCAGCTGCGATTCCCGCAAGCCTCCCCACAACGCGGCTGCGGTAGGGGCGGATATTTAATCCGCCCCTACGGGTGCGGTGGGAATTTTGGGCGGCTTGTAGGGGTCGATGTCCTCATCGACCCGTGCCGCGAAGCGGCCTTCGGCCGACGGGCGGCTCAGAGATCCGCCCCTACGGGTGCGGTGGGAATTTACGCCTGCTCCAGTGCCGCGAGCTTCAGGCACGTGCAGAACACGTCCATGGCCTGCTCCAGCTCTGCCACCGGGGGAAGGCTGGGGGCGATGCGGATGTTACTATCCTTCGGATCCTTTCCATAGGGGAACGTGGCGCCGGCGCCGGTCATGACTACGCCCGCCTCTTTGCACAGCGCCAGCGTGCGCTTGGCAAGACCCGGCGCGGTGTTGACGCTTACAAAGTAGCCGCCCTTGGGGCGCTGCCACGTGGCGATGCCCAGCGGGGCGATCTCCTGATCCAGCCACCGGAGGACGCACTGGAACTTCGGCCGGAGGATCTCCGCGTGGCGCTTCATGAGCGCCAGGGTGTGCGCCTTATCCTTTAAATACTTCACATGGCGCAGCTGGTTGACCTTGTCGTAGGAGATGGTCTGCACCGTTAAGAGCTTTTCCATATAGGCAACGTTCTCCACGCTGGATGCCATCACCGACACGCCCGCGCCGGGGAAGGTGATCTTGGACGTGGAGGCAAACTCCCAGACCATGTCGGGGTTGCCCGCCTGGCGGCACAGGGAGATGATGTCGGCAAAGGGCACAAAGTCCCCGTCAAACTCGTGGACACAGTAGGCGTTGTCCCACATGAGGGTGAAGTCCTTGGCGGCGGGCTTTAAGTTGGCGATGCGCTTTACCGTCTCGTCGGAGTAGATGATGCCGTCGGGGTTGGAGTACTTGGGCACGCACCACATACCCTTGACTGCCTCGTCCTTCACCAGCTCTTCCACGAGATCCATGTCCGGACCCGTGGCCGTCATGGGCACCACGATCATCTCCGCGCCGAAGGACTCGGTGATCTTGAAGTGGCGGTCATAGCCCGGGGCGGGGCAGAGGAACTTGACCTTGTCGAGCTTGCTCCAGGGTGTTTCACTGTGCAGGAGGCCGTGGGTGTAGGCCTTGGAGATGGTGTCGTACATCAGGGTGAGGCTGGCGTTGCCGCCGATGATGCACTCCTCCGGCTTGCAGCCTAAGATGTCGGCAAAGAGCCTTTTGGCCGCGGGAATGCCGGTGAGCTCGCCGTAGTTGCGCACGTCCACGCCGTCGCTGACGCAGTCGGCAGGGCTGACCATCACCGTGAGAATATCGCTCACCAGATCCAGCTGCTCCTTGCCCGGCTTGCCGCGCGCCATGTTGAGCTTGAGTCCCAGCTCCTTGAGAGAATCAAAGTGGGACTTGACCTTGGTAAATTCCGCCTGACGCTGTTCCTTGCTCAGGCTTTCATAGGTGGCGCACATGGGGATCATCCTTTCCTTTGCAGTTTGTACTATTATACCGAGTCGCGGCCAAAGCCGCAACCCCCTCCCCACCCAGGCCGTTTCGTTCGGTTTTTCGGGGTAAATCCGGGACAAGCCCGGGAAAATTTCGTGAATTCGTGTTCAAATCGCACCTGTTTTCCAGCGATTAGCAACAGTACGCCGTCTGTGGACGGAATTTTTTGTCTATGTTACACAAATTTAGCATTTAGATATTGACAAATCCTCCAAAAGCGAGTATGCTGTGACCGTAGTTAAGAAATCAATCATTCTTTATCGGTAAAAGTTTACCGAACCTAATGAAAGGAGCATTCCTATGGTTACCACGAAACATTTCCACAACATTGAAGAATTGCAGAAGGTGCAGTACCTGGCAACCCAGTGCCCCGAGGACGTGGGTCTTCACTCCCAGGACGGCAGCGTCATTGTGGATGCCAAGAGCTTCATCGGCCTGTTTGCGTTGGACTTCTCCAAGCCGGTGATGGTGGTGAGCGAGGATTTGGACTTCCACAAGAAGATTGCCAACATCGGCGAGACCCTGGAGTTTCTGCCCGAGTCGCTCAAGAGCGCCGTCTACAGATAATGTGAAACGAAAGACGCCTCCGGAAATCCGGAGGCGCCATTTTTTTTGCCGCTTCGCGGCACGGGTCGATGAGGACATCGACCCCTACAAATTTCCACCGCACCTGTAGGGGCGGATTACATATCCGCCCGTTCCTGCAATTTTGCAGGTGCCTCCCCCGGGCGCATATACAATGCGCCCCTCAGCGTGTCGAAAAAGTATTTTCGCCCCGCTGTGCGGATTTTGAAACTTTCAAAAAGTTTCAAAATCCTGTTGATTGAACGCGCGGTGGGCTTTTTGCCCCCCGCACACACCCCCCGCTGCTCTGTCCCGGACATCTTCTGCGAGGTTTTTTGACAGTCTCCCTACACCCACGTCCACGTCCGGTGGTTTCTCATTCCTTATCCAAACATCCCTGTGGATAAATACCGCTCGCCGCAGTCGGGGAGCAGCACCACCACGGTCTTGCCCTGGAACTCCGGCCTTCTCGTGAGCTGCACCGCCGCAAAGAGCGCCGCGCCGCCGCTGGGGCCGGTGAGAATTCCTTCGGTGCTGCTCAAAAGCCTTGCCATGCCGTAGCCTTCGTCGTCGAGCACCGGGAAGACCTCGTCCACCACGCTTCGGTCAAAATTCTTCGGCACAAAGCCCGCGCCGATGCCCTGGAGGCCGTGGGCGCCCGGCTTTCCGCCGGAGAGCACCGCCGAGGTCTTGGGCTCCACCGCCACCACGTGCACGGCTTTGCTTTGCTCCTTGAAATACCGTCCCACGCCAGACACCGTGCCGCCGGTGCCGGCGCCGGCCACAAAGGCAGCAAGGCTTCCACCGGTCTGCGCCCAAATCTCGGGGCCTGTGGTCTCGTAGTGGGCGCGGGGGTTGGCGGGGTTATCAAACTGCCCCAAAATCACCGCGCCGGGGATCTCCTGGGAAAACGCCTCGGCCTTGGCGATGGCGCCGGCCATGCCGTCTTTTCCCGGGGTCAAGACCAGCTTGGCGCCGTAGGCCTCCAAAAGCTGGCGGCGCTCGACGCTCATGGTGTCGGGCATGGTCAAGATGGCCTGGTAGCCCAGGGCTGTTGAGAGCGCCGCGATGGCGATGCCGGTGTTGCCCGAGGTGGGCTCCACAATGGTGCCGCCGGGCTTCAGGCTTCCATCTGCCTCCGCCGCCCGGATCATAGAGAGGGCGGCACGATCCTTGGCAGAGCCCGCGGGGTTTTGCCCCTCCAGCTTGGCCAGCACCACGCCGTAGGCGCCGGCCGCCTGGGCGAATCGGGGCAGCGCCACCAGGGGCGTATGGCCGATGACGGCGTCAATGGTGGGATAGCTCATTTCTTTTCAATGACCTCCAGGCCGCCCAGGTACTTGCGCAGCACCTCGGGCACCACGATGGAGCCGTCGGCGCGCTGGTTCTGCTCCACCATGGCCGGGAAGATCCGGGAGGTGGCGAGGCCGGAGCCGTTGAGGGTGTGGACGTACTCGGTCTTCCCGGTGGCCTCCCGCTTGAAGCGGATGTTGCCCCGGCGCGCCTGGTAGTCCCGGGCGTTGGACACCGAGGAGACCTCCTTGTAGCCGTTCATGGAGGGGATCTGAATCTCAATGTCGTAGGTGCGCGCCATGGAGGCCGAGCAGTCGCCCGCGGCCAGCTTCACCGTGCGGAAGTGGAAGCCAAGCCCCTTGACCAGGTTTTCGGCCTTGGTGACCAGCTCCTCAAAGGCCTCGTCGGACTTCTCGGGCAGGGTGTACTGGAACATCTCGATCTTGTTGAACTGATGGCCTCTTACCATGCCCCGCTCGTCGGCGCGGTGGGAACCGGCCTCCCGGCGGAAGCAGGGGGTGTAGGCGAAGAACTTCCGTGGAAGATCGGCCTCGGAGAGAATTTCATCGCGGTAGATGGAGGCCAGCGCCGTCTCGGCGGTGGGGAGCATAAAGTGCATGCGGTCGTCCGTGGGGTTTTCAATCTTGTAGACCTCGTCGGCAAACTTGGGGAACTGTCCCGCCGTCTCGCCGCACTTATACTCGAGCATATGGGGGAGCATCACCATTTCGTAGCCGTCCTTCAGGTGGCATTCCAGAAAATAGTTGAGGAGCGCCCACTCCAGCTGCGCGCCCAGACCCTTGTAGATCCAGAAGCCCGTGCCCGCCAGCTTGGCGCCGCGCTCGTAGTCGATGAGCCCCAGGTCGGTGCAGAGGTCGACGTGGTGCTTGGGGGTGAAGTCAAACTTGTGGGGCTCGCCGTAGTAGCGAAGGGGCTCGTTGTTCTCCTTGCCGCCGGGCTTCAAGTCCGGGTCGGGCAGGTTGGGAAGGGAGAGCATCTTCACCCGGTACTCGGCCTCCACCGTGCGGAGCTTCTCGTCGCCCGCGGCAATCTCCGCCTTGAGCTCTGCCATGCGGGCAAAGATGGGCGAGACGTCCTCCCCGGCCTTCTTCTTCATGGGGATCTCCTTGGAGACCTTGTTCTGCTCGGCCTTGCGGGCTTCGTTGGCCGCGATGATGCCCCGGCGCTCCTTGTCAAGCTCGAGAATGCGGTCGACGATGTCGTCGCAGTCCACTTCCTTGGCCTTGAGACCGGCCTTCACGCCATTGGGATCTTCCTTGATACGTTTGATGTCCAGCATATTACTCTTCTCCCTCGATGAGACTTTGATATTCCTTCTGACCCTGGGTGCCCAGGTAATCCTGCAAGAGCTCCAGGCTTTCCAGCGCCTTGGAGATGGCCACGTTGCCCTCCTGCCCCGCCGTGCCCTCGCGCATGAGGGTCAGGAGATTTTCATAGGCCTCGCGGATGCTCTGCCCCTCCTGCTTGGCCTCGGCGAGCTGCTGCTCCCAGGCCTCGTCGGAGGCGGCCTCCTGGGCGTCCTCCAGCTGATCCTGGAGGGACTCCACCTCTTCCTTCAAGGCGGCGTTTTCCTCCTGGAGCTGGCGGTTGTCGTCCTGGAGGGTTTCGGCGTTCTTCAGGGCGCTGGCGCTGGCGGCGTTGAGCTCGGAGATGGTAGCGCGGGAGTCGCGCATCTGCATCACCAGCGACAGCAGCACAAAGAGAAACGCCACGGCAAAGAGGATGGCGATGTAGCGCAGAAGCGCATTCTTTCGCCCGTCGTCCACAGGGGTCTTGTTTTGTTCGTCCATGGTATGACCTCGCTTTTTGGTTGTTGATATGAGAGATGCCATACGGGCGGCTGATCGCCGCCCCTACGGGTGCGGTGGGCATTGTAGGGGCGCGCATTGCGCGTCCGTACCGCAGTACGTTGTGGGAAGGCTTGCGGGAATCGCAGGTGCCCTGACACCTCTCCGTCGCGCTTCGCGCGCCACCTCCCCTCAAGGGGAGGCTTTTACAGTCCCAACCTTTGCAGCGCTTCGTAAAGCCTTTGCAAGTCGTCGTCGCCGTAGAATTCCAGCTCGAATTTTCCCTTGCGCTTGCCCCGGGTGATCTTCACGCCGCGGCCCAGCGCCTTGGATAGGCTCTTCTCGCACTCGGCGATGTAGTCCACCTCCAGGGGGTTTTTCTCCTCCTTGGGGGGCTTTTCCTTGGCCATGTTCTTGCACATGGTCTCGGCCTGGCGCACCGAGAGGTTCAAGGCCACGATCTTCGCCGCGGCCTTCTCCTGCAAGCTCTCCGTGGGCAAGGCCAAAATCGCCCGGGCGTGACCTGCGGTGATGGTGCCCGCGGTGACCATCTGGGCGATGGACGGCGGCAGGCACAAGAGCCTTAAACTGTTGGCCACGGCGGGACGGGACTTGGTCACCCGCTCGGCCACCTCATTTTGGGTGAGGCCGTATTCGTCCATGAGCTGCTTATAGCCCATGGCCTCCTCCATGGGGTTTAAGTCCTGGCGCTGGAGGTTTTCAATGAGCGCCAGCTCCATGGCCTTGCGGTCGTCTGCCTCGATGACCACCACCGGCACACTGCGCAGTCCCGCCATCCGTGCCGCCCGCCACCGCCGCTCTCCGGCGATGATCTGGTAAAAGCCCTTCTCCCCTTTTCGCACGGTGATGGGCTGGATCAGGCCGTGCTGGGCGATGGAGCCGGCCAGCTCCTGGAGCTCGTCCTCCTCGAAGAGCTTCCGGGGCTGGAGGGGGTTGGGCTCGATCTTCTGCACCGGCAGGCTGGTCACCGGCTCGTCGGGGGCGTCGCCCAGGAGGGCGTCCAGCCCGCGCCCCAGGCCGTGGGACACTTTGGATGCCATCAGAGTACCTCCTTCTCGATGATCTCGGCGGCCAATGCCTCATAGGCGGCGGCGCCGCGGCTATACTTATCATAGGCGCGCACCGGCAGGCCGTGGCTGGGCGCCTCGGAGAGCCGGACGTTGCGGGGAATGACGGTGGCGTAGACCTGCCCGGGGAAGTGGCGGCGCACCTCCTCGGCCACCTGGGCGGAGAAGTTGGTGCGGCCATCGTACATGGTGAGAAGCACCCCGAAGAGCCGCAGGGTGGGATTTAGCTTCCGCTTCACCGCGCGAAGAGTTGCCATCAGGTCGGAGAGCCCCTCTAAAGCATAGTATTCGCACTGCACTGGCACGAAAATCCCGTCGGCAGCGCACAATGCGTTGAGGGTCAAAAGCTCCAGCGAAGGCGGGCAGTCGATGAAGATGAGGTCGTATTGATCCCGGATGGGCTCCAGCGCCCGGGAGAGGGCGAACTCCCGCCCCTCGCTTCCCACCAGCTCCACGCCGGCGCCGGAGAGCGCCGGGGACGAGGGAATGAGGTCGCCGAAGTCGGTGTGCACCACAGCCTCGGCAGCGGAGGCGCCGTTGATGACCAGGTCGTAGCTGGTGACGCCCTTTCCCTTGGGCGCGCCGAGACCGGAGGTGGCGTTGGCCTGGGGGTCAAAGTCACACAGCAGTACCTTTTTTCCCAGGGCGGTGAGCGCTGCGGTGAGATTGACCGCCGTGGTGGTCTTCCCCACGCCGCCCTTTTGATTGACCATGGCTAAAATCAGCGCCACAGGTGACGCCCCCTTTCTTTCAATCAGCAAAATCCATTATACGCGCATTGGAGGGAAAAGGCAATGACTATTGGTGTTTCACGTGAAACAATTTCGCTACTATACACCGCAGGAAGAATTTGCTACAATGGAATCACATTTTAAATAGGAGGGATCGCCATGAATTTGCAGGAAGTCAAGGCTCGTCTGGAGGAAAATAACTTCACCGTGCAGATCTTTGAGACCAAGGAGGAGGCGGCGGACTACCTAGACCGGGCAATCGACGGCAAGACCGTGGGCATGGGCGGCTCCATGTCCCTGGCGGAGCTGAAGACCTTCGAGCGGCTGAGCACCCACAATGAAGTCTTCTCCCACCAGACCGGCAACGCCGACGAGCAGCGGCGCAAGGCCGCCACGGCAGACGTCTATCTCCTCTCGGCCAACGCCATCGCGGCGGACACCGGCGAGATTTTAAACATCGACGGCACCGGCAACCGGGTCTCGGCGTCGCTCTACGGCCATGAGAAGGTGTACTTCATCGCGGGCAAGAACAAGATCTCCCCGAATTTCGCCGCAGCCTATGAGAGAATGCGCAACGTGGTGGCGCCGAAGAACGCCCAGCGGCTCAAGCGGAAAACCCCCTGCGCCGAGAAGGCCGACAAGTGCTATAACTGCAAAAGCCCTGACCGGATCTGCAACGCCCTGGTGGTACATTATAAATGTATGAAGGGCATGGAGATGGAAGTGGTGCTGGTCAACGAGGATTTGGGGTACTGATGGTAGGGGTCGATCTCCGATCGACCCGCGGGCGCGGTGCAACGTTCCACCGCACCCGTAGGGCGGCATGAGGGCATGCCGCCGCTGCCGGGGCGCGTTGTGGGGAGGCCTGCGGGGATCGCGAGTGCCCACGGGCGGGCATAAAGCCCGCCCCTACAGACACGCTCCCGGATTTATCGTAGGGGCGGGGTTTATCCCCGCCCGTGCCGGGGTGCGTTGTGGGGAGGCCTGCGGGGAATCGCCACTGCCCACGGGCGGATATATAATCCGCCCCTACAGGCGCGGTGGAATTCTCCGGCGCACTTGCCTTTCTCATAAAAAAGAGGTACAGCGGCGGCTGTACCTCTTTTTTATGGGCGGGGTTGTTGCTCTGATCCAACGCCTAATTGCGGAAGCTGCTGCAAGCTTACGGCTTCCAGTGTCCGCAGCTGCTGCAGTGCCAGCTGGCGAAGCAACTCCATCCGCTCTCTCTGATCCTTGCCCTGCTTCAACAGAACAGCGTTATAGCTTTCCAAATTTGCCAGTACCAGCAATTGATTTAAGGTTGCCGCATCGCGCATATTGCCTCTTTCCGTGGGATGCTCCTCTTTCCACTGCTTCGCTGTCTTTCCAAATAACACAACATTCAGCATATCTGCCTCATTGGCATAGGTATAGGCCACCTGCGCAGCGGTTAAATCCGGCAGCAGCGTTTCTTTGATCGCGTCCGTATGGATCCTATAGTTTAATTTGGATATCGCTCGATTTAAATTCCAATTGAGAGATAGGCGGCTATTTTCATCCGTCTTTAACCGTCTGTAATCCTTCATGATGTACAGCTGGAACTCTGGAGAAACCCAGGAGGCGAAGGACATGGCAATATCGCTGTGGGCGTATGTTCCGCCATAACGCCCTGCTTTTGAAACAATCCCAATGGCATTGGTGGCTTCGACCCATTTCTTCGGAGACATGGTGAATGCGTTTGCGCCTGCCTGTTTCCGAAACCCCTCGAATTCGAGGGGGTTAAAATCTGGATTGTGCAATTGTTCCCACAGCCCCAGAAAATCGATCACATCCCGATTCCGCATCCAATTTTGGATCACCGCTGCTGGATCATCGCTTTTATACCGGGCAATATCTGTCAGAGAAATAAATTCATTTTCAAAATCCTGCGTATAAATTCCAATGGAAATTCCATTTGCATGGATGGTATCTTTGACGATCTTTCCCATGTTTCCTCCCAACTATGTATCATTCAAACACGGTTTGGCGACTTTCGAACCAGCACCGCGGCGGTCTCCACATGGGCACAGCGGGGGAACATGTCGTAGGCGCGCACCTTTGTAAGGGCATAGCCCCGCTCTCCTAATCTCTTAATATCTCTTGCCAATGTCGCCGGGTCGCAGGAGATGTAGACGATTTTCTCCGGCGCCATCTCCGCCATGGCTTCTACCACCGTTTCGTCGATGCCCTTTCGCGGCGGATCCACCACGATGACGTCGGGCTTCTTTCCCTCCGCCGCCAGATCCTGGGCGGCCTTGGAGGCGTCGGCACAGCGGAAGGCGGCGTTTCGGATGCCGTTTCGCCGGGCGTTTTCCCAGGCGTCGGCCACCGCCGCCTCGATGATCTCCACGCCGATGACCTCCTTCACCCGTTTGGCCAGCACCAGGGAGATGGTGCCCGTGCCGCAGTAGAGATCCACCGTCCGCTCTTGCCCTGTGAGCTTCGCCATCTCCAGCGCCCCCGCATAGAGCTGCTCGGCCTGGTCGTGGTTCACCTGATAGAAAGACCGCGGCGACAGGCGAAACTGGAGGCCGCAGAGGGTGTCCTCCAGGTACCCGGGGCCATAGAGGGTCACGAACTTATCCCCCAGCACGGCATTGCCGGGCTTTTTGTGGATGCTGAGCAGCACTGTCCCAAGGTTGTCCACATTCTTCAACAGGTTTTCAACAAGCGTCGATTCCTGGGGAATCCGGTCGCCGTTGACCACCAGGCAGACCATCACCTGCCCCGTGGCCGAGGCGGTGCGGACGTAAATATGGCGCACCAGCCCCTTGTGAGTCTTCTCGTCGTAGGCCGGGACGTGGAATTCCCGCATCCAGCGGACGATCACGTCCTTGGCACGGTCGGCGGCGCTTCCCTGGATGCGGCAGCGCCCCACGTCCACCACCCGGTGGCTCCGGGGGCGGAAGAAGCCCGCCACGGCCCTCCCCTGCTCCATGGCCACGGGGTACTGCGCCTTGTTGCGGTAGCCCGTCACGGCGGGGCTGGGGACGATGTCCACATGCTCCAAGTTCGCCCCGCCGATGCGGTTGAGGGCGTCCAGCACCCGCTGGGACTTGGCGAAGAGCTCCTCTTCATAGTCCATGTGCCAGAAGACGCAGCCGCCGCAGCGTGAGGCCGCGGGGCAGCCGGGCTTCACCCGGTGGGGGCTGGGGGTCAAGACCTCCAAAATGTCGGCATAGGCGGCGGTGTGCCCCAAATGGGCGATCTTCGCCCGGACGGTTTCGCCGCGGATGGCACCGGTTACAAACACCGCCAGCCCCTCCACCCGGGCGACGCCCTGGCCTTCGCTGGTGTAGCCGGTGATGGTCAGATCCAGCACCTGACCCAGCCGCACGGGGTATTCCGATTGTTTCACGTGAAACATCACTCCAACAAAAGGTGTTCGCCGGTGGTCATGTCAAAGGCGTCGGTGCGGGTGGAGGTGGCGTCCTCCCCCTCGGCGTAGTCAGCGGTGACGGTGTAGGTCACCCGCAGCTGGTTGTCCCGCACGCCGTCCAGGCTGTAGCTTCCCAGGACGCTGGCCACGCAGTGGCGCGCCTGGGCGGTCTCATAGACGGTCTCCCGGGCGTAGGCGTCCATCTCCGTGAGCAAAGCATTGTAGAAGTCGGTGACGGCCTGGGCGCCGTCGAAGCCCGAGAACACCGGCAGGACGTAGGAATAGCCCACGCTGTCCTCGATGCCCTCCTCCACGGTGTTGTCTGTGGCAGTGATCTCGGCGGGCACGGGCTCCAGGGGCGAAGCAGAATCGGTAGAGGGGACGACCTGGGTGGGGATTTCCTCAATTTCCTCCTCGTCGCCGGGTTCGGGGGCGGTGTCGGTCTGGGTGGTTTGGGTGTCGGTGACCGGAGGCGCCACCGGGTCGGCGGCGGGGGTCTTCTGACAGGCTGTGAGTAACAGCAGCGCGGCCAGAGCCGCGAAAATGGCAATTCGTTTCATGGGGTTAACCTCCTTTCGGCCATTCTACCATAGATCCAAGGGATTGACAATGGTGGCGGCGTTGGAGATAATGGAGGAAAAGCACCAATGGCTCCCCTGTGAAGGGGAGCTGGCTCGCGAAGCGAGACTGAGGAGTTGTAAGCTGGCGGTTTCGGAAGTTCTGATCCCCTCCGTCAGGCCTGCGGCCTGCCACCTCCCCTTGGGCACCAAGGGGAGGCTTATTCCCACGAAAGGAGCTATTCATGGTCTATACCCACTGTACCCTCTGCCCGCGGCGGTGCGGCGTGGATCGCACCGCCGGGGAGCGCGGCTTTTGCGGCATGGGCGACACGCTGCGCATTGCCCGCGCCGCCGTGCACTACGGCGAGGAACCGGCCATCGCCGGGAGCTTCGGCGCCGGGGCGGTGTTCTTCTCCGGCTGCTCGTTGGGCTGCGTCTACTGCCAGAACGAGGAGGTGAGCCACGGCGGCCTTGGTAAGGACGTCTCCCCCCAGCGCCTCCGGGAGATCTTTTTAGAGCTCATCGACCAGGGCGTCCAGTGCATCGACCTGGTGACCCCCACCCACTTTCTCCCCTCCCTCCTCCCTGCCCTCTCGCCGAAGCTAGAGGTGCCGGTGGTCTACAACTGCGGCGGCTACGAGACGGTGGAGACAATCAAAGCCTTGGAGGGCTTGGTGGACGTGTACCTCCCCGACATGAAGTATTCCGACGCCGCCCTGGCAGGGCGCCTTTCCCGCGCGCCGGACTACCCGGAGGTGGCCATGGCCGCCATCCGGGAGATGGTGCGCCAGACGGGACCCTTTCAGATGGAGGACGGTGTTCTCACCCGAGGCGTGCTGGTGCGCCACCTGATCCTCCCCGGCCAGATCGACAACTCCCTGGGTGTTTTAGACTTCCTGTCCACTTTCGCCCCGGGGGAGATTCTCTTGAGCCTCATGTGCCAGTACACGCCCATGCCGCAGACAAAGAATCTCGGCGACCTGAGCCGTCCCATCACCCGGGCGGAGTACGACGCCGTGCTGAGCTACCTCTGGCTTTTGAATCTCCAGGACGGCTACACCCAGGATTTTCAGTCCGTGGGGCAGCAGTATATCCCCAAATGGGACTTAGAAGGCGTCTAATTCAGCAAACAAATGTTTGCAAATTGGAAGAAGCTGTGGTATACTCAGGCCAGGAGGGGATCGCAATGGCCAGAACCAGCGACAAGCAGGAGAAGATTCTAGCGTTTCTCAATCGGTATATTGAGGAAAACGGCTATCCCCCTGCCGTGCGGGAAATCGGCGCCGCCGTGGGGCTCAAGTCCACGGCCACGGTGTCCTACCACCTGGGGGAGCTCAAGCGCCAGGGGCGCATCCAGGCAGATTCCGGCAAGCGCCGCGCCATCTCCCTGCCCGAGGGGCAGCGGGGCGGGAAAATCCCGGTGCTGGGCGTGGTCACGGCGGGACTGCCGATCTTAGCCCAGGAAAACGTGGAGGGCTACCTCCCCTGGGACGGGGATCCATCGTATTTTGCCCTGCGGGTGCGGGGCGAGAGCATGGTGGGCGCCGGAATTTTGAGCGGCGACATCGTGGTGGTGCGCCAGCAGCAGAGCGCCGACCATGGCGACATTGTGGTGGCGCTCCTCGGCGACGAGGCGACGGTGAAGCGCTTAAAGCTCGACGAGACGGGCGTGTGGCTCATGCCGGAAAATCCGGCCTTTGACCCCATCGACGGCCGGGAGGCCACGATCCTGGGCAAGGTCAAGGCGCTCTACCGGGAATTTGAATAAAAAAACGGCCAGCAGGAGCTGGTCGTTTTTTTGTGGGTGCGGTGCGAAGCGGCCTTGCGGCCGACGGGCGGATGTGGGCATCCGCCCCTACGAACAAATGCGCGACAGAGTGCGTAGGGGTCGATGCCCTCATCGACCCGACCGCGAAGCGGCCTTGTGGCCAACGGGCGGATGTGGGCATCCGCCCCTACAGCGCCCACCAGCGGCTTAACACTCTTGTCTCGGCGAAGCCGATTCGCCGGTAGAGGCGGATGGCGCGGTGGTTGGTGCTGGCCACCTTTAAAAAGAGCGTCTCGCCGGGCAGGCGCTTGAGGGCGGTCACGGCCAGGGGGTAGCCGAGCCCTTTATATTCCGGCAGCACGCCGATGCCCTCCAGACTATTTTCTCCCAGCTCCACCACGGCGGCGGGGGTACCGCCGCGGTAGACGAGAAATGCCCCGCCCTGCTCCAAGAGCCGCGATAAATCCTTTTCATCATAGGAGGCGTGGCCGGGCATCCTGGCAAAGCAGCGGTTGTAGACCGCGAGATAGTCCTGGCCATTTTCCTTGGAAATGGGCGTCAGGGGCACGGGCGCAACCTCCGGCAGGCGGTGGGGATCCATGGTGAACTCCAGCACGTCGTGGACGTGCCGGGCGGGGAGGTCGTAGCACTCATAGGAGGCGAAGACTTCCTTGGCACCCGCCTCCCGGCAGAAGGCCGCCGCCTCCGCCAAAAGTCCCGGGAGGTTGTCCTTCCACACCGACCGCACCAGCACGTAGGAAAACCCAGAGATGGGGATCTCCTTTAAAATCAGCGTCGCCATGCCGTGGACGCCGGTGAAAATGGGAATATTCTGCATATCCTTCACCTCGCTGGGATGGAGAAGAGCGCCATGGCGTTCTCCCGGGTGGCCTTGGCCACGGCCTCCACGGGAAGGCCGCGCAGCTCCGCAATCTTTTCCACCATCCTGGGGATCATGGTGGAGTCACTGCGCTGGCCGCGGTAGGGCTCCGGCGCCATGTAGGGGCAGTCCGTCTCCACCAGAAGGCGGTTTAAGGGCGCCCACTGGGCAACCTCCACGGCCTTTCTTGCGTTTTTGAAGGTGATGACGCCGGTAAAGCCCAAATACCACCCGCGCTTTATCAGCTCCCGCGCCATTTCCAAAGATCCCGAGTAGCAGTGGAACACGCCCTTCACGTCGGGAAAGTCCTCCAAAATCTCCATGGCGTCGCCGTGGGCTTCCCGCTCGTGGACGATCACCGGAAGCCCCACTTCCCTGGCAAGGGCAAGCTGCATGCGAAAGGCGCGCTGCTGCACTGCCCGGGGGACGTCCTCATAGTGATAGTCCAGGCCGATTTCCCCGATGGCCACCACCTTCTCCTTCTGGGAAAGCTGGCGGTAGAGGGAGATCAGCCCCTCGTCCACGTGGTCGGCGTCGTCGGGGTGGGAGCCCACCGAGGCATAGATGAAGTCGTAGCGCTCCGAGAGGGCGATGGAGGCGAGGGACGAGGGTAAATCACAGCCCACGTTGACGATGAGCCGGATCTGGTGGTCTTCCATGGCGCCCAGGAGCGCCGCCTGGTCGTCCCGGAAGCGGCGCTGGTCGTAGTGGGCGTGGGAATCGCAGTACCAGGTGTTATCCATGGTCGTGGCCGCAGGCGGCGCAGTCGCCAGAGCAGAGGGCTTCCTGGTCGTAGGCGATGCCGTTTCGGTCGTAGTAGTCCTTCACGGCGGCCTTCACGGCCTGCTCGGCCAGGACGGAGCAGTGGATCTTGTTGGCCGGCAGGCCGTCCAGCGCCTCCACCACGGCCTTGTTGGAGAGGGTCAGGGCTTCTTCGATGGTCTTGCCCTTGATCATCTCGGTGGCCATGGAGCTGGTGGCGATGGCACTGCCGCAGCCGAAGGTGTTGAACTTCACGTCGGTGATGACGCCGTCGTCCACCTTGAGGTACATCTTCATAATGTCGCCGCACTTGGCGTTGCCCACCTCGCCCACGCCGTCGGCGTCGTCGATCTTGCCCACGTTCCGGGGATGCTGAAAATGATCCATGACTTTTTCGCTGTATAACATGAGTAACACTCCTTTTTTTGTCGGTGCGGTGCACCATCGATGTTGGATGTAGGGGCGCATTGTATATGCGCCCGTGGACAGGTGCGCCGTCGGTGGTGCCACGGGCGGATATTTAATCCGCCCCTACAGGGTGCGGTGGAACATTGCGGTGCACGCCGTAGGGGCGCGCATGGCGCGTCCGTGCCGCGAAGCGGCCTGGTACCGGCGGACGGCCGATGGCCGCCCCTACAGGGTGCGGTGGGTTAAATCAGATGCTTTTGACGTCCCGTCTCCAATGCTTCCCACACCGGGGACATGCCGCGAAGATATTCTACCACCTCGGGCACCACCTTTAAGATGTGCGCCACCTCTTCTTCGGTGTTGTCCGCGCCCAGGCTCAAGCGCAGCGAGCCGTGGGCAATCTCGTGGGGCAGTCCCAGCGCCAGGAGCACGTGGCTCGGATCCAATGAGCCCGAGGTGCACGCAGAACCCGAAGACGCGGCCACGCCCTTGGCGTCCAGCCACAGTAGGAGGCTCTCGCCCTCGATGCCCTCAAAGCAGAAGTTCACCGTGCCGGGGCAGCGGAGATCCCGATGGCCGTTGAGGCGGCTGTGGGGGATCTGGGAAAGCCCTTCGATGAGCCGTTCCCGGAGGGCGGTGACATACACCATATCGGCGTTGAGATTGGAAACCGCCTCCTGGAGCGCCGCGGCCATGCCCACGATGCCGGGCATGTTCTCCGTGCCGCCACGGCGGCCGCGCTCCTGGGCGCCGCCCTGGATCAAGATTTCCGGCCGGATCCCCTTGCGGCAATAGAGGGCGCCCACGCCCTTGGGGCCATGGAACTTGTGCGCCGCCAGGGAGAGCATGTCCACCCCCAGCGCCTTCACGTCCACGGGGATGTGCCCCACGGCCTGGACGGCGTCGGTGTGGAAGAGCACGCCCTTATCCTGGCAGAGCTTGGCGATCTCTTGGATGGGCTGAATGGTGCCGATTTCGTTGTTCACCATCATCACGCTCACCAGGGCGGTGTTGTCGGTGATTGCGGCGGCCACGTCGGAAAGGCGCACCACGCCGTCGGCGTGGACATCGAGATACGTCACGGTGAAGCCCTGCTTTTCCAGCGCCTTCATGGTGTGGAGCACGGCGTGGTGCTCAAAGGCCGTGGTGATGAGGTGCTTCTTCCCCTTCTTGGCGCCAAGCAATGCGCCGGTCAGAAGCGCCTGATTGTCGGCCTCGCTGCCGCCGCCGGTGAAGTAGATTTCAGAAGGATCGGCGTTGAGGCACTGCGCCACGTCGGCGCGGGCCTCATCGAGAATCTCCCGGGCGCGCTGGCCCACGGAGTGGAGGCTGGAGGGGTTGCCGTAGTCCTCCTCCAGGCAATGGAGCATGGCCTTACGCGCCGCCTCATGGACGGGCGTGGTGGCCGCGTGATCTGCATAGACGTACATGGTCAACTCTCCTTTATTTCGGTTTCTTGGAGCAGGGACTGGAGGGTGACGCCGGAGAGCGTCTCCTCCAGCTTTTCTTCCAGGGTGCGCCACAGCGGCAGCGTCTTACAAATGGCTGCCCGGCCACAGTCGCCGCCGCTCAGCGAGGCGCAGGCCACCGGGCGAAGGGATCCTTCGGTGCAGCGGAGAATGTCCGCCGCGGTGATCTCGGAAGGGTCGCGGCTTAAACAATACCCGCCGTCCTTGCCCCGCTGGCTCAAGAGCAGCCCCGCCCGGGTGAGCATGGCCACAATGGCCTCCAGATACTTGGGGGAGATCTCCTGCCGGGCGGCAATCTCCTTGATGGAGAGATAGCCCTCGGCGCGGTGCTCGGCCAAGTCCAGCATCAGCCGCAGGGCATAGCGCCCCTTGGTGGAGATGAGCAAGGTGTTGACCCCCTTTCCAAACCGGTGTTTTTATATCCCTATAGTACTATAGGAATTATGGGATTTCAAGTACAAAATGAAAAAAAGCAAAAAAAGTGGAAACCTACCTGAGTGGCCAGGCAGGTTTCACAAAGGGAGGATAGAAAAGGTATGGATCACCGCGCCGAAGGGAGACAAACGTAGGAGAAAGGGTCAGGAGATTGGAGACCGGCACGGCTGCTCGCATGTATCCTGGAGATAGACACATGTACACGCCTTGTCTATAAATTGGATTTTACCGGCTTTTTGGCCTGGTGTCAAGGCAATTTTGGCACTTCTGTAGGCTTACACAAGTTCTGAAGGAACCAAAGCGCGGTTTTGGAGAGAATTCCAAGGGTGGGGTGCAGCGCAGATGTATTCGTAGGGGCGGCCATATCCGCAAGACTTCCGCTGATCGCCACTGCGGTCACACCTCTCAGTCTCGCTTCGCGAGCCAGCTCCCCTCAAGGGGAGCCCTTGGATTTTGCACCGTCTCAAGCCTCCCCTTGAGGGGAGGTGGCAGGCCGAAGGCCTGACGGAGAGGTGTTAGGGCAGTGGCGGTTTCCATAGGCTTCCCCACAACGAACTGCGGCACGGGCGGCCATACATGCCGCCCCTACGGCAGGCTGTGGACATTCAAATGGGGGTAGGTCATCTCGATGTTTCGCTTGGCGAAGGCGTCGCGGATCCGCTCTAAGATATCAAACCGGGCGTCCCAATACTGCGCCGTGGGCGTCCAGACCCGGAGGGTATAGTCGATGGCGCTCTCGCCGTAGTTGGTGAGGCGAATAAAAATCGGCTCGTCCGTTAGAACCTGGGGCACGTCGATGGCCTCGCGGAGGGCTTCCTTGACAAGCTCCGTGGGAGCGTCGTAGGAGGCGGAGATGGTGAGATCCAGCCGCCGTTTCCCTTCGGAAGAAAAGTTGGTGATGACCGACGCGGTGACGGTGCGGTTGGGGATCATGACCACCTGGTTTTCCGGGGTGGTGAGCTTGGTATAGGCGATGCGGATTTCCTCCACGGTGCCGCTGTAGCTGCCGGTGGTGATATAATCTCCCACCACGAAGGGCTTGGTGAGGAGGATATTGATGCCGCTGGCAAGGTTAGAAAGGGAATCCTGGAGCGCCAACGACGCCGCCAGACCGGCGACGCTGAGAACGGCCAGGAGAGAGGAGGTGTCGACGCCTAAGCTGCCGGCCACCACCATGACGGTGATGAAGAGAAGGAGGATCTTCGTAAAGGAACGGGTGAGGCCGTGGAGGCTCTTATCGAGCTTGGAGCGGCCTAAAATCTTGTCCTGTCCCTTCAAGATGAGCTTCGTCACCAGCAGGCACACCGCCAGCAGCACCGCCGCCGTGACCCACTTGGTGAGGGAGATGGAATTTAAGAATTTTTGCAGCGCCGTGAGGTTTTTTTCCACCTCGGCGGTGTCGGCGATGATGGCGGATAGCAGCATGGGAACCTCCTTGGGTGGGAATGGCGGGCGGGGATAAACCCCGCCCCTACGAGAAATCTGCGGGCGGTGCCGTAGGGGCGGCCTTTATGGCCGCCCGCGGGTACCAGGCCGCTTCGCGGCACGGGTCGATGAGGGCATCGACCCCTACAGGATGCGGCTTTACGCCTCGGGGGTTTCGTCCTCCCCGGCGGGGAGCTTCTGCTTGTCGGCGTTGACGTAGGCCATGAGCTCGTCGCCGGTGATGGTCTCCTTCTGCAGAAGGTAGAGTGCAATCTCGTCCAGGAGACCCCGGTTTTCCCGCAGCACCGCCTTGGCCTTTTCATAGCACTTGGACAAGAGCTCCTTGATCTCCTCGTCGGCCTCGGCGGAGGTCTTGTCGGCGCAGTTCATCATGGTGCTGCCGTCCAAATACGGGTTGGACACTGTGGAGAGCGCCATGAGGCCAAACTTATCGCTCATGCCGTACTGGGTAATCATTCTTCTTGCCAGCTCCGTGGCGCGCTCGATGTCGTTGGCGGCGCCGGTGGTCATGGAGCCAAAGACCACCATCTCCGCCGCGCGGCCGCCCAGGAGGGTTTCGAGCTCCGTGATGAGCTCCTCCTTGGAGCTTAAAAACTTCTCCTCCTCGGGCATCTGGAGGGTATAGCCCAGCGCGCCGGAGGTGTGGGGCACAATGGTGATTTTACTCACGGGCTGGGTGTGCTTTTGAAGCGCCGCCACCAGGGCGTGACCCACCTCGTGGTAGGAGACCATGCGCTTTTCCATGTCGGTGAGCACGGTGCCCTTTTTCTCGGTACCGGCGATGACCACCTCGAAGGACGCCAGAAGATCCTCCTGGTTGACGGCCTTGCGCCCCATGCGCACGGCGCGAAGGGCGGCTTCGTTGACAAGGTTGGCAAGATCCGCGCCCACGGCGCCCGCGGTGGCCTGGGCGATCTTGTTGAGATCCACGTCCTCGGCCAGCTTGATATTCTTGGTGTGCACCCGGAGCGTCTGGTACCGGCCTGCTAAGTTGGGGCGATCCACGGTGATGCGCCGGTCGAAGCGGCCGGGGCGCAGCAAGGCTTTATCCAGGATTTCCGGGCGGTTGGTGGCAGCTAAGATCACCACGCCCTTGCTCGAATCAAAGCCGTCGAGCTCAGCCAGCAGCTGGTTTAAGGTCTGCTCGCGCTCGTCGTTTCCGCCGAAGCGGGAGTCACGGGTGCGGCCGATGGCGTCGATCTCGTCGATGAACACGATGGCGGGCGCCACCTTGGCGGCCTGCTGGAAGAGATCCCGGACGCGGCTGGCGCCCACGCCCACGAACATCTCCACAAAGTCCGAGCCGGAGATGGAGAAGAAGGGCACCTTGGCCTCGCCGGCCACGGCCTTGGCAAGGAGCGTCTTGCCGGTGCCGGGAGAGCCCACCAGCAGCGCGCCCTTGGGAAGCTTGGCGCCGATGGCGGCGTACTTCTGGGGATTGTGGAGGAAGTCGATGATCTCCACCAAGGATTCCTTGGCCTCGTCCTGGCCGGCCACGTCGGCAAAGGTGACGCCGGTCTCCTTTTCCATGTAGACCTTGGCCTTGCTCTGGCCGATGCCGCCGATGCCGCCGCCGCCCATGCGCTTACTCATGGAGTTCATAAAGAGGCTGATGACCAGGTAGAAGATGCCCAGGGGCAAAATCCACGTGAGGAGGATGGAGAGCAGCGGGCTCATCTCCTCCACGATGGGCACGTCGGTCTTGATGCCCTTTTCGGTCATCTCCTCCATCAGCGGCCAGAGATCCATGCTGGTGGGACGGCCTGTGTAGTAGATGATCTGCTTGGCCTCGGGCTTTTCAGCCTCCTCCTTGGTGAGGATTAAGAAGCGGTCGGTGTCGATGTCCACCGAATCCACCTTGCCCTCGTCGAGCAGCGTCTGAAATTCCGTGAAGGTGATCTGCTTGAGATAGGAGTTTGCAATGCTGGTATAGACCAGGTTGATGATGATGGTGAACGCCAGCGCCACCACGACCATGATGAGGATGCTCTTGGTGCGCTTGCTGTGATCGGGCTCGTTTTGGTTGCCGTGCCCGGGACGGTTTTGTTTCGGGTCTTGGTTCAAGGCGTCAGCCTCCTTTGACTAAAGCGGAAGGGAGTGGTCGCACTCCTACAAATTGTATCCATATTAGCATAAAAATCCCCCGCTTACAAGGAGAAAGCCTGTCCTTCCTGTAAATTTTCTATGAATGTATCCCGTGACGAAGGGGGAAGAAATTTGGCGGATTTGCTTGTAAGTAACGGCCATTCCTGCTATACTATAACCTGGTATGTTGTCAAAACCGGGCGGACGTGCCGCCCAACAATGGAGAGAAGCCAATGGATGAGAAAAGAACGCCCCGCCGGGAGAGAAAAGACGCACCGGCGGAGGATTATCTCGAGGGACGAAACGCCGTCTCCGAGGCGATCAAAAGCGGCCGCACCCTGGACAAGGTGTTTGTGGCCGCCGGAGAGACTGACCGCGCCCTGTCGCGCCTGGCCGCCCTGGCCAGGGAAGCCGGCGCCGTGGTGGTGCAGGTAGACCGGCGCAAGCTCGACCAGATGAGCGCCACCGGCGCCCACCAGGGCATCATCGCCCAGGCCGCCGCCCACAGCTATGTGTCCCTGGAGGACATTCTCGAAAACGCCAAAAGCCGGGGCGAGGCGCCGCTCATCATCTTGTGCGACGAATTGACAGACCCCAATAACCTGGGCGCCATTTTGCGCACCGCCGAGTGCGCAGGGGCGCATGGCGTGGTGATCCCCAAGCGCAGAAGCGTGGGGCTCACGGCGGTGGTGGCCAAGACCTCCGCCGGCGCCGTGGAGCATATGCCCGTGGCCAGGGTGTCCAATCTGGTCAGCGCCATGGAGCAGCTCAAAAAAGCCGGGGTGTGGATCTACGGCACCGACGCCGCCGGGAAAACCGACCTCTACCACGCCGATTTGAAGGGGTCTGCGGCCATCGTCATCGGCTCGGAGGGCTACGGCATGAGCCGGCTCGTGGCCGAGCGGTGCGACGTGCTCTTGTCCATCCCCATGAAGGGCAAGATCAATTCCCTCAACGCCGCGTCGGCCGCGGCGGTGATGCTCTACGAGGCCGTGCGCCAGAGACTGTAGGGGCAAAGCCCACATTGACCCGCGGGAATCGCAACTGCCCCACGGGCGCATATACAATGCGCCCCTACACCCACGCCCGGAGTTTCCCCCGTAGGGGCGGATTATATATCCGCCCGTACCGCAGTACGTTTTGGGGAAGCCTGCGGGAATCGCGACTGCCCCACGGGCGCATATACAATGCGCCCCTACACCCACGCCCGGAGTTTCCCCCGTAGGGGCGGATTATATATCCGCCCGTACCGCAGTACGTTTTGGGGAAGCCTGCGGGAATTGCCATCGCCCCTACAACACGCAAGATTGGAGAACATTTCATGGACAATCACCAGGAGCAGGAGCTACAACTCAATACCGACGCTTCTGCCCCGGAGGAGGAATACTCCCTAGAGGACATCATGCGGGAATTCGGCTCCTGGACCACGCCGCCGGAGCCCAAGGCGGAGCCTGCGCCGGAACCGGAACCCGCGCGGGAGCCGGAGCCCGAGGAAAAGTCTGAGCCTGCCCTGCCCGCCGTGGTGCGGGTGGCGGCGGATCCCAAGCCAAAGGCCTCGCGCATCAAGCTCACCGACCTCTCCGGCGACACCATCCGCTTCGGCTTCGTGGCAGCCCCCGAGGAGGAGGAGCCGCCCGCCCCCACCACGCCGGTGGAGATGCCCGAGGAGCCGCCTGCGCCCGAGGAGGAGCAGCGCCGCGCCATCAAGCGCGAGGAAAAGCGCCGCAAAAAGCTCGAGGCGGAAGCAAAGCGCGCCGCCCGCGCCGAGGCAAGGGCGAAAAAGCGCGACGAGCCCGAGGTGGTCTACCCCTCCCCCGAGGACGCCTGCGCCGACTATGCCAAGGCCGGTACCCTGCGCATCCGCCTGGCCGCGGCCATCTGCTTGACCCTTCTTTCGGCGGGACTTCTGGTGCTGGGAAGCTTCTCCCTGGGCGGCCTCGACCTGAGGGAACACCTGCGGGGGCTCTCCATCGCCATGCTGGCGCTGCTGCTTTTGCAGAGCCTCCTCTCCGCCGAGGTCTTCCTCCGGGGCGTCTACCAGGCGCTGAAGCTAAGGTTTGACCTCTATTCTCTTCTCACCGTGGGCGTGCTGGCCACGGTGGCCGACGCCTTCTTCGCCATCCCCACGGGCAGGGCGCCCTTTGCCGCGGTGCAGCAGCTGATGCTGCTCTTTGCCCTGTGGAGTATCACGCTGGAAAAGCGGGGCAAGTGGCGGACGCTCAAAACCGTCCTCGCCATGGACGCCCCGGTGGCCGCCGTCAAGGAGGAAAAGGCCTGGCACGGCCTGGGCTGCATCTTCCGCCGGGGGGGCAGCCTCCAGGATTTCACCGCCATGCTGGAGACCCCCGACGCCGCCCAGAAGACCATGCGGGTCTATGCGCCCCTGGCCTTCCTGCTCACCACCGGCCTTGCCATCTTCGCCGCCATCCAGGGCGGGAGCAACTTCCTCTGGGCGTGGGCGGCGCTTCTGTCGGCGGCGCTCCCCGCAGGGGGCTTCCTCGCCTGCTGCCGCCCCTTCGCCCTGCTTGCCCGGCGCCTTGCCCGCGCCGGGGCGGCGCTGTGCGGCTGGCGGGGCGCCAAGATCCTGAGCGGCGAGGTTGGCATCATCATCGAGGACGCCGATCTCTTCCCCCAGGCCAACATCTCCATGAACGGCATGAAGATGTACGCTGACCTCCCCACCCGCCAGGTGGTGGGCTACGCCACCGCCGTCTTGCAGGCGGCGGGCAGCGGCCTCACGCCCCTCTTTGAGGAGGTCATGAAGAATGAAAACGGCCGGCGGTATACCGCCGACTCCTTCCGCCAGTATGAGGGCGGCGGCCTGGGCGCCGAGATCAGGGGCGACGTGGTGCTTCTGGGCTCCCTTCCCTTCATGCGCCTCATGGGCGTCCACGTGCCCGAGGGCACGAGGGTGCAGTCGGCGGTGTATATCTCGGTGAACAAGGAATTGGTGGGCGTCTTCGCCCTCACCTACGCCCCCGCCGCCACCTGCCGGGCGGGACTTCAGAGCGTCCTTCGAAGCCCCGGCCTCACGCCGGTGCTGGCCACCCGGGACTTTATGATTACGCCTGCCTTGGTCAAGCGCCGCTATAAGATCTCCGCCGACCGGCTGGAGTTTCCCGTGGTGGCCGAGCGGGCGCGGCTCTCCGATCCCGCCGCCAGCGCCCATGGACGCCAGGGCGCCCTCATGGCCAGGGGCAGCTTCGTGAGCTTCGCCGCCGCCGTCACCGGCGGAAGGCAGCTTCGGCGCACGGTGCACACCGCCGTGGCGCTCTCTCTGCTCGCGGGGCTTCTGGGCACGGCGCTCCTTTGCATCCTCACGTATTTGGATGCAACAGCCTCGGCCTCGGCCATGAATTTGCTTTTTTATCAGATTTTGTGGCAGATCCCCATGCTGATGGTCACAGCTTTCGTGGGCAAGCGCTAAACGGCACGGGTCGACCCCTACGCACCGCACCTGTAGGGGCGGATCTCCGAGCCGCCCGTCGGCGGCCAGGCCGCTGCGCGGACGGGTCGATGAGGACATCGACCCCTACAATTCCCACCGCACCCGTAGGGGCGGATCTCCGAGCCGCCCGTCGGCCGCCAGGCCGCTTCGCGGCACGGGTCGACCCCTACGCACCGCACCTGTAGGGGCGCATTGTATATGCGCCCGGGCAGGCACCTTAAAAAACGCCATTGCCACGGGCGGATATATAATCCGCCCCTACAGGGTGCAGCCGAATGTTTCACCGTCCCACGGCCTGTGGGGCGGTTTTCTTTGACAGTGTGAATAAATTTTGAGGCTCGGATTCTCCAATTGCAACAAAAATTTGTGTATTCCGCTGACTTAGGCAGAATGTATTTGCATTCGATTTGGGAATGAAGTATAATTTACTCTGTTAGGCGGTAAAAGTATTTGCCGCAAGCAGGGCCGCTTTCCCCCATCCCTAGGCCCAAGGAAAGGAGAAACATTCGTTATGAGCTACACTGCCAAGGACATTCGCAATATCTGCCTGCTGGGACATGGTGGCGACGGAAAGACCATCCTGGCCGAGGATATGCTGTTTTTAACCAACGGTTCCGACCGCCTGGGCTCCATTGCCGACGGCAACACCGTTTCTGACTTTGATCCCGAGGAAATCAAGCGGAAATACTCCATTTCCACTTCGATCATTCCTGTGAATTTTGAAGGCTGCAAGATTAACCTCCTGGACAACCCCGGCTTCTTCGACTTTGCCGGCGAGATCGTCCAGTCCCTCCGCGTGGCTGACGCCGGCCTCATCGTCCTCTCGGCCAAGGGCGGCATCGCCGTGGGCACCGAGAAGGCCTGGAAGTCCCTCAAGAACGCCAACATGCCCACCATGTTCTACATCTCCAAGATGGACGAGGATCACGCCAACTATTATAAGGTGGTCGACGATATGCGCGCCACCTTCGGCAACACCGTCGTGCCCCTGATCTTCCCCATGATGAAGGGCGACAAGTGCGTCGGCCTGGTCGATCTTCTGAGCCGCACCGCCCGCGACACCGAGGGCAACTCTACCTCCCTCACCCCCGAGGCCGAGGAGCGCTGCGAGGAGTACCTGGCAGAGCTCTCCGAGCAGGTGGCCGAGACCAGCGAGGAATTCATGGAGAAGTTCTTCATGGAGGAGCCCTTCACCGAGGAAGAGCTCATCCAGGGCGTCAAGGACGGCATGCGCCAGCGCTCCATCACCCCCGTCTTCTGCGGCAGCGCCATGATGGGCTACGGCAGCAAGCGCGTGATGGAATACATTGTGAAGTTCTGCCCCAACCCCCTGGAGGGTCTGCCCATGGCCACCGCCGAGGGCGGCGAGCTGATGCTCGACCCCAAGGGCAGCCCCGCGGTCTTCGTCTTCAAGACCACCTCCGATCAGTTCGGCAAGAACTCCTACTTCAAGGTCATCTCCGGCGACATCACCGAGGGCATGAGCCTGGTCAATGCCCGCACCGGCGCCGCCGAAAAGCTCTCCAACATCTTCTTTGCCAAGGGTAAGACCCTCACCAAGGCGGCCAAGATCTGCTGCGGCGATCTGGGCGTTGCCACCAAGCTCGGCTCTGTGAAGACCGGCGACACGTTGGGTCTGGCCGGCAAGGTCACCGCCCTCCAGGGCATGACCTACGACGAACCCTGCTACACCATGGCCATCTACGCCAAGGTCAAAGGGCAGGAGGACAAGATCGCCTCCGGCCTCAACAAGCTCAATGAAGAGGATCTCTCCTTCCGCTTCGGCAACAACGCCGAGACCAAGGAAATGATTATCTCCGGCGTGGGCGATATCCACCTGGGCGTCCTGTGCTCCAAGCTCCTGAGCAAGTTCAAGGTGGAGGCCGAGCTGCGCCCGGCCAAGATCGCCTACCGCGAGACCATCAAGAAGAAGGTCGAAGTCCACGGACGGCACAAGAAGCAGTCCGGCGGCCACGGCCAGTTCGGCGACGTCTACATCCGCTTCGAGCCCCAGACCGAGACCGAGGATCTGGTCTTCGTGGACGAGACCGTGGGCGGCTGCGTGCCCAAGAACTTCATCCCGTCTGTTGAAAAGGGTCTTCGCAACTGCATCGGCAAGGGCGTCCTGGCCGGCTATCCCCTGGTGTTCCTCAAGGCCACGCTGTACTTTGGCTCCTACCACCCCGTGGACTCCTCGGATATGGCCTTCCAGACCGCTGCCGCCGTTGCCTATAAGGACGGCATCCCCACCGCCGGTCCCACCCTCCTCGAGCCCATCGGCGAGCTGAAGGTCTACATCCCCGACGCCAACCTGGGCGACATCATCGGCGATCTCAACAAGCGCCGCGGCCGCGTCATGGGCATGACCCCCACCGGCGACGGCCAGCAGGTGGTGGACGCCGAGGTGCCCATGGGCGAGATGTCCTCCTACGCCATCGACCTTCGCTCCATGACCCAGGGTCGCGGCTCCTACAGCCTCAAGTTCGTCCGGTACGAGGAAGTGCCGCAGATGAACCAGGCCAAGATCATTGAAGAGGCCAAGAAGGCCGAAGAAGGCTAAAAAGGTCAAAGCCCCGCCGCCCGGCGGGGCTTTTTGCTGCGCATTGTAGGGGTCGATCTCCGATCGACCCGCGGGCGGATGTGGGCATCCGCCCCTACGAACAATCTTGCCACTTGCTCTGTAGGGGTCGATGCCCTCATCGACCCGACCGCGAAGCGGCCTTGCAGCCGTCGGGGGTTTGCCGAAAATTTCCCGCTGGTTTTCTCTTTACAACTTGGGAAAATCGCGGTAAAATAGGCATGTTATGTGAACCTATGAAGGACAGGAGAGAACCCCATGGCCAAGGAGCCTTTTGACCAGGATCTGGATGCCTTGCTCCAGGATCTGCACCATATGCTGGGCGACGCGCCGCCCGCGCCGCCGGAGGACGGCCTTGAAGATCTGGACTTGAGTCATCTGGATCTGGAGACGCCCACGGCGCCCTTGGCGGCGTCGGATGTGGAGATTGACTACGCCCGGTTTTACGACGAACCCATGCCCGAGCCCGACCCGGAGCCGGAGCCGGCGCCGCCGCCCAAGCCCAATAAGCCCGAAAAACCCAAATACTGGACGCAGACCCAGCGCCTGCCCAAGCACGTGGCAAAGCTCGCCCAGAACCAGGAGCAGGCCTACGCCGACTGGCTCTACGAGCAGGGGCACCGGGAGGAGACGCCGGACACCCATCACCGCTCCCTCCGCCACTGGCCGGAGGATCAGGAAGGCGAGGAGGTCGAGCCGGTGAAGAAAAAGCACCATATTCTCCGCACGCTGGTGATTCTGCTGCTGCTGTTGGCGCTGCTGGCGGCGGCGGCGGTGGTCTTCCTGCTGCCCCGGCAGCCCCAGGGCGTGAGCACCCTGGGCGCCCGGAAGGCGGGCACGTCCACCATCCTCCTTGCGGGCATGGATGAGAGCGGTATGCGCACCGACACGCTGATGCTCCTCTCCGTCTCCCGACCGGAAAAGCGGCTCTCTCTGGTGAGCCTCCCCCGGGACACCCTCATCAACGGCAGCTACACGGTGCCCAAGCTCAACAGCGTCTATGCCGCCAACAACGGCGGCAGCGAGGGCATTGAAATGCTCCTCACGCGGGTGGGGGAGATCATCGGCTTCCGCCCCGACGGGTATATGCTCATTGAGCTGAGCGCCTTTGTGGACTTGGTGGACGAGCTGGGCGGCGTCACCTTCGACGTGCCGGTGGATATGTACTATAATGACCCCAGCCAGGATCTCTATATTGATTTGAAGGCCGGCACCCAGACCCTTACCGGCGAGGAGGCCATGGGCGTGGCGCGATTCCGCTCGGGCTATGCCGACGCGGATCTTGGAAGAGTGCAGGTGCAGCGGGATCTGCTCACGGCCATTTTGAAGGAGGCCTTGAGCCTCAAGGGCACGGCCAAGGCGCCGGTGCTCCTCAATATCCTATTGAGCCACACCACCACAGACCTGACGGCGGCCAATCTCCTGTGGCTGGCCGAATCCATGGTGGTGGTGGATCTGAGCAAGGCCGAGACGGTGACCCTCCCGGGCAATGCCCAGTACCTGGGCGGCGTGTCGTACTATATTTTAGATCCCGCCTCGGTGGCGCAGACGGTGAACACCTACTGTAACCCCTACGAGCAAGCCGTGACCACGGACATGCTCTCCATCCGAACAAGCTGACATAAAGCGCCCCCGCGGCAAAAGCCGCGGGGGCGCTGGTTTTGCGGACCCGTACCGGTTAGCTTTGTGGGGAAGGCTTATGGAAATCGCGACTGCCCCACGGGCGGGCAATAAAGCCCGCCCCTACAGACACGCTCTCGGATTTGCCGTAGGGGCGGGGTTTATCCCCGCCCGTGCCGCAGTGCGTTTTGCGGAAGGCTTGCAGATATCGCGGCTGCCTCAACACCTCTCCAGCAAAGCTGGATGGAGAATTCTACGCGCCAAGGCGCTAGAACTCCCGGCCAAGGCCGGCAGTTCAAGAATTCTTCAATCCGTCGCGCTACGCGCGCCACCTCCCCTCAAGGGGAGGCTTGTTTGGCAGTCCCTACGACGCGGTGACCAGCGTGCCGCCGCCCTGGGTGATGGATTCGATCATGGATGCCAGGGCTTCTCCCAGCAGCACCGCCGAGCGCTTGGCCTGGGTGAGGGTGTTGCCGGTGCAGCCCACCTCCACCAGGATCGACCCCGGCGTGGCGTGCTGGTTGAACCGCTCCGTGCGCAGATTGAGGCTCCGGCACAGTCCCGGGTACATCCCCTCCAGCACCGACTGGAGCTTCAGGGCATTGGCCAGGTTTTCCTGCCAATTGGGATGGTACAGCCCGCCCTGATCCGTCCCCACCACCAGCATCAGCTGGGCGCAGTCCGCTCCATCCACCTCCGCCGTCAGCGCCACGGCGTTGCCCTGCTCGTCCTCGGCCGCGTCCCGGTGGAGGTCAATGACCATCTGGAGGGACGGGTACTGCTTCTTCCACGCCTCGATGCGCGAAAGGGAGTTGGCATAGGAATCGTTATAGGACGGGTAGTCGTTGATGGCGGCGTCGTGCACCACCTGAAGGCCGTAGCTTCGCAAGGTCTCGGCCAGGGCTTTGCCCACCTGGATCACCGAGTAGTCTGTGTCCAAGGTGCGAAAACTCCCCGCCGTCTCATAGACGTCCCCCGGCTCCGGGGTGTAGCTCTCCGAGGCGTGGGTGTGGAGAATCAAAATCGTGGGCTCGTCCGCGGAGAAGTCCAGCGTGGACGGCTGCGCCAGCAGCGCCGCCTTGTCGTAGGTGTATGTACAGCCGCCGGTGACGGCAATGGCCTCCGCCCCCACCAAGGTCGCGGGCAGCGATGCGTGGAGATCCGGCGCCTCCGCTTCCTCCTCCTCCTCCTGGGGGACTTCCTCTTCTTCTTCTTCTTCTTCTTCCGCGGGCGCTTCCTCGGGTTCTTCTTCCACTTCCTCCTCCGGTGCCCGGGTGAGCTCCAGGACGTACACCGGCTGGGTCTCCTCCTCCGGCGCGGCGCGCTTGCCCGTCTCCAAGTAGAGCATCCACGCCGCGAATTCCTCCTGCCGCGCCGCCTGGGAGAGCATGGCCACCGCCTTGGCGTCCAGACCCAGAAATATCCCCAGCCGCAGGCACAGCGACAGCGCTACCATGGCCGCCCCATACCGGCGGCTCTTCCTTTGGTACATGGATCATCCCTCCTGGAAGTATTGTATGCGCCATGCAGCCGGAAAAGCACTGCGGCTCTTGCGAAATACCATACAATCGGGTATAATTGGCTCAACTGTCTACGCGGCAGAGAAAGGAAGGAGCCTATGCGCCCTGTGGATTACCGGAAATTCCGCCTCAAGTCCCTGAACACCCCGGAATTTTCCCATGTGAAGCTGCTGCTGTTTTGGCCGATTTTCGGGCTTCTCTTCGCCTTTGTGGAGCGGGTGGGTGTGAGCGACGTCTATACTCCCGTGCACATCGCCTTGGATGACCATATCCCCTTCTGTGAGTGGTTCGTTATTCCGTATCTCTTCTGGTTCGTGTTTTTGATCGGGATGCTGGTCTACACCTTCTTCTTCGAGGTGCCGGCATTTCGGAAAATGATGCGCTTTGTGATCTGCACCTACTCCGTCACCATGGCCATCTACATCCTCTTCCCCAACTGCCAGAACCTCCGCCCCACCGCCTTCCCCCGGGACAACATCCTCACCCGGTTTATGGCCTGGTTTTATACCTTCGATACCAACACCAACGTCTGCCCCTCCCTCCACGTCATCGGCGCGGTGGCGTCCCTCTACGCCGGGTGGAAAAGCCGCCGCTTCGGCACGCGGCCGTGGCGGATCGTCTTCGTGGTGATTACGGTGCTGATCTCCCTGTCCACGGTGTTTTTAAAGCAGCATTCGGCGCTGGACGTCTTCGCCGCCCTTCCCCTGTGCGCCCTGGGCTGGTGGGTGGCGGAATTGAGAATTCCGAAGAAAAAATTCGCAGATGCCCGTTGAGACGGGAGAGAAAAACGTGTATAATCGTCATAGATCATTCCGCAAGTTACATTGGGAGGTAACGCTATGTTTACGAAACTCATCCAAGCACTGAAAAATACCCGCCGCACCATCGTCTTCACCGAGGGTCCCGATGCCCGAATCCTCGAGGCCACCGACCGCCTTTTGAAGGATGACCTCATGGACGTCATCCTCGTGGGCAATGTGGACGAGGTCAAGGCGGCTGCCGCCAAGGGCGGCTACAACATCGAGGGCGTCACCATCCTCGATCCCGCCACCTATCCCGAGATGGACGCCATGGTCGAGAAGATGGTGGAGCTGCGCAAGGGCAAGATGAGTGCCGAGGACTGCGCCAAGGCGCTCTCCAAGGGCAACTACTTCGGCACCATGCTGGTGAAGATGGGCAAGGCCGACGCCCTTCTCGGCGGCGCCACCTACTCCACCGCCGACACCGTCCGTCCCGCCCTCCAGCTCATCAAGACCAAGAAGGGCGCCCATCTGGTGTCCTCCGCCTTCATCCTCACCCGTCCCGGCGACGACAACCTCAGTAAGATCTGCATGGGCGACTGCGCCATCAACATCTCCTATGAGGACTCTGTGGACAAGGAAGGCAACGTCACCGTCTCTGCCGCCCAGAAGCTGGCCGAGGTGGCCGTGGAGTGCGCCAAGACCGCGGAGTTCTTCGGCATCGATCCCAAGGTCGCCATGCTGAGCTTCTCCACCAAGGGCTCCGGCAAGGGCGCCACCGTGGGTCTCTCCGCCGAGGCCACCAAGGTTGCCAAGGAGCTGGCGCCCGAGCTCGCCATCGACGGCGAGATGCAGTTTGACGCCGCCGTGTCCCCCACCGTGGGTCAGCTGAAGTTCCCCGGCTCCAATGTGGCCGGCTACGCCAACACCTTCGTGTTCCCCTGCATCGAGGCGGGCAACATCGGCTATAAGATCGCCCAGCGCCTGGGCGGCTACGAGGCCTATGGCCCCATCCTCCAGGGTCTCAACGCCCCCATCAACGACCTCTCCCGCGGCTGCAACGCCGACGAGGTCTACAAAATGGCCATCATCACCGCCGGCATGGCGTAAGCAGAAAGCAAGCGCCCCGGGACCTCCCGGGGCGTTTTTTTGCGCATAAGCCTCCCCTTGGTGCCCAAGGGGAGGTGGCACACGCTAGTGTGCCGGAGGGGATCAGAGCTGGCGGTCACCGGTGGCTTACAACCCCTCAGTCAGGCCTTCGGCCTGCCAGCTCCCCTTCACAGGGGAGCCATTGGTGCGGCACAACCACTGTAACCTTGAATCTTCGGAGGTCACTATGCGATCGAACTACCTGGGCGACAAGCCCTTTTGGCGGGTCACCGCCCGGTTGGCGCTGCCCATCGCCATCCAGAATGTCCTCACCAGCTCCTTCCAGCTGGTGGATACCCTCATGGTCTCCCAGCTGGGGGACGTCACCCTCTCCGCCGTGGGCATGGCCGCCCAGTGGGGGTGGCTTTCCAACCTGCTGGGCTTCGGCCTGTGCTCGGGCATGTCGGTGTTCGTGGCGCAGTACTGGGGCGTCAAGGACTTCAAGGGCATCCGCCGGGTGCTGGGCATGGGCATCCTGACGGCGCTCCTGCTCACGGCCATCTTCTTATCCGTCGCCCTGGCCGCCCCCACCTTTGTGGTCAGCCTCTTCAACCGCGACCCGTCGGTGGTGGATGTGGGCGCCCAATACCTCTCCATCGTCTGCTTTTCCTACCCCGCCGTCACCCTCACCAACGTCCTGGCCACGGTGCTAAGAAACACCGAGCGGGTGAAGCTCCCCATGTACGTCTCCGCGGTGACCACCGTGGTCAACGCCGTGGTGGACTACGGCCTCATCTTCGGCGCCTTCGGCTTCCCCGCCCTGGGCGTGAGGGGCGCGGCGCTGGCCACGTGCATCTCGGCGTGGATGGGCCCTGTTTTGATCCTGCTCTTCTCCGCCTTCGAGAAAAACCTCCTCATGGGGAAGCTCCAGGAGCTGGTGGCCTTCAATGTAAGCCAGCTGGGCGAGTTCTGCCGCCGGGCGCTGCCGGTGGTGTGCAACGAGGGGCTCTGGGCCATCGGCACACTGGTGCTCAACATGATCTACTCCAACCAGGGCTACGTCTACTACGCCGGCATGACCATTTTCCGCACCTTCTCCGAGCTGGCCTTCTCCTTCTATGTGGGGCTCGGCAACGCCTGCGTCATCATGGTGGGCAAGAGCATCGGGCAGGGCAAGATCCAGCGGGGCCTCCAGGACGCCCGGCGGTTTTCGGTGCTCATTCCCCTGGCCGGGCTACTCATCGGCGGGATCACGATTCTGTTCCGGCATCCCCTGATCTCCCTCTTCGCCATGGGGGATAACCTCTCCGCCGTGACCATCGAGACGGCGCTGGCGGTGACCATCTTCTGCTCGGCGGAGGTCATGTTCCGCAATGTCTCCTACGTGCAGGTGGTGGGCGTGTTCCGCTCCGGCGGCGACACCCTCCACGGCATGGTCTACGATTTAAGCTGCCTGTGGCTGGTGAGCGTCCCGCTGACGCTGCTGGCGGCGCAGGTATTCCATCTGCCCTTCCTCTTCGTGGTCATGACGGCCTACCTGGGCGAGGACATCCCCAAGGCCATCTTGTGCCTGAGGCACTTTAAGAGCCTTCGCTGGCTCATGCCCGTCACCGAGGAGGGACGCACGGGGCTGGCGGAATATCGAAAGAGCCTCATGGAGGGAGAATGATTCGCGGCACTGAACCAAAGGCTCCCCTGTGAAGGGGAGCTGTCAGCCAAAGGCTGACTGAGGGGTTG
>NHCFR00700__coassemble_1005_pt1 | contig 39232 bp, 29 predicted proteins | sample NHCFR00700__metabat2_high_PE_007 | metagenome-assembled genome bin NHCFR00700 | reverse complement strand
GCACGGGAAGATAGGTAACGCCAACATATATATTCCTCCTTAGCTCAGTCGGTAGAGCACATGACTGTTAATCATGGGGTCGTTGGTTCGAGCCCAACAGGGGGAGCCAAATGGTAATGCCGTCACAGATGTGGCGGCATTACTTCTCAAAAAATTGGGCCTTTAGCTCAGTTGGTCAGAGCCTCCGGCTCATAACCGGATCGTCCCGGGTTCGAATCCCTGAAGGCCCACCAGACTGAAAGCTGCGGCTTCAAATATAGAATATAGGGGTATAGCTCAATTGGTAGAGCGGCGGTCTCCAAAACCGTAGGCTCAGGGTTCAAGTCCTTGTGCCCCTGCCAAGAATGGACATCAATTCCAAATGAATTGATGTCCATTTTGCATATTAAAACTGCTGGGAGGTACATATGGAAATCCACTGCGTTTGGGAGCACAACGGCGGCGACAGCCTGCTCTACGCGGAGAACTTTCCCGGCGCCTTCACCCGTGGAGCAAATCGAGACATTGCCATTGGAAAGATGGCGGTTGAGGTGCGAAGCTACCTAACTTGGGCTGGGAAACCCTGTCCAGAGGAGCTTCATCCGGTGATCGTGCAGGAGCAGAAATCAACCCTTGCGATCTCCGACGCCGACAGCGATGTGGTGTTCCAGAGTGAGCTCCAGCCGCTGCAGCTTGAGGAATATGAAGCCCTCAAAACGCTGGTGATGCAGTCCGCTCGGGATTTTCAAGCGCTCTATGAATCCATCACGGACAAGGATTGCACTTGCCTACCACCACGGAAGACCTTTTATGGCGCCGTGCCCCGCACTGCCAGGGAGATGTACGAGCACACCAAAAACGTCAATGACTACTATTTCGGGGAAATCGGTGTGGCGGCGGATCATGCGGGAACCATTGTAGAATGCCGCCTCCGCGGCTTTGAAGCACTGGAGGGGCAGGCGCACTACCTCCAAAACGCAGCTTTTGAGGGAAGCTACGGCGAGGTGTGGACGCTCCGCAAGCTTCTGCGCCGCTTTCTCTGGCATGACCGCATCCATGCCAAGGCCATGTGGCGCATGGCGCAGAAGACGTTTTCCGCTTCGGTGCCGAATGTATTTCGGTTTGCCATGCCTGGAAGGTGAAATTTCAAGATTATCGGCGTAAAGCGGGAGAAATTCCCGCTGTTTTGCAATTCTCTCTTGCAACTGGCACCATTTCTTCGTATACTATCCAAGTACGACACTTTACGGCAGCGCATTCCAACCGTAAAGCGACGAAGAAACTTTGGAGGAAACGACCATGGAAGGAAAACCGAAGCGCAGCTCCTTTACCGGCTCCCTGGGCTTTGTCCTGGCGGCAGCCGGCAGTGCAGTGGGACTGGGGAACATCTGGCGCTTTCCCTATCTCGCAGCCAAGGACGGCGGCGGTATCTTTTTACTGTGCTATTTGATCCTGGCATTGACCTTTGGCTTTACCCTTTTGACCACGGAAATTGCCATTGGCCGGAAAACCCAGCAGAGCCCTTTGACTGCTTACAAGCTGCTGCATCCCAAGTGGGGGTGGATCGGCGTGCTGGCCTGCGTCATTCCGGTTTTGATTTTGCCCTACTACAGCGTCATCGGCGGCTGGGTGGTGAAATATCTGGCTGTTTACATCACCGGCCACGGACTGGACGCGGCCGCGGACGGGTATTTTACCGGATTTATCATCAGCCAGGGAAGCCCCCTCATCTGGTTTGCGATTTATCTCCTGCTCTCGGCGGCCATCGTCTATAAAGGCGTGGAGAAAGGCATTGAACGCATTTCCAAGGTGCTCATGCCGGTGCTGCTCTTTTTGATTCTGGGCATCTCCATCTACTCTCTCACCCTGCACAACTCCGCCGACGGTGTCACCCGTACCGGTCTGCAGGGCTTCTGGATCTATCTGATCCCCGACTTCACCGGCATGACGTTTTCCCGGTTTCTCACGGTACTCATGGACGCCATGGGGCAGCTCTTCTACTCGGTGAGCGTGGCCATGGGTATCATGATTACCTACGGCTCCTACGTGAAGAAGGAGACCAACCTGGTCAAGGCCGTCAACCAGATTGAGATTTTCGACACAGTCATCGCCTTCCTGGCCGGCATGATGATTATCCCCGCGGTCTATACCTTTATGGGGCGCGAGGGCATGGCGTCTGGTCCGAGCCTCATGTTCCAGGCGCTGCCCAAGGTCTTTGCCGCCATGGGCGCAGTGGGCAACATTGTAGGGGTGGTGTTCTTCCTCACGGTGGCCTTCGCGGCGCTCACCTCGTCCATTTCCATCATGGAGGCCATCGTCTCCTGCGCCATGGACAAGTTCCGCCTGAGCCGCCAGAAGTCCACGGTTCTCATCACCCTGCTGGCCATGGTCATCGGCGCGGTGGTTTGCCTGGGCTACAATGTGTTTTACTTCGAGCTGCGCCTTCCCAACGACACCGTGGGGCAGGTGCTGGATGTACTGGACTATGTGAGCAACTACCTTCTGATGCCCATTGTGGCCATCGCCACGTGCCTGCTCATCGGCTGGGTGGTGGGCACCAAGACGGTGGAGGACGAGGTCACCCTGGGCGGCGTGTCCTTCGGACGGCGGCGGCTGTACGTCGTCATGGTGAAGTTCATTGCACCGGTGATGCTGGCGCTGCTCTTTTTGCAGTCCATCGGCGTATTCCGGTGATGGAAAGGAGAGAAAGAAATGGAATGGTTGGAGAGCATCAACGCGGCGGTCTATAATGTGGTATGGGGACCCATTATGCTGGTGCTGCTCATCGGTACGGGGATTTACCTGTCCATCCGCTGCGGTTTCCTCCAGGCGAGAAAATTTGGCTACATCTGGAAAAACACCTTTGCCACCCTCTTCCACAAGGAGAAGAGCGAGGCGCACAAGTCAGACGGCACCAATGTGACGCCCTTCCAGGCCGTCTCCACGGCGCTGGGCAGCACCATCGGTGTGGGCAACGTGGCCGGCGTGGCCGGCGCCGTCGCCGCCGGCGGCCCCGGCGCGGTGTTCTGGATGTGGATCTCGGCCTTTTTCGGCATGTGCACCAAGTATGCCGAGATCGTCCTGGCTGTGCACTACCGGGAGGTGTCGCCCGACGGCACCCACCACGGCGGCCCCATGTACTACATCGAGCGGGGACTTCACATGAAGTGGCTGGCCTGCATCTTTGCCATTCTGGGCGGCCTGGCCACCTTCGGCATCGGCAACGCCACCCAGGCGGCGGAGATCTCCGTGGCCGTGAACAATCTCACCGGCACGGGCTATGACTCCTCCCTCATCACCGGCATCGTGCTCATGGTGCTGGTGGGCATCGTGATCCTGGGCGGCCTTCACCGCATCAGTACGGTCACCAGCTATTTGGTGCCCTTTATGGCGCTCTTTTACATTGTCATCGGCCTGGGCGTGATCCTGGGCAATGCCACCATGATCCCCGGCGCCTTTGGCCAGATTTTCTCCGGCGCGTTCAGCTTTGAAGCCGTGGGCGGCGGCGTCTTCGGCTATGTAATCCTCCAGGCCATGAAGAACGGCTTCGCCCGGGGCGTCTTCTCCAACGAGGCCGGCCTCGGTTCGGCACCCATCGCCCATGCCGCCTCCTCCACTAAGGATCCTGTGAAGCAGGGCATGTGGGGTGTCTTTGAGGTGTTTGTGGATACCATCGTGGTCTGCACCATCACCGCCCTGGTGGTCATCCTCTCGGGGCTCTACACCGGTACCCTCACCGGCGGTGCCCTGACGGCAAAGGCCGTGGAGACCCTCACTGGCAGCGTCTGGGGCGGCCACTTCATCCGCGTTGCCCTAATCCTCTTTGCCCTGTCCACCATTCTGGGCTGGGAGTACTACGGGGAAACCTGCTGGGGCTATCTCACCAAGAACAGCAAGGCGGTGCAGTATATCTTTAAGGCCATCTTCCTGATTGTCCTGGGAATCGGCGCCATCTCTTCCTCCACATCCATCCTGGAGGATACCTCCGGCCTGTCTCTCATGTGGAGCATCGCCGACACCCTCAACGGCCTCATGGCCATTCCCAACCTGGTAGGGCTGCTGCTCCTGTCCGGCGTGACCGTGAAGCTCACCAAGCGCTATTTCAAGACGGGCTCCAGCCTGGAGCCTTAAGCAAAAGCCTTCCCTTGCGCGCCAAGGGAAGGCTTTTCTGAAATTTCCACCGCACCCGTAGGGCGGCATGCCCACATGCCGCCGCCGGTACCAGGCCGCCTGTCGTAGGGGCGGCTATCAGCCGCCCGCGGGTCGATGAGGGCATCGACCCCTACAGGTTCAGCAGAAATCTGTCACAAAAACCCTTGACTGTAAACGGGCTTCATACATTATACTGAAGAAAAAAGCAGGGAGGGAATGCCATGACCATCCAGGAAGTGGAAGCCCGCACAGGTCTCCCTCGGGCGACGGTGCGGTACTATGAGCGCGAGGGGCTGCTCAGCCCCAAGCGGCTGGAGAACGGCTACCGCGACTACAGCGAGGACAACATCGCCACCCTATTTCGCATCAAGCTCCTCCGGGAGTTGGGCATTTCTCTGGAGGACATCCGTGCCCTCCAGTGGGGCGAGGCGGAATTGCCGGACACGTTACATTGCCGCCTCCAGACATTGTCTCTGGAGCGGGAGGATGCCGCCTCGGCCATGTCCACCTGTCAGGCCATTTGGGAGGCTGGGACGACCTACGACACCCTGGACGGGGAAGCATATCTCAACCGTGCTGCCTGGACAAAAGCGCCGGTGCTGGATGCGCCGCCGCGCATCTACTGCCCCTGGCGGCGGTATCTGGCGCGCATGTTGGACGCGCAGCTCTGTTTTCTCCTGCTCTTTGCCCTGGCAACCCTGGGCTTTCATTGGAACATCGCGGACGGTGGGCGGTTGGGCTGCTTCATATTGAGCTTCCTGGCGCTGGGCTTGATGCTGCTTCTGGAGCCGCTCATGCTGCACTGCTTTGGGACGACGCCCGGCAAAGCCATCTTAGGACTCCGGGTGGAGCGGCTGGATGGCGGCCGCCTGACATATTCCGAGGCACAGAGCCGCACAGGGCAGGCACTCTGGCGCGGCATGGGCTGGAATCTGCCGGTTTTGAATTGGATCCGCCTCTATCGGAGCTACGTTGCCCACGGCCGGGAAGGGGAGATGTCCTGGGATCGGGAGAGCGACTTTCATGTGGAGGCCAAGCCCGGCGCCTGGTGGCGCAACGGCCCGTATGTGGCAGCCTGGGCGGCCATCCTGGCGCTGATTTTTGTTTTTTCCGTGATGGCGGGTTTTCCGCCGCACTATGACCAGCTGACACCGGCGGAATATGCGGAAAATTATAATTTCCTGGCGGAATTCTACGGTGATCCCAGGTACCATCTGGACGAAGCGGGGCAGTGGGACGTGCCGAATCCCCTGGCTGTGTCTTACACGGATATCTGGGCTTACAATACGCCGGTGGTGGAGCTTGAGACGGATGATGGCAGCGTGACTGCTCTGCGGGCGCAATGGGACTTTGCAGGCGAGAGCTGGGGCGCCCGCTGGCCGGACGACGTGATGGCAGCCATGACCATGGCCTTTGCGGCGGGGGAGGGAACTTGGAGCGACTACTGGGGAAAGCTCCCGCTCTACCAGGTGCTGGTGGAGAAAGAGCCCTTTGAAAGCGCCGAGCGCTCGGCCTTTGGCCTTCAGCTGCAGTGGGACGTGGTGCGCGAGGGCTATGCCCATGCGGGCGATATGCTCTACCCCGAAGACAGCAGCACGGCGCACTGCACCGTCATTTTTACGATTCGTCCACTCCAGTGACATCAAAGCTTCCGCCTACGACAGTACCTGTAGGGCGGCATGCCCACATGCCGCCGTCGATGGCACCCGTGATTTCCGCAAATGCCCATCAATGCACCGCACCTGTAGGGGCGGATTACATATCCGCCCGTGGCAGTTGCGATACCGTCAGTGCCTACGCGGGCGCATATACAATGCGCCCCTACACCCAGGGTCGGTAGCCCACTGCGCTCAAAAGCCCATAAAAAACCGCCCGCAGCTTTGAAGCTGCGGGCGATCCTTTTACGTCTTGGCGGCGTGTACCAGAATGGCGTGGGGCACCAGGCCGGAGAGCACGCGATAGAACTTGTAGAAGCCTCTGGGCGTGTGGACGGCCTGGCCTTTTTTCGAGGCCACCAGGCTGCCGTGCACCACCTTTTTGGGGTTACAGTAGGGAAGGCGGTCAAAGGTCTTGGAGTTGCCGGTGATTCTGCCCACTGAGAGGAATTCCGTCTCCATGGGGCCGGGGCAGACGGCCGTGACAGCGATCTTTCGGGGTCTTAATTCCTCATAAAGTCCCCGGGAGAAGAAGCTCACATAGGCCTTGGACGCGCTGTAGACGCTCATGCGGGCGTTGGGCACAAAGGAGGCGATGGAGGAGATGTTGATGATCCGTCCGCCGCTGGGAATGAGGGGAAGCACCGTCCTGGTCACGGCGGTGAGGGCGCGGATGTTGAGGTCGATCATCCGCAGCTGCTCCTCTAGGTTGCTCTCGTCGAAGCTTCCCCAAATGCCGCAGCCGGCGCAGTTGATGAGAAGGGAAACCTCAGGCTGCTCGGCCTCGAGAAGCGCGGTGAGCTGGCCGCAGGCGTCCGCCGCGGTGAGATCCAGGGAGATGGGCTTGACCACCACACCGGGCAGGGCGGCGGAGAGCGCCTGGAGCCGGTCAGCCCGCCGGGCGATGAGCCAGAGGCACTGGATTTCCGGGAAGACGTCCCGCACCTGCCGGGCAAATTCCTTACCAAGCCCCGAGGAGGCGCCGGTGATGATGGCGGTTTTCATGCTTTTTGGCTCCTTTCTTTCTTCTTGCCCCAGAGCATGCCGCGCATGGTGGCAAGGAACAAAATGGTGGCGGTGAGCACCGAGAAGAAGTCGGAGACAGGCTCGGCCAGGAAGACGGCGAAGACCTTGTCCTCAAAGAAGTGGGGCAGGATGTAGATAAGGGGCACCAGCAGCACCAGCTTTCGCACGCTGGCCACCACCACGGCGCTCTTGGCGCGCCCCACGGAGACGAAGACCTGCTGAATGGACATCTGCAGCGCCATGAGGAAGAAGGCGGCGAGGTAGACCCGCAGCGTCCACGAGCCCATCTCCACCAGGGCGGGAGAGTTGTTGAAGATGCGGATGAAGAAGCCGGGGAAGAGCATCACGGCCAGCCAGCCGGCGCCGATGAAGATGATGGACACCACCAGCATGGTCATAAATGCCTTGCGCACGCGCTCTATATTGCCCGCGCCGAAGTTGTAGCTGATGATGGGCTGGGCGCCCTGGCCGATGCCCTGGCTGGGGAGCCAGAACATCTGCATGATGGTGGAGGAGACGGTCATGCAGCCCACGGGGATGTCGCCGCCGTAGGCCTGGAGGGAGGAGTTGAAGGCCACATTGACCAGCGCCTCGGTGGCCTGCATCACGAAGGGTGCGAAGCCCAGCGCCAGCACGGGGCCGAGGATCCGAGGCTTGGGCAGCAGGTAGGCCTTTTTCAGCCGGAGCTTGGTGCGCTTGCCGAAGAAGAAGGCCACGGCGAAGGCGGCGGAGACGGCCTGGGAGAGGATGGTGGCCCAGGCGGCGCCGGCCACGCCCATGTCGAAGGCGTAGATGAACACCGGGTCGAGGACAATGTTGAGCACCGCGCCGATGACCACGGTAATCATGCTGAAGGTGGTGTAGCCCTGGGTGGTGATGAAGAGGTTCATGCCCAGCGCCAGCATGACGAACAGGGAACCGGCGGCGTAGACCCGCATGTAGGGCAGGGCATAGCCGATGGTGTCTTCGCTGGCGCCGAAGAGCCACAGAAGCTCCTCGCCCCAGAGCTGGAAGGCGGCGGTGAGAAGGAGCGCCGTGACAATCAGGCTGGTGAAGCAGGTACCGAGGATCCGCTCGGCCTCGTCGTTGTCGCCCCTGCCCATGGCGATGGCGGCGCGGGGTGCGCCGCCCTGACCCAAAAGGGCGGCAAAGGCGGAGAGCAGATAGATCACCGGGAAGCAGAGTCCTACGCCGGTGAGGGCGATGTCGCCCACCACGGGCATGTGGCCGATGTAAATGCGGTCGACGATGTTGTAGAGCAGATTGACCAGCTGCGCCAGAATGGTGGGGATGGCCAGCCGCAGCAGCAGGGGCGTCACCGGAGCGCTGGCCAGCTGCTCCGAGACATCCTTTTGCGGGGATTTGAGATGCGCCAACGAAAAAGCCTCCTAATCATGCCGAAGTAAAATAGATTAAATTATAGTATAGAAGCTTTTGGCACATCCGTCAAGGCTGTGGGGGAAACCTGGGGTAAAAGGTAGAACAGGGCTGCCAGATTGGGCAGAAGCATCAACCCGTTTAAGGCGTCGGCGATGATCCAAACGGCGGAGAGATCCATGGCGGCGCCCAGCAGGGCGGCGCCGGCGAAGGCTGCCCGATAGACTGCCGTGCCCCGGTTCCCCCAGAGGTATCTTGCGCAGGTGAGGCCGTAGAGCTGCCAGCACAGGAGTGTCCCCAGGGCGAGAAGGGCAATGCACAGCGTGAGAAGTCCCGGCGCCAAGGCGCCAAACACCGTCTCCAATGCGGCGCAGGCCAGCTCTGCCCCGGCGGCGGCGCCGTAGGGAATGGGCACGCCGCTCACCAAAATGGCCAGCGCCGTGAGGGTGCACAGGACGATGGTGTCGAGAAACACCTCGAAGATGCCCAGAAGTCCCTGCTCCTTAGGTCTTGCCTCAGCGGCAGCGTGAGCCATGGGCGCAGAGCCGAGGCCTGCCTCATTGGAAAAGACGCCCCGGGAGACGCCGAACCGAACGGCCTGGCGGATGCCGATGCCCACACCGCCGCCCAGGACGGCGGCAGGGGAGAGGGCGCCCAGCACAATGGATCGGAGGACGCTGCCAAGCTGATTGCCGTGGAGCACGATCACCGCGCCCGCTGCCAGGATGTAGAGCGCCGCCACCACCGGCACCAGCCGCTCCATCACGCGCCCCACCCGCTTGGCGCCGGTGAGGAAGATCACCGCTGCGGCGCACAGAAGTCCCGTACCCCAGGCAGCAGCCTGGGGAGAGAGGGCGGGAAAGTAGGCGGCGGCTGCCTCCTGGGCTGCGGTGGAAATGGTGTTCACCTGCGCCATGTTGCCCATGCCGAAAGAAGCCAGCAGGGCAAAAAGGGCGAAGAGCCCCGCCAGCCGGGGACAGCCCATGCCGTCGCGGATGTAGTACATGGGGCCGCCCTGCCATTGGCCTTTCTCATCCCGCCTGCGGTAGCGCATGGCCAGCACCACCTCGGCATATTTGGTGGCCATGCCGAAGAAGGCAGATACCCACATCCAGAATACCGCCCCGGGGCCGCCCAGGGTGATGGCGCCGGCCACCCCGGCGATGTTGCCGGTGCCCACCGTGGCGGCCAGGGCGGTGCACACCGCCTGGAAGGGCGAGACGCCGCCGTGGGTTTCCCGCAGGCTCCCCGCCACCAGGCGAAAGGAATCAGGCAGCCTGCGAAGCTGAACCCACCGGGTGACGGCTGTGGCGGCAATGCCCACAGCCAGCAGCAGCACCATAGCCGGCACGCCCCAGAGAATGTCGGCAAGCTGCCGGATACCCTCCAAGAGGCAGACAAAAAAACGCTCCATCTCATCCCTCCTTGTCCCTACCAGTGTATGGCACGGGAGAGGAAGTATGATAGGAGCGATGGATTTGTAGGGGTCGATCTCCGATCGACCCGCGGGCGAAAAGCGGGCGTAGGGGCGCATTGCATATGCGTCCAGGCAGTCATCGGTGAAATAACGACTGCTCCACGGGCGGCCATAAAGGCCGCCCCTACGGCACGCCTCCGGTTTATTCGTAGGGGCGGGGTTTATCCCCGCCCGTAAATCAATTCGCAACCCGCGCCGCAACCCACGACACAATCTTATAGTACGACCGGGCGGTGATGCGGTAGACCAGCACATAGAGCACCGCGAAGACGCCGAAGGTCGCGAGAGAGCAGGTGGTGGAGAGGGCAAGATCGTTCATGGCGAAGAGCTGCAAGAGGAGCACCATGAGCCGGTAGTCAAAGAGCAGATGGAGCGCCGCTACCAGAAGGGGCAGGAAGAACACCACCAGGATCTGGCGGTTGATGGATCTCTTGATCTGCCGCCGCTCGAGGCCGACCTTCTGCATGATCTGGAACCGCTGACGATCCTCGTAGCCCTCGGAGATCTGCTTGTAGTAGATGATGAGTACCGCCGCCATCAGGAACAGCACCCCCAGGAACACGCCCAGGAAGAAGAAGCCGCCGTTCATGTTATAGCCCTCGGCCAGGTTCATGGCCTTGGACTCGGTGGAGAAGGCGAGCCAGGAGCCGGTGCCGGAGAAGTCGGGATAGTTCTCCCCGCTATAGTCGGCGAAGGTGTTGTAGTAAGCCTCCAGCTTTTCTTCCTCCGTGCCGGAGAGGGTGGTGAAGAGTGTCCACTCCATGGAACCGCCGTTGGCGGTTTGAAACTGCTCGTAGAGATCCAAAAGCGTTTTGTCATCCGGCACCACCACGCAGATGCCGCCGGTCTCCGCGTTATTGGCGCTGATCATGGGCGACCAGCCGCCGGTGACCGGAAAATCGTCGAGGAATTCTTTGATCTCAAAGGAGCGGGGCTCGCCGGAAGTATCCTGGGGGTTAAAGCTGTTATAGGAAAGGGTCAGGGTGTCCGGCAGCTGCCATCCCTGGCACCACACCAGCACCTGGTCACTGCCTAGGGTTTTGGACTGGCCGGTGAGGTGATTGTAGGCATCCAGGGAGATAAAAAGGACTTCCAGCTCAGCATCATAGGTGACAGTGTCTTTCTCATCCAGGGGGCAGGTGTCCAGAGCGCCATCCCGCAGGAACAGATCCTGAGAAGAATTGAGAAATCCGTAGGATTCCGTGGCTGGAACGCCCTGAGAGGCGGCAATCTCCTCCACCTTTTCAGTCAAGCCGTCAAAATCCGGCTCACCCTCCTCTGGGCGGAAGCGCAGAGTGCTCGTCCAGTCCGCCGGGGTGCTGACTTCCACCACGCCCTCGGTGCCCAGGTACAGCGACACGGTGCCGGAGATCATCACCAGGGTCATGGTGCAGAGGATGCAGATGTTGGCAAGCCCCACGGCGTTGCGCTTCATCCGGTAGAGCATGCCGGAGATGGTGATAAAATGGCCGGTCTGATAGTAATAGCGCTTGTTCTTCTTGAGAATCTTCAAGAGGGTGATGCTGCCCGCGGTGAAGAGGCAGTAGGTGCCGATGACGACGAGGAACACCGCGAGAAAGTAGTTGGCGAAGGCCTCTAGGGAATTGGTGACCCGCAAAGCGATATAGTATCCGCCGCCCAGGGTCACAAGACCCAGGAGCGCCAGAAGCCACTTGGCCTTGGGCTCTTTTTCTCCGGCGCTTCCCTCGCGCATCATGGCGATGGGGTTCTGCCGTCCCATGCGGATGAGGTTGAAGATCAGGTTGAGCAGGAGCACCGCGCCAAAGAAGATGGCGGTGACGGCAATGCCCAGCCAGGAGATGTAGAAGGTAAAACCGGTGGAGAAGTGGATCACCCGGTAGATGATGAGGGTCAGCAGCCGCTGGAAGAGCATGCCGAAGAGAATGCCGCCCACCACGCCGGAGAAGCCCAGGATCAGCGTCTCCCAGACGAGCACGGCGGCGATGTTGCCCTTGCCCATGCCCAGAACGTTGTAGAGCCCCAGCTCCTTGTTTCGCCGCTTCATGAGAAAGCTGTTGGTGTAGAAGAGGAAGATCACCGCAAAGACGCCCACGAGAAACATGCCGATGCCCATGAATACGCTCAGATATTCATACCGGATTTTGTTGGGGAGATCCGACGCGCCGGTCAGGGCGAGCATGATATAGAAGACGGCGGCGGTGAAGAGAATGGTGAGGAAGTAGGGAAAGTAGAACTTCCCGTTGTGCTTCAGGCTCTGCCAGGCGAGCTTGGGGTAGAGGGATTTCATGCGCTCTCACCTCCCGCGGTGAGTACCGTCAGGGTATCGGTGATTTTTCCGTAGAAGTCCAGGTTGGAGCCGCTGCGGTAGAGCTGGTGGAAGACCTCACCGTCCTTGATGAAGAGGACGCGGGAGGCGTGGCTGGCAGCCTTCACCGAGTGGGTGACCATCAGGATGGTCTGTCCCATGGCGTTGACTGTTTCAAAGAGGGAGAGCAGGCTGTCGGTGGCCTTGGAATCCAATGCGCCGGTGGGCTCGTCGGCCAGCAGGATCTGCGGCTCGGTGATGAGCGCCCGGGCTACGGCTGCCCGCTGCTTCTGTCCGCCGGAGACCTCATAGGGATATTTTTTCAAGATCTCCGAAATGCCCAGGCGCGACGCCAGCTTCTGGAGCCGCCCGGCCATTTCGGGGTACTGCTTGCCTGCCAGCACCAGGGGCAGAAAGATGTTGTCCTCGATGGAGAAGGTGTCCAGGAGGTTAAACTCCTGGAACACGAAGCCCAGATTTTCCCGGCGGAAGGCCGCCAGCTCCCGCTCGCGGATTTCGGCCATATTCCGCCCCGAGAGGCTCACAGAGCCTGCGGTGGGCTGATCCAGCGCGGCGAGAATGTTTAAAAGGGTGGTCTTGCCGGAGCCGGACTCGCCCATGATGGCCACAAACTCCCCCTGCTCCACGGAGAAATTCACGTTGGTCAGCGCCTGCACGGAATTTCCGCCGAAGCGGGTGGTGTAGATTTTCTTGAGATTGGTAACTTCCAAAAGTGCCATGGTGTTTGCCTCCTGTTGGGTTATGGCCATATGATACCGGATCCCAGCGGATTTTTCCATGGATTTACCTTACAAAACCAGGCCGGAACCTTACACTTTTGTAAGGAACCGCTGCCCGCAATTCCCACCGCATCGTAGGGCAGCATGCCCTCATGCCGCCGCCGGCGCCAAGCCGCTGCGCGGACGGGTCGATGAGGACATCGACCCCTACAAGGTGCACGCAAAATCCGCACCGCACCCGTAGGGGCGGCTACCAGCCGCCCGCCTGCACCGGCAAGAAAAAAGCCTCCCGCCGATGGCGGGAGGCGAAATCATATGCAATCAGCCGGTCACCTTAAAGGTGATGGGGTTGCCGGTATCCACCAGCTTGCCGTTGAAGTAGATCTCCAGGGTGTAGTCCCCGGCAGTCTCGGGCATGCGGGTGAGTTCACCCACGTAGAGCTTGTTAGACCACATATTGCTCCAGGTCTCCTGACCGCTGTAGTAGTCCACCACATTGCCGTCACTGTCGCGCACCACCAAAAGGGCGGTGACGGTGTCGTCGCTGCTCTGCACGGTGCTGTTGGACTGGCAGGCAAAGGCCAGGGTTTCTCCGGCGGAGAAGCTGGTGCGGATGGTGGCCAGATCCCGGGATGTCCAGTTTTCCTTGTTGGGCTTGAGCCAGGTGCTCACATAGGCGGTGCCGAAGCCATAGTCGTGGAACTCCTCGGCCTCGGGCAGGGTGACCTCGGTGGTGGTCTCGCCGCCCACGGGCTTGCCGCTGGCCTCCTCAATGGTGATGGTGTACTTTCCGGCGGGGATCAGCCCGGAGAGGGTGACGCTGGTATCAGTAACCTGCTCCACGGCACTCTCCTGTCCCTCCAGGGTGTAGACCACCAGCCACTGGGTGTCCTCACTGCTGGCCTCACACATCCACGCAACGTCCAATCCGCCGGTCTCGTTGGGCTTGGCGGTGAGCTCGGTAATGGTGAGATCGTTGGGGGCGATGGTGGTGCTCACGGCGCGCACCATGCTGTCGGAGGTGATGAGGATGGTGTAGGTCTCACCGGCCTTGAGATTTTCCAGGGTGGCGGTGTTCTCCGTGACAGTCTGGGCGTCGGAGTAGCCGTCGGTGCCGGTGGTGGTGAGAGTCCAGCTCTCGGGGGCGTCTCCGGTGAATTCCCAGGTCAGGGTGGCGGTGTTGTTGCCGATGAACTGGGCGCGGATGTCGGTGATGGATACCGACGGGATGGTGTGGCCGGTGGCCGAGGTGGCACCGGTGAGCTGGAGATCCGCCGGATCGGTGAGGGTCACGGTGTACTCCGTGTCAGGCTCCAGCCCGGTGAGAGTCACGGTGTGACCGGTGAAGACGCGGCTCTCCACCTGTCCGCCGGTGGGACCGTAGGAGACTGTCCACTCCTCGGGCTCCGTGCCGTCCACCACGAAGGACAGATCCATTTCGCTGGCGGTGATGCGGTTGACGGTGAAGCTCACAATGTTGGTGGTGGACTTGGTGGAGGTGCTAATGGAGGAGACGCCGGCGATGGACTCCCGCTTCAGACCCTCCACGGAGATGGTGTACTGAGTGCCGGCGGCGAGGTCGGTGAAGACGTTGGGCTCGCCGGTGTAGGGCTGGCGGGTGACGTTGCCGTAGGCGTCGGTGCAGACCACCTCAAAGCTGTCCTTTGCTTCCTGGGTCTCGATGGAGACGGTGATGGAGTTGGTGGTGCGCTCGGTGGCCTCCATGGCGTCGATGGTGAGGGTGCCGGTGCGGATGAAGAAGAACCACACCGCAGCGCCGGCCAGCGCCAGCACCAGCACCACGGCCAGCACCGTGGGCAGCCACTTGGTGATTTTTTTGCGCTTGCGGGGCTTGTCCGCACCGCTGTCCAGGGGAAGGTCATCCTCCTGGGGCTCCAGGGAGCGGGAAGAAGAATAATCCTGATCGATGTCCTTGTGGACGGACTCGATGAGGGCGTTGAGCATGTCGTTGTCCGGGGAGAAGCTCTCCTTAAAGGCGTCGTCCATCTCCTCGGTGTTGGCAAACTGCACCGGCTCCACCGCCTCCTGGGCGGCCTCCTCGTCCACGGAGACGTCGTCGGCCACAATGGGCGGCGTGATGGGGGCGTCGCCAACCTGGTTGCGCTTCATGTAGTCCACCAGTGCATCCTTGAGCTCGGCGGGCGTCTGGTAGCGATCCTCGGGCTTGAAGGCGCAGGCCTTGGAGATGATGCCGGCCATCTCGTAGTCGGCAAACATGGGCGCGGGCAGCGCCTGACCGGTGATGCGGAGCTTGTCGGCGGCCTTGGCCGAGGTCTTCTCATCCTCCAGGGGGGCGTGGTTGCCGTTGTAGATCCGGTAGAGGATCAGACCCACGGCGTAGAGGTCGATGGTCTCATTGACATTGGCCATGAGCTCAAAGAGCTCCGGGGCGGAGTAGGAGCTGAGCATACTCTCCGGCATGGAGCAGTACTTGAGATCCTCCACCTTGGCAAGGCCGATGTCACCCAGCATAAAATGTCCCTGGGGGCTGAGGTAGATATTGGCGGGCTTTACATCCCGGTGGATGAGACCCGCGGCGCGAAGATCGGAAAGGGCGTTGCAAAGATCCATGGCCAGGTTCACGGCGCTGGACTGGGTCATGGGCGTTTGGAGGAGATATTGCTCCAGGGTGGTGCGCTGTTCCGCCAGCAAAAAGACGTCAAACCCCACCCCGTCCTCCTTGGGACGGATTTCATAACTGCGGAAGCAGTCGAGGTTGGGACTGTTGGAGAGGGTCTCCATCAGCTCCAGCTCCGCCTGGTAATCGGCCACAACCTGCTGATAATATTCCTGGGCTGCGGCATTGTCTGCGGCAGCGCCGGAGAAAATCAGCGCCTCCACCTGCTTCTGCGATTCCGGCACGGAGATGTGCTTGAGAATGTAGAGCTGTTCGGAACGGGTGCTCTTCACGGAATAGACCGCCGTGCCGCCGCGGCGGCTGAGGCATTCGAGCACCTCCATATTGGTGAGCAGCGCTGTATTGAGTTCAAATTCTGCCAAGCGTTTCGCCTCCTTCAACTCATACAGCTTTATTCTAGGCGATTTTGGGTAAAATTGCAATACAATATCTTGGGAGATCCTGCGAATTGGCGATTTTTTTCTGGTGCATGGGGCGAACATGAGAAAGAAGTTGGAATCTGGCGAAAACTGTGGTATGATGGGGACGAGTAACTTGACTTGGAGGTCGTGACAATGAAACTCAAGACCTGTGAATATTGTGGCACAGAGTATAATAGCGAGCTTCCAGCCTGTCCCCTTTGCGGGAAGACCGGCGCGGGTGCGCGCGCCGAGGCGCCCCAGGAGCAGCGGAAAAAACGCGGCGGCGCCCGGGTGGCGCCGAAGAAATCCGCGGGGAAGCGTCAGGCCAAGCCCGCCGATCCCGACAAGATCCCCAGATGGATGTGGGCGCTGATCTGCGTGATTCTCGGCCTGGCCGTGATCATCGGCGCGGTGTACTTCGTCTATATTATGGGCTTCTTCGGGAAAAGCACCACCACCCAGCAGCAGACCCAGCAAACCCAGCAAACCCAGCAGACCGACGACACGCAGCAGGATGCGCAGAAAGACGAGCAGGAGGAGGAGCAGACTTCCACCTCCGGCGTGCCCTGCACCGCCCTCACCCTGAGCCAGACCGACGCCACCCTGGATGAGCAGGGCGGCCACATCTTCCTCACGGCGGTGGCGCGTCCCGCCGACTGCACCGATGAGATCACCTTCCAGAGCAGTGACGAGAGCGTGGTCACCATCAATGAAAACGGCATGATTACCGCTGTTGCCCCCGGCGAGGCGGAGATCATCGTCACCTGCGGCAGCATCACCGAGCGCTGCGCCATCCACTGCGACTTCGAGGTTGCGGAGCCCGATGAGCCCGATACACCGGACGAGACCCAGGAGCCCGACACGCCGGACGAGACCCAGGAGCCCGACACACCCGACGTCTCCAGTCAGGACGGCTCTGACGCCAGCCTCAGCTCCACGGACTTCACCCTCTTCACCCCCGGTGAGCAGACCACTCTTACGGTGCGCAATGCGCCCGCCGGCGCCACCATCACCTATGTATCCTCCAACGCCGCTGTGGTCACCGTGACCAACACCGGCCTGGTCACGGCGGTGGGCTCCGGCACGGCCACCATCACCGTCACGGTCAATTCCACCAAGCTCACCTGCATCGCCCGCTGTAATTTGGGCGACAGCGCCGAGACCGGCGATACCGGCAGTGGCAGCACGAGCACTTCTGCCAATTACACCATCAGCCATACCGACGTGACGCTCTTCCGCCTGGGAGAGTCCTTCCAGATCACCCTCAGCGATGCTTCGGGCAGCGCGCCCTCTTCTGTTTCCTGGTCTACGTCCAACGGCGGCGTGGCCTCGGTGGACTCCGGCGGCACCGTTACGGCCACCGGCTCCGGCACGGCCACCATTACGGCCACGGTGGGCGGCAAGAGCTATAGCTGCATCGTACGCTGCGGCTTCTGATGGAAAACGGCGGCCGGCAGAGCAAGCTGCCGGCCGCTGTTGCGTTTTCTTCGCGGTTACTCCTTGTTGTTCTTGCGAAACAGCAGGGTAATGCACCAAAGTCCCGCCAGTCCCACCAGGGCGTAGATGATCCGGCTGACCACGGCGGTTTGACCGCCGAAAATCCAGGCCACCAGGTCGAACTTGGCAAGACCCACCAGACCCCAGTTGATGGCGCCGATGATGGTGAGGATCAGGGCAATTGTATCCAATGATATCACTCCATTTCTTTCGGGTTTTAACATTGTGCGCAGATTGGTTTCCCTTTATTCAATGCCGGGAACATTGGCGCAAATTTTAGGAAAGCTGGTATTTTTATGAAGTATCTTCTTGTGATCGGCGACGGCATGGCGGACAATCCCGTGCCGGAATTGGGCGGGAAAACACCCCTGGAGGCGGTGGACACGCCCGCCATCGACGCCCTTGCCCGGGGCGGCATGCTGGGCAGCGTGCGCACGGTGCCCAAGGAGCTTCCCCCCGGCAGCGACACGGCCATCCTCTCCATCTTCGGCTGCGATCCCCGGCGGTATTTTACCGGCCGCAGCCCCCTGGAGGCCGCCGGCTGCGGCGTGAAGCTCGAGCCCGGCTGCGCCAGCTTCCGGTGCAATATGGTTTGCCTGGAGGACGGCGACAAGCCCTTCGGCGAGAAGAAAATTCTCTCCCACAACGCCGGCTCCATCGACGGCGAAACCTCCATGGCCATCATCACCGAGCTGTGCGCCGACCCGGAATTTCACGCTGCCCTGGAGGCCGCAGGCATGACCATTGCGCCTACGCCCTCCTTCCGCCATATCGCCCAGCAGCGTGGCGGCGACATCCGGGGACTGGTGGCCACGCCGCCCCACGATATCCTCGGCCAGGAGATTGGAAAATACGAATTCTCCGGCAATGAAAACGCCAAAGTCCTCTGGAACCTCATGGAATTGGCCAACAAAAAGCTGGAGCATCTGCCCCGCAACGAAGCCCGCCGCGCCCAGGGCAAAAAGCCTGCCAACGGCATCTGGTTCTGGGCGGAGGGCACGGCGGTGGCGCTGCCGAGCTTTGTAGCGCGCTACGGCTGCGGCGGATCCGTCATCAGCGCTGTGCCTCTGGTGCACGGCATCGGCGCCCTGGTGGGGCTCAAGCCCATCACCGTGGAGGGCGCCACCGGCGAGGTGGACACCAACTACGCCGGCAAGCTCCAGGCCGCCAAGGACGCCCTGGCTGCAGGCGACCAATTCCTCTGCGTCCACCTGGAGGCGCCCGACGAATCCACCCACAATGGAAGCCTCTCGGATAAGTGCCTGGCCATCCGCCAGCTGGATGAATTGATCGTCGCCCCGCTGGTTGCCTGGTTAAAGGAGCAGCACATGGACTTCCGCCTCCTGCTCCTCAGCGACCACAAGACCCTCATGTCCACCCGCACCCACGACGGCGACCCCGTGCCCTTCCTGATCTATGACAGCACCGCCGTGAAAGACGGCACCCTGGGTTATACCGAGAAAGACGGCGAACAGGGCGTCTTCGTGGAGGACGGCGTGGAGCTCATGGTTCTGCTGTTTGAGAAAGCCTCCCCTGTGTAAGGGGAGGTGGCACGGCGCAGCCGTGACGGAGGGGTTGTCCGTTGCGTTCACCGGTTCGATGGACGTATAGAAACTGTGAATGAAAATCCATTGATTGATGGAACCCAAAGAAAGGAGACCTGACCATGCAAGCATTCCTGCCAGCCGATATCCTCATGCCCCGGGTGGACTCCATGGAGAAATGGGCCGTGATCGCCTGCGACCAGTTTTCCTCCCAGCCTGCCTATTGGGAGCGGGTGCGCGAAACCGCTGGCGACGCGCCGTCCACCATCAACCTCATCCTGCCCGAGGCCGAGCTGGGCACGCCCCAGGAGGCCGCCCATACCGCCCTCATCAACGAGACCATGGCCAAATACCTCAAAGAGGGCGTGTTCCAGACCTATGCCCGTTCCTTTGTTTATGTGGAGCGCACGCTGGAGAGCGGCGCCATCCGCAAGGGTCTTGTTGGCATGGTGGATCTGGATGCCTATGATTATTCTACCGGCTCCACCTCCGCCATCCGCGCCACGGAGAAGACTGTGGTGGAGCGCATTCCGCCCCGCATGCGGGTGCGCAAGGACGCGCCCATCGAGCTTCCCCATATCCTGATGCTCTGCGACGACCACGATAAGGTGCTCATCGAGCCCATCGCCGCCGGGAAGGAGACCCTTCCCAAGCTCTATGACTTTGACCTCATGGAGGGCGGCGGCCACATCACCGGCTGGCTGGTGCAGGGCAAGGCCGTGGACGACTTTGAAGCGCGCCTGGCCGACTACACCGCCCACGTGGGGGAAAAGTACACTGGGCTTCCCGGCGTGCCCATGGTCTTCGCCGTGGGCGACGGAAACCACTCCCTGGCCACGGCCAAGGCCTGCTATGAGGAGCTCAAAAAGGCCCATCCCGGCGAGGATCTCTCCTCCCACCCGGCGCGCTTTGCCCTGGTGGAGCTGGAGAACATCCACGATGAAGCCCAGGTCTTCGAGCCCATCCACCGCGTGATTACCCATACCGACCCCGCGGCCATGCTCCAGGCGCTGGAGGACTGGTGCGCCCCCGGCGGCTTCCCGGTGGAGTGGTATATCGGAAAAGACCACGGCATCGTATACTTGGACAAGGCGAGAAGCCAGCTTGCCGTGGGCGTGCTGCAGGCGTTCCTTGACCAGTATCTGGCCGAGCACCCCGGCGAGATCGACTATATCCACGGCGACGCCGACTTAAAGGAGCTGGCTGCTCAGGAGGGCGCCATCGGCTTCCTGCTTCCCGCCATGGAGAAGAGCCAGCTCTTCCGCGGCGTCATCGCCGACGGCATTCTGCCCCGCAAGACCTTCTCCATGGGGCATGCCCGGGAGAAACGATACTATCTGGAAGGACGCGCCATCAAGTGACTACCATTGAACAAAAGGCCTATGCCAAATTGAATTTGACCCTGGATGTGCTGGGCAAGCGCCCCGACGGCTATCACGATATCCAGTCTGTGATGCAGCTCATTTCCCTTTGTGACGATGTGTCCCTGGACGTCGGCACCGGCGAGGACTGGAAGCTCACCTGCGACCAGGCGGGGATCCCCACCGACGGCACCAACCTGGCCTGGAAGGCTGCAGGGCTCTTCTACCAGAATATGGGCAAGGATCCCCAGGGCATCACCATCCGCCTCACCAAGCGCATTCCCGCCCAGGCAGGTCTCGGCGGCGGCAGTGCCGACGCGGCGGCGGTGCTCTTGGCACTCAATCGCCACGAGGGAAGCCCCTTTTCCCAGGTGGAGCTCCTGAAACTGGCCGAAAAGCTGGGAAGCGACGTGCCCTTCCTTCTAGCCGGCGGCACCAAAATGGCCGAGGGCAGGGGAGAGGTGCTCTCCGCCCTTCCCACCATGCCCCAGTGCTTCTACCTGGTGGTGAAGCCGGACTTTTCCGTCTCCACCCCGGCGCTCTACCAGGCCATCGACCAGGCGCCGGAGGTCTATCACCCCCAAACCAACGCCATGGTGCAAGCCCTCCAGAAGGGCGACCTCCTGGAGGTGGCGGGCTATCTCGGCAACAGCTTTGAACCCCTGGTGGCGGCAGAGCACGGCGAGATTTTGGCCATTCGCACGGTGATGGAGGACTGCGGCGCGCTGGGCAGCGCCATGACCGGCTCCGGCTCGGCGGTCTTCGGCATTTTTGACGCCTTTGACATGGCCGCCATGGCCAGCATGCAGCTCATGGAGCGCAACCAGACCTTCCTGGCGCGCAACATCGAGGAAGGCGAAGTATAAAGAAGTATAAAAGAGAAAAATGCCGTCCATACTTCCCGTATTACATGGGAAATGGACGGTATTTTTATGGTACTTACAAGAACAAAACGAATTCTTCTGGCCGCGGCGCTGATTCTCGCGGCCACGACTACGGCGGTTGCTGCCCTGCAGCATGAGCAGATGGCGCTCTCCGAGAAGCTCATCCGCCTTCACGTGGTGGCAAACTCCGATTCTGAGGAAGATCAGGCCATTAAGCTCCAGGTGCGCGATGCGGTGCTTGCCGTGACGCAGCCGCTGCTCGAGGATGCCGAGGAACCAAAAGCTGCGCTTCTTGCTGCGCTGCCGGAGATCGAGCAGGCGGCGGAGGATTGCCTGCGCACCCTGGGCGACAGCCACAGCGTCACCGTGACCCTGGCACAGGAGCAGTTTCCCACCCGGGTCTATGATAGCTTCGCCCTGCCGGCGGGGCAGTATCTTGCCTTGCGGGTGACCATCGGCGCGGGAGCGGGGCACAACTGGTGGTGCGTGGTGTTCCCCACCATCTGCTTCACAGCAACCGCGAAAGAGGTGGAGAGCGCCGCGGTCTCCGGCGGCTTTACCGAATCGGAGGTGCGCCTCATCACCGAGGAGGGCAGCTACCAGCTCAAGTTCAAGGCCATGGAGTGGGTGGAATGGCTCCAGCAGTGGCTCTTTTCCTGAGGGCGGCAATTATTTAAGCAGCAGATAGGCGAAGTATCCACCGTAGGCCAGGAGCATCACTGCGCCGTGCCAGCGCTGAAGCTTTCCCCGCAGGCTGCAAAGCCACAGCAGCAGTCCTGCGCCCAGCGCCACCAGGGTATCGATGCGGAAGGCCTGGGCAAAGGGCACCGGGATAATCAGGGACGAGAGTCCCACCACGAACAGGATATTGAAGATATTGCTGCCGACAATGTTGCCAATGGCAATGTCGGCATTGCCCTTCCGCGCCGCCATCACTGAGGTAAAGAGCTCGGGGAGGGAGGTGCCCAGCGCCACAATGGTCAGACCGATGAAGCGCTCGCTGAGACCGAGGATTCGCGCAATCTCCGTGGCGGCATCCACGGCGAAATCACTGCCCAGTATGATGAGTGCCAGCCCCACCACGGTCCACATCAGGCTCTTGGGCAGCGACAGCTCCCGAATAAACTCAATGTCCGCCGTATCGGGGTGCTTTTTGGCGTCGTAGAGAAGATGGGCAATGTAGGCAATGAACAGCCCGGCCAGAATGAGCCCATCGCCCAGGCTCACCGTGCCGTCCCAGCCCAGGAGCAGCAGCACGGCGGTGATGAACATCATATAGGGCATGTCCACCTTGATGGTGGCCTTGGCCACGGCGATGGGAATGATGACCGAGGCCAGACCCAGGATAATGAGAATATTGAGAATGTTGCTGCCGACAATGTTGCCGATGGTGATGTCGGCGCTGCCCTTTAGCGCGGCGGAGATGCTCACGGCGGCCTCCGGGGCGCTGGTGCCCATGGCCACGATGGTCAGGCCGATGACCAGCTGGGGAATGTGGAACTTCCGTGCGATGCCCGCCGCGCCGTCCACAAACCAGTCTGCGCCCTTGACCAGGAGCACGAAGCCCACAGCCAGGAGCAAAATCTCAAGAATCATGTGCATTTCAGTTTCCTCTTTCCTTATTTCCTCAAAAAGCGAGACTTCGCTGCGTGAAACAGCAAAGTCTCGCTACTTCGTTATAGGCCGGATCTGCCGGGCAGATCGTGTGATGACGGCACTATACCCATGGACAAGCCATGGAAGCTACTCCCTAAGCAAACTCATTATAGTAAGTCCCACCTGCCCCGTCAAGGGGAAAGCGGACGATTACACCGTGGGCTTGTAGCTATCCTTGAGGGACACGGCGCGGTTGAAGACCAGGTGACCGGGCTTGGAATCCTTGCTGTCGGCGCAGAAGTAGCCGGTGCGCATGAACTGGAACCGATCCTGGGGCTGTGCCGAGGCCAGGAAGGCCTCCACCTTGCAGCCGGTGAGAACCTCCAGGGAATTGGGGTTGAGGCACTCGAGGAAGTTCTTGTCGGCGGCGTCGGGCGCGGGATCGGAGAAGAGATTGTCGTAGAGGCGCACCTCGGCGTCCACGGCGGTTTCAGCGTCCACCCAGTGGATGGTGGACTTCACCTTGCGGCCATCGGCGGGGTCGCCGCCCCGGGAGTCGGGGTCATACTCGCAGAGGACTTCCACCACCTTGCCGCTCTCGTCCTTGACGCAGCCGGTGCACTTGACCACGTAAGCGCCCTTGAGGCGGACTTCATTGCCGGGGTAGAGGCGGAAGAACTTGCCCACCTTTTCCTCCATAAAGTCGCCGGACTCGATATAGAGATTCCGGGAGAAGGTGACGGGATGGGTGCCGCTTTCGGGATCCAAGGGGTTATTTTCCACCTGGAAGGTCTCGCTTTGCCCCTCGGGGTAGTTGGTCACCGTGAGACGGATGGGGTCGAGGACGGCCATGACCCGCTGGGCGCTCTGGTTGAGATCCTCCCGCAGGCAGTACTCCAAGAAGGCGTACTCCACCGTGGAGGCAGCCTTGGCCACGCCGATGCGCTCGCAGAAGTTGCGGATGGAGGCGGGGGTGTAGCCCCGGCGCCTCAGGCCGCAGAGGGTGGGCATGCGGGGGTCGTCCCAGCCGGAGACCTTGCCCTCCTCCACCAGCTGGCGGAGCTTCCGCTTGGACATGACCGTGTAGTTGATGCCAAGCCGGGCAAACTCGATCTGCCGGGGCTTGGAGGGGAGGGTGCAGTGTTCCACCACCCAGTTGTAGAGGGGACGGTGGGCTTCAAACTCCAAAGAGCACAGGGAGTGAGTGATGTGCTCCATGGCGTCCTCGATGGGGTGGGCGAAGTCGTACATGGGATAGATGCACCACTTGTCGCCGGTGCGGTGGTGGCGCTGGTGATTGATGCGGTAGAGGGCGGGGTCACGGAGGTTGAAGTTGCCGCTGGCCAGGTCAATCTTGGCGCGCAGGGTCATGGCGCCGTTGGGGAACTCGCCGGCGCGCATCCGGCGGAAGAGATCCAGGGATTCCTCCATGGGGCGGTCGCGGTAGGGACTTTTGGCGGGGGTGTTGAGGTCGCCGCGGTATTCGCGCATCTGCTCGGGCGTCAGCTCACAGACGTAGGCCAAGCCCTTCTGGATGAGCTCCTCGGCGCACTGGTACATGACCTCGAAGTAGTCCGAGGCATAGTAAAACCGGTCGTCCCAGTCAAAGCCCAGCCAGTGGATATCCTCCTTGATGGCGTCGACGTACTCGGTGTCCTCCTTGGTGGGGTTGGTGTCGTCCATCCGAAGGTTGCACATGCCGCCGAACTTCTCGGCGGTGCCGAAGTCGATCACCAGCGCCTTGCAGTGGCCGATGTGCAGATAGCCGTTGGGCTCCGGGGGAAACCGGGTGTGTACAGTCATACCCTCATACTGGCCGCCGGGGGCCAGATCTTTCTCAATGAATGCGTGAATAAAATTTTGCGGCTCCAGGGGCTTGAGTTCCTCGGCCATTTAGCATCCTCCTATCGATAAGGGTTCTGAAAGGTAATTATATACCATTTTCCCGGTAAACGCAACGACCGACCCCATGTTTTTCACCGGAAATGCAAAAAATCTCCCTTTCAAGGCTGGAAACGTGGACAGCGTGGGAGCGGCGTGGTACAATAATACATAAAATCAAAACCGCCGGACGGGCAGCGCCCGCCGATGGGCAAAAGCAATCCCATATCCCAAGGAAGGAGTTACTTTATGAAAGAAGTGAAGCAGCCCAAGAAACCGCTGATCTTTTACTATCTCATCGTCATCCTGGCGCTGATGCTGTTCAACGCCCTGATCATGCCCTGGTTTACCCAAGGGCAGATTCAGGAGGTGGATTACGGCACATTTATGGATATGACGAAGGCCAAGGAGATCGGCTTGGTGGAAGTGCAGGACAATCAGATCCTGTTCACCGACAAGGATGAGACCACCGTCTATAAGACTGGTGTGATGTTTGACCCCGGTCTGGTCGACCGGCTGGACGAATCCGGCGCGACATTCTCCCAGGAGATCGTGGAGGAAATGTCGCCGCTCACAACCATACTGCTCTCGTGGATCTTGCCAATGGTGATCTTCATCGGCCTGGGACAGTTTATGAGCAAGAAGCTCATGAGCAAGGCTGGGGGCAACGGCATGATGTTCGGCATGGGCAAGTCCAATGCCAAGATCTATGTCAATTCCTCCGAGGGCATCCATTTCAGCGACGTGGCCGGCGAGGATGAGGCCAAGGAAAACCTGACCGAGATCGTGGAATATCTCCACAACCCTGGAAAATACCGGGAGATCGGCGCCTCCATGCCCAAGGGCGTGCTGCTGGTGGGGCCTCCCGGAACCGGCAAGACCATGCTGGCCAAGGCCGTGGCAGGCGAGGCCAACGTGCCCTTCTTCTCCATCTCCGGCTCGGAATTTGTGGAGATGTTCGTGGGCATGGGCGCATCCAAGGTGCGCGACCTCTTCAAGCAGGCCAAGGAGAAGGCGCCGTGCATCGTGTTTATCGACGAGATCGACGCCATCGGTAAGAAGCGCGACGGTCAGCTGGGCGGCAACGACGAGCGGGAGCAGACCCTCAACCAGCTGCTCACGGAGATGGACGGCTTTGAGGGCAACAGCGGCGTCATCATCCTCGCCGCCACCAACCGCCCCGAGTCCCTGGATCCCGCTCTCACCCGGCCGGGACGGTTTGACCGGCGGGTACCGGTGGAGCTGCCCGACCTCAAGGGGCGCGAGGAAATTCTCAAGGTGCATGCCAAGAAGATCAAGGTGGCCGAGGATGTGGACTTCAACAAGATCGCCCGCATGGCCTCCGGCGCCAGCGGCGCGGAGCTGGCCAACATCGTCAATGAGGCGGCCTTGCGCGCCGTGCGGGACGGGCGGCGCTTTGCCACCCAGTCCGACCTGGAGGAGAGCATCGAGGTGGTCATCGCAGGCTACCAGAAGAAGAATGCCATCCTCACCGACCAGGAGAAGTGGACTGTCGCCTATCACGAGACGGGGCATGCCCTGGTTGCAGCTAAGCAGACCAATTCCGCTCCGGTGCAGAAGATCACCATTATCCCCCGTACCTCCGGCGCATTGGGCTATACCATGCAGGTGGAAGAGGGCAACAAGTACCTCATGACCAAGGAAGAGCTGGAGAACAAGATCGCCACCTACACCGGCGGCCGGGCGGCCGAGGAACTGGTGTTCGGCACCAGCTCCACCGGCGCGTCCAACGACATTGAGCAGGCCACCAAGCTGGCGCGCGCCATGATCACCCGGTACGGCATGAGCAAGGACTTCGACATGGTTGCCTTGGAGACGGTGCAGAACCAGTACCTGGGCGGCGATACCTCCCTCAGCTGCTCCATGGAGACCCAGACGGAGATCGACCGGCAGGTGGTGGCGCTGGTGAAGCGGCAGCACGAAAAGGCCGTGAAGATTCTCCAAGACAATCGGGAGAAGCTCGACGAGCTGTCCCGCTACCTCTACGAAAAAGAGACCATCACCGGCGAAGAGTTTATGACCATTCTCAATCGGTAACAAAGGAGCCTGGATCTATGGAGAAGAAACGGCTTTGGGGATATCTCCTCGGCGCGGCTGTGCTGGTTCTCATCATCAAGTATAGCGACCACATCCTAAACGGCGGACGGCTGCTGCTCTCCATTCTCATGCCGCTTTTTCTCGGCTGCGCCATTGCCTACGTCCTCAATATCCTGGTGGCGCGGCTGGAACGGCTGCCGTTTTTCCAAACGCCCGGCACGCGGCGCTACCGGTGCCGCCGCGCCTTTGGAGTCGTCGGCGCGCTGGTCATCATTTTGGCGGTGATCGCTTTGCTGGTGCGGATCATCATCCCCCAGCTTCTGGAGGCCTTCGGCGTGGTGGTGCTGGGCATCCAGCCCATGCTGGAAAAGCTGTCGGCGTGGATTGCCGCGCAGGAGCTGCCCCTGCCCCAGATCCGGCAGTGGGTAGAATCCCTCCAGATCAACTGGCCGGAGCTGGTGCAGAAGGCGGCGACTTATCTCAGCAATGGCGTTGGGAATCTGCTCAGCGGCGTTGTCTCGCTGGTGAGCAGCGTCGGCGGCGCGGTCTTCCAGTTTGTCATCGCTTTGATCTTTGCGCTCTATCTTCTGGCCGGTAAGGAGCGGCTCAAGGGGCAGTGTAAATCCCTGGCCGAAACCTACCTCCCGGAGCGGGCGCGGCGCCGGATGTTCCATGTCTTTCAAACGGCGGACGACGTCTTTTCCCGGTTTATCGTGGGGCAGTGCACCGAGGCCGTGATTCTTGGCGTACTGTGTACGCTGGGAATGCTCCTCTTCCGCTTCCCCTATGCCACTATGATCGGCACCTTGGTGGGGGCGCTGGCGCTGCTTCCCATCGTGGGCGCGTATCTCGCGGCAGCGTTGGGCGCGTTTATGATCCTGACCGTCAATCCCCTCCAGGCTGTGGGCTTTCTGATCTTCCTGGTGATTTTGCAGCAGCTGGAGGGAAACCTCATCTATCCGCGGGTGGTGGGCTCTTCGGTGGGGCTGCCCGGGATCTGGGTGCTCGCGTCGGTGACGGTGGGCGGCGGCCTCGGCGGCATTGTGGGCATGCTTCTGGCTGTGCCCACCGCTGCCACCGTCTACCGCCTTTTGAAGCAGGACGTGGCGCGCAGGCGCGCTGCCGGGCAGGAAGTACCCAAGGAGCAGGAGACTTCCGAAAATATGACAAAACTGAAAATTCAGCAGGAATCCGAAAAATAAGGCTTTCCAAATTGGCTCCCATCATATAAAATAGATACCAGCTAAATACGCCTCCGACCCGGCGATCCCCGGGGGAGATGAAGGAGTGTATTCCCGTATGAACCAACCAAAGTACAAGCGTGTACTTCTCAAAATCAGCGGTGAAGCGCTGGCCGGTGACCAGCACCGGGGACTGGACTTTCACGTCATCGGCGAAGTGTGCGATGTGGTAAAGCAGTGCGTGGAGCTGGGTGTCCAGGTGGGCATCGTCGTGGGCGGCGGCAACTTCTGGCGCGGCGTCAAGGACGGCGGCGGCAGCATGGAGCGCACCCGTGCCGACCATATGGGCATGCTGGCCACCGTCATCAACGCCCTGGCCGTGGCCGACTGCTTGGAGCAGCGGGGCGTGGCCGTGCGGGTACAGACGGCCATTGCCATGAACGCCATCGCCGAGCCCTACATCCGCGGCAAGGCCATCCGCCATTTGGAGAAGGGACGCGTGGTCATCTTTGGCTGCGGCACCGGCAATCCCTATTTCTCCACGGACACCGGCGCCGTCCTCCGGGCGGCGGAGATCGAGGCCGATGCCATTCTCCTGGCCAAGAACATCGACGGCGTCTACAGCGCCGACCCCATGAAGGATCCCACCGCCGTGAAGTTCGACGAGATCACCTATGATGAGATTTTGGCCAAGCACCTCATGGTGATGGACTCCACCGCCACATCCCTTTCCATGGACAACCACATTCCCATTGTTCTCTTCGCACTGAAGGATCCTAAGAATATCCTGCGCGTCATCCTGGGCGAGCAGATCGGAACAACCGTAAAGGAGGAAATTTCGTAATGGCAGAGTTTCAGGAATTCACCCGTAAAATGGAAAAGACCCTGGAGGTACTGGGCAGTCAGTTTGCCTCTGTCCGCGCAGGCCGCGCCAACGCCCAGGTGCTCGACCGCATCACCGTTTCCTACTACGGTCAGGACACGCCCGTCGGCCAGGTGGCAAGCATTTCTTCCCCCGATCCCCGCACACTGGTGATTCAGCCCTGGGATAGCAGCCTCTTAAAGCCCATTGAGAAAGCCATCCAGCTCTCGGATCTTGGCATCAATCCCCAGAACGACGGCCGGATCGTCCGCCTGGTCTTCCCCCAGCTCACCGAGGAGCGCCGCAAGGATCTCACCAAGCAGGTGAAGAAGTACGCCGAGGACGCCAAGGTGGCCGTCCGCAACATCCGCCGCGACGGCATGGACGCCCTCAAGAAGCAGCTCAAGAAGAGCGAGATCACCGAGGACGACCAGAAGAAGGGCGAGAAGGATCTCCAGGAGCTCACCGACAAGTATATCAAGAAGGTCGACGACCTCTGCGCCAAGAAAGAAAAGGAACTGATGGAGATTTAATAAGCGCCGTTGCTATAAATCGCAGGGGGCAGCCCCCTGCGATTTCATAAGACTATGGCGGTTCTCTGTCCGGCCATGGGAGCTTCCCCAAGCGGGCAGATGCAGCCGTAGATCTGGCAAATAGAAAAGAGGAAATTTTAAAATGGCGATTCCCGGAGTGCAGCAGCCGGATCTCCTGCCCATCGGCCATGGGCTGCGCCTGAGAAAATACGACGGCGTGTATGCCTTTGCCCTGCCATGGTATCAGGACGAAGACTTGCTTTTCCTGGTGGATGGAAAGCGGACGCCCTACACCCTGGAAAAATTGGGGGAAATGTATACCTACCTTGACCGGCATGGAGAGCTCTACTGGATTGAAATTCTCGAAGGGGGAGCATACCGACCCATCGGCGACGTCACCTTCTCCCAGGAGGATATGCCCATTGTCATCGGTGAGGTGCAATTCCGGGGAAAGGGCATAGGCAGGCGGGTCGTTTCCGCGCTGGTGGAGCGCGGCAGGGCGCTGGGATATGAGAAGATGTACGTTGCGGAAATCTATTCTTACAATGAAGGCTCCAAGCGCTGCTTTGAACATGCTGGGTTTCATGTGGTGGAGCACACGAAAACCGGCGCCAGATATGCAATTGAATTGGGCGGAAGGCCTTTTGAAGCGTGACAAAGGAGTCCAGCGGACGCTGGACTTTTTTCACACGATATCTGTGACAGAAGGAAGAACAACATGCCACTTTTTCAGAAAAAAACAAAGGAACTTTCCCAGCTGCCGCCGCCGGAGCACATTGCCATCATCATGGACGGCAACGGCCGCTGGGCAACCAAAAAAGGCTTGCCCCGCACGGCCGGACATGCGGCGGGCAGCGAGGTCTTCCGCCGCATTGCCACCTATTGCCGGGACATCGGCGTCAGCTACCTCACGGTCTACGCCTTCTCCACCGAGAACTGGAAGCGATCGGCGGAGGAGGTCAGCGCCATCATGGGGCTTCTCAAGAAGTACCTCTTTGAAGCGCTGGAGAAGATGGAGCGCGACCGCATCAAATTAAAATTTCTCGGTGATCTCTCCCGTCTCTCCCCGGAGCTGTTGGCGCTCATCGACCGCACCAACGCCGTCTCGGAACAGTATGAGGGCTTCCAGGCCAACATCTGCCTCAACTACGGCGGCAGGGACGAGATTGTCCACGCGGCGCGTGCCTTTGCCCGCGCCTGCCTTGCCGGGGAAAAAGACCCCGACAGCCTCACTGAGGCGGATTTTGGCAATTACCTCTACTCCGCCGGAATCCCCGACCCGGATCTCATCATTCGCCCCAGCGGCGAGGAGCGGATTTCAAATTTTCTGTTATGGCAGTCGGCCTATGCGGAATACTATTTTACAGACGTCCTCTGGCCGGACTTTACCCCCGCGGAACTTGACAAGGCCATTGCCGCCTTCCACAGGCGCAATCGCCGCTTTGGAGGCGTGTAAACGGTGAAAACAAGAATTATCGTCGCGGCGGTGGGACTGCCGCTATTATTGCTGGTACTTTTGGTGCTGCCGCCGGTGGCCACGGGGATCCTGGTGGGCGCCATGTCGGTCATCGCCGTCTATGAGCTGCTGTACATGACCGGCCTTGCCCGGAATCTCTATCTTCTCGTTCTCTCGGCGCTCATGGCGCTGGCCGTGGCCATGTGGAGCTGCGGCGGCGGGACGTGGAAGCCAGCGCTGGTGGGCATTTGGCTCTACCTCATGGCGCTCTCGGCCGTGATGCTCTCGGCGCATACGGCACTGAAGTTTGAAACGGTCTGTGTGAGCATGTTTGCCGGAATCGTCATTCCGCTGCTTCTCTCGTCCCTCACCAGGATTCTCTTCCTGGACTATGGCCGGTTTTACATCCTGATCCCGCTGATTTTGGCCTTCTCCTCGGATACCGGCGCCTACTTTGCCGGCTGCTACCTGGGCAAGCACAAGATGGCGCCGGTGGTGAGCCCCAAGAAGACCTGGGAGGGCGTGGCTGGCGGCGTGGCCGCCGCGGTGGTGGTCATGGTGCTCTATGCCCTGATTCTCGACTTGGCCTTCTCCTTCGAGGTAAACATGGGCGCTGCCATTCTCTATGGCGTCCTGGGCTCGGCCACCAGCGTGGTGGGCGATCTCTTCTTCTCGGTCATCAAGCGGCAGACCGGGATCAAGGACTTTGGATTTATTCTCCCGGGGCACGGCGGCATCCTCGACCGGTTTGACAGCATGACCCTGGTGGCGCCTCTGTCCGAGAGCCTCATCCTGCTGCTTCCGCTGATCGTGGGGTGAGGATATGACGAAGACGGTATCCATTTTAGGCTCCACCGGCTCCATCGGGCGCCAGACCCTTTCCGTGGTGGAGCACCTGGGACTTTCGGTGGCTGCCCTCACCTGCGGCAGCAGCTTGGACTTGATGGAGCAGCAGTGCCGCAAGTTCCACCCGGCGCTGGCCGTGGTATCCACGCCGGAGCTGGCTGCCGAGCTTCGGGCGCGGCTTTCCGACCTGCCGGAGATCGAGATTCAGCATGGAGAGGCGGGGCTTCTGGCCGCCGCGTCTTTGCCCCAGGCCGACACGGTGATTACTGCCGTGGTGGGCATGCTGGGACTCAAGCCCACCCTGGCTGCCATCCGGGCAGGGAAGCGCATCGGCCTTGCCAACAAGGAAACCCTGGTCTGCGCCGGGGAGCTGGTCATGGCCGAGGCCAAGCAATACGGCGCGGAGATCATTCCGGTGGACTCCGAGCACTCGGCCATCTTCCAATGCCTCATGGGCAACCAGGACAGGGGAGAGGTCAAGCGCCTGATCCTCACGGCCTCCGGCGGCGCCTTCTACGGCTGGAGCCGGGAGCAGCTCAAATTGGCGACCAAGGAGCAGGCACTCCGCCACCCCAACTGGAAGATGGGCGCCAAGATCACTGTGGACTGCGCCACCATGCTCAATAAGGGGCTGGAGTTCATCGAGGCCATGCGTCTTTATGAAATGCCGCCGGAAAAAATCGCCGTGGTGGTGCACCGGCAGAGCATTGTCCATTCTCTTGTGGAATACTGCGACGGGGCAGTGCTGGCGCAGCTGGGGGTGCCGGATATGCGCATTCCCATTCAGCTGGCGCTCACCTATCCCCACCGGATGGAGAGCCCGGCGGCGCCGCTGGATCTTCTCACCTGCGGCGATCTGACCTTTGCCCCGCCGGATTATGAAACGTTTCCCTGCCTGGGGCTGGCCATGCACGCTGCCCGGACGGGCGGCACGGCCTGCGCCATCTTAAACGGCGCCAATGAGGTGGCCGTGGCGGCGTATCTCGCCGGGCAGGTGGGATTTTATGATATCTCCGATGGAATTGCCTGCGCGCTGGACACCGTGCCCTCCGTGGCCGACACCTCCCTGGAGGCGGCGCTGGAGGCAGACCATCAGGCGCGGGCGGCCACACTGGCGTACTTTCATCGGATCGGAAAGGTGATTTGATTGTATATTCTTCTGGCAATCCTCATATTCAGCGTGCTGATTCTCACCCACGAGCTGGGACACTTCCTGGCTGCCAAGCTCTTTGGCGTCCGGGTCAACGAGTTCTCCATCTGCATGGGGCCGGCCATCTGGAAGAAGACGGTGGGGGAGACCACCTACGCCGTCCGCTGCATCCCCATCGGCGGCTACTGCGCCATGGAGGGCGAGGACGAGGAGAGCAGCGACCCAAGAGCCTTCACCTCCGCCAAGGCGTGGAAGCGGCTCATCATCCTGGTGGCCGGAGCGGCGTTCAACTTTATCACCGGTCTGGTGGTGCTGCTGCTCCTCTATTCCGCGGTGAGCGGCTTCTCCACGCCCAGAATTGTGGATTTCTACGAGGGCTGCCCCCTCCAGGGCGAAGAGAAGCTCCAGGTGGGCGACGAGATCTACAGCATTGACGGCGAGCGCGTCTACCTCTACTCCGATATCTCCATGCTCCTGCCCCGCAACACCACCGGAATCTACGACATCGTGGTGCGGCGGGACGGCGAGCTGGTGGAACTGAAGGATCTTGAAATGGTGCAGCAGCCCTATGAGGAAAACGGCCAGACGGTCTACCGCTACGGCCTGTACTTTGGCACCGAGGGGAAAACCCTGGGAACGGTTCTCAAAAACAGCTGGTATACGGCGGTGGACTTTGTGCGCATCGTGCGCATGAGCCTCCAGGATCTGGTGTCGGGCTGGGTGTCCGTCGACGAGATGTCAGGCCCCGTGGGCATCGTCTCGGTCATTGCCCAGACCGGGGAGCAGTCCGAGAGCACCAAGGCGGCGGCGCTGAATATCGCCTACCTTGCGGCCTTTATCGCCGTGAACCTGGCGGTTATGAATCTTCTGCCCATTCCGGCACTGGACGGCGGACGGATGTTCCTTTTGATCGTCACCTGGGTGGCGGAAAAAATCCTCCGCCGGAAGATTGATCCCAAGTACGAGGGCTATATCCATGCCGTGGGCATGATCCTGCTGCTGGCCTTTTTGGCATTCGTCACATTCAAAGACATATGGAAATTGATAGGTGCTTGATATGACGAGACAGATTCAGGTAGGCGGCGTCGCGGTGGGCGGCGGCGCGCCGGTATCCATTCAGTCCATGCTCAATACGAAGACCACCGACGTGGAGGGCTCCCTCTCCCAGATCCGCGCTCTGGCAGCCGCCGGGTGCGAGATTGCCCGCCTGGCCGTGCCGGACATGGAGGCGGCCGCGGGCTTTGGGAAGATTGCCGCGGCGTCGCCGCTGCCCCTGGTGGCCGACATCCACTTTGACTATCGCCTGGCCATTGCGGCGGCGGAGGGGGGCGCGGCCAAAATCCGCATCAACCCCGGCAACATCGGCGGGAAAGACCGGGTCAAGGCCGTGGTGGACTGCTGCAAAGCCCACCACATCCCCATCCGAATCGGCGTCAACGGCGGAAGTCTGGACAAGGCGCTGCTCCATAAGTACGGCCATCCCACGCCGGAAGCTCTGGTAGAGAGCGCCTTTTCCCACATTGCCCTGCTGGAAAAGTACGGGTTTTACGACATCTGCGTCTCCATGAAGTCTTCTTCGGTGCCGCTGATGATGGCGGCCTACCGGCTCTTTGCCGAGAAGTCCGACTACCCTCTCCACCTGGGTGTCACCGAGACGGGCACCGAGACCATGGGCGTCATCAAGTCGGCCATGGGCATCGGCGGCTTACTGTGCATGGGAATTGGCGACACCATCCGCGTCTCCCTCACCGCTGACCCGGTGAAGGAGGTCTTGGCCGCCAAGTCCATTTTGAAGGCGGCGGGGCTTCGGAAGGAGGGCGTGAACCTCATCGCCTGCCCCACCTGCGGCCGGACGAAGATCGACCTCATCGGCCTGGCAGGCCGCGTGGAGGAAGCGCTGCGGGACTGCAAGAAGCCCCTTACCGTGGCGGTGATGGGCTGCATCGTCAACGGCCCCGGCGAAGCCCGGGAAGCCGACGTGGGCATCGCCGGCGGCGAGGACTGCGGCGTCCTCTTCGTCAAGGGCGAGCTCAAGGAAAAGCTTCCCTACGATGAACTCCTCCCGGCGCTCCTAAGGTACATCGACAAGCTATAAAAACATGCGGACAGCCGCTCCAAAGCCTCCCCTGGAGGGGAGGTGGCAGGCCGAAGGCCTGACGGAGAGGTGTGACCGCAATTGCGATTCTCGAACTGCTTACGGAGAACCGTTTTCACCGGTTTTCATTCCAAATGAGGAACACCATGAACGATACTGTATACCTAATGGATCTCTTTTCCGCCTGCCCTCTTTCCGAGGACAGGCGTGCCGTCTTTCAGCAGGCCAAAGTCCTGGGCGCCGACATTGACCCCGAGGCGCGGCGGGTGGAAGTGCGCCTGTTTGCCCCGACCTACCTCTCCGGCGCACAGCTCAAAGCCCTCCGGGACGACATTCAGGCCTCCTACGGCCTGGAGGGGCTCACCTTCCGCTGTTCTTTCCCGGAGACGGCGCTGCCCGAGGCCGACCACCGGGACTTTGTAGATCTCCTTTGCAGCGTCTACCCGCCTGCCCGCGCCATTCTGGCCGGCAGCCGCTGGGAGATGACAGCCGAGGCCGTGACCATAAACCTGGTGGCCAACGGCAAGGAGCAGCTGGAGCCCTACCTCCCGGAGCTCAGCCGCCATTTCCAGAATACCTTCGGCATTGCGCCGGAGATCACCATCGCCTGCCACAGCGCCCTCACCGGGGATGCCCTCTATTCCGAGACGGCGCGCATCCGCGAGGAGGCCATCCGCGCATTGCCCCAGGTGCCGGTTTCGGCGCCCAGCGGTTCTGCACCATCGGCCAAGCCTACAGAATCCGGCGATTCCGACCTGATTTTCGGCCGCGCCTTCTATGGAGAGCCCACGGCCATGGCGCAGCTGGAGCTCGACATGTACAAGGTGGTGGTGAAGGGCGAGGTCTTTGCCGTCAACCACCGGGAGCTCAAAAAGCGCAATGCCTGGATCATCTCCTTTGACGTCACCGACTACACCGGCTCCGTGCGGATCAATCAGTTCATGGAGCCGGACAAGGCCAAGCCCATTCTTGAGCGCATCAAGCCCGGCATGTGGATTTCCATTCAGGGCAAGATGACCTTTGACCGGTATGAAAACGAGATGGTCATGCAGCCCCTGGGGATCATGCTGGCTCAAAAGCCCCAGCGAAGGGACACCGCGGCGGAAAAGCGGGTGGAGCTCCATCTCCATACCCGCATGTCCAGCATGGACGCCCTCACCGACGTGGGCAAGGTCGTCGCCCAGGCCGCATCCTGGGGGCACAAGGCCATTGCCATCACCGACCATGGCACCACCCAGTCCTTCCCCGACGCCTTGAAGGCCAGCAAGAACAAGGTGGCCGGTACCGACCAGCCCATCAAGATCCTCTACGGCGTGGAGGCATACTTCGTCAACGATGTGGACGACCGCATTGTGGTTCACGGCAGCCAGGAGCAGCCCCTCACCGGCGCCTTTGTGGCCTTCGACTTAGAGACCACCGGTCTCTCGGCGCAGAGCGACGTCATCACCGAAATCGGCGCGGTGATCTATCAGAATGGCGAGATTTTAGACCGCTTCCAGTCCTTTGTGAACCCCCACCGCCCTCTGAGCCAGAAGATCATCGACCTCACCGGCATCACCGACGAGATGCTCGCCGACGCGCCGGACGAGGCAGAGGTCATCCCGGAATTTTTAAAGTTCTGCGGCGACCTGCCCCTCTCTGCCCACAATGCCGACTTCGACGTGGGCTTTATCCTGGCGGCCTGCCGCCGGCTGGGCATCGAGTACGAGCCCACCTATGTGGATACTCTGATCCTGGCGCAGAATCTGCTGCCAGACCTCAAAAACCACAAGCTCAACATCGTGGCCGACGCCCTGAGCCTGCCGGAATTCAACCACCACCGTGCCGTGGACGACGGCGTCACCGTGGCGCATATGCTCCGGCGGTTTTTTGAGATGCTCCGCGAGCAGGGCATTGAGAACATCTCCCAGATCAACGAGAAGATGGTGGCACTTCGCTCCGGCAGCCATATCCTCGACCGCCAGGCACGGCACATGATCCTCTTTGCCAAGAATCAGACCGGCCTTCGCAATCTCTACCGGCTGGTGTCCTATTCTAACCTCAAATACTTCCGCCGGGTGCCCCGGATCCCCAAGTCCGAGCTTATCAAGTGGCGGGAGGGCATTCTGGTGGGCTCAGCCTGCGAGGCAGGCGAGCTGTTCCAGGCCATCGTGGCGCACAAGAGCCGGGCAGAGCTATTGCGCATCGCCTCGTTCTACGACTTTCTGGAGATCCAGCCCCTGTGCAACAACGCCTTTATGCTCTCCAAGGGGCTTGCCGAGAGCGAGGAGGAGCTCCGGGAGTTTAACCGCACGGTGGTGCGGCTGGGCGCGGAGCTTCAAAAGCCCGTGGTGGCCACCGGCGACGTCCACTTCCAGAACCCCGAGGATGAGATCTATCGCCGCCTGCTGCTTGCCTCCAAGGGCTTTGAGGACTGCGACCGACCGCTGCCCCTCTACTTCCGTACCACCGACGAAATGCTCGAGGAATTCTCCTACCTGGGCGCGGAGACGGCTAAGGCCGTGGTGGTGGACAACCCCAATCTCATCGCCGACATGTGCGATACCATTCGCCCGGTGCCCCACAACCTCTTTGCCCCGTCCATCGAGAACTCCGTGGAGGACTTGAAGCGCCTGGTCTACGGCAAGATGCACCGGCTCTACGGGGACAACCCACCGGAGCTCATCACCAAGCGCGTGGAGACGGAGATGCACGATATCATCACCTGTCACTACGACGTGATCTATATGTCCGCCCAGAAATTGGTGCAGAACTCCCTGGAGCATGGCTACCTGGTGGGCTCCCGTGGCTCCGTCGGCTCGTCCATCGTGGCCTATATGTCGGGAATCACCGAGGTCAACTCCTTCCCGCCCCACTACCGCTGCCCGGAATGTAAGTACACCACCTTCGAGGTGCCCGCGGGGATCGCCTGCGGCGCGGATCTTCCCGACGCCTACTGCCCTAAGTGCGGAGCCAAGTTTGCCAAGGAGGGCTTCAACATCCCCTTCGAGACGTTCCTGGGCTTCGGCGGCGACAAGGTGCCCGATATCGACTTGAACTTCTCTGGTGAGTACCAGTCCCGCGCCCACGCCTACTGCGTGGAGATGTTCGGCTCCAGCCACGTCTTCCGCGCCGGTACCATCGGCACCGTGGCCGAGAAGACGGCCTTCGGCTATGTGAAAAACTACCTCCGGGAGCGGGAGAAGACCGTCCCCAAGGCCGAGGAAAACCGCCTGGCGGCGGGCTGCGTGGGCGTCAAGCGCACCACCGGCCAGCACCCCGGCGGCCTGGTGGTCATCCCCCAGGAGAACGAGATCTGGGACTTCTGCCCGGTGCAGCACCCGGCGGACGATCCCCACTCGGACATCATCACCACCCAGTTTGAATACCACTCCATGGAGGAAAACCTCTTAAAGCTCGACATGCTCGGCCACGATGACCCCACCATGATCCGCATGATGGAGGACTTGACCGGCGTCAACGCCCAGGAGATTCCCCTGGACGACAAGGACACCATGTCCATCTTCTGCTCCAGCAAGATCCTGGGCTTTGAGGATGACCCCATCCTCGGCCCCACCGGTGCCTGCGCCATTCCCGAATTTGGCACCAGCTTCGTCCGGGGCATGCTCCTGGACACCAAGCCGGATAAGTTTGACATCTTGGTGCGTCTTTCCGGCTTCTCCCACGGCACCGACGTGTGGCTGGGCAACGCCAAGGATCTCATCACCTCCGGCACGGCCACGGTCTCCCAGGCCATCGGCTGCCGCGACGATATCATGCTCTATCTCATCTCCTGCGGCATGCCCGAGAAGCGCTCCTTCAAGATCATGGAGTCGGTGCGAAAGGGAAGGGGACTTCCCGAGGGCGCCGAGGACGAGATGGTCAAGGCGGGCGTTCCGGCGTGGTACATAGAATCGTGCAAGAAAATTAAGTATCTCTTCCCCAAGGCCCACGCCGTGGCCTATGTGATGATGGCCTTCCGAATTGCCTGGTTCAAGGTGCACCATCCCCTGGCCTTCTACGCGGCCTACTTCTACCGCCGCAGTCAGAAGGACGGCTTCGACGCCGCCATGATGACCGGGGGCATAGAGTCGGTGCGGGACAAGATCAAGGAGATTCAGAGCAATCCCGACGCCTCGGGCAAGGAGGAGGATCTTCTCACCACCCTGGAGGTCTGCTACGAATTCTACCTCCGCGGCTTTTCCTTCGCCCCCATTGACATTTATGAATCCGACGCCCTGCGCTTTAATATCAAGGATGGCAAGCTCCTGCCGCCCTTTGTATCGGTGGCAGGCCTGGGCGAGACGGCGGCGCTGGACATCGCCGAGGGCAGAAAGGGCAAGCGGTTCATCTCCATCGAGGAGTTTTCCGCCGCCTGCCCCAAGGTCTCCAAGACCCATATTGAAAATCTCCGGGCGGCGGGCGCCTTCCGGGATCTGCCCGAGACCAGCCAGGTGACGCTTTTCTGAGCGTGGGGCTTTGCCTGTAGGGGTCGATCTCCGATCGACCCGCAGCGTGTCGAAAAAGTCTTTTCGCCACGCTGTGCGGATTTTGAA
>NHCFR00700__coassemble_980_pt1 | contig 42802 bp, 40 predicted proteins | sample NHCFR00700__metabat2_high_PE_007 | metagenome-assembled genome bin NHCFR00700 | reverse complement strand
GCGCCCTCTTGAAGGCCGTCCTGCCCCAGATCCCCGGGGCGAAGCTACGCGGCATTTAGAAAAAGGAGAGAGACCCATGTACAATGTTGTCAAACGCGATGGCCGCTCGGTGGACTTCAACATCACCCGCATCTCCAACGCCATCACCAAAGCCTTCGACGCCACCGGCATCCCCTACAGCCCCGACGTCATCGACCTTCTGGCCTTGCGGGTCACCGCGGACTTCGCCCCCAAGGTGGATCACGACCTCATCGGCGTAGAAGCCATCCAGGACAGCGTGGAGACCGTGCTCCAGCGCGCCGGCTACGCCGAGGTGGCCAAGGCCTACATCCTCTACCGCCGCAACCGGGAGAAGCTGCGCAACATGAGCTCCACCATTCTCGACTACAAGGGTCTGGTGGATGGCTACCTCAACGTGGCCGACTGGCGCGTGAAGGAAAACTCCACGGTTACCTACTCTGTGGGCGGCCTGATCCTCTCCAACTCCGGCGCCATCACCGCCAACTACTGGCTCAGCGAGATCTACGACGATGAGATCGCCGCCGCCCACCGCAACGCCGACATTCACCTCCACGACCTCTCCATGCTCACGGGCTACTGCGCCGGCTGGAGCTTGAAGCAGCTCATCCAGGAGGGCTTGGGCGGCGTGCCCGGCAAGATCACCTCCGCGCCCGCCCGGCATCTGGCCACCCTCTGCAACCAGATGGTCAACTTCCTGGGCATCATGCAGAACGAGTGGGCAGGCGCCCAGGCCTTCTCCAGCTTCGACACCTACCTCGCTCCCTTTGTGAAGGCCGATAACCTCAGCTACACCGAGGTCAAGCACTGCATCGAGAGCTTTATCTACGGCGTTAACACGCCCAGCCGCTGGGGCACCCAGGCGCCCTTCTCCAACATCACCCTGGACTGGACGGTGCCCGCCGATCTCGCCGATCAGAAGTGCATCGTGGGCGGCAAGGAGATGGACTTCACCTACGGCGAGTGCAAAAAAGAAATGGACATGGTGAACCGCGCCTTCATCGAGGTGATGATCGAGGGCGACGCCAACGGCCGCGGTTTCCAGTATCCCATCCCCACCTACTCCATCACCAAGGACTTCGACTGGAGCGAGACGGAGAACAACCGCCTCCTCTTCGAGATGACCGCCAAGTACGGCACCCCCTACTTCTCCAACTACATCAACTCCGACATGCAGCCTTCCGACGTGCGCAGCATGTGCTGCCGCCTGCGCCTGGATCTCAGGGAGCTGCGGAAAAAGAGCGGCGGCTTCTTCGGAAGCGGCGAATCCACCGGCAGCATTGGCGTGGTGACCATCAACCTGCCCAAGATCGCATACCTGGCCAAGGACGAGCAGGACTTCTACCACCGCCTGGATCGGCTCATGGACATTGCCGCCCGGAGCCTGAAGATCAAGCGCACCACCGTGACCAAGTTCCTCCAGGAGGGGCTCTACCCCTACACCAAGCGCTACCTCGGCGGCTTTGACAACCATTTCTCCACCATCGGCCTGGTGGGCATGAACGAGGCCTGCCTCAACGCCAAGTGGCTGGGGATGGATCTCACCCACCGAGAAGCCCAGGACTTCGCCGTAGAGGTTCTCAACCACATGCGTGAGCGCCTCTCCGACTATCAGGAGCAGTACGGCGACCTCTATAACCTGGAGGCCACCCCTGCCGAGTCCACCTCCTACCGCCTGGCCAAGCACGACAAGGAGCGCTATCCCGACATCATCACTGCCCACGAGGGCGGCACCCCCTACTACACCAACTCCTCCCACCTCCCCGTGGGCTACACCGAGGACGTGTTTACGGCGCTGGACATCCAGGATCGCCTCCAGACCCTCTACACCAGCGGCACGGTGTTCCACACCTTCCTGGGTGAGAAGCTCCCCGACTGGAAGGCCGCGGCGGCGCTGGTGCGGAAGATCGCCGAGAACTACCAGCTCCCCTACTACACCCTCTCCCCCACCTACTCCGTCTGCGCCGACCACGGCTACCTCAGCGGCGAGCAGTACACCTGCCCCATCTGCGGCCGGAAGACCGAGGTATACAGCCGCATCACCGGCTACTACCGCCCCGTGCAGAACTGGAACGACGGCAAAGCCCAGGAGTTCAAGGATCGCAAGACCTACGCGGCCATGGCCGCCCCCGGCGGCTTCCAGGTGACCGCCCCGGTGGTGGAAAAGCCCCAGCAGGAAGCGCCCCAGCAGGAGTGCGGCGAAGTGGAACGGCTTCTCATCGTCACCAAGACCTGCCCCAACTGCCGCATCGTCAAGCCCATGCTCGAGCGTGCCCACATTGCCTATGAGCCCCGGGACGCCGCAGAGTATCCCGACCTGGTAGAGCACTACGGCATCACCCAGGCGCCCACCCTCATTGTGCGCTCTGCCGCCGGAGACAAGCTCTACACCGGCGTCATCGACATCCGCCAGTACATCAAGGACAATCAGGTGGAGCAGTAATCCACCCGCGCCGTACATTTCGTTCCTAAAATCACCGGGAACGGCATGTACGGCGCTTTTTTCCTGCAATTTCGACAGGTTGTGCAAATTCCATAAAACGTACTACACAAACGAGAAATTCGTGTTATAATAATCTCATTGTTAATGTCCCGCTAAGGAAACGCCCCGGCGGCCTTGGGGGATGTGATGCCCGAGCATATTAGGCGTCTTGCGGTCATCTCCCTGGGCCGCCCACGGAGATCGCCCCCCGGCAACCCCTGACGCCTTCGAAGCCACAACGATATGGCGGCGGAATGGAGAGATTCAAATGGAGCTTCAAATTCAAGACCTGCTTTCCTCAATTCGCACCGAGGGAATTGAGAAGGCATCCCAGGAGGCCGACGCCATCCTGGCTGACGCGAAAAAGCAGGCGGAGGACATTCTGCGCAAAGCAGGCGCCGAAGCCGACGCCCTGCGGGAAAAAGCCCAGCAAGATGTGACCCGCTATCGGGAAAGCGCCACGCTCAGCGCCCAGCAGGCCAAGCGCGACGCCATGCTGGCCTTCAAGGCAGCCGTCCAGGCCGAGTTTGAGCAGCTGCTCACAAAGGATGTAGGCAAGGCCATGGACGAGAAAGCCCTGGCCAAGCTCATCGCTGCCGCGCTGCAGGGAGAAAACCCCGGCGACTATGCCGCGGAAGTCCACGCCGTCAGCGACGGGCTGCGCACGGAGCTTGCCCAGCAGCTCAAGGCAGGGCTGGAAATCCGCCCGTCCAAGTCCGTACGCGCCGGATTCCGCCTGGCCGCCAAGGACGGCTCCGGCTTCTTCGACTGCACCGACGAGGAAATCTCGAAGATCCTGATGCCCTTCTTCCGGGATATCCAGCTTTAAAGGGAGGTGCGCCGTGGCCTCCTATTATTATCTGCTCTCCAGCCTGCCTATGCTCACGGCCAGTGCGCCGCCCCCCCTGGAATATTCCGCCTTTCTTGCGATGTGCCGCTCCAGCGTCAGCCCCGCCACCTATACCGCCCTGGAAGAACTGACGGTGGACTCCGACCGCGGCGCCCTGCTCAAGCCCTGGTCACGCTTTTACCAGCGCCTGCGGCAAGAGCTCCGCTACCAGCGGATGACCCGGCTGGGAAAGCCCTGCCAGCCCCCGGAGGATCGCGATGCCGCTGCCGCCGTCCAGGCCGCCATGGCCGCTGAGAACCCTCTCCTGGGGGAGCAGCAGCTGCTGGAGCTTGAATTCCGGCAGATTGACGCCCTCATCGGCTTCCATGTCTTTGACGATGTGGCGCTCTTTGGCTACGCGCTGAAGCTCAAGCTCCTTTCGCGGCTCTACGGCTTCCAGTTTGAGGCCGGCAAGGCGGAATTCAAGTCCCTGTTGGACGGAATTCAGCAGAAAATCTATCGACTATAAGCGGGTGAGAAGCATATGGAAAAGGTAACAGGTATTGTAACCGGCGTCAACGGCAACCTCATTACGGCAGAGTTTGACGGCTCGGTTAAGAAAAATGAAGTCTGCTACGTCATCGTAGGAGACGAGCGGCTCAAGGGCGAGGTCATCCGCATCACCAATGGCGTGGCCAGCATGCAGGTCTATGAGATGACCAACGGCGTCAAGGTGGGCGACCGGGTGGAGCTCTCCGGTGAGCTTCTCAGCGTGGAGCTCGGCCCCGGCCTCCTGGGACAGGTCTACGACGGCCTCCAGAACCCCCTGCCGGAGCTGGCCGAGCAGTGCGGCTTCTTCCTGAAGCGCGGCGTCTACCTCGACCCCATTCCCGACAAATCCTGGGAGTTTACTCCCGTGGCCAAGGTGGGCGACAGCGTCCAGGCTGGCGACACTCTGGGCACTGTGCCCGAGGGTCTCTTCACCCACCAGATCATGGTGCCCTTCGGCTTCAAGGATGAGGGCTGGGTGGTCAAATCCATCAAGCCCAAGGGCTCCTACCCCGTCCGCGACACCGTGGCGGTGTTGGAAAATCGCCTGGGTGAGACGAAAGAACTGAGCATGGTCTTCTCCTGGCCCATCAAGGAGATGGTGCACTGCTACGATGAGCGGCTGCGCCCCGACGAGACCATGGTCACCCAGATCCGCTGCATTGACACCTTCCTGCCGGTGGTCAAGGGCGGCACCTTCTGCGTGCCCGGTCCCTTCGGCGCAGGCAAGACGGTTTTGCAGCACATGGAAGCCAAGAACGCCGCCGTGGACGTGGTGGTGGTGGCGGCCTGCGGCGAGCGCGCCGGTGAGGTGGTGGAAGTCCTCAAGGAGTTCCCCGAGCTCATCGACCCCCGCACCGGCCGCTCCCTCATGGAGCGCACCATCATCATCTGCAACACCTCCTCCATGCCCGTGGCGGCTCGTGAAGCATCGGTGTACACCGCCGTGACCATCGCCGAATACTACCGGCAGATGGGTCTTGATGTGCTGCTTCTGGCCGACTCCACCAGCCGCTGGGCGCAGGCCATGCGCGAAATGAGCGGCCGTTTGGAGGAGATCCCCGGCGAAGAGGCCTTCCCGGCCTACCTCGAATCCGTCATCGCCTCGTTCTACGAGCGCGCCGGCAAGGTGCGCCTCCACGACGGCAGAACCGCCTCCATCACCATCGGCGGCACTGTCTCCCCGGCCGGCGGCAACTTCGATGAGCCCGTAACCCAGGCCACGCTGAAGGTCGTCGGCGCCTTCCACGGCCTCTCCCGAGAGCGCTCCGACGCGAGAAAATATCCCTCCATCCATCCCATCGATTCCTGGTCGAAGTACCAGGGCATCGTGGACATGGAGAAGGTCAACCAGGCGCGCGCCATTCTGCGGCGCAGCATCGAAGTCAATCAGATGATGATGGTCGTGGGCGAGGAGGGTACCTCCGCCGAGGACTACATCATCTACCAAAAGGGCGAGCTCCTGGACGCAGTGTATCTCCAGCAGAACTCCTTCGACCCCATCGACGCGGCCTGCTCCCCCGAGCGGCAAAGGCGCGTGTTCGCGGTCATCTACGACGTGCTTATGCGGCAGTACAAGATGACCGACAAGCGGGAGATCCGCGGCTTCTTCAACCAGCTTCGCCAGGAATTCCTGGACTGGCACAACACCGAGTTTGAGACCGAGGCCTTTGAGGCTCAGCAGAAGAAGCTCACCGATTACTATCTGTCCAAAGCGGTCTGAGCCGCTCCATTTGAAGTGCAGATGGGAGACGAAACATGAAGAAAGTATATACGAAAATTGAATCCATTGTGGGAAACGTGCTGACGGTGCGCGCCGAGGGCGTTCGCAACGGCGACCTGGCGCTGGTGGGCGACAGCTACGCCAACGTCATCAAGCTCGATCACGACAAGGTTTCCCTCCAGGTCTTCTCCGGCACCCAGGGCGTCAGCACCACCGACCCCGTGCGGTTTTTGGGAAGACCCATGATGGTGTCCTTCAGCGAGCACCTTTTGGGGCGGATCTTTGACGGCGCAGGCGTTCCCCGGGACAACGGCCCTGCCCTCACCGAGAACATGATCCCCATCGGCGGCCCCTCGGTAAACCCCGCCCGCCGTATTGTGCCCAAGCACATGATCCGCACCGGCATCCCCATGATCGACCTCTTCAACACCCTGGTGGAGAGCCAGAAGCTGCCCATCTTCTCGGTGTCCGGCGAGCCCTACAACCAGCTTTTGGCGCGCATCGCCATGCAGGCTGAGGTCGACGTCATTGTTCTGGGCGGTATGGGTCTCAAATACGACGACTACCTCTTCTTCCGCGACACCCTGGAAAAGGGCGGCGCCATGGGAAGAACCGTGATGTTCGTCCACACGGCCTCCGACCCCATCGTCGAGTGCACCCTGGTGCCCGACATGTCCCTGGCCGTGGCAGAGCAGTTCGCCCTGGAGGGCAAGAAGGTGCTGGTGCTCCTCACCGACATGACCAACTACGCCGATGCCCAGAAGGAAATGGCCATCACCATGGAACAGGTGCCCTCCAACCGCGGCTATCCCGGCGACCTCTACAGCGTCCTGGCCGCCCGGTATGAAAAGGCCGTGGACTTTGAAGGCGCCGGCTCCATCACCATCCTGGGCGTCACCACCATGCCCGGCGACGACGTGACCCACCCCGTGCCCGACAACACCGGCTATATCACCGAGGGACAGTATTATTTGAAGAATGGCCGCATCGAGCCCTTCGGCTCTCTGTCTCGTTTGAAGCAGAACGTCAACGGCAAGACCCGGGACGATCACCGGGCGCTGATGGACTGCATGATCCGGCTCTATAGCTCCTACAAGGAGAGCCAGGAAAAGCGCTCCATGGGCTTTATGATGTCCGAGTGGGACGACAAGCTCCTCAAATACGGCGAGCTCTTCGAGAGCAAGCTCATGGATCTCTCGGTGAACATTCCCCTGGAGGAGGCGCTGGATCTCGGATGGAAGATCCTTGCCGACTGCTTTGAGCCCAACGAGACCGGCCTCAAGACCAGCCTCCTGCAGGAACACTGGCCCAAGCAGGACGCCCTAGCGTGAGGACACGCCTATGGCTGTGAAACTGACAAAAAACGAGCTGAAGGCGCAAAAGGACGCATTAAAGCGCTTTGAGCGGTATCTCCCGACGCTGCAGCTCAAAAAGCAGCAGCTTCAGTCGGTGATGCTCCAGCTCAGCGCCCAGCTGGATGCCTTGGAGGCGCGGCGAGCTGCCGCCATCGATGGTCTGGACGACTGGGTGGCCGTGTTCTCCGAGAACAAGGCTCTTCCCCGGACGCTGGACACGCTGGTGGAGCCCGAGAGCGTCATCTGCGGCGAAGAGAACATCGCCGGCGTCATTGTGCCGGTGTTCCGCGCCTTGACGTTTCGGGAGATCGACTACGACCCCGGCGACTTCCCCCTCTGGGTGGACACGGCGGTGGTGAAGCTCCAGGAGATTGCCGGGCTGGACGCCGAGGCCAAGACCCTCCGCCGCCGGGCAGAGCTCTTGGAGCAGGAGCTGCGGGTGACCTCCCAGCGGGTCAACCTCTTTGAAAAGGTGAAGATCCCCGAGGCCAAGGAAAATATCCGCGTCATCGGCATCTACCTGGGCGACCAGCAGACCGCCGCCGTGGTGCGGGGCAAAATTGCGAAAAACAAGCTGGGAGGGGTGGCCACATGATCGAAAAAATGAAGGTCGTGTCCATTGTTGCCCAGGCTTCCCAGAAGGACGCGCTGCTGGACGGTCTCAAAAAGCTGGGTCTTTTGCACGTCCGCGAAAAGCAATGCGCCGACCCTAACTGCCTCCAGCGGATTTCCGACCTCTCGGCTGTGGAGCTGGCGCTCCAGGAGTACGCCCCGGAGACGCCTTCCCAGGCGCTTCTCTCCGACGAGGACTTTGAAGCCCTTTATCAGGGCGCCAAGGCAGCCCTGGAAAACCGCCAGACCCTCAGCACCCAGCGCGCCGCCCTGGCCGCCCGCGCCGAGGCGCTGGAAAAGTGGGGCAGCTTCTCGCCTCAGGACTTTGACTTCCTGCGGGACAACGGCATAGACCTCCACATCTACCGCATGGACAAAAAGACCCTCTCGCGGCTGCGGGAGGAAGAAACCGTCCCCTTCCTCCGCCTCAAGCAGGTGGAAAAGATGGAAGTGGTGGCGCTGTGGTCGCCCCTGCCCGAGGGAATCTCCGGCGACGAATTTCAGGTTCCCGCCAAGAGCCTGGACGAACTTCGACAGGAGATTGCCGCGCTGGATCAGCAGGCCGCCGACGGCGAAGCGCTGCTGCGCCGGGCGGCAGCGGAGCTTCCCAGCTTCCGGGCACAGATCCTGAAGGCGCAAAACGCCATGGAATACTCCGCGGTGCGCAACACCGCCGCCTCCGAGGGCGGCCTCACCTGGCTCACCGGCTACGTCCCCGCCGACAATGTGGATGCCTTCAAGGCCGCCGCTGCGGAAAACCGCTGGGCGTGGGTCATGGACGATCCGGCGGATGACGACGAGCTGGTGCCCACCAAGGTGCGCTACAACAAGGTCACCCGGCTGATGGTGCCCATCTTTGACATTTTGGGCGTGGTGCCGGGCTACCGGGAATACGATATTTCCTTCTGGTTTTTGGCATTTTTCTCCCTGTTCTTTGCCATGATCCTGGGCGACGCCGGCTACGGCGTGCTTCTGCTCATCGGCGCTGTGATTCTCACCGTAAAATCCCACAAGCTCTCCGACGCCACCATGCTCCTTTGGGTGTTGAGCATTGCCACCATCGTCTGGGGCGCGCTCACCGGCACGTGGTTCGGCCTGGAGGCCGCCATGAAGGTGCCGATCCTGCGGGCATTGACGGTGCCGATCCTGGCAAACTATCCCGATTACTTCGGTGTAAGCGCCACGGTGCAGCAAAACGCCATCATGAAGTTCTGCTTCATCCTGGGCACGGTGCAGCTGTCCCTGGCCTGCGTCATGAGCATCAAGCGAAAGCTCACCGAGCGAAACCTCAGCTGGATCGCCGATTTTGGCTGGCTCATCGCCATCTGCGCCATCTACTTCCTGGCGCTCTACCTGGTCATCGGCGAGAACATCTCTCTGGCGCCGGTGGGCGCCTGCGTGGGCATCGGCTTTGTGCTGGTGGTGGTCTTTGGCGGCATGGCGCCGGGCAAGAGCTTCTCCCAAGGACTCAAGGCCGGTCTGGCCGACGCCTTTACGGTGTTTCTCAATACCATCAGCGCATTCGGAAACGTGATGAGCTATATCCGGCTGTTTGCCGTCGGCATGGCCTCCCTGGCCATTGCCCAGAGCTTCAACAACATGGCCGCTGGCTTTGAAGGCCCCCTGGTCATCGTCGCCGCCCTCATTATGATTGTGGGTCACGTCCTCAACCTGGTCATGGGCTTCTTGTCCGTGGTGGTGCATGGCGTGCGGCTCAATCTGTTGGAGTTTTCCGGCCAGCTGGGTATGGAATGGGCAGGTATCGCCTACGATCCATTTAAAAACCAAGACAAAATTAAAAAATAAAGGAGAATTGTTATGGAGATCCAATATATCGGTATGGCTTGCGCCCTTGGTCTTTCCGCCATCGGCTCTGGCTTCGGCGCCGGCGCGGCGTGCCTGTCCTCGGTGGGCGCTTGGAAGAAGTGCTATGCCAGCGGTAAGCCCGCGCCCTTCATCATGGTCGCTTTCTCCGGCGCGCCTCTGACCCAGACCATCTACGGCTTCTTGCTCATGAACTTCATCCGCTCCGCTGTGGCGGGAGGCGCCTCCGGCATGCTGGCGCTGATGGTCGGTTTGCTCGGCGGCCTGTCCATCGGCCTGTCCGCCTACTTCCAGGGTCGTGTGGCCGCCTCTGCCGCCGACGCTCTGGGCGAAACCGGCAAGGGTACTGCCAACTACTTCATCGTCATCGGCATTGTAGAAACCGTGGCGCTCTTTACTCTGGTCTTCTGCCTGCTGCTGCTGCAGTAAGGAAATACCGTATTCACCCCGCACCGGTGGATTCCCTCGGGATTCCACCGGTGTTTTTTCATCAGACGTCCGCGTAGGCGGCCTTCGCCGGGCGGCTGGTAGCCGCCCCTACGGGTGCGATGCGGATTTTGCGCGCACCTTGTAAGGGTCGATGTCCTCATCGACCCGCGCCGCGTAAGCGGCCTGGCAACAGCGGCGGCATGAGGGCATGCCGCCCTACGGTGCAGTGCGATCGGCGAAAGCAATCCGGTCATCGTGGCTGCCACGGGCGGATATTTAATCCGCCCCTACGGGTGCGCTTTGACCGTGATTCCCAAGTGGACAAGGGCTGGTTTGTCGATTATAATAAAGGAAAACACGAAGGGAGACAGGACATGGAGGAAGAGTTTTGCTTCAGCGGTTACTGCCGCGCTCAGGATCAGGCGCGCACGGTACTATTGGAATGGACGGGCGATTCCTGGGAGGCGGACTGCGACTTCCCGGACTGTCCCTTTGCCGCGGCCTGCCCGGTGGCGGCCAAAATGGAGGAAGTTTCCCATGCGTGACAATATTTCGGTCTTAATCCAGGAGGATCAGCTATGAAGGATGGATTTATCTCCGTTGCCGTGGCCACCCCGGAGGTGGAGGTGGCCAACTGCGTGAAAAATGCCGCCGCCACCGTCCAGCTGGTGGAGGAGGCTGCCGCCCGGGGCGTCAAGCTTCTGGTGCTGCCCGAGCTGGGACTCACCGCCTACACCTGCGGCGACCTCTTTTTGCAGCCCACGCTGCTTCGCGGCGCCGAAGCTGCCCTTGCAGCTGTGCTGGACGCCACCCGGGGCAAGGAGCTGCTGGTGGCCGTAGGACTGCCCGTGGCCGTGCAGCAGACCCTTTATAACTGCGCGGCCATCTTGCACGATGGCAAGATTCTCGGCGTGGTACCCAAGGTGCACGTGCCCAACTACAGCGAGTTCTACGAAAAGCGCCACTTTGCCCCCGCCCCGGCGGAAACCCTGGAAATCGTGCTCTGCGGCCAGACGGTGCCCTTCGGCGCCAAGCTGCTCTTCGCCTGCCGGGAACTGCCCGACTTCGTGCTGGGCGTGGAGATCTGCGAGGATCTCTGGGTGCCCGATCCCCCGTCCAACCGCCTGGCCTTGGCGGGCGCCACGGTGATTGCCAACCTCTCGGCCAGCAACGAGGTGCTCTGCAAGGCGCCCTACCGCCGCCAGCTGGTGGCGGGACAGTCTGCTCGGCTCTCGGCGGCATACCTCTACGCCTGCGCCGGAGATGGCGAATCCACCACCGACCTGGTATTCTCCGGCCACGATCTCATCGCCGAAAACGGCACGGTTTTGGCCGAGCAGCGCTTTGAAACCGGCCTGATTGCCACGGAGATTGACGTTTCCCGCCTTGTCCAGGAGCGGCGGCGGATGCAGAATTTCCCCGCCCACGCCTCCGGCTTTGAAACCGTCTTCTTCTCCTGGCATCTCACCAAGACGCCCCTCACCCGCCCCATCTCCCCCATGCCCTTTGTACCGGATGACCCGGAGCACCGCGCCGCCACCTGCGAGGAAATCCTCACGCTGGCTGCCTGGGGACTCAAAAAGCGCCTAAAGCACACCGGCGCCAAAACCGCTGTGCTGGGGCTCTCCGGCGGCCTCGACTCCACCCTGGCGCTTTTAATCACTGCCCGCGCCTTTGATCTTCTGGGAAGAGACCACCGGGAAATCCTGGCCGTAACCATGCCGTGCTTTGGCACCACCGACCGCACCCTCCAGAATGCCCTCACCCTGGCCGAGCGCCTGGGCGCCTCCATCCGCACGGTGTCCATTGGAGAGACCGTCAAGCGCCACTTTATGGACATCGGCCAGTCCATGGACGACCACGACGTCACCTTCGAAAATGGCCAGGCGCGGGAGCGCACCCAGGTCTTGATGGATCTTGCCAACAAGCACGGCGGATTGGTCATCGGCACCGGCGACTTAAGTGAATTGGCCCTCGGTTGGGCAACCTACAACGGCGACCACATGAGCATGTACGGCGTCAACGGCTCCATTCCCAAGACGCTTGTGCGCCATCTGGTGGACTACGCCGCCCACGAGACAAAGGACGCAGCGCTCACCCAGGTGCTGCTGGACATTCTCGACACCCCCGTCTCCCCGGAGCTTTTGCCCGCCGTGGATGGCGACATCGCCCAGAAGACCGAGGATCTGGTAGGACCCTATACTCTCCACGACTTCTTCCTCTACTACGCCATCCGCTGGGCGTTTCCGCCCTCCAAGGTCTACCGTCTGGCGCAATACGCCCTGGGCGATCAGTTTGACAGCGCCACCATCTTCCACTGGCTTCAGACCTTCTACCGCCGGTTCTTTGCCCAGCAGTTCAAGCGCAGCTGCCTGCCCGACGGCCCCAAGGTGGGCACCGTGACCCTCTCCCCCCGGGGTGACTGGCGCATGCCCTCCGACGCCGTGCGCGCACTGTGGCAGGAAGATTTAAAGCACTGCCAGGCCGGGGAGGCGCGGCCATGAACGGCGAAGAGCGAAGAGAGCGGATTCTCTCCCTCCTGCGCAGCGCCAACGCACCCCGCTCCGGCAGCGACTTAGCGCGAGAGCTGGGCGTGAGCCGCCAGGTGATCGTGCAGGACATGGCGCTTTTACGGGCACGGACGGATCTGGAGATCCTCTCCACCTACCGGGGTTACCTCCTGCGCACCGACACGGCCTCCTGCCGCCGGGTATTCAAGGTGCGCCACTGCGCCGCCGACACGGAGCGAGAGCTCCAGGAAATCGTGGATCTGGGCGGCCGGGTGGAGGATGTGTTCATCTATCACAAGGTCTACGGCGTGGTGCGCGGGGCGCTGCGCATTGCCTCCCGCAAGGACATTGCCGCCTTCCTCAAAAAGCTGGAGGAGGGACGCTCTGAGCCGCTCATGCGCATCACCGACGACTTTCACTACCACACCGTGGCGGCGGACTCGGAGGAAACCTTGGACGTCATCGAGGCGCGGCTCAAGGAAACGGGCTTTTTGGCGCCCCTGCGGGAATATGAGCCCGAGGATGTAACCGGGCGGTAGGGTGCGCCGCTATGCGGTACAAGCTGTTCCAAATTTTGGGTTGGATGGTCTCCGGCGGACGGCACATACTACCGGCGGAGGGATGATAGATGCAGGTAAAATCCGTATTGCTCACCGTGGGAATCGGCGCCGTGGCCGGCGCGGCCACCATGCTCCTGATCCCCCGCCACTCGGAAGCTTACCGCCTGGCGGACGACGCTGCCCACAGCCTCAAGCAAGGCGCAGAGCGCGTCATCGACACCATGCGCAGCAACTGACATCTGGGCGGGCATTGCCCGCCCACTGCACAACTGTCATGACAGTTGTCCTTTCACAAAAACTGTGCTATACTATGGAGCAGAAAGCACAAATGAGGTGTTATATTATGACCACAAAAGAGCCCCTGAATCTCTCTATGCTCTGCGACTTCTATGAGCTGACCATGGGCAACGGCTACTGGAAAAAGGGGTTTCAGAATCAAATTACATATTTTGACGTCTTTTTCCGGGATGTGCCCGACAAGGGCGGCTTCGCCATTGCCGCGGGGCTGGAGCAGGTGGTGGACTACATCCAAAACCTCCACTTTGCCGAGGAGGACATCGCCTACCTGCGGGGACGCGGGATCTTCTGCGAGGAATTTCTCGACTATCTTCGCCACTTCCGCTTCACCGGCGACATCTATGCCGTGCCTGAGGGTACGCCCATCTTCCCCCGGGAGCCCATCATGACCGTCCGCGCCCCTGCCATTGAGGCGCAGCTCATCGAGACGTATCTGCTCCTGGCCATCAACCACCAGAGCCTCATTGCCACCAAGGCCAACCGCGTGGTGCGCGCCGCCCAGGGCCGGACGGTGCTGGAGTTCGGCTCCCGCCGCGCCCAGGGCTCTGACGGCGCCATCCTCGGCGCCCGGGCGGCCTACATCGGCGGCTGCGCTGGCACGGCCTGCACCATCTCCGACCAGCTCTTCGGCGTCCACGCCGGCGGCACCATGGCGCACGCCTGGGTGCAGATGTTCGACAGCGAGTATGAGGCATTCAAGGCCTACTGCGAGATCTATCCCGACAACCCCGTGCTCCTGGTGGACACCTATAACACCCTCAAAAAGGGTATTCCCGACGCCATCCGCGCCTTTAACGACGTTTTGAAGCCTCGCGGACTCACCAAGTGCGGCATTCGCCTGGATTCCGGCGACATGACCTATCTCACCAAGATGGCGCGGAAAATGCTCGACGAGGCCGGCTGGCAGAGCTGCAAGATCTCCGTGAGTAACTCCCTCGACGAGTATATCATCCAGGATCTCCTGCTTCAGGGGGCACAGATCGACCTCTTCGGCGTGGGCGAGCGGCTCATCACCGCCAAAAGCGAGCCGGTCTTCGGCGGCGTGTACAAGCTGGCCGCCGTGGAAAAGAACGGCCAGGTCATCCCCAAAATCAAAATCAGCGAAAACGTGGGCAAGATCACCAACCCCCACTTCAAGAAGCTCTATCGCTTCTACGGCAACGACACCGGCAAGGCCATTGCCGACTATCTGTGCGTCTACGATGAGACCGTGGACGATTCCAAGGACATCACCATCTTCGATCCCGAGGCCACCTGGAAGCGCAAGCGGGTCTATAACTATACCGCCCGTCCGCTCCAGGAGACCATCTTCAAAGACGGCCAGCTGGTCTATCAGCTTCCCACCCTCCAGGAAATTCAGGACTACTGCAGGAAGGAAGTGGACGCCCTCTGGGACGAGGTCAAGCGCTTCGACAACCCCCATACCTACTACGTGGATCTCTCCCAAAAGCTCTGGGACATCAAGTACCAGCTGCTGCGGGAAAACAGCCAGGAATAATTCGCAGGATTTCGTCAATTTCCGCTGTCCGTTCCGGTATTTTTCCCGCAATTCATAGCATTTCCACAAATTAGTCTTTTTTCCGTTGACTTTTCGCTATTTTCATATTAAATTATAGTATATGACATCAATATTCTGCATGGCGCAAAACTCATTTCGCCATGCAGAGCAATTTGGAGGGTATCATTTATGCGAGTTTCTGAAATCTTTGAAAAGCGCGCTGCATTCTCCTTCGAGGTCTTCCCGCCCAAGACCGATGTGGGCATGGAAAAGCTCTGCGGGGAGGGCGGCGTCCTCGATCAGCTCTACACCCTGCACCCCGATTACATCTCCTGCACCTACGGCGCCGGCGGCACCAACGTGGGCAAGAACCTGGAAGTCCTGGACAAGATCCAGAAGGACGGCAAGTGCGTCCCCGTCACCCACTTCACCTGCATCGGCAACACCAAGGAAGGCATTAAGGAGCAGCTGAGCAACTACCTGGCGCACGGCATCAACCACATGCTGGCGCTCCGCGGCGACCTGCCCTTCGGCTGGACCGGCACCGGCGGCGACCTCCACTACGCCACGGAGCTCGTGAAGTTCGTCCGCCAGGAGTTTGGCGACAAGTTCACCATCGCCGTGGCCGGCTCTCCCGAGGGACATATCGCCTGCCGCAGCCTGGAGGCCGACATCGCTTTCCTGAAGCAGAAGCAGGACAATGGCGCCGACTACATCATGACCCAGCTGTGCTGGGATATGGATCAGTTCCGCTACTGGCTCGACGCCATTCGCGCTGCCGGTATCTGGCTGCCCGTGGATGTGGGTATCATGCCCATCCTGGATCAGGCTGCCACCATCAACATGGCACTCAGCCGCAACGGCTGCGTCATGCCCCGGAAGCTCTGTGAGATCATCTCCAAGCACTGGATCTTCCCCAACCCCTTCGAGAAGGAGCCCTTCGACGCCAACGTCGCCCAGAAGAAGGCCGATTTCAAGGAGGCCGGCATCGAGTACACCATCAACCAGATCGACGAGTACCGTGCCTGCGGCATCGACGGCATCCACCTCTATGCCCTCAACAAGTACGACGATGTGGCGCGCATTGCCAAGGAGAGCGGCCTCATCGACCTCATCTAATCTCATCTTCCCTGCCCGCCCGGGAAACCCGGGCGGGTTTTTTATAGTTGGAAATAATTGCAGGGCTTTGCGCGACCGGCGGCGCAAAGCCCTCGTCTTTATGGGTGAGAATTCTCAAATCTACCAAGGGAGGCAGCTATGGCAACCGATCAGGAATTGCTCTTCGCCCTGCGGCGCGAAGAGCCCCAGGCGCTGGAGGCCGTGATCCGCGCCTACAGCCCCTATGTGTCCGCCGTGATCGAATACCAGCTGGGGCGAAACGCCGCCAGAGGGGACGTGGAGGAGCTCTCCGCAGACGTATTTTTCACCCTCTGGCAGTGGCGCGGGCGGCTTCAAACAGACCGGCTTCGTGGGTGGCTTGGCGCCACGGCGCGAAATGCCGCCAGGGACTTTTTGCGAAAGCGCCAGCTCCACACCGTGGCCGCGGAGGACTATCTCACGATCAGTGATGAATCCGCCCAAAGGCTTTTGGAGCAGGCCGAGCGCACCGCCATCGTCAAGGCGGCGCTGGATGGCCTGGAACAGCAGACACGGGAGGTCTTTCTCCGGTATTACTACTACAACCAGCCCATTCGGGAGATCGCCCTGGCCACCGGCCTGAGCGAAACCGCCGTAAAAAGCCGCTTGCTGCGCGGAAGAAAAAAACTCAAGGAACAACTCACCGAAGGAGGTTATCTCTGTGAAGATTGAACTCAAAGAACTACTCCGATACTATGAGGAGCAGGAGCTCCCCCTCTCGCCCCCTCACCCTGTTTCTGTCAAGGCAATTGAGCGCCGGGTGGAGCGAAAGCTGGTTGGCAAGGCGTCCCGCCGCCCGGCGCTGCGCAAGGCCGTGCTGATTTTGGCCGCCTGCCTGGTGCTGGCAGGCAGCGCCCTGGCCTACACCCAGTACCGCCTATCCCAGGTGGCGAAAGTGGACAAGGATACGGTGCAAGAAGCGGCGCTGCTCCAGGGCTTCCAGTCCGACACCCTCTTTTCCGTGGAGGGTGAGGCACAAAAGGAAGTCGCAGCGGAGCCCCATGTGATGGCCGTGCGCGCTACGTATCTCCCCGACCCCATCAGCGAATTGGAGAGCCGCACCCTGCGGGAGCGCCTTACCTACTGGGAAGAGGCGTCCGGGGTTTCCCTGGTGGCGAATTCCGGCCTCTCTGATGAGATTCTCGACGGAACCTATGTGCGGCTTTGCGCCAGCTCCGAGGATTTGAAGGATTTCACGGTGGTAGAGGTATTCTCCGCCAGTGATATCCACGACAAGCCCATCGTGGTACAAGGCGAAAACACCACCGTGGAGGAGGGCACCTTCCAGGGCATGGAGGCCACCTATCTGACCCAGAATTACGACGGCAGAACCCAATATAATCTGGTGCTCTATGACGCAGCGCACGACTGCATCATTCACATCGGCTCCGGCGCCGGTTCTAATATTGGCTTCGAAGAGCTGGAGAAAGTCGCCGCTGGGCTGGAGCTGGTGGACACCGGCATCCCCGACGCGGGCTACAGCAACTGGGATTGGACGGTCATCAACGTGGCGCGGGGATAACCTGCCAGAACCGCAGCCTGGTGCCGGCGGCGGCATGAGGGCATGCCGCCCTACGGCGCGGTGGATTGTTCCGCTGCACCCCGTAGGGGCACGCCTTTTTGTAGGGGCGGGGTTTATCCCCGCTCGCGGGTCGATCAGAGATCGACCCCTACAGACACAAATTACCCCCTGTGGGCGAAAGTCCACAGGGGGTGTTGCCGTTATTCCAGATTGAGTTTTTTTGAGAGGATCACGCGGGTGGGGATGTAGAAGATCACGCAGCTCACCACGATCACCAGGAGATAGATCCACAGTCCACGGGAGATCATGCCGGCAAACACCTCCGGCGAGAGCACCGGAATCTGGTATCCCACCAGGAAGTCCAAAATCGCCGGGGTGAGGAAGGTGTTATACACCGTGGAGAGCACCGTGGCGATGATCACATAGGCCAGCACCGACGCGCCCACCCGGTGCTTCTGCGCCAAATGGCCGATGGCCATGGCCAGGTAGGGCATCAGGATGCTGTAAAGGGTGCTGAGCAGTGCGGTAAGGATGATCTGTGCCGTCAGCAGCGCCGTCTGCACAGAGCCGAAATAGGTCACCGTCTGCTCCCATACCGCCGCTAAGTCCCGCAAATTGACATTGGCCAGGAGCAAAATTCCCGCCGACACCAGGCACACCAGGGTGGTGAGCACCATGAGGATCCAAGCAGCCAAGGCCTTGCCCCAGAGGATGCTGTCGAGAGACACCGGCAGTGTCATGGTGAGGTAGCCCTCGTCCTTCAAAAGTCCCTTATAAAAGCGCATGACGACGAAGATATACGCCACGATGATGACGGCAATGATGCCCACTACATAGAGGAACAGCGCAAGGCCTACAAAGAAGTTCAAGAGCTTGTCGTTGCCGAATTGGAGGTTGGTGGTAAAGCGGTTGACCACCGAGAGTATCAGCAGCCCCAGCCACATGGGAATAAACAGGCGGAACATGGAGCGGAACTCATATTTCATGATCTTTCCCAAGGCTGCTCCCCTCCTTCCGGAAAATAGGATGTGGCGCGGAAGACCTCGCGGAAGAGCTCATCGACGCTCTTGCCCTCGGTCTCGCGGATGTTGTCCACGCTGTCGTGGCGGACGATCTTGCCCTCCCGGAGGAAGATCACCTCGTCGAGCACCTTCTCCACATCGGAGATCAGGTGGGTGGAGATAATCACCGTACCGTTGGGGTTATAGTTGCGGAGAATGGTCTCGAGAATAAAGTCCCGCGCCGCCGGATCCACGCCGGCGATGGGCTCATCCAGGAGATAAATCTGCGCCTGGCGGCACATGACCAGCGCCAATTGGAGCTTCTCCTTGGTGCCCTTGGACATGGTCTTGATCCGATCCTGCTTCTGGATCCCCAGGGAGGCGCACATGCGCTCGGCCTTGCCCCGGTCGAAGTCGGCATAAAAGTCCTCAAAATAATCCATGAGATCCCCGGCCACCATCCAATCGGCAAAGTACATCCGGTCGGGCAGATAGCTGATGATGGATTTGCTCTCCCGCCCCGGCGCGTTGCCCGCAATGAGCACCTGCCCCGACGAGGGCTGCAACAGCCCGCAGAGAATCTTGATCCAGGTGGTTTTACCGCTGCCGTTGGGTCCTAAGAGGCCCACAATCCGGCCGCGGCCGATGGTGAGGTTGACGTCATCCAGCGCGGCCTTGAGGCCAAAGCGCTTGGTGAGATGTTCACAGGCAATCAACGTCTCTTCCATGGTTAGTCTCCTTCCTCGAATAGTTTAGCGGCCTCCTCCGGGGTAAAGCCCAGCGCCTTGAGGTCGCTCACATACCGCGCCCAGCTTTCCCGGGCAAGCTCCAGGCGGACGGCGCGGATTTTTTCCTCGTCCTCGGTGACGCTTCTGCCCTGGGTGCCCTTGCCCACGGCCAGCCCCTGATCCTCCAGGTGCGCCAGGGCGCGCTGCATGGTGTTGGGATTGACGCCGGCCTCCTCGGCCAGCTCCCGCACCGAGGGAAGCCGGGCGCCCATGGGGTACTGCCCCGAGACGATCCGCCGCGTCAGCTGTTCGCTGAGCTGAATCCAGATGGGACGCGCACTGTCGATGCTCCAGTCCATGTCCAGCCTCCTTTCTTATTGTACTAATATACTAATACAATCATACGTTTTTGTCAAGGGGGTTTTGCGCGCCGCGAAAGCCCAGGGCGGAAGAAATCTGCGCCGCAGCAGCCACGGCGTCCTGGGTGGCCTGCAAAAACTCCCGGGAGCTCACCCGGCGGAACATGCCCACCAGGCTTAACGCATAGCGCATTTGGCCGTCGGAGGCGTAGATGGGCGCCGACACCGACCGAAGGCCGATTTTATATTCCCCATCCTCCACGGCGTAGCCCTGGGCGCGGATGGCGGAAAGCTCCTGCTCCAGCTGCTCCATGTCCTGGATGGTGTGGGGCGTATAGAGCGCCATGGGCTTCTCCGCCAGGCGCTTTTGCACCGCGGCGGGGCGCATGGCCGAGAGGAAGAGTTTGCCCTGGGACGTGGCGTGGAGGGGCAGCTCCATGCCGATCTCCACCACCACCCGCATCCCCGCCCGGCTCTCGGCCTGCGCCAAGGCCATGACCTGGCCGCCGTCGTAGACCGAGAGCACCGCCGTGCCCTCGTTCCGGGCGGCCAGGCGTTGGAGATATGGCTCTGCCACGGCGGAGATATCCCAGACGCTGCTGACGCTGCATCCAAACTCAAAGAGCCGAAGCCCCAGGGCATACCGCCCGTCCGGCCACTGGGACACCACCCGGTACTCCCGCATGGTGCTCAAAAGGCCGAAAATGGTGCTTCTCGGCCAGCCGGTGCGAAGGTGCAGCTCGGTCAAGGTCAGGGGACTTCGCGCCTGGGAGAGAAGCTCCAACAGGTGCATGGCCTTGGCCACGGATTGAATCATGGGTTGTTCGGACATCGACCCCGCCTCCTTTGTTCCAGCATAGCCGACCGCCCGTTATTCTGTCAAGAGAATTACGGCAATTCCGACATAAATTTCGGTATTGTCGAAATCGCAGCCTTGCATTGGGTGCGCAGCCACGGTACAATAAGGGCATCACCGCACAATTGTGTCTGCGGCCTTCGCCCAATCTTTCGCCCCATCCGTGCAGGGATAAAAGGGGGAAATACATACAGTATTCCCGCCCTTTTATCCCTTTCGTATGAGGCAAAATCTTTGGCCGAATGCGCTTGCCAAATTGTGCGGTGCTGCCTAAGAAAAAAACCAGGAGGCACCATGGAACTGACCCATTTCAACGACCAGGGGCGCGCCAGAATGGTGGATGTGACGGACAAGGCCAAGACCCTTCGCATCGCCCGCGCCGGCGCCGCCGTGCACATGCGCCCGGAGACCAAGGCGCAGATCCTCGGCGGCGGAATCAAAAAGGGCGACGTACTGGCCGTCGCCCAGGTGGCGGGCATCATGGCCGCCAAGAAGACCAGCGACCTCATCCCCATGTGCCACCCGCTGCTGCTCACCGGCGTGAACATCGCCTTTTCCTGGGCGGATTCCACCCTCCAAATCGAGGCCACGGTGCGCTGCACCGGAGAGACCGGCGTGGAGATGGAGGCACTCACCGCCGCGTCGGCGGCGGCGCTCACGGTATACGACATGTGCAAGGCCGTCCAGCGGGACATGGTCATCACCGACATCCGCCTGCTCCACAAGGAGGGCGGCAAAAGCGGGGTCTTCGACGCCCCGGGACAGGAGGAACCGAAATGAAGCTCATTCCCGTACAGGAGGCCGTGGGGCATGTGCTCTGCCACGACCTTACCCGCATTGTCCGCGGCGAATTCAAAGGCCCACAGTTTCGTAAGGGACATGTGGTCACCGAGGAGGACATCCCCATGCTCCTCTCCATGGGCAAGGAGCATCTCTACGTCTGGGAGATGGAGCCGGGCATGCTCCATGAAAATGACGGCGCGGAGGCGCTTTGCGCACTGTGCTTTGGCGAAAACATGGCGCGCAGCGAGGTCAAGGAAGGCAAAATTGAACTTACCGCCACCTGCGACGGCCTCTTCCGGGTGGACACAGCCCGCCTGACCGCGGTGAACATGATCGAGGAATTGATGATCGCCACCCGGCACTCCAACACCCCCGTGAAGGCTGGCGACAAGCTCTGCGGCACCCGGGTCATCCCCCTGGTGATCCGGGAGGAAAAGCTCCAGGCGGCGCGGGAAGCTGCCGGAGACAAGCCCCTTTTGGAGGTACTTCCCTACCGCCGCAAGACCGTGGGCGTGGTCACCACCGGCAGCGAGGTCTTCCACGGCCGCATCCAGGACACCTTTACCCCGGTGATTGTGGACAAGCTCCGCGCCTACGGGATGGAGATGACCGTCCACGAGCTCTCCGACGACGGCATGGACAACATTGTCGCCGCCATTGAGAAGGTGCGCAAAGCCGGGGTGGATCTGGTGCTGTGCACCGGCGGCATGAGCGTGGATCCCGACGACAACACCCCCGGCGCCATCAAAACAAGCGGCGCGAAGATTGTCACCTACGGCGCGCCGGTGCTGCCGGGCGCCATGTTCCTGCTGGGCTACTACGATGACGGCACGCCGGTGATGGGACTGCCCGGGTGCGTGATGTACGCCGGCGCCACCATTTTTGATCTCATCCTGCCTCGGGTGGCCGCCGACGTGCCCGTAACCCGCGCCGAGATCGCCGCCATGGGCAACGGCGGGCTGTGCCTGGGCTGCCAGGAGTGCCGCTACCCCATCTGCCCCTTCGGCAAGGGCTGCTAATGCACCCACCAGATCAGAAGGAGAAGAAGCGATGAAACGACTTTTGGCACTTGCCCTGATCCTCGCCCTTCTGCTCTCCCTGGGCGCCTGCGCGGCCAAGGAGGAAAAGGTGGAGCTCACCGTCTTCGCCGCCGCCTCCCTCCAGGAAACCCTGACGGAAATCGGCAACAACTACATGGCGGAGCACGAAAACGTCACCCTGACCTTCAACTTCGATTCCTCCGGCACGCTGAAAACCCAGATCGAGTCCGGCGCCGACTGCGACATCTTCATCTCCGCCGGGCAAAAGCAGATGGATCAGCTGGACAGCACCGCCTCCACCGACGTCCATCCCGACGGGCTGGACTTTGTGCTCCAGGGTACCCGCGCCGACATCCTGGAAAACAAGGTCACCCTGGCCGTGCCCGAGGGTAACCCCGCCGGAATCGAGTCCTTTGACCAGCTGGCCGAGCGGCTCAAGGCCGGGGACGTATTTATGGCCATGGGCAACGAGGACGTGCCCGTGGGGCAGTACACCCAGAAGATCTTTGAATACTACGGCCTTTCTGAGGCAGAATTGGCGCAGGAAGGACTGATTACCTACGGCTCCAACGTCAAGGAAGTAACCTCTCAGGTCGCCGAGGCCGCGGTGGACTGCGGCGTGATCTACGCCACTGACGCCTTCTCCGCCGGGCTCACCGTAGTGGATTCCGCCACCGCCGAGATGTGCGGCCAGGTGATCTACCCCGCCGCCGTGCTGAACGTCTCCAAGCACACCGACGAGGCCAAGGCATTCCTGGACTACTGCTTCTCCGACGCGGCCATGGAGGTCTTTGAATCCGTGGGCTTCAGCCCCGTGGGATAATATTCGATCAATTGGAAGGAGGAATGGCGGATGGACTGGTTTCCCCTGTGGAACTCCCTGCGCATTGCGGCCATTTCCTCCTTCTTTGTCTTTTTCACCGGCATTGCCGCGGCCTACTATGTGGCCAAGCTCCCTAGGCTCTTGAAGGGCGTGCTGGACGTGGTGCTGACGCTTCCCCTGGTGCTGCCGCCCACGGTGGTGGGCTATCTGCTGCTCCTGCTCTTAGGCCCCAGGCGGCCGGTGGGGGCGTGGGTCCTGGAGCTGTTCGGCATGAAGCTGGTGATGACCTGGTGGTCGGCCATCTTTGCCACCTCGGTGGTGGTCTTTCCCCTGATGTACCGCACCGCCCGGGGCGCCTTTGAGAGCTTTGACGAGACCCTGGCGCAGGCAGGCAAGACCCTGGGACTCTCCAACACCTACATCTTCTGGCGTATTCGCATGCCCTGCTGCCGCCAGGGCATCCTGGCCGGGGCGGTGCTGGCCTTCGCCCGCGCCCTGGGCGAGTACGGCGCCACCTCCATGATCGCAGGTTACACGCCGGGGAAAACCGCCACCATCTCCACCACCGTCTACCAGCTCTGGCGCACCGGCCAGGACAGCGAGGCGCTCCGGTGGGTACTGGTGAACCTGGCCATCTCGGCGGTGGTGCTCTTGGCCGTCAACCTCCTGGAGCGGCGGCAGACATCCCCGGAAAGGAGGCGACGGCTCCATGGCGCTGACCGTTGACATGGAAAAGCGCCTGGGGGACTTTCACCTTCAGGCCAGATTTCAGGCCGGAGACGAAGCCCTGGCGCTTCTGGGCGCCTCCGGCTGCGGCAAGAGCGTGACACTCAAGTGCATCGCCGGGATTCTCCGCCCGGATCGGGGTCACATTGAATTGGACGGCAATGTGCTCTTTGACAGCAGGAAAAACATCAACCTGCCGCCCCAGCAGCGGGGCGTGGGATATCTCTTTCAGCAGTACGCCCTCTTCCCCCACATGACCGTGGCGCAGAACATCGCCGCCGCCCTGCACCGCCAGCCGAAAAAAGGCCGCGCCGAGACGGCGCGGCGGCTTTTGGAAACCTTCCACCTCACAGATCTTGAGCAGCACTACCCCGCCCAGCTCTCCGGCGGGCAGCAGCAGCGGGTGGCGCTGGTGCGCATCCTCGCCTCCAAGCCCCAGGCCATTCTCCTGGACGAGCCCTTCTCCGCATTGGACAGCTCCCTCAAACTGGAGCTGGAATTGGAGCTGGAGTCCATGCTGGAGGGTTTTGGCGGCACGGTGCTCTGGGTGAGCCACGACCGGGCGGAGGTGGAGCGCCACTGCCGCCAGGTGGCGGTGATGGAGAGTGGTAATGTGGGACGGGTGACCACCCTGGAGGAGCTGCGCCGAAATCCCGCCACCGTGGCAGAGGCCAGGATGGCCGGGTGCCGGAATTTTACGGCGTGCACCGTCTCGGGCGGCGTCCTCCATGCCCCCGGCTGGGGGCTGACCCTCCCCTGCGCCGCCAAGGATGGCCGCTACACCCTGGGGCTTCCCGACCATGCCCTCGCTCCGGGGGCGGATCTCCGGGGCGTGGTGACGCGCAGGATGGAAAGCGGCGATCAGGTTACGGTGCTGCTGCACCTCGCCACCGGCGAAGTGCTGGTGATCGTACAGGCCATGGAAGCCTGTCCTCCCATAGGCAGTCCCCTCTCCCTGGCCGTTTTGCCGGATCGCTTCTATCTCATCCCCAGTCATTAAAAACCGCTGTCTCTTTTGGAGGCAGCGGTTTTTGTGTCAGGGACGGATAACGTCCCAGTTTTTCACGAAATACTCCACGCCGGAGTAGAGGGTGGTGAGGGTAATCACGGCGGTGACCACCCAGTCGAGCCACCAAATGGGGAAGGCCATCATGAGGCACAGCCCCACCATGGTGGAGAAGGTCTTGACCTTGCCGCTCCAGCCGGCGGCGATGACCCGGCCATTGCCCACGGCCACCAGCCTGAGGCCGGTGACGGCAAACTCCCGGGTGAGGACGATCATCACCGCCCAGGCGGGCATCCGTCCCCACTCCACGAAGATGAGCATACAGGCCGTGACCAGAAGCTTGTCGGCCAGGGGATCGAGGAATTTTCCAAAGTCGCTGACCTGGTTATAGTGGCGGGCGACATAGCCGTCCACAAAGTCGGTGACGCTGGCCAGGATAAACACCGCCAATGCAATCCAGCGGTAGCCCAAAAGGAGCAGCGCCATGAAAATCGGAATCATTGCCACCCGTACCAGGGTGATTTTACTGGCTGTAGTCATGCCTCTTCCTCCACTTCTCCGATGAGGTCGCCGTCATAGACGTCGGTCATGGTCACCATCACAAATTCGCCGGGATGAATGGTGCGCTCGGCAGCGAACCAGACCTTGCCGTCGATATCGGGGCTATCGGCATAGGTGCGGCCGAAGTAGGCCTCCTCTTCTTCGTCGTAGCCCTCGCAGAGCACCTCCAGCGTCTTGCCCATGAGCCCTTCATAGTATTCGTCCATGACCCGAGACTGGATTTCTGCGATTTTCTCCGCCCGCGCCTGGGCAACCTCGGTGGGCGGGTACTCCATCATGGCCGCCACGGTGCCCTCCTCGGGCGAGAAGGCAAAGGCGCCCACCCGCTCCAGCTTCATCTGCCTGAGCCAGGTGCAGAGCTCCTCGAACTCCGCCTCGCCCTCGCCCGGAAGACCGGCAATGAGGCTGGTACGGAGCACCAGGCCAGGAATCCGCGCCCGGAGCTTTTCAAAAAGCGCCGTGATAAACGCCTTGTCGCCCCGGCGATTCATCTTCTTTAAGATTTCATCGTTGACGTGCTGGATGGGAATGTCCAGGTACTTGACGATCTTGGGCTCTGAGGCGATGACGTCGATCATCTCGTCGGTGGTCTCGTCGGGATAGAGGTAGTGCAGGCGCACCCAGTGAATCCCGTCGATCTTGCAAAGCTCCCGGAGAAGCTGCGGCAGGAGGTGGGTGTGCCCCGGGAGATCCAGGCCGTATCGGCTGATGTCCTGGGCAACCACGATGAGCTCCTTGACGCCGTCAGCGGCCAGGGTTCTGGCCTCGTAGAGCACGTCGTCCAGCTCCCGGCTGCGGTAGCGGCCGCGGAGGGCGGGGATAATGCAGTAGGAGCAGTGGTTGTCACAGCCCTCGGCGATCTTCAAGTAGGCATAATAGTCGGGGCTGGTGAGCACCCGGGGCGTCTCGTCCAAAGGCGCGTCGATGTCGCCAAAGGACTTGACGGTCTGCCCGGCCAGGGTCTTCTCCACGGCGGAGACGATCTCGCCGTAGCTGCCCGTACCCAAAACGCCGTCCACCTCGGGCATCTCGGTGAGGATCTCGTCCTGATACCGCTGGGAGAGGCAGCCGGTGACCAGGATCTTGCCCAGCTGCCCTGCGGCCTTCAGCTGTCCCAGGGCGAGAATGTGGTCGATGGCCTCGGCCTTGGCACTCTCGATAAAGCCGCAGGTGTTGACAATGGCCAAGTCACAGCCCGCCGGGTCGCCGGAAATTTCAAACCCCGCTTCCTTAAGAAGATAGAGCATCTGCTCGGCGTTGACCTGATTTTTGGCACAGCCCAGGCTGACCATGCCGATTTTCTCTCTCATAGTTGCGTTCCTCCCTGCGCCCGCCGGGCGCGTTGCATCATAGGTTCTACCCAAGCCGCTTACGCGGCACGGGTCGATCGGGAGATCGACCCCTACAGTCTGCACCCGCCGTGCCCTACAATTCCGCGTCGTCCAGCTTCAGGGATTCATCGTACCGCTGCAAGCCTGCGCGGATGTCGCTGTAGCTGTGGCCGCGGCGCAAGAGGGCGTCCACGGCGCGCTTGACTTCCTTTTCCTCGGGTGCGTTCCCGCGGAAGCGGCGCTCCAAAAAGCGGTCGATGGCCTCGTCCATCTCCGGCACCAGGGAAAGGGCATCCTCCCAGTACGCCTGGGGAATGGATTTTTCATAGAGAATCTGCCGGATTCGGCTGCGGCCATAGCCCTTGGCCACGGCGGAGCGCACCAGCTGCTCGGCGGTTTTAGCGTCGTCCAGGAGCTTGAGTTCCGAAAGCCAGGCAACGGCCTCCTGGGCGTCCTCCACCCGCTCTCCCTTCTCCACCAGCCGCCGCTGTAGCTCCTTCTTGGAGTGGCCGGCCGCAGAGATCATCCGCACCGCCCTGGTCTTGGCCGAGGCCTTGCCCACGGCATCCAGAAGCTGCTGGTGAGCTTCTTCGTCCAATTCCATGCCCGTGCGGAGGTGAAGCGCCGCCACCACATAGTCCTGGGTTTTAAGCCGCGTACCGTCGGAGAGCGTAATGCGAAACGTATGGGGCTGCTGGGAAAGGGGCTCTAATTTCTCAATCGTCATCGTTGAAGTCATCGGCCTTCACACTCACGGCCTTGGCCTCCGGCCGGGGCTGGGGCGCTGCCTTGGGCTTGCGGCCATTGAGCTGATAGAGGTTGGCGCGCACCTTGGCCTCCACCTCCTCGGCGATTTCAGGGTTGTTCATCAGATACGCCTTGACGCTGTCGCGTCCCTGGCCGATGCGCTCGTCTCCCATGGAGAACCAGCTGCCGCTCTTCTGGATGATATCCAGCTGCACGGCCAGGTCGGTGAGCTCACCCCACTTGGAGATGCCCTCGCCGTACATGATGTCGAACACGGCCTCCTTAAAGGGCGGCGCCACCTTGTTCTTGACGATCTTCGCCCGGGTACGGTTGCCGATGATCTCCGAGCCATTCTTGATGGCCTCGATGCGGCGAATGTCGATTCGCACCGAGGCGTAGAACTTGAGGGCATTGCCGCCGGTGGTGGTCTCGGGATTTCCGTACATGACGCCGATCTTCATGCGCAGCTGGTTAATAAAGATAACCACGCAGTTGGTCTTGGCGATGCTGCCGGCCAGCTTCCGCAGCGCCTGGGACATGAGCCGCGCCTGGAGACCCACAAAGGTGTCGCCCATTTCGCCCTCGATTTCCTGCCGGGGGGTGAGGGCGGCCACGGAGTCCACCACCACCACGTCCACGGCGCCGGAGCGCACCAGCGCGTCGGTGATTTCCAGCGCCTGCTCGCCGGTATCGGGCTGGGAGACGAGCATGTTGTCGATGTCCACGCCGATGGCCGCGGCATAGTCGGGATCCAAGGCGTGCTCGGCGTCCACAAAGGCCACTTCGCCGCCGCGCTTTTGTGCCTGCGCCACAATATGGAGGGCGAGGGTGGTTTTACCAGAGGATTCAGGGCCGTAGATCTCGATGATCCGCCCCTTGGGCACGCCGCCGATGCCCAGCGCCGCGTCCAGCGCCAGGGAACCGGTGGGAATGGCGTCCACCTGCATCTCGGGCTTGTCCCCCAGGCGCATTACCGTGCCCTTGCCGAAGTTTTTTTCAATCTGGGCGATGGCCGTCTCCAGCGCCTTCTTCTTGTCGCTGGCCGGGGACGGCGTATCCATGCTGGATTTCTTCTTCTCCATATCAATCTCGCTCCTTCTTCTGTGCCAGGACGGCGCGGGTGATTCCGCCCGCGTCCTGCTGCAGCTTCAAAATTTCGTAGTCCCACGCCTCCAGAATCCAGCACACGGCGTCCTCCTGTCCCTGGCCGAATTCCAGGGCAAGGTAGCCGCCGGGCTTGATGGCGGCGGTAAAATTCCGGGCGATGGCGCGATAAAAGTCCAGTCCGTCCTCCCCGCCGAAGAGCGCCATGGCGGGCTCGAAGTTCTTCACCGACCGGGGCAGCGCTTCCATCTCCTGCCGGGTCACATAGGGCGGGTTGGAAATTACCACGTCAAACTGACCCAAAAAGCGGCTGGCAGGCTTTGTGGCGTCCGCCGTGAGGCAGGAGACACGCGCCGTGAGTCTGAGATCCACGGTGTTCTTCTTGGCAATCTTCAGCGCCGCCGGGGAGAGATCGGCCAGGGTCACCCGGGCGCCCTTAATCTGAGAGGCCAACGCCAGACCGATACAGCCCGAGCCGGTGCAAAGATCGAGTATGCGCGGCGTGGCCGGCAGGTGCTCCCGCCGCTCCAGCACAAGATCCACCACGGCCATGGTGTCATCCCGGGGGATGAGCACGTCCGGGTTCACAGTGAGATTGAGGCCGTAGAAGCTCCACTGCCCCAAGATGTACGCCAGCGGTTCTCCCGCCAGCATTCGTTCGGCCAGCTCCAGATACCGCTCCGCCACCTCCTCGGGGGCGAACAGTCCCTGCATGGCCATGAGAGTGGCCTGATCCCGGCCGGTGACATAGTGCAATAACTCCCGCGCCGCAAACGCGGCGTTTTCTCCTTCCTCTTCCTCCAGCGCGTGACGAACCTGGCGGTAGAGCTCGCCGTAGGTTCTCACCATTGATCCGTCCCCGCTTCCTCGGGAATGACCTCCTCCAAAGCCCGGATGGCCACCTCGATCATGGAGTCGTCGGGCTCATTGGTGGTAAAGTGCTGCATCCACATGCCGGGCGCCGTGAGGATCCGGGTGAGGCCGTTATTATACCGTCCCACCAGGCGGTTAAACTCATAGCTGATGGCCACGATGACGGGCAGCATCAAAAGGTGCAGGCCCATGCGGACAAAGGTATTGTCGGCGCGGATGAGCGTGCCGCAGAGGATGCTGATGCAGATGACCACCAGCAAAAAACTGGTGCCGCAGCGGGGGTGGAGCCGGGTCATGGGGCGCACATTCTCCACGGTGAGGGGCAGCCGCGCCTCATAGCAGCGGATGGTCTTGTGCTCGGCGCCGTGGTAGGAAAAGACCCGGCGCATATCCTTCATCCGGGAGATGAGAATCATATAGCCCAGGAAGAGGAAGATCTTCAAGAAGCCCTCCACCAAATTGCGCAGAAGGTAGTTGCCGTGGATTCCCGGCACCAGGCCGGCCAGGAACGTGGGCAGGAGGATGAAGAGTCCCACCGAGAAGGCAATGCCCAGCACGGCGGCCACGTAGATCACCAGCTTTTCCATCTTCTCGCTGCCGATCTTATCCTCCAGCCACTGGTCAAACTTGGATGGCTGGGTGTCCTCCTCTTCCGGGAAGAAGGAAGCAGAGTACATCAGCGCCTTGACGCCGTTGACCATGCTGCCGCCGAAGTTCACCACGCCGCGGATGAGCGGCCAGCCCAAAATGGGATAGCGATCCTTGGGCGCCTTCAATGGCTCGGTCTTCACCACCAGCCCCTCGGGGCCGCGCACCACAATGGACTTCTTCTTGGGGCCTTGCATCAAAATGCCCTCGATGAGCGCTTGGCCGCCGATCATGGTTTTGAATTTTTCCTGTGTATTTGTCTCTTTATTCATGATTTCCTCTATTCTTCTCCCGTGGGGAGAGAAATGGTCACAAGGGTTCCGCCGCCGGGTGCATTTTCCAGGGTGAGGGTGCCGCCGTGCATGGTGACGATCTCCTCGCACACCGCAAGGCCGATGCCGTTGCCCCGCGCCTTGGAGCTGCCCTTATAAAACTTCATCTTCACATGGGGCAGCTCTTCCTCGGGGATTCCGGGACCAAAGTCCCGGATGCGCACCACCACATTGCTTCCCTCGTGGTGGATGGAGGCGGTGATGCGCTTGCCCTCGCCGCCGTGCTTGGCAGCGTTGTCTAGAATGTTGAGAAATACCTGGCGCATGCGGGAGACGTCGCAGGGGATCTCGGGGATTTCCTCGTCGTTCTCCTCATATTCCAGGGTAATTCCCTCTTGCTGCAGGCGGCTTCCATACATGAAGACCGTGTCCTCAAACTCGGCGCGGAGATCTGCCTCCTCCATGTTGAGGGTGAAGCGGCCGTCCTGCATGCGGGTGAACTCCAAAAGCTCCTCCACCATGCCCGTGAGCCGCCGCGCCTCCCGCAGGATGATGACCATGCCGCGGCGGGTCTCCGCCGGGTCGATCTGGTCGGCGGAGAGGATGGTCTCGCCCCAGCCGGTGATGGCCGTGAGGGGCGTGCGCAGCTCATGGGAGACGGAAGAGATAAATTCCGACTGCATCTTCTCCGACTGGGCGATCTTGGCGGACATGTCGTTGATGGTGTCGGCCAGCTCGCCGATTTCATCGTCCTGGTGCTTCTGGATCCGCGCGCCGTAGGAGCCCGAGGCGATTCGCTTGGCCGTGGCCGTGATCTCCGAGACAGGCTCGAGAATGGAGCGGATGAAAAAGCGGCTGGAATAGAGCACAAAGGCGATGAACAAGATGCCCAGAAGCACCGCGATGCCCACGGCCATGACAATCTGCTTGTCCACATTGCGAAGGCTGGTCACATACCGAAGAACGCCGATGACCTCGCCGTTGACATAGATCATGGGGCTGGAAACAGCCAAAATCCGCTCGCCGGTGTGGGGATTTCGCCCCATAAAATGGGAGATCTCTCCGGTGGCGATGGCGTCGGCAATGTCCGACGTCTCCGGCGCCTGTCCCGCCCACTGGCCATAGGACGAGGCGACGATCTTGCCGCTGGTGGAGATGAACTGAAGCTCTAAGTTGTTCTTCTCCTCAAAGGTCTGTGCAAAGCGGATGCAGGACTGATAGTATTCATTATAGCTCTGGCTGATATAGTTGCCGAAAAAGTCTGTGGTGGTCTTGGCCTTTTCCTCCAGGCCAACCCGCAGGTTGGAATAGCAGTAAATGGAGAAGGACACAGAGAAAATCACCACGAAAAAGACCACCAGCGCGATGACCAGGCTGACATTATTGAATATCCACCGGCGCTCAATGCCGGTGAGCTTCTTAAAGGTCTTCAGGCCGGCTCACTTCCTCTCTTCGGGCGATTTACGCGCCCCACTTGTAGCCGAAGCCCCAGACGGTGGTGATATAGGTGGGGTTGGCCGTGTCGTCCTCGATCTTGATGCGAAGGCGGCGGATGTTCACATCCACGATTTTGAGTTCACCGTCGTAATCCCTGCCCCAGACTGCCGCGAGAATATCCTCCCGGGAGAGGGCGCGGCCGGGGTTTTGCATGAAGAGCTTCATGATGGCATACTCCACCTGGGTGAGCTTGATCCTGCGGCCGGACTTGTCCAGAGTGCGGTTGCGGGTGTTGAGGACGAAGGGTCCCTGGCTCAGCTCCACGGCGTCGGGCACGGCGTCCCCGCCCACGCGGCGGTACAGGGCGTCGATCCGTGCAGTGAGCTCGGCGGGGGAAAAGGGCTTGGTGATATAGTCGTCCGCGCCGGTCATGAGTCCGGTGACCTTGTCCATCTCCTGGCTGCGGGCGGTGAGCATGATAATGCCGATCTGCTTGTCCGTGGCGCGGATGTTGCGGCAGACCTCAAAGCCGTCGATGTCGGGCAGCATGATGTCCAGAATGGCCACACCCACGTCGGGGTTGTTCTTGAGCTGCTCCAGGGCTTCCATGCCGGTGCCGGCCTCAATGGCCTCGTAGCCGGCGCGCTTTAAGTTGATGACAACAAAGCTGCGGATGCTCACTTCATCTTCGAGTATCAAAACTTTCTTCATGGCTTTGCTCCTTACATGATGTCTCCTGAGTTCCAGTCCGTGCGGATAAAGTGGAACATGGCGCGGACGGTCTCCTCGGTGAGGCTGCCTGCCAGGGCACTCTCTCCCAGGGAGGCGGCGTAGGCCGTCTCGCCCTTTTCCGCCAGGAGGAACCGTCCCTGGCTCTCGGCCAGCTTGAGCCGATCCTCGCCGGAAATGACGTAGATGCTCATGATCTCCTCCGGCGTGGTGTCCCGCTCGATCCAGCGGGAGAAGGTATAGCGCCATACCCCGTTCTCCTCCGCCGTGCGTGCCACGGTGAGCTGCTGCGCCCAGGCCTCGGGAATGGTCAGGTACCAGCCGCCGGCGTTGTGGTAGAAGGTGGTCATTTTTTTCGTGTGCGTGCCGTCGGTGTGGAGCTCGTACCACTCCACCAGCCAGTAGGTGCCCTCGTTGCTCAAGCTGGGCAGCGCCACCAGGGTGGGGAGCTCCACCAGGCCGTCCTCGTCAATGTCCGTGGCGTAGACCAGGTAGCTGCGCACCATCTGGGTGCTCAGCCCGCTCTCCGGCGAGACAGTGAGGTTCAAAAACGTCTGTCCCCGGAAGAGCAGCACGTCGGTGACCAGAGTATCCTCCCCGCTGCTGCTGGTGACAAAGACGCCCGGCACATCGGTGGTCACAAAGCCGGTGGTGATGCGCTCGATGCTGTCAATTTCCTTGGCAAGAGATGCCGTGGCAGTTTTCTCCATGAGGCCGTTCTGATCGGTGTAATACTCCGCCACCGCCGTACGTCCCTCCGGATCCTGGCGCAGCACCAGCACGTCCTGGCGGTCATCGCTGTTGAGATCCACCACCTTGAACTCGGTATAGCTGGTGTTCATCAGCTCGGCCATGCGTCCCTCGCCGTAGGCGTAGACGCTCAGCGACTGCAAAATCTGGTCGCTCAGCTGCCTGCCCAGAATCACCTCCAGGCCGGGGTTTCCGTCCACGGAGACGTACTCCACCGCGTCAAAGGCGGTGCCGTCCCCCTCGATGACCGTGGTCAGGGAGAAGGAACCGGAGACATCGTCGAAAATATAGACTTTCAGCGGCTTGGTGCCGCTGGTTTTGGCAAAGACCAGCGCCTCATCCTCCCCGTCGCCGTCCAGGTCGGCCAGCTGCACCGCCTGCTGGTTGGAGCCGGTGAGGGGGCCGGAGAAGGCAGCGTCGGCAGGAAGCGCCGCGTCGATGGCGTTTTGGAGATCGTAATAGACATCGGACTGCCGGGGCAGCGCATAGAGCTCCTCGGTGGACTGGACAAAGCAGCCCGACAGGATGGCCAAAAGCCCCACCAAGCCCAATAGACAAACAAGTCGCTTACATGTGGGCATACGCCGCCTCCTTTCCAAATCGGATATTCATTCAAATTAGAATTATAGCATAATGCAGTGTTAATTTGTAGACCAATTATGAATTTTCCCCCGCCGCCGGCGCTACTGGCACACCACGTTTTCCGCTCCCAGAATCTCCCGCAGCTCCTTCAACAGATCCTCATCGGGGAGGCAAAAGCCCTTTCGCTTGATGCCGGGCTCTTGAAAATAGAGCACCACCGGCGTCTGGCCGGGGAACATATTGAGCACCGGCCGCACTCGCCGCCACGCCCGGCTCTCCTCCGAGGGCAGGCGCAGGTACAGCCGCCGGGGCTTTTCCTGGGGCACGGCCTGGGGCGCGCCGCCGGTGAAGTCGGCGATGGCATAGACCTGGTTGACAATGAGCTGGGGCGCCTTCTCGTCCCGCACGGAGATCCGTCCGGCCACCACCACGGCGGTGTTGGTGTTTAAAAGGCTGCTGTAGCGCTCCACGGCGCTGGAGAAGGCCAAAAGCTCCATGTCCCCGGTGTCGTCCTCCAAGGTCACATAGGCCATGATGGTATTGTTGCGGGTGGTCTTCATCTTCATCTGCTGGATGATTCCCGCAATCTGCACGTTCTGACCGTCGGCGTAGGTCTCCTCTCCCTCCTCAAAGCAGGTGAGGATTTCGCCGATGGCCGCCACGCCCCGGGCGCGGAGCTGGCTGCGATAGCCATCCATAGGGTGGCCGGAGAGGTAGAGCCCCGTGACCTCCTTCTCCATGGCCATGCGCTCCTGGGGCGCGATCTCGGGAAGATCCGGCACCGGCACGGCCACCCCGCCGGGCTGCTCGCTGCTGCCGGTGTCAAAGAGTCCCATCTGCCCCTCCACATTCCGCCGCCGGGACTGGGCGACAGCGTCCATCACCGCCTCGTAGACGGCCAGGAGCTGGCTGCGGCGCAGGGAGAAGCAGTCGCAGGCGCCGCACTTGATGAGGTTTTCCATGGCGCGCTTGTTGAGCTCCGTGCCGTACATTCTGGCGCAGAAGTCCTCCAGGCTCCGGTAGGCGCCGCCCCGCTTGCGCTCCTCTACAACCTTGTCGATAAAGCCGCGGCCGATATTCTTCACCGCCGCCAGACCGAAGCGGATGCCCTCTTCCACCACGGTGAAGTGGGCGGTGGACTGGTTTAAGTCCGGCGGCAGCACCGAAATCCCCAGATCCTTGCACTCGGCCATGTACTCGGCCACCTTCACGGCGCTGTCGAGCACCGAGGTCATCAATGCGGCCATGTACTCCTTGGGGTAGTGGCACTTTAAATAGGCCGTGTCATAGGCCACCTTGGCATAGCACACGGCGTGGGCTTTGTTGAAGGCGTAGTTGGCAAAGTCGAGAATCTCGTCATAGATGGCCTGGGCGGTCTTCTCGGGCACGCCGTTGGCGATGGCGCCGGGGATGTTTCGGCTCTCATCGCCGTAGATGAACGCCTGGCGCTCGGAGACGATGACCTCCTGCTTCTTCTTGGAGATAGCGCGGCGCATGTTGTCCGCCTGCCCCAGGCTGAAGCCGCCCAGGCGGCGGAAGATCTCGATGACCTGCTCCTGGTAGACGATGCAGCCGTAGGTGACCTTTAAAATCGGCTCGAGGAGCGGATGCTTATACTGAATCGTTTCGGGGTGGAACTTGCACTGGATAAACCGCGGGATGGAATCCATGGGGCCGGGGCGGTAGAGCGCCACGATGGCCGTGAGATCCTCGATGGATTGGGGGCGCATGTTCACGCACACGCCGGTAATGCCCGCCGACTCCAGCTGGAACACGCCCGAGGTCTTCCCCTCCCCCAGCATGGCGAAGGTAGCCGGATCTCCGGCGGGAATGGTCTCCATGGAAAAGTCCGGCTCCCGCGCACGGATGTCCTGGACGGCGTCGTCGATGACCGTCAGGTTGCGAAGTCCCAAAAAGTCCATTTTGAGCAGTCCCAGCTGCTCCAGGGTGGTCATGGTATACTGGGTGACGATGGTATCGTCGTTGGTGGACAAAGGCACATAGTGGTACACCGGCAGTCGGGTGATGACCACGCCAGCTGCGTGGGTGGAGGTGTTGCGGGGCATGCCCTCCAGTGCCTGCGCCGTGTCGATGAGCTCCTTGACCCGGCTGTCGTTCTCGTACATCTCCTTGAGCTTGGGCGAGACCTTGAGGGCTTCGGCCAGGGTGATGTGCAAGGGCATGGTGGGCACCAGCTTGGCCACCACGTCGGTCTCGGCATAGGTGAAGTTCAGCGCCCGCCCCACGTCCCGGATGGCGCCCCGGGCGGCCATGGTGCCGAAGGTGACAATCTGCGCCACGTGGTCGTCGCCATACTTTTTGCGCACGTAGTCCACCACCTCGCCCCGGCGGGTGTCGCCGAAGTCCATATCGATATCAGGCATGGAGATGCGCTCGGGGTTCAAGAACCGCTCGAAGTAAAGGCTATATTCCATGGGATCGAGGTCTGTGATGTGGAGGGTATAGGACACCATGGAGCCTGCGGCGCTGCCGCGGCCGGGTCCCACAGGAATGCCCACGCTCTTGGCGTAGCGGACAAAGTCCGAGACAATGAGAAAATAGTCGGTAAAGCCCATTTTCTCAATCATTTCGATTTCATATTCCAGCTGCTGGCGGTACTCCGGGTGCTTGCCCCGGTAGCGCTCCTCAAAGCCCTGGTCGCAGAGCTCCTTCAAGTACGAGAGGGACGTATAGCCCTCTGGCAGCTGAAATTCCGGCAGGTGGTATTTTCCGAAGGTGAATTCCACGTTGCACCGCGCCGCAATGTCCACGGTGTTGGAGAAGGCTTCGTCCTGGTCGGGGAACAGCTCCCGCAGCTCCTCCTCGGATTTCACATAGAATTCGTCGGTTTCAAATTTCAGGCGGTTGGGATCGTCCACGGTCTTGCCCATCTGCACGCACATAAGGACATCCTGGGTGCGGCTGTCCTCCCGGCGGAGGTAGTGGGCGTCGTTGGTGACCACCAGGGGAAGTCCAGTCTCCCGGGCAATGCGGAGAATGCCCAGATTCACCTCCCGCTGCTCCGGCAGCCGGTGATCCTGAAGCTCCAGATAAAAGTGCTCCGCGCCGAAGATCTCCGAAAGCTCCAGCGCTGCCTTCTTGGCGGCCTCATAGTCGCCAGCCATGAGGAGCTGGGGCACCCGTCCGGCCAGGCAGGCCGAAAGGGCGATGATTCCCTCGTGGTACTGCCGGAGAAGCTCTAAATCCACCCGGGGCTTGCCGTAAAAGCCGTCTATGAAGCCCTGGGAGACCATGTAGCTGAGGTTCTGGTAGCCCGTCTCATTTTCACACAAAAGCACCAGGTGGTTTGCCTCCTGATCCACGCCGTGCACCCGGTCGTGGCGGCTGCGGGGCGCCACATAGACCTCGCAGCCGATGATTGGCTTGATGCCCGCCGCCTTGGCTGCCTTATAGAAGTCGATGACGCCGTACATGACGCCGTGGTCGGTGATGGCCACGGCCTCCTGCCCCACCTCCTTGACCCGCTCCATCAGGTCGCGAATGCGGCACACGCCGTCCAGGAGGCTATATTCCGTATGGAGATGGAGGTGGACAAAGGACATGGGGAGGCTCCTTTCTCAATGGGAGATGAATATCGGAATGGATGGTGTGGGGAAGGGCATTTCACAGGGCATCGGCGTAATATCGATCCTCCGCCCATTTGATTGGATTTTCTTCAATGTATTTCCAGATTTCTGCAAATTCCGGTTCACTGCGCACCACATGGTCGTAAAAGGACGCCTGAAATATGGAGTACCCCAGCTGACGAGTCACCATGGTTTTCAAGGAGCGCACCACCGTGGGAAGCGTAGGGCGGGGTGCCCTCACCCCGCCATCTTCCATTTCCTGGAATGTGAGCAGCAGATGAATGTGGTTGGGCATGACCACATAATGTGCAAGGTCAACCCCCGGATATGACTGCGGAATCCGCTCGATGTAGTGCGTGACAAGCGCGCCTATGTGAGTTAGTCGCATTTGGGGAAGTGCCTGCGCGGCGGGCTGTGGGCAGCCCGCCCTACATACGTCGATGCGCCCCAGCAGATGTTTCCTTCCCTGTGTGCAAATCGTGACAAAATAACATCCATTCTGCCCATAGTCATAAGATTTCAGGCGTGGATGTTTGCGAACCGGGCGTTCCATGGTTATAACCTGCTCAGCTCCATGAGCTTTCGCATGCGGTGGTTGATGGCAGATTTACTCACCGGGGGATCCTGCATCTGGGAAAGCTCCAAGAGCGTTGCCTCGGGGTGATCCTGGCGGAGCTGCGCCGTCTCTTTAAGCTTTTGGGGAAGCTCTTCATAGAGCCCCCGCTCCTTCAACCGGCGGATGGCCGCCAGCTGCTCCTGCGCCGCGTCCACGGCCTTGCCCAGGTTGGCTGTCTCGCAGTTGACCCGGCGGTTGACGCCGTTGCGGAGATCCTTCTCCACCTTGGCCTCCATGATCCCCATGGCGCACACCGGCGCGCCCAATGTGGTGAGAAAATCCTCGATCTGATCGCTCTGCTTGAAATAGAGCACATGGCTCCCCGCCCGGGTGACACACTTGGGCGCAAAGCCCACCTCCTCCATGAGGTGCTTGACCTCCCGGCTCACCCGCAGGTGGGACGTGGCCAGCTCCAGATGGTAGCGCTTCTCCGGATCGGTCACCGAACCGCCGGCCATGAACGCCCCCCGCAGAAACGCCACCCGGCAGCAGTCCTCCTCTAAAATGCCCAGATTCACCTGGAGCGCCACGGTGGTGGCAGCCTCCAGGCCGAAGACATCGTAAATCCGGTGAATCTTCCTGGGATCGTCCATGGAGAAAATCTGCTTGCCCTGCTCCGTCTCGGGCGTCTGGTCAAATTTCAGCGAAAACGCCTTTTGAAAAAGCTTGGGCAAGCGCTGGGCGAAATCCCGGCTCTCGGTGACAATCCGAATGGAGGTGGGAGAAAAGGTGTTGCAGAAGAGCAGCACGCCGTAGCTCTCTGCCACGGCGCAGCAGGTCTTGCTGATGGGTATTTTACAAAGTTCAGCCTTTGCCTTGGAGCAAAAGGACATGTCTCTCCATCCTCTCTATCTAGTCAGGCGGCTGCGGCGGTAGACCTCCATGATGGCGCTGGCCAGGGCATAGGTGTCGTGGCGGATGTAGCGCTCGCCGGTGGCCATGGGATACTCCTCCACCTGGATGCCCATGGCCTCGATCTCCTCCCGCTCCAGCCGCAGCTGCTCCACGCCCTCCTGGCGGTAGGGCGCGAGGATTGCCTCGCCGATCACGGCATTGTTGGCAATGCACACGTCTATAATGCCAGGCGCACCGTGGTGGAGCAGCGCCCGGACATGGTCTGCGCCGGTATAGCCGTCGGATTCGCCGTCCTGGGTCATGATGTTCATCACCAGAATTTTCAAGGCGCGGCTTTTGGCAATGGCCTCCGCCACCCCATCCACCAGGAGATTGGGAATGATGCTGGTATAGAGGCTTCCGGGGCCGAGCAAAATGAGGTCGGCCTGGGCGATGGCCTCGATGCTCTCGGGCAGGGGCTTGGGATGCTCCGGCACCAGGCGCACCTGGCGGATCCGGCAGTCGTTGCGCTTTTTGGCATAGAAAATCTTGCTCTCGCCCAACACGCGGCTGCCGTTGACAAACTCCGCCTCCAAATGGACGCTCTGGTTGGTCACCGGCAGCACCCGGCCGGTGATGGCCAAGACCTCACCCATGCGGTGCACCGCCTCGTCAAAGGAGCCGGAGATGCCGTCCATGGCCGCGAGGAAGAGGTTGCCGAAGCTCTGGCCGGCCAGAGAGCCCTCGGTGAAGCGGTAATCCAAAAGCTGCTCCATGGTGGGCTCGGTGTTGGCCAGGGCGAGGATGCAGTTGCGGATGTCGCCGGGCGGCAGGATGCCCAGATCCTCCCGGAGCATACCAGAGCCGCCGCCGTCATCGGCCACGGTGACGATGGCCGTGATATCCTTGGTATAGCGCTTGAGACCGCGAAGCATGGTAGAGAGACCATGGCCGCCGCCAATGGCCACAATTTTCAGTTCCTTTCTGCCTGGTACATAGACCTTTACTTCGTCGTGCATGGCGCGCCTCCTTATCGTCTCGTCATATCCCGGTGGCCAATGGTGGTGGCATAGCCCTTTTGGGCGGTAAATGTGCCGATTTCCTTGGCCACAGCCACCGACCGGTGCTTGCCGCCGGTACAGCCCACGGCGATGACCAGGTTGGTCTTGCCCTCGTCCACGTAGTATGGAAGGGAGAAAGCCAGAAGATCTTCCACCTTGGCCACAAAGTCCTTGGTCTGCTGGTAAGAGAACACAAAGTCCCGCACCTCCGGCTGGAGGCCGGTTTTGGTTTTCAGCTCGGGGATGTAGTAGGGATTGGGCAGAAACCGCACGTCAAAGACCAGATCCGCCTCCATGGGGATTCCGTACTTAAACCCGAAGGACAGCACCGACACGCTCATGGCGCGATCCTTCATATCCCCGGCCACCAGGTTGATGATGACGCCCCGGAGCTTGGCTGTGGGCAGAGACGTGGTGTTGATGATGGCGTTGGCGCGGTTTCGGATGGGCTCCAGGAGCTGCCGCTCCCGCTCCACGGCGCTCATGAGATCCGACCCGTCCCGGGTGAGGGGGTGCTTGCGCCGCGTCTCCTTATAGCGCTTGATGATGGAGACGGTGTCGGCCTCCACAAAGAGAATGGTGAATTTGAGGTGCATCTGATCCAGGCTGTCCAGCGCCTTGAAGAGCCCCTCAAAGGTGAGGCTTCCCCGGACGTCGGTCACCAGCGCCACGCGCTCGTAGCGCCCCTTGGTGGCCAGGCACAGCTGGGCAAACTGCGGAATGAGATCGGCGGGCATATTGTCCACGCAGTAAAAGCCCAAATCCTCCAAAAAAGAGGCAGCGGTACTCTTTCCGGCGCCGGAAAGACCCGATACTATGACAAATTGCATGAAGATTCCTCCTGTTCGTCCCTGAGAATCCGAACCTCAGGCTCCAGCACAATGCCGCTCTTGTCCGCCACGGCCTTGACCACCATGTCCATGGTATCAAGGACGTCCCGCGCCGTGGCGCCGCCCAGGTTTACCACGAAGCCCGCGTGCTTCTCCGACACGGCCGCCCGACCCACGCCCTTGCCCTTGAGCCCCGCGTCCTCAATGAGGGCGGCGGCGTAGCCCACCTGGGGGCGCTTGAAGGTGCTGCCGGCGCTGGGCATCTCCAGCGGCTGCGAGGCGCGGCGGCGGGCGGCAAGCTCCTGCATCCTGGCTTCGATGGCCGCGCCGTCCCCCTGGCTGAGCTCAAATTCCGCGGAAAGTATCACCGCGCCCCGCTTCTGGAAGGCGCTGGTGCGGTAGGCAAAGCCCTGCTGGTCGCCCTCGGCCTCCCAGATTGTGCCGTCGGGCAGCAGCGCCCGGGTCTTCACCGCCACGTCCTTGAGCTCGCCGCCGTAGGCGCCGGCGTTCATATAGAGGCCGCCGCCCACCGAGCCGGGGATCCCGTGGGCAAACTCTAACCCCGTGAGCCCCTGCTCCCGGGCAAAGGTGGCAAGGCGCGAGAGGAGTACGCCGCTCTCGGCTACAATGCGCCCCGGGGCAGCCAGAGAAAGGTCGCGCATCTCCCGGGTGCAGAGCACCAGACGGGAAAGCCCCTCGTCAGGCGCCAGGACATTGCTTCCCGATCCCAGCACCAGCGGCCGGTGCCCTTTGGACAGGCAGAAGCGGTAGACTGCCTCCAGCTCCGCGGCGCTTTGGGGAAAGGCCATGGGCGCAGGGCCGCCGATTCGGAAGGTGGTATGGGCGGCCATGGGCTCCGCCGGGATCAGCTTCAAGTGGGGAAATGCCGAAGAAAGGGCATCCAGGGACAGATTTTGCATCATCAACGCCTCCGGGTGTATAGTTCTTATTATCATACCACACTCCCCCTAAAAAAGAAACTGCTTTCTGCCGGAGCAGAAAGCAGTGGAGACTGTCAAAAAACCTCGCAGAAGATGTCCGGGACAGAGCAGCGGGGGGTGTGTGCGGGGGGCAAAAAGCCCACCGCGCGTTCAATCAACAGGATTTTGAAACTTTTTGAAAGTTTCAAAATCCGCACAGCGGGGCGAAAATACTTTTTCGACACGCTGAACTGCTTTCTGCCGGAGCAGAAAGCAGTGAGGATCGCTTTATTAAAATTTCGGTGCCTCGGCGTTTTGCTGGAAAAACTTGCTCAGCTGCTCGGTGAATTCCACGGCGGCATTGTAACCCATGCGCTTCTGGCGGTTGTTCATGGCGGCCACCTCGAAGATCACGGCCAGATTCCGACCGGGGGTGACGGGCACGGTGATGGAGGGGATTTTTACGCCCAGGATGTCGGTATACTGCGATTCCAGCCCCAGGCGGTCGTAGATCTCGCCGTCCTGCCAAGGGACGATGTTGATGATGAGGTCGATGCTGGCGCTGTCTTTGACGGCGCCCATGCCGAAGAGCTTGGCCACGTTGATGACGCCGATGCCGCGAAGCTCAATATAGTGCCGCAGCACGTCCGGCGCGCCGCCAATGAGCTCGTTGGAGGAGATGCGCTTGAGCTCCACGGCGTCGTCCGCAACCAGCCGGTGGCCGCGCTTGACCAGCTCCACGGCGGCCTCGCTCTTGCCGATGCCGCTGTCGCCGAAGATCAGAATGCCCTCGCCGTAGATTTCCACCAGGACGCCGTGGCGGGTGATCCGGGGCGCCAGATAGGACTTGAGCGCGGAAATCAGGCTGGAGACAATGTAACTTGTTGTTTCGTGGCTGCGAAGAACCGTGATATCGTGCTTTTTTGCCATTTCCAGGCACTCGGGCAGGGGTTCCAAGTTTCGGGCGATGACCAGCGCGGGAATTTTATAGGAGAAGAGGTGGTCGAAAATGATGGCGCGCTGCTCACTGCTGAGCTTTTGAAGGTAGCTCGTCTCCACATTGCCGAGAACCTGGAGACGCATGGGTTCAAAGTGGTCAAAAAAACCGGCCAGCTGCAGACCGGGACGGCTCACATCATCCACTGTAATGGCAATCCGTTCAAAATCCTCTGCTTTGTGCAGCTGAATTAAATGAAATTCCTCCACGAGATTTGTGAGAGGAACGCTGTAAATATGCTCCAAGTTTCTCACCT
>NHCFR00700__coassemble_962_pt1 | contig 46029 bp, 45 predicted proteins | sample NHCFR00700__metabat2_high_PE_007 | metagenome-assembled genome bin NHCFR00700 | reverse complement strand
CCGCAGAACATGATGCTTCCGCTTTTTCCAAAGCCGGGAGCATTTTTATTTTCAATTTTTCAAGCAGACCCCTGTTTTTCTCGGAGAAAATGTCCGTTGTAAAGTGAGAGAGATTTTTTTCTGAGCGGGTACCAAGTTTCCCGCTTGAAATGTCCGTTGTAGTTTGAAGGAGGCGAATATCCAATGGCTGAACGCACAAGACCGATCCGCATCGAGTTCTGCGTCACCGAGCAGGAGCGGCGGCTCATCCAAAACAAGATGGCGCAGCTCGGCACCAGGAACATGGGTGCATATCTTCGTAAGATGGCGATTGACGGCTACATCATTAAAGTGGACGACACCCAACAAATGGAAAATTCCATCAACCAGGTACCGATCCACCTGAAAATGACACTCACAGCAAAGGAACCCGCTGCGTACAGCAATATCGGAATCAATAAAATCGACAGTATGCTGCGCTCTCCAAACTGCTCATTCGTACTTTTTGTGGGCAGCAAGAAATTGGTGAAGCGCAAAGAGTTTGAACAGTACATCAGTCAGGCGCTTGTGATCTGACCTTGCATTTGAAAAATTCGCGGAGAAGCCTTGAGGAAAAGAGCACCATGCGCTATACTGTTCCTATGATACCCACCTCTATAAGCTTTGCGATGAAGCGGGGATCAACCGTTTTTGTATGCACGCACTGCGCCATACCTACGCAACCCGTGCAATTGAAAGCGGAATGCAGCCGAAAGTGCTGCAAAAGCTGCTGGGACACGCCAGCATCAAAACCACAATGGATCGGTATGTCCATGTGACCGATGAAACGCTGGATCAGGCGGTCAAGCAATTTCAGCGCAGCAGCGTATGTTGATATAACTTCATACAAGTCGATGCGCAAATGGCGTAAAAATGGCGTAGCCACCAAAACGCCAAAGCGCGAAAACCTTGTAAATACGGCATTTTTTAAGGAGATGTAGAGATATATGAAATTAGGAATCGTGGGTCTTCCCAACGTGGGCAAGAGCACCCTCTTCAACGCCATCACAAACGCCGGCGCAGAGGCGGCCAACTACCCCTTCTGCACCATCGAGCCCAATGTCGGCATGGTCACCGTGCCGGACAAGCGGCTGGAATGGCTGCGGGATCTCCACCAGCCGAAGAAGTTTACCCCCGCCGTCATTGAATTTGTGGACATCGCCGGTCTTGTCAAGGGCGCTTCCAAGGGCGAGGGTCTTGGCAACAAGTTTTTGAGCAACATCCGCGCCACCGACGCCATCGTTCATGTGGTGCGCTGCTTTGAGGACAGCAATATTACCCACGTGGAGGGTTCCACCGATCCCCTGCGGGACATTGAGATCATCAACCTGGAGCTCATCATGGCCGACATCGAGATGGTGGAGCGCCGCATCGACAAGGCGCAGAAGGCCGCCAAGGGCGGCGACAAGCGCTTCTTAAAAGAGGCTGAGCTCTTCACCCGCCTCCTGGAGCACCTCAACGAGGGCAAGCTGGCGCGCACCTTCCCCGGAAGCGAGGATGAAATGGCGCTCATTGCCACCAGTGATCTTCTCACCCTCAAAAAGACCATCTACGCCGCCAACCTGGGCGAGGACGACGTGGCCAACCCCGAGGGGAACCGCCACTACCTGGCCGTGAAGAAGCTGGCCGAGGAAGAGGGCAGCCAGGTACTGCCCATCTGCGCCAAGCTGGAGGCCGACATCGCCGAGCTGGACGATCCCGAGGAAAAGGCCATGTTCATGGAAGATCTGGGCATCAGCCAGTCCGGCCTCGACCTGCTCATCCAGCGCAGCTACGCCCTTTTGGGGCTTATCTCCTTCCTCACCGCCGGCAGCGACGAGTGCCGCGCCTGGACCATCAAAAAGGGCACCAAGGCGCCCCAGGCCGCCGGCAAGATCCACACCGACTTCGAGCGGGGCTTCATCCGCGCCGAGGTCATCGCCTTTGAGGATCTCAAGGCCTGCGGCTCGCTGGCCAATGCCCGCGCCAAGGGACTGGTGCGCAGCGAGGGCAAGGAGTATGTGATGCAGGACGGCGACGTGGTCAATTTCCTGTTTAATGTGTAAGATTTGATTGAAACCGCGCCGGATTCATAAAATCCGGCGCGGTTTTTTGCGTGCAAGGGCAGGTTTTGCACCGTACCCGTAGGGGCGGCTATCATCCGCCCGCGGGTCGATGAGGACATCGACCCCCACAGGGATGGGGGTTTTCATTGGGAATTTCGCTCCATGTAGCTCCAGAACTGCTTGGCCAGCATGGCGCCGATGGGGAAGAGAATCATGCCTAGGATTCCGAAAAACCGATAGCCCGCGTAGAGTGCCAGGAGAGTCAAAAGGGGGTCGAGCCCCATCTGCTTGCCCAGCATCTTCGGCTCCAGCGCCGAGCGAATGAGCGACGCGGCGCCGTAGAGACACAATAGCCCCACGCCCAAAAAGGAGTTGCCGCTCAAAAGGACAAAAAGCCCCCAGGGGATCAGCACCGTGCCGCTGCCAAAGACCGGCAAGGCGTCGATGAGGGCGATGAGCAGTCCCAGGAGCACCGGATAGTCCACCCCAAGGATCATGAGCCCGGCGGTGAGCACCAGAAACGTGACCCCCATGAGCTTGACCTGGGTCTTCACCCAGCCGCCCAGGGTCGCCCGGAGCCGCCGGAGTACCCCGGCGCACCGGCGCTTCCAGGGCTCCGGTGCCTTGCGCTCCCAGAGCGCCAGGAGCGACGGCAGCTTGGCCGCCAGCATGAAGCTCGAGAGCACCGCGGTAAGTACAAACAGCGCCAGATCCGGCAGCATGGAGAGGACGGAGGACGCCGCCTGAAACACCCACTCGTAGGCCTTGCCGAGAAAGCCCGTGCCGCTGCGGAAGAAGCCCTTCACCCCCTCGGTGAGCGCCTGCCCCACGCCGTCGGGGAAGCCGGATAGGCGCGCCAGGAGCCAAGCCTCCAGGCGGCTTGCCGGTTCGGCCAGCGACGCCACCAGCGACGGAAGCTGCCGGGCTAAGCCCACGGCCTCCCGGCAGAGAATCCGGCACAGGGCATAGATCCCCGTGAGCAGCAGCGCGTAAATGCCGCTGACGCACAGCCCCGCCCCCACCCAGCGGGGCACCTTCACCCGCTCCAGGGCGGCAATGGCCGGCTGTGCGCCCTTGGCAAACACCAGTCCCACGGCAAAGGGCAATAGCACCGGCCCCAGCAGCCACAGCCCCAGCCACGCGCCCAGCACTGCTGCCGCCAGCATGGCCAGCGTTTTGAGTTTCTTCTGCTTTTCCATGTACGCTCCTGTTCCACGCCCCGCAGGCAGTTATCGTCAAATTTTCCGAGAATGCCTGTTGCATTCTTCGGAGAAATATTGTATATTATACCTCACACGAAAACATTTGATTTTCCATCAAAGACATATTAGGAAGTGGAGGGAATGTTTTTTGGAAAAAACGCCAAAATTCTACATCGTCGAGGCTGCGGCTCTGCCGGAGATCTTCCTCAAGGTGGCCGAAGCCAAGCGGATGCTGGAGACCGGCGAGACCGATAAGGTCAACGAAGCCACCAAAGCTGTCGGCATCAGCCGAAGCGCTTTTTATAAATACCGGGATTCCATTGCTCCCTTCCAAAACCTGATGGCGGGACGAATTATCACCTTCCAGCTGATGCTCAAGAACAAATCCGGCGTGCTTTCGTCGCTTCTGTCCATCTTCGCCAGCTGCGGCGCCAATATTCTCACCATCAACCAGGCCATCCCCACCGGCGGCCGCGCCATGGTCACGGTTTCCGCCGAAACCGGCGAGCTCAAGTGCTCCCTGGAGGAGCTGCTGCGGCGCATTGAGGGTACGGCCGGCGTGGTGAAGGCTGAGATGGTCGCTGGGTAATCAGCGTGTCGAAAAAGTATTTTCGCCCCGCTGTGCGGATTTTGAAACTTACAAAAAAGTTTCAAAATCCTGTTGATTGAACGCGCGGTGGGCTTTTTGCCCCCCGCACACACCCCCCGCTGCTCTGTCCCGGACATCCTCAGCGAGTTTTTTGACAGTCTCTAATTCCCTCAGCTACAATATATCCAGATTTTCACAAGGAGATACCGATATGCACGAATTTGTCTATCACGTTCCCACCAAGGTGGTCTTCGGCTGCGGCGCTTGTAATCAGGTGGGCGACGTGGTGCGGGAATATGGTTTCAAGCGCTGCCTGGTGGTCACAGGCCAGGGCAGTGCCATCAAGAGCGGCCTCATCGACCGCATCACTGCCCAGCTGGCTGAGAAAGGCGTGGAGTATGCGGTCTTTTCCGGCGCACAGCCCAATCCCCTGCTCTCCCACGCCCGCGCAGGCGTCGCCAAGGCGCTGGAGCTGAAGGCGGATTTGATCCTGGCCGTGGGCGGTGGCAGCACCATCGACACCGCCAAGGCCATTGCCCATGGCGCCGCCAATCCTGAAACGGATCTGTGGCAGTTCTGGCTGGGCAAGGCGACCCTCACCAAGACCACGGTTGTGGGCGCGGTGCTCACCATCCCCGCCGCCGGCAGCGAGACCAGCGACTCGGCGGTGCTCACCGACGGCGACGCCGGCGTCAAGCGCGGCCTCAACACTGATTTCAACCGTCCCGTCTTCGCCGTGCTCGATCCGGAGCTGACGCTGACCCTGCCGCCCTACCAGGTGGCCTGCGGCGTGACCGATATTTTGATGCACACCCTGGATCGCTACTTCAATCCCTATGTGGACAACGACACCACCGACGCCATTGCCGAGGCGCTGCTGCGGGTGGTGCTGGCCGAGGGCGACGTGGTGCGGGAGCACCCCGGCGACCTCCACGCCATGAGCGAGCTCATGTGGGCAGGGAGCCTCTCCCACAACAACCTCACCGGCCTTGGCGGCAAGAAGGACTTCGCCGTCCACCAGCTGGGGCACGCTCTGAGCGCCAAGTACAACGTGACCCACGGCGCTTCCCTCTCCGCCGTGTGGAAGAGCTGGGCGTCCTACGTCGCTCCCGTGGACGGCTACGCCCGGTTTGCCCGGTTCGCCCGGAACGTCTGGGGTGTGACGGAAGAAGACGGCAAGGCGGCCGCCCTCAATGGCATCGCCCTCCAGAGCGATTACTTCCACAAGCTCGGCATGCCGGTCAATCTCCAGGAGCTGGGCGTGGGCGAGGTGGACGACGCTGCCTGCCAGGCTCTGGCGGAGCTTTGCAGCTACGGCCGCAGCCGCACCATCGGCACCTTCCGCGTGCTGAATGCCGACGATATCCTGGCAATCTACCGCTCTGCCAGCTCCAGGGAGAACTAAAAATAGCTGATTGAAACAGGCCGCCGCCGGGCGGCGACAGGAGGAATATTCATGGTACATGTTGCAATTCTTGGCTTTGGCACGGTGGGCGGCGGCGTCGCCGAGGTGCTCACCAACAATGCCGCCGTCCTTTCCAAAAAGGTCGGGGAGGAAATCAACCTCAAGTACATCCTGGACACCCGGGATTTTCCGGGCAGTCCCTTTGAGAGCAAGCTCACCCACAACTTCGAGGACATTCTCAACGACCCCGAGGTCAAGGTCGTGGCCGAGTGCATCGGCGGCGCCACCATCGCGCTGGAGTTTGTGAAAAAGCTCCTGGCAGCGGGCAAGCACGTGGCCACCTCCAACAAGGAGATGGTCGCCACCCACGGACATGAGCTGCTGGCCATTGCCAAGGCGCACAACGTGAACTTCTTCTTCGAGGCCTCGGTGGGCGGCGGCATCCCGCTGCTGCGTCCCCTGGCCTGTGACCTGGCCGGCAACGAGATCACCGAGGTGACCGGCATTCTCAACGGTACCACCAACTATATTTTAACCGAGATGCTCGAGAAGGACGCCGCCTTTGAAACCGCCCTCAAGGAAGCCCAGGCCATGGGCTACGCCGAACGCAATCCCGCCGCCGATGTAGAAGGCTTGGACGCCTGCCGGAAGGTCTGCATCCTCTCGGCGCTGGCCTTCGGCTTCCACGTCTACCCCGACCAGGTGGCCACCGAGGGCATCACCTCCATCACCGCCGAGGATGTGGAGGCCGCCACCGCCGCGCACATGAAGGTGAAGCTCCTGGGGCGCACCATGCGCACCGATGACGGAAAGGTCTGCGCCTTTGTGTCGCCCCACTTCGTGCCCAGCGCCTCCCAGCTCTACCACGTGGACGGCGTGTTCAACGGCATTGTCATCCGCGGCAACGCCATCGGCGAGGCCATGTTCTACGGCCCCGGCGCCGGAAAGCTCCCCACGGCCAGCGCCGTGGTGGGCGACATGGTGGATGCCGTGTGGCATCTCTCCCAGCGCCGGATGCTGGACTGGGACGACGCCGATCCCACCAAGATGGTGGACTTCGCCGACCTGTCCCTGCCCTACGCCCTGCGCACCACCGCCTCTAAGGCCGAGGTGGAGGCCAAGCTGGGTCAGGCCACGGCGCTTCCCGCCGGATACTACCTCCTGAGCGCCCCCATCACCCGGCGCGCCATCGAGGCAAGCGGCCTTCCGCTGCTGGCACTGAGACCTGTGTTCCAATGATCCAAGGAGGAATTGAGATATGGCATTGATCGTTCAGAAATTCGGAGGCAGCTCTGTGGCCGATGCGGCCAAGATCCAGAACGTCTCCAATATCATCACCCGCACCTATGACGCCGGCAACGACGTGGTCGTGGTGCTCTCCGCCCAGGGCGACACCACCGACGACCTCATCGAAAAGGCCATGGAGATCAACCCCGACGCTTCCAAGCGCGAGATGGACGTGCTCCTCTCCACCGGTGAGCAGATCTCCATCGCCCTGGCCGCCATGTGCATTGAGAAGATGGGCTACCCCGTCATCAGCCTCACCGGCTGGCAGGTGGGCATGGAGACCAGCTCGGACTACTCCCGCGCCCGCATCCGCAAGGTGGAGGGCAGCCGCATCCGCAAGGAGCTCGACAAGCACCGCATCGTGCTGGTGGCCGGCTTCCAGGGCATCAACCGTTACGGCGATATCACCACCTTGGGCCGCGGCGGCTCCGACACCACCGCTGTTGCCCTGGCAGTGGCGCTCAAGGCCGATCTGTGCCAGATTTACACCGACGTGGACGGCGTGTACACCGCCGATCCCCGGATTGTTCCCAACGCCAAGAAGCTCGACGCCATCACCTACGACGAAATGCTGGAGCTGGCGTCTCTGGGCGCCCAGGTGCTCCACAACCGCTCCGTGGAGCTGGCCAAGCGGTATCAGATCGAGCTGGAAGTTCTCTCAAGTTTCACCGGAAACCCCGGTACTATCGTCAAGGAGGTCGTAAAAATGGAAAAAACCTTCATCAGCGGCGTGGCGCAGGACAAGAAGATCGCCCGCGTTGCCCTCGTCGGGCTGGAGGATGTGCCGGGCATGGCCTATAAGGTGTTCAGTCTCCTGGCCAAGGCCAAGATCAATGTGGACGTGATTTTGCAGTCCATCGGCCGCAACAACACCAAGGACATCACCTTCACCATCCCCGAGGGCAGCAAGGACCTGTGCCAGAAGATCCTCGAGGAAAATCAGGAGAATCTCCGCTTCTCCTCCATGAACATCTCCACCGACGTGGCCAAGGTTTCCATCGTCGGCGCCGGCATGGCCGAGAACACCGGCATTGCCGCGGCCATGTTTGAAGCCCTCTACAACAACCAGATCAACATCCACATGATCTCCACCAGCGAGATCAAGGTTTCGGTGCTCATCGACAAGGCCGACTCCGAGAAGGCCATGCGCGCCATCCACGACAAGTTCTTTGATTGATTTCTACACGGGTCGATCGGAGACCGACCCCTACAATTCAATTCCATTGCACCCTCGGGAGACCGGGGGTGCTTATTTCCGATTTTGGGAGGAATTCTTATGCCCCATGAACTGACGCCCCAGGACATTGAAAAAATGCAGAAGGAGCTGGACTACCGGCGCATTGAGCTGATGCCCGAGCTTCTCGAAGAGGTCAAGCGCACCCGCGCCTTCGGCGACCTCAGCGAAAACTACGAATACAAGGCCGCCAAGCAGGCGCAGAACGCCAACCGCAAGCGCATCCGCTACCTCACCAGGATGATCCAGTCCTCCACGGTCATTGAGGACACCGCCGGGGATGACGAGGTGGGTTTTTTCGACGAAGTGGAGCTCTACTTCCCCGAGGACGACGAAACCCAGACCGTCCAGGTGGTGACCACCGTGCGGTGTGACCCCCGGGAGGGTCGAATCAGTAAGGAATCTCCCCTGGGGCGGGTGCTCCTGGGACGCAAGGTGGGCGACAAGGTCACCGTAAAGGTCTCTGAGCAATATAGCTACGAGGTGGAGGTGCGCGCCATCACCAAAACCCAGGACGACGGCTCAGCGCCCATCCTCTGATTTCCAGCTCTGGCGAGAGATTTTTTTCATCTCCACTCTATACAAATCCGCTCCATTTTGCTATAGTTTATTTGATAGACATTGCCAATTGCGATGCCCAACAAGGAGGTTTTAATATGAGTGTATTAACCGATCTCATCTACGGCGGCTCTCATGCCGTTGCCGGCCTGACCGAGGGCGCCGTCAACGACGCCATTGCCAAGTACGGCGCAGAAAAGGAGATTGCATTCCCCGATACCGCCTACTTCTTCCCCACCATCTATGCCGCCACCGGCGTCAAGGTCAAAACGTTGGGAGATCTCACCGCCTGCGTGGGCGTCTTAAAGAGCCTCATCACCGATCAGGAGGATCTCACCCAGGCGCTCAACGCCGGTCTCGCCACCGCCGTGGGCGCGGAGATTCTCGAAGGTCTCAAGTATGTAGACGGCGCCGAGCCCTATGCCAATGACTCCGGCATCGGCTTCGTGCCCGATCCCGTCATCCGCTCCCTGGGCGTGCCCCTGGTCACCGGCGATATCCCCGGCGTGGCAGTGGTGCTGGGCAAGGCCAACGCCGCCGAGGATGTGGCCAAGATCGTCAAGGACTATCAGTCCAAGGGCATCATGACCTTCCTGGTGGGCGACGTCATCGAGCAGTGCGCCGAAGGCGGCGTGAAGATGGGTCTTGAAATGCGCGTGGTGCCCCTGGGACACGATGTGACCTCCGTGATCCACGTGGTCACCGTGGCCATCCGCGCCGCGCTGATCTTCGGCAACGTCCAGCCCGGCGACCTGGCCGCGCTCCTGGACTACACCAAGAACCGTGTGCCCGCCTTTGTGAACACCTTTGGTGAGATCGATTCCGTGGTTGTCTCCGCCGGCGCCGGCGCCATCGCCCTGGGCTTCCCCGTGGTGGTGGACATCGACCTGGGCGAAAACCAGGTGCCCGGCGCGCTGGAGTCCGTCCTCGATCACGCCGAGACCGTCAAGAAGTCCCTGGAGCTCCGGGGCATCAAGATCAAGTCCAAGGAGCTGCCCATCCCCGTGGCCTTTGCCGCCGCCTTCGAGGGCGAGATCATCCGCAAGGCCGACATGAAGGTGGAATTCTGGTCGGGCAAGAACCCCACCGCCGAGCTGGTGCTCATGAAGGACGCGTCCGAGGTGGAGGATCACAAGATCGCCATTGTGGGCAACGACATTGACTGCGGCGAAAAAGACTTTGCCCTGGCAACCTATGTGGAGGTGGCCGGCAAGAAGATGCAGGCAGACTTTGAATCCGTCATCGAGCGGAAAATCCACGCCTGGTTTAACTACATGGAAGGCGTGATGCACACCGGCCAGCGCAACCAGATTAGAATACGCGTCTCCAATGCCGCCTACGACGCCGGCCTGCGCCTCAAGCACTTCGGCGAGGTTCTCTACCATATGATTATGGACGAGTTTGACGCCGTGGTGGACAAGTGCCAGGTGACCCTCATCACCGACAAGGCCGCCACCCAGAAATTCCTCGACGAGGTGGCCATGCCCCGCTACAATGCCCGCGACGACCGCCTGGCCTCCATGACCGACGAGGCCGTGGACAAGTTCTACACCTGCATCCTCTGCCAGAGCTTCGCCCCGGCTCACTGCTGCGTGGTCACCCCCGAGCGGCTGGGTCTTTGCGGCGCTGTGAGCTGGCTGGACGCCAAGGCCACCAATGAGCTCAATCCCAACGGTCCCTGCCAGCCCATCCCCAAGGAGGGTCTCATCGATGCGCGCACCGGCCGGTACGAGGCCGTCAACAAGATTGTCGAAGAAGCCACCCACGGCGCTGTTTCCTCGGTGACCCTCTACTCCATCCTGGAGGATCCCATGACCTCCTGCGGCTGCTTCGAGTGCATCTGCGGCATCGAGCCCGCCTCCAACGGCTTCATCGTGGTCAACCGCGAGTACAAGGGCATGACCCCCGCCGGTATGACCTTCGGCGAGCTGGCCTCCTGCACCGGCGGCGGCGTCCAGACCCCCGGCTACATGGGTCACGGCCGTCACTTCATCTCCTCCAAGAAGTTCATCTACGCCGAGGGCGGCATCGAGCGCATCGTCTGGATGCCCAAGGAACTCAAGGACGACGTGGCCGATAAGCTCAACGCCACGGCCAAGGAGCTCTACGGCATCGACAACTTCACAGACTTCATCGCTGACGAGACCATCTGCACCGAGGTGGACGATCTTATGAACTTCCTCACTGAGAAGAACCATCCCGTCCTGGCCATGGAGCCGCTGATGTAACAACATAAGGGGCGGCAAATGCCGCCCCAGCGTGTCGAAAACGTATTTTCGCCACGCTGTGCGGATTTTGAAGCTTTTTGAAAGCTTCAAAATCCTGTTGATTGAACGCGGGGTGGGCTTTTTGCCCCCCGCACACACCCCCCGCTGCCCTGTCCCGGACATCTTCAGCGAGGTTTTTGACAGTCTCGGGGCGGCACATGCCGCCCCATTTTAATAACGAAAGGAACCCCATTCATGTTTCAAGTGACGTTTACCTTTGAGAACCAGCCCGACGTGGTGGTGTCCGTGCCGCCGGATTCCAACCTTCTCTCCGTGGCGCGGGAGGCCAATGTGGCCATCGACGCCCCCTGCTCCGGCAACGGTTCCTGCGGCAAATGCCGCGTAAAGCTCTTGAAGGGAGAACTCGAATCCCTGCCCACCAGCCACATCTCCCAGGAGGAATATGACGAGGGCTGGCGCCTCAGCTGCGGCTGCCGCATCGTCTCGGACGTGACGGTACAGGTGCCGGACATCGCCTCGGCCTACCAGAGCCGGATGCAGACGGCCGACCTCAGCTCCGGCAAGGAAATCGCCGTGTTTGAAAAGCTCCAATCGGACATCCAGGCCGCCGGTATTCCGCTGGAAAATACCTTCTTCACCGCCAAGCTCACCATGTCCCATCCCACCCTGGATGACACCATGCCGGACAACGAGCGCCTCACCTGGGCCATCCGGGACAAAACCGGCACAGAGCACGTGGTCATCCCCTACCCCGTGCTGCGCAAGCTGCCCACCACGCTGCGCGAAAGCCAGTTTGACGTGTGCGTCACCCTGCGCCGGGAGGGCGAAGCCGTGATCGTGTGCGACGTCCGCCCCGGCTGGGACGAGAGCCCTGCCTGCGCCTTGGCCATTGACATCGGCACCACTACGGTGGCCGCTGTCCTGGCCGACATCAAGACCGGCAAGCTTTTGGCCAAGGCCTCCTCGGGCAATGGCCAGATCCGCTATGGCGCCGACGTCATCAACCGCATTGTGGAGCAGAGCAAGCCCGGCGGTATCCAGCGGCTCCAGGACGCTGTTGTCAAGGAAACCCTCCGCCCCATCGTGGCCGGACTGTGCGCTAAGGCCGGCGTGAAGGCAAACCGCATCGTCCAGGTGGCTGTGGCATCCAACACCACCATGAATCATTTGCTTTTGGGCGTCAACGCCGAGCCCGTGCGCATGGAGCCCTACATTCCCGCCTTCTTCCATGCTGCGGATATCCGCGCCGAGGAGGTGGGGCTTCCCGTGAACCGCACGGCGCCCCTGCGTTTGGCTCCCAACATCGGCTCGTATGTGGGCGGCGATATCACCGCAGGCGTATTCACCACCTTGCTTTGGAAGAAAGAGGAGTATAGCCTCTTTGTCGACCTGGGCACCAACGGTGAGATTGTCTTCGGCAACCAGGACTTCATGATGTCCTGCGCCTGCTCGGCAGGTCCCGCCTTTGAGGGCGGCGACATCAGCTGCGGCATGCGCGCCACCGACGGCGCCATCGAAGCCGTGTCCATCGACTGCGCCACCATGGAGCCGCACTTTACCATCGTGGGCGAAGAAGGCCAGAAGCCCGTGGGCTTGTGCGGCTCGGGCATCATCGACATGATCGCCGAGCTCTTCCGCTGCGGGATCATCAACGCCAAGGGTCTCTTTGTCCGCGAGGGCAGCCACGTGAAGCGGGATCAGCACGGCACCGGCCGCTTTATCCTGGCCACGCCCGCGGAATCCGCCACCGGCCGGGAAATCTCCCTCACCGAGGTGGACATTGAAAGCTTCATCCGCGCCAAGGGCGCCATCTACTCCGCCATCGACACCCTGCTCTCGTCCATGGACATGGACGCCTCGATCTTGGAGCATGTCTACGTGGCCGGCGGCATCGGCAGCGGCATTAACATGAAGAACGCCATCTTCATCGGCATGTTCCCGGCGGTGGAGCTGGAGAAATACGAGTACGTGGGCAACTCCTCCCTGGCCGGCGCCTACGCCATGGCGCTCTCCGACGCGGCCAACGACAAGATCGCCGAGCTGGCACGGAACATGACCTATGTGGAGCTCTCCACCCATCCGGGGTATATGGACAACTTTGTGGCCGCCTGCTTCCTGCCCCACACCGATGCCTCCCGCTTCCCCGACAGTATCCAGGAGATGTAACATGGCAGACACCAGAAAAATCGAAAATCACAAGGAAGAGGTTCCCTTTTCCCACTATGTGGAGCTGTTCCGTTCCCTCGACCCCCAGAAGGCCGCCGCCCGCACGGGCACGGCCTTCGACGGCGCCGCCTTCACCCTCCACCTGGTGGATACCGACTACCGAATCTACTGGCCGGAGTACCGAATCGAGGCAAAGGAAGGCGCCTTTGCCCTAAAATATCTCCCGGCGCAGACCTTCCTCCTGCGCTATCTTCTGGAGGGCAAGGCCGTAAAGGCCACAGGCGAATTCAAGACCTTCCGGGAGATGCCCTGGGGAGAGCTCTACATCCAGCCCTTCACCGGCCGCTGCCTCACCCGCGCCGCCTTCACCTTTGCCACCAAGATTCCGAAGTTCTGCGCCGCCATGGAAAAGCTGGGCGCCACCAAGCTCCCCCACGGCGACGCCGGCTATCAATTGGAGCTTTTGCCTGGATTCGCCATGCAAATCCTCCTCTGGGCAGGGGATGATGAGTTCCCGCCCAGCGCCCAAATCCTCTACTCGGACAACTTCGCCAGCGGATTTGCACCGGAGGATCGGGTGGTGGCGGGGGATTTGATGATTTCCATCGTCAAAGCAAATCTGTAAGCCGGGAAAAATTTGGCATTGAGCACAATTTCTCGCCGGAATTCCACCTGTTTTTTTCTCAATTGAACATTGACGGATGCCTCAGAAAATGATAAAGTTTAATCGATAAAAAACTACGTAATCAATCGCCAATTGCTTACGCAGTTCCCCGGGCTACGCCATTCTAACGGCTACCTCCGGACATCCTGTATGCGCCGATCCACTCTAACGGTAGGCACAAATTCAATACAAGGAGAGAATTTAACATGGCAACCTACAAATCCGACATCGAAATCGCACAGGAAACCCCCATGCTCCCCATCACCGAGATCGCCAAAATGGCCGGTGTGGATGACAAGTATCTGGAGCAGTACGGCAAGTACAAGGCCAAGGTGGACTACAACATCCTCAACGATGTGAAGCGCCCCGACGGCAAGCTCGTCCTTGTCACTGCCATCAACCCCACCCCTGCCGGCGAAGGCAAGACCACCACGACCGTGGGTCTGGCCGACGGCATGAAGAAGCTGGGCAAGAACGTTCTCGTCGCCCTGCGTGAGCCCTCCCTCGGCCCCGTGTTCGGTGTCAAGGGCGGCGCGGCCGGCGGCGGCTACGCCCAGGTCGTCCCCATGGAGGATATCAACCTGCACTTCACCGGTGACTTCCACGCCATCGGTGCTGCGAACAACCTGCTGGCTGCCATGCTCGATAACCACATCTATCAGGGCAACAAGCTGAACATCGATCCCCGCCGCATCACCTGGCGCCGCTGCGTGGATATGAACGACCGTCAGCTCCGCTTCGTGGTGGATGGCCTGGGCGGCCGCGTCAACGGCGTGCCCCGTGAGGACGGCTACGACATCACCGTCGCCTCCGAAATCATGGCCGTGCTGTGCCTGGCTTCCGACATCACCGACCTCAAGGCGCGCCTGGGCCGCATCATTGTGGGCTACACCTACGACGAGAAGCCCGTCACCGCCGCCGACCTCAATGCCCAGGGTGCCATGGCCGCCCTCCTGAAGGACGCCCTGAAGCCCAACCTGGTGCAGACCCTGGAGCATACCCCCGCTTTCGTCCATGGCGGTCCCTTCGCCAACATCGCCCATGGCTGCAACTCCGTCACCGCCACCAAGATTGCCCGCCGCCTGGCTGACTACACCATCACCGAGGCCGGCTTCGGCGCTGACCTGGGCGCTGAGAAGTTCCTGGACATCAAGTGCCGCATGGCCGGTCTGAAGCCCTCCGCCGTGGTGGTCGTGGCCACTGTCCGCGCCCTCAAGTACAACGGCGGCGTGCCCAAGGCCGATCTCGGCAACGAGAACCTGGAAGCCCTGGAGAAGGGTCTTCCCAACCTCCTCAAGCACGTTTCCAACATCACCAACGTCTACAAGCTCCCCTGCGTCGTCGCCATCAACCGCTTCCCGCTGGATACCGAGGCTGAGCTCAAGCTCGTCGAGGACAAGTGCAAGGAGCTGGGCGTCAACGTGGCGCTCAGCGAAGTGTGGGCCAAGGGCGGCGAAGGCGGCATCGAGCTTGCCAAGGAAGTCATCCGCCTGTGCGATCAGCCCAATGACTTCACCTTCGCCTATGACCTCGACATGTCCATCAAGGAGAAGATCGAGGCCATCGTGACCAAGGTCTACGGCGGCAAGGACGTCAACTTCACCGCCAACGCCGAAAAGCAGATCAAGACCCTCACGGATCTCGGCTTCGACAAGATGCCCATCTGCATGGCCAAGACCCAGTACTCCCTCACCGACGACGCCACCAAGCTGGGCGCTCCCACCGGCTTCACCGTCACCGTGCGCAACATCAAGGTTTCCGCCGGCGCCGGCTTCCTGGTCGCCCTCACCGGTGAGATCATGACCATGCCTGGTCTTCCCAAGGTGCCCGCTGCCGAGCGCATCGACGTGGACGAGACCGGCAAGATCTCCGGCCTGTTCTAATTCAGATTGTCCCGCGCCATGTCCGGCGGCGAACCGCCGCCGGACATTTTTCTGGCCGCAGTGCGGCCTATATGACTGATAAGGAGAACATAGACATGGATTTTACCCAGAATTCCTGCCGCGAGTTTGTAACCGTTCTCGCCTCCAATGCCCCGGTGCCCGGCGGCGGCGGTGCGGCCGCCCTGGTGGGTGCCATCGGTACTGCGCTGGGCAACATGGTGGGTTCCCTCACCGTGGGCAAGAAGAAGTATGCCGACGTGGAGGCGGAGATCGTTGAACTGAAGAAAAAGTGCGACCAGCTCCAGACCGACCTTTTAGACCAGGTACCCGCCGACGCCGAGGGCTTTGAGCCCCTCTCCAAGGCCTACGGCATTCCCAAGGACAATCCCGACCGGGACAAGATCCTGGAGGAAGCCACCATCGTGGCCTGCCGCGTTCCGGTGAAGATCATGGAGCTGTGCTGCGAAGCGCTGGACGCCATCGCAGTCTTCGCCGCCAAGGGCAGCCGTCTGGCCGTCTCTGACGCGGGCTGCGGCGCCGTGTGCGTCAAGGCTGCCCTCCAGGCCGCCTCCCTCAACGTGTTCATCAACACCAAGACCTTAAAGGATCGGGCGCTGGCCGAGGAAATGAACGCCAAGTGCCTCTCCATGCTGGACAAGTACGGCAAGTTGGCCGACGAGATCTTCGAGAGCGTCAAGGCCGGCTTCTTCAAATAAGGAGGAACAACCATGGCAAAGCTGCTTTTGGGAAAAGAAGTCAATGAAAAACTCAATGCGCGAATCATTGAGCAGTGCAACGCCCTCAAAGCCCAGGGCGTGCAGCCCACCCTGGCCATCGTCCGCTGCGGCGAGCGCCCCGACGACCTGTGCTATGAGCGCGGCGCCACCAAGCGCGCCGACACCCTGGGCGTGGCTGTGGAGAAGTTCCTCCTGCCCGAGGATGTGACCAAGGAAGCGCTCCTTAAGACCATCGACGAGATCAACGCCAACGACAAGATCCATGGCGTGCTCCTGTTCCGTCCCCTGCCCAAGCACCTCAAGGCCGACCAGGATGAGATCTGCAACCGCCTGGATCCCGCCAAGGACGTGGACGGCATGACCGACGGCTCCAACGCCGGCGTGTTCATGGGCAAGAAGCTGGGCTTCGCCCCCTGCACCCCTGCCGCCTGCATGGAGATCCTCGACCACTACGGCATTGACCTCACCGGCAAGAAGGCCGTGGTCATCGGCCGGAGCCTGGTGGTGGGCAAGCCCGCGGCCATGATGCTCATGGGCAAAAACGCCACCGTCACCGTCTGCCACACCCGCACCAAGGACGTGCCCGCCGAGGCACGGCAGGCCGACGTGCTGATCTCCGCCGCCGGTGTCCTCAAGAGCCTGACCAAGGACTATGTGCGCCCCGGCCAGATCGTCATCGACGTGTCCATCAACTGGGACGCCGAGAAGAACGGCATCGCCGGTGACGCCGTCTTTGACGAGGTGGAGCCCATTGTGGACGCCATCACCCCCGTCCCCGGCGGCGTAGGCGCCGTGACCACCTCGGTGCTCATCGGCCATGTGGTGGAAGCTGCCGCCCGGCAGACTGCCAAGTAAGGAGGCGCCGAGGATGAATCTCTTTACTGCTGCGGAAACCGTGGCCAATTATGCCAATGCCGGCGCCGCCAAGACGAAACTCTCTGTGGCCAAGATGCTGCTGCTGGGCATCCTGGCCGGCATGCTCATCGGCTTCCCCTCCTGTGTGACCAATATGGCCACCTTCGGCATTACCAACTACGGCATTTCCCGGATGGTATCCGGTCTGCTCTTCGCCTTCGGCCTGGGCACCGTGATCCTCACCGGCGCCGAGCTCTTCACCGGCAACACACTGATCTCCATCTCTGTGCTGGAGAAGAAGGCCGGTGTGGGCGGCATGCTGCGCAACTGGATTTTTGTGTACATCGGCAACTTCATCGGCTCTATGCTCCTAGCCGCCATCTGCGCCAACTTCGGCTGGCTCAGCGCCGGCAGCAACGCCCTGGCCGCCAGCTCCATGAAGGTCGCCGTGACCAAGATGACCATGCCCTTTGCCAACGCCTTCTTTATGGGCGTCCTGTGCAACATCCTGGTGACTCTGGGCGTGCTCATGTCCCTGGCCGGGAAGGACGGCACCAGCCGCTTCCTTGGCGCCTGGGTGCCGGTGATGTTCTTCGTCACCTGCGGCTTTAACCACTCCATCGCCGACATGACCTATTGCATGCTGGGCCTCTTCGCCAAGAATGTCCCGGCCTATGTGTCTGCCGCGCAGGAGGCCGGTGTGGCCCTGGAGAGCCTCACCTGGGGCAACTACCTGCTGGGCAATATGCTCCCAGTGACCCTGGGCAACATTGTCGGCGGCGTCGCCGTGGGTGTTACCATGTGGTTCAGTTATTTGCGGGGCAAGAAATAAGGAATATATTTCCAGCCCGGGGGCGCCGCTCCCGGGCTTTTACTGTGAGGAGGAGAAGTCATGACCTATGACCGAATCCACGCCGGCGTCTTTCAGGCGCGGCCCAACCGATTTATTGCCCTGGTGGATCTGGAAGGGGAGACCCGGCGGTGTCACGTACCCAATACGGGCCGGCTTCGGGAGCTGCTGCTTCCCGGTGTCCGAGCCTGGTGCCAGTTTCATCCCGAGCCGGGGCGTAAAACAGCCTGGACGCTGATTGCCGTGGAGCGGGACGGGGTGGTGGTGAATCTCGACTCCCAGGCCCCCAACCATGTGGCGGCAGAGTATGTCGCCGGAGGGGGCTTGGGGATTGTGCCGGACTTCGTAAAGCCGGAGCAGGTCTTCGGCGACTCCCGGCTGGACCTCTACTACGAGGCCGGAGCCGTCCGGGGGTACGTGGAGGTCAAGGGCGTCACCCTCAACGAAGACGGCGTGGCTCGCTTCCCCGACGCGCCGACGGAACGGGGAACCAGGCATCTTTACACGCTGATCCAGGCTGTGGAAGCTGGGTTCCGGGCCACGGCATTGTTCGTCATTCAAATGCCGGATGTTCGGCGATTTGAACCCAACGGCGTCCGGGACCCGGCCTTTGCCCAGGCGCTTAACGAGGCAGCGGCGGCAGGGGTGGAGGTCAAGGCCGTTACCTGCCGCGTCACCCCAGAGACCCTTTCCATCACCGGCGAGGTGCCGGTAGTGCTGTAGAACAGGAGGCAACGCATATGAACAAGGCCATTTCCCAGCGCGGCATCACCGAGGTGGTGGCGGCGCTCATTTGGGACAAGGGGAAATTTATGATCTGCCAGCGGCCTGCCCACAAGGCGCGGGGGCTATTGTGGGAATTTGTGGGCGGCAAGGTGGAGCCCGGCGAGACCCGGGCGCAAGCCCTGATCCGGGAGTGCCGGGAAGAGCTGGATATCACCCTGGCCGTGGGAGAGGTTTTTATGGAGGTTGTCCACGAATACCCCGACCTCACCGTACACCTGACGCTCTTCCACGCGGCCATCGCCTCAGGCGTGCCCAAAAAGCTGGAGCACAACGACATCCGCTGGATTACGCCTTCGGAGATCCCCCAATACGACTTCTGCCCGGCAGACGCGGAAATCCTTCGGCGCATTCAAGAGACGGCCAGGAATTCGTGAACAGCTGTCCATGGATGGGCGGAAACTGTAGGGGTCGATGTCCTCATCGACCCGTGCCGCGCAAGCGGCCTGGCAGGAGCGGCGGCATGAGGGCATGCCGCCCTACAGGTGCGATGCACCTCCAGCCTTAGTGTAGGGGTCGATGCCCTCATCGACCCGGCCGCGAAGCGGCCTTGCGGCCGACGGGCGGATGTGGGCATCCGCCCCTACGACAAAGCGGCGCAAGAAAATGGCGCGTTGCGTTGGCAACGCGCCATTTTCTTGCCTTAGAGCACGTACTCCGATGCGCAGATCACCTTGGTATCGGGAGAAGGCTGCTTCACGGGCTTCTCCTCCTCGCCAATCTGCGCCACATCCTCGCTGATGAGCTCCACGGCGTCCCGCTGCTCCTCGGTGCAGCGCACCTTGGCGCAGCTGGAAAGCGTGAGCCGTTGGGCGATGAGCTCCCGGGGCACGTCCTTGGCAATGGTGACCACGGCACAGTTGGAAATTTCTACTCCCGTGGGCTGCTGCTCCAGCATCCAGCGGGTCACCGTGACATAGGGCTTGTTCTCCACCTCGGCACCCTTGGGACGCGCCAGCTTCACCTTGCCGGTGATCTCCGTGGCTCTGGTCTCAAGCGCCTCCAGCCGTGCCTCTGGCACCTTCACATCCCCTCTGACCACCAGATATTCCAGCCCGTCCAGGCAGTCATCGGTCTCGGGGACAGTCACGTCTCCAATCACATAGAGCTTGCTGCCATGGCGGCGCAGCGTCCCCTGATCCAGCGTCACGTCGTCCCGCACCACCGCCGTGCCGTCGGGCACGATCACCAGCTCCGCTGCCGGGTCGATGAGATCCACCAGTTCCTCCACCAAAGACTTGGCCAGAATGACCTCGCGGGTTTTGAAGGTGGCGCCCTTCTGCCGCAGCGCCGCAGCATCCAGCTTGGGATCCACCATAATCATCCGCCGCGCAGCCCAGTACAGGCAGTTCTTTGCCCGCAGGGGAAAGAGCGCGTCGATCACGGCGCTGCGCTTGAGTACCACGGCGCCGTCGGGGTAGGCGGTACTGGCGCCGTTGACCTTGACGCCCTTTAACTGGGCAAAGACGCTCTGGGGGCAGGTGAGCGTGCCGTTGACCAGGATCCCCGTGCACTGCTCCAGCTGCCGCTCGGTACCGGCTTCGATGGTCAGCGTGCCGTTGACCACCAGAAAGTAGGGCTTTGCCGCCACGGCATCTCCGGCCTTGATCTCCCCAGCGCCATTGATGGTGCGCACCTCCACGTCGCCCTCCAGCTCCATCACATCCGAGCAGTTGAGGGTGAAGGGCAGCTTGTGCAAGAGTGCCTTGCCCGCTTCGTTGACCAACATCGCGGCGGCGTTGACGGTGATATTCTCATAGTCTGCATAGTGCTCCGCCTGCGCCTTTCTCGCGTCGCAGATCGCACAGTTAATCATCAGTTTCTTTGCCATAATCCATTCCTCCATTTAAATTTCCAGAGTTTTTTGCAGCGCCCGGCGGCAGCGGGACAGCTTGGAGCGCACCGTGCCGGGGGGCAAATGTAAGAGCGCGGCAATCTCGCCCGGCGCGTAGCCTGCAAGATACCACAATGTGAAGATCGTACGATCCTCCGGCCGGAGCTGCTCAAGCACCATGGCCTGCTCCACCGACTGGATGCCGGGATCCTCTTGTCCGTCCCCGGGCAAGGTGGAGAGATATTGGTGCTCCAGGACATTGCGGCGGCAGCGGTCGAAGTACAGATTCTTCATGGTGCGGTAGAGCCACGCACGGCGCTGTCCGGTGGAGAGCTCTTCCACGGTGTCTTCGTGCATCAGCGCGCGGACAAAGGTCTCCTGCACCAAATCCTCCGCCTGTTCCCGGCTGCCGGACATGCCAGCGGCATAGGCCGTCAATTCTTTGTAGTAGGCCTCATAGAGTTCCTCCCACAAGGGTTTCGCCTCCCTTCTGCCTGGAGAACGAATGAGCAGCGTCCAGCGTTGCAAGGGAAAAAAGATTTTCTCCGGCAGGGATCTATGGTATGATTGTGGTAAGCTTACCCATGGACATGGTCGTGGCCGGGAAGCTCCTGGTGGGAATGGGTGTGCAGGGCGTCCCCTGCCTGATGGACATGGAGATGGCTGTGACTGTGGGTATGGGCATGGGTGTGGGTGTAGCCTCCGTGGCTGTGGGCATGGGTATGGACATGGCTGTGGAGATGGGCGTGCTGGAGCGCCACCGTATCCCGAGCGATGAGCACCGTGGCCAGCACCATGACGAGAAGCGCCACATAAAAGGAGAGGCCGGGGCGCTCCCCCAGAAGCGCCATGCTGAAGGCCACGCCCAAAAAGGGTGCGATGGAATAATAAGCGCTGGTTTTGGCTGCGCCCAAGTCCTTCTGGGCAAGGATATAGCAGCGGATGCTCAGGCCGTAGGCGACAAACCCCAGGGCAAGAATCATTCCTATCGTGGAAGCTGCCGGGAGCCGCTCTCCCACGGTCAGGGCAATGACCAGACTGCCCAGGCCGGAGCCGAAGCCCTTGAAAATCACGATTTCCTCTGCGCTCTTGTTGCTGATTTTCCGCGTACAGTTATTTTCCAGTCCCCAGCAAAGGCACGCCAGCAGCACCAGAAGGGAGCCTTCGTTCAGGGAAAACGCCCCCTCCCCTTCAAAACTCAAGATCCCGCTGGCCAGGGTGACCAGGGCAATGGCCAGCCACAGCCGCCGGGAGATGACCTCGTGGAAGAGAAGCAGCGCCAGGAGCGACGTGGCCACAATCTCAAAATTATTGAGGAGCGACACATTGGCCGAGTTGGTGCGGGTAATGCCGCACATGAGCAGAATGGGCGCGGCGATGTCCAGCACGATCATGGCCACGGTATAAGGAAGCTCCCGGCGGGTCAAGGGCTCCTGGGGCGTTCCCACGCCCAGGGCGCGGCGCATTGCCCACCAGATTCCCATGCCGATTCCCGCGCCGAGATAGAGGAATGCCGCCATCATGGTGGGCGGCGCCTCCTCCAAGAGCAGCTTGGAAAGCGGGATATTGATGGCATAGAGCGCCGCAGCCAAAAGGGCAAAGAGCGTGGCCAAGTGATTCTTTTTCATCATATTTCTCCTTCTACTCTGCAAATCATCCCATTTGACACAGAGAATCCATATCGACGGCGTATCCTGGAGATACAGGGAGGGACGAGGATGGACTACCGAATTTTAATCGCGGAGGACGACAGCCGCCTGCGGGAGGTGCTCTGCGATTTCTTTCTCAGCAAGGGCGACAGACCCATTCCGGCGGCGGACGGCGCGGAAGCCCTGGCCTGCGCCGAGGAAGGGCAGTTTGACGCGGTGCTCCTGGACATCATGATGCCGGGTCTCAACGGCTTTTCCGTCTGCCGCGCACTTAGAAAGCACCAGGATGTGCCCATTCTCTTCCTCACCGCCCTCTCCGACGAGGACGACAAGCTCCTGGGCTATGAGCTGGGCGCAGACGACTATATCACCAAGCCCTTTTCTCTCTCGCTGCTCTACGCCAAGGTCACGGCGCTCGTCAAGCGCGCCCGGGGCAGCGTCCGCAGCGGCGACCGGCTGGAGGCCGGCGGCATCACCTTGGTGCTCTCATCCAAGAAAGTCTATGTGGGGCGGCGGGAGATTCCCCTCACCCCCAAGGAATACGCCCTGCTAATGTGCCTGATGCAGCATAAAAACATGGTGCTCAGCCGGGAACAGCTGCTTGTGCAGTGCTGGGGCTATGACTACGAAGGCGAGGCCAGGGCGGTGGACACCCAGATCAAGCGCCTGCGGGAAAAGCTGGGGGAGGCCGCCGCGTGCATCAAGACCGTCATCAAGGCCGGCTACCGATTGGAGGGAAACACATGAAAAAGCCCCATACCACCCGCCGAAGCGTCTTTTGGCGGCTGATGATATTGGGATTGGCTTTGTGGCTGCTGGGCATGGGCTGCCTCACAGCCACCACTGTCCAAACCGCCGCCCAGCGCTACCGGGATGACAACCAAGACCGCGCCCAGCGCATCGCCCCCGACTCCCTGGACGATCCCTACGAGGTATGGGGCGCGGTGGGCACCGACGCATGGAATCATGGAAAGTACCAAGAGCGCTACGCAGCCAACGCCGTCTATGATGGAAGCGGCAATCTGATCGCATGCAGCTGGGAACCATTCTTTTATTTTGAAGCCCTCACTCCCACCCAATGGGAAAACGGCGAGGAGCGCTCCCAGGATCTGGTGCGCGCCTTTTTTGACCCGGATTGCTTGCAGGAGGACATTCGCTCCAGCTTCCATTTCGATGCCTTTGCCCTGCGCGCCACCGGCGTGCGGGAGGGGACAGATTTCCGCCTCTCCCGGCTGGAATACGTGGCTTGGGACGACTATGCGGACTTGCACCTCTCCGGCTCCTTCACGGTTTCTCAGCTGGTGGAGCACTACGATCTCCCCTGGCGGCTTCTCTACGAAAATCCCGACGCCCTCGCGCCGGGAGAGACGGCGGAGGTACTCTATGCCGACTGGACGGACATCTGCTACTTGCCCGATTCTCCTGGCTTCACCCTGGACGACACCCGCTATGCCTCCCTGGCGGATTTCCTCGCCCAAGAAGCGCCGGGGCTGAAGGATGGCATGGGCTTTGCCAGCGCCGATCCCTCAAACGATCATCTGCTCTACAGTGTGAGCTACTGCTATACGGCAGAGGGGGAGACGTATTTTGGTTCCCTCTGTTTCCCGGAGGACGGGCAGAAGATTCTCTATTATACCGTTTCCGCCGTCTATGCTACGCCCTGGAAGGAGGCCGTGCGGTCTCTTATTCCCACCTACTGGAAAACAGCCGCCGCGGCGCTCCTGCTCACGCTGCTCCTCTGGCGCACGCTCCGCCGGGAGGTGGTGGCGCCTGTGGAAGAGACGGCAAAGTGCCTTTCCGGGGAGATCGCCCAGCCCGAGACGGCGACCAGCTGGCACTGGCGGGAGCCGCAGCAGATTGCCCAGGGCTTATACCGCCAGCGGGAAGCGGAAAAGGAAGACAAGCTGGAGATCCATCGCCTGGAGGCCGCCCTGGACTACGCCAAATCCGCCGAGGAAGGGCGGCGGCAGCTGGTTTCCAATCTGGCGCACGAGCTCAAGACGCCCCTGGCCGTCATCCACAGCTATGCCGAAGGGCTAAAGGAGCACATTGCCGAAGACAAGCGGGAGAAGTACCTGTCCATCCTCCTCTCCGAGACGGAGCGCATGGACGCCATGGTGCTGGAAATGCTGGATCTCTCCAGGCTGGAGGCGGGAAAGGTGAAGCTCGCCCGGGACACCTTCTCCCTGGGCGAGCTTGCCCGGGACACCTTCGGGCGGCTGGAGCGCGCCATGGAGGCAAAAAACCTCACCCTCACCTGGGACATTCCGGAGCAAAGCGACGTGGTGGCCGACGAGGCGCGGATTGACCAGGTCATGGAGAATTTCGCCACCAACGCCCTCAAATATACGCCCCCCGGTGGGAACATACACGCATCCATCACCCTCATCCAGGGCATGACGCGCTTTTCCCTCACCAACACCAGTCCGCCCCTCTCCAGCGAGGCTCTGGCGCACGTCTTCGACAGCTTCTACCGCGCCGACGATGCCCGTACAGGCCATGGCACCGGCCTGGGGCTGGCCATCGCCCGGCAGATTGTGGAGCTCCACGGCGGCAGCTGCCGGGCGGAAAACGTCCCCGGCGGCGTACGGTTTTCCTTCCAGTTATAAAAATGCGCCCGGTTTTTCAGCGGTGATGCCGCCAAAACCGGGCGCATGGGATTCTCATTCGTCTTTCGCCCAGCCGAAGGCGTATTTCACGGCCTTTTCCCAGCCCTTGAGGCGCTTGTCCCGCTCCGCCTGGCCGATGGAGGGGTAGAACACCCGGTCGATGGCGCGGTTTCGCAGCACGTCCGCAAGCCCCGTCCAATAGCCCACGGCCAGACCGGCCAGGTACGCCGCGCCCATGGCGGTGGATTCCACGCACCGGGGACGCTGCACCGGCGCGCCGATGGTGTCGGCCTGCATCTGCATCAGAAGATCGTTGGCCGAGGCGCCGCCGTCGGCATTGAGCGCCGAGAGGGTGATTCCGGAATCGGCGTTCATGGCGCGGAGAATGTCGGCAGTCTGGTAGGCGATGGATTCCAGCGTGGCGCGGACGATGTGGTATTTGTTGACACCCCGCGTGAGGCCGACGATGGTGCCCCGGGCATAGGGATCCCAATAGGGCGCGCCCAGGCCGGTGAAGGCGGGCACGATATAGCAGCCGTTGGTGTCGATCACCTTGGCGGCCATGTAGGCGCTGTCGGCAGCAGAGTCGATGAGGCGCATCTCATCCCGCAGCCACTGTACCGCCGAGCCTGCTGAGAAGACCGAGCCCTCCAGGGCGTAGGTCACCTGGCCGTCCAAGCCCCAGGCGATGGTGGTGACCAGGCCGTTTTTCGAAATGACCGGGGTATCGCCGGTGTTCATCAGCAAAAAGCAGCCGGTACCGTATGTATTCTTGGCCTCGCCGGCAGAGAAACAAGTCTGACCAAAGAGGGCGGCCTGCTGGTCGCCCGCTGCGCCGGCAATGGGGATGGCGCCGCCAAAGAGGGACGGGTCGGTCTCGCCATAGATGCCGCTGGAGGGCATCACCTGCGGCAGCATGGACGCAGGGATCTGGAGCTCCCGGAGGATATCCTCGTCCCAGGTGAGGGTATGGATGTTAAAGAGCATGGTGCGCGAGGCATTGGAGTAGTCGGTCACGTGCACCTTGCCGCCGGTGAGCTTCCAGATGAGCCAGGTCTCCACGGTGCCGAAGAGCAGCTCCCCGGCCTCGGCGCGCTCCCGGGCGCCGGGAACGTTTTCCAAAATCCAGTGGAGCTTGGTGGCTGAGAAGTAGGCGTCCACCACCAGGCCGGTCTTCTCCCGGATGGTCTCGGTGAGGCCGCGGTCTTTGAGGGCGTCGCAGTAGTCCGCCGTGCGGCGGCACTGCCAGACAATGGCTCTGCCCACCGGCTCACCGGTCTTGCGATCCCAGACCACGGTGGTCTCCCGCTGGTTGGTGATGCCGATGGCGGCGATGTTCTCGGCCTTGGCGTCCACCTGGCTCATAGCCTCCACGGCCGTGCCCAGCATGGTGGACCAGATCTCCTGGGCGTTGTGCTCCACCCAGCCGGGTTGGGGGAAATATTGGGTAAATTCCTTCTGCGCCATGGCGCAGATGTCGCCCTGGCGGTTGAAGAGAATGCAGCGGTTACTGGTGGTGCCGGCGTCCAAAGCCATAATATAGCTTGCCATGGGGTTCCTCCTTCTCCGTTTAGCCCAGGGTGACGTTCTCGCCCTGGAAGGTCAGCGCCGTCTCGTAGCAGGCGGCCACGGCGCGCACGAAATGCTCCACATCCCTTGCGCCGATGGTCTCCAGGCTTGCGTGCATGGAGAGCTGCGCCATGCCGATGTCCACGGTCAAGATGGGCGTCTTGGTGGCGGCGATGTTGCCCAGGGTGGAGCCGCCTGCCTGGTCGGGACGGTTGGCGTAGCGCTGCACTGGCACCTTTGCCCTGCGGCAGATCTCGGTGAAGATGGCGGCGGCCATGCCGTCGGTGGCATAGCGCGGAGAGTGCTTGACCACCACGCCCTCGCCCAGCATGGGCGCATCGATGGCGTCGGCCAGCTCGGGGTGGTTGGGATGGATTCCGTGGCCATTGTCACAGGAGAGGGAAAAGCTGTTGGCGAGAAGCTGCCGGTGGCCGTCCTTGGAGAAGCCCAGCGCCCGGGAAATGGCGCGGAGGGTATCGGGCAGGAAGGACGAGGCTGCGCCAAACATGGTCTCCGAGCCGATCTCTTCGTGGTTGAAGATCCCCAGCACCGGAATGGCGCTGCTCTCCTTGGCCATGAGGAAGCCCTGGGTGCAGGCAAAGCAGCAGGCCAGATCGTCCAGCCGCGGCGCGGAGAAGAGTTCCCCGTCCCTGCCCCAGGCAAAGGGCTCCTGGCCGTGGTAGACGAAGAGGTCGGAGGAGAGGATCTCGTCCTCCCGGCATCCGGCCGCTGCTGCCACCTGGGCGCGGAAGCGACCCTTGTCCTCGCCCAGGCCGTAGAGGGGATAGAAATCCCGGGCGAAGTCAAACTTACCGCCGCTGCCGGCCTCGCGGTTCAAGTGAATGGCCACGCTGGGAATGAGCACTTGCCGGGAACCCAGGTCGATGAGCCGCGCCTGAATGCCTTGGGGCGTGCGCACCAGCACCCGGCCGGAGATGCCCAAGGGGCGATCGAGCCAGCTGCCGGGGAGCATGCCGCCGTAGCGCTCGCAGCTCAGGCGGGTGAAACGCCCAGAGAGCGCCGGTTCCTCGCGGAGCTTAAAGCAGGGCGAATCGCTGTGGCTGGCCGTGATGGTAAACCCGGTGGCTGTCCCCTCCGGCACCCGAAAGGCCAGGAGCGACGTGCCGCCCAGGGTGAGATAGTATGTTCCACCCCCGCGCAGGGAAAAGCTGCCGGGACTCAGGCGGGTGAAGCCAGCATCCTCCAAAAGCGCGGCCACCGTGGCCACAGCATGGTAACAGTCCGGGCTCTTCTGTAAAAAATATGCCAGGGAATTTAACATGGGTTTAACCTCCTGCTGCGGAAAATCTTGAGGTTAGTATATCACATTCTGGCAAAATGTGATATACTAGTTTCTGAAAAGGAGGGAAGACTCTTGGATCCGATCTATGTAACCGGCCACCGCAACCCGGACACAGATTCCATCGTGTCTGCCATCGCCTACGCGGCACTGCGCAACTCTCTGGGCGACCGGGAGTTTGTGGCTGCCCGCTTGGGACATATCAGCGACGAAACCCACCGCATCCTGGAGCGATTTGATTTTCAGCCGCCGGTGCTCATCAGCACCATGCGCACCCAGGTGCGCGACCTGGACTACGACATGCCCCCTGCCCTGGCTGCCGGCGTGACCATTGCCCGCGCCTGGGAGGCGCTCCAGGCCAACCACAATATCCCCGGCATCCCCGTCACCGACGAGGAGGGGCACCTCTTCGGCATGGTGTCCCCCGCGGAGATCGCCGACTTTGACATGGAGGTCACCTCCGGCGCCCAGGCTGAGTGTATTCCGGTGTTCAACCTCCTGAGCGTGCTGGAGGGACAGATTCTCAACGAAAACGGCAATCTCGTGGACGTGGTCTCCGGTGAAGTGTGCATCGCCCTGCCCCAGGCCAGGGAAAACCTGCTCTTCCACGGCCAGGATTCCATCGTCATCTGCGGCAATCAGCCGGAGATGGTGCGGCGTGCCATGGAGGAAAACGTCAGCTGCCTCATCATCTGCCAGGCGGAGTTCCCCGAGGAGCTTCGCAATGTTCCCACGAAGACGTGCATCATCTCCACGCCCTTTGACGCCGTGCGCACTGCCCGGCTCATCTACCACGCCATTCCCGTGGATCGTATTTGCCGCCGGGAAGGGCTGGAGTGCTTCCATCTGGACGATTTCCTCGACGACGTCCAGGAGGTGGTTTCCAAGAGCCGCCACCGGAACTACCCCATTCTCGATGAAAACGAAAAAGTCGTGGGCACCCTCTCACGGTTCCATCTGCTGCGCCCCCGGCGCAAGCGGGTGGTGCTGGTGGATCACAACGAGGCTGCCCAGTCGGTGCGGGGGCTCAACCAGGCCGAGATCGTGGAGATCATCGACCACCACCGCCTGGCCGACATTCAGACATCGCAGCCCATCTACTTCCGCAACGACGTGGTGGGCTCCACGGCCACCATCATCTCCGGCATGTATCAGGAGCGCGGCCTCATGCCCTCGAGCAAGCTGGCAGGACTTCTGGCCGCCGCCATCGTCTCCGACACGGTCATGTTCAAATCCCCCACCTGCACCGAGCGGGATCACCGCATGGCCGAGCGCATGGCGCGCATCGCCGGACTCAACCTCGACGAGCTGGGACAGTTCATCTTCGCCGAAAACAGCAATCTGGAAAAGCCCGCCGAGGAGCTGGTACTCACCGACTTCAAGGACTTCCACATCGCCGAGCACTATCTGGGTGTGAGCCAGATCACCTGCGTGGACTCCGAGAAGCTCATGTCCCGCCAGGAGGAATTCCTGGAGGTGATGCGCAAGCTCATGGAGGAGCGCAGCTACTCCATGATGATCCTCATGCTCACCGACGTGTTGGCTGAGGGCTCCCACCTCCTCTACCTGGGAGACGAGGAGATCTTCCGCCAGGCCTTCAACACAGAGCTCAAGTCCCACGCCTGCTTCCTGCCCGGGATCGTCTCCCGGAAAAAACAGGTCATCCCCATGCTCACCGCACTGTGGGGCTAAGGCACAAAAATTCCCCGATTCGGCATGGACGAATCGGGGAATTTTACGCTATTCACGCACAACTCCTACACTGCGGATCCCGTAATAGCGGAAGGATTCCACAGCAGCGGGGGTGAGCTCCTCACCGCAGACGGCGATGGGCACCGCCGGGGGGCAGCCCACCTGGACGTCGGCGAGAATCCTCCCCACTGCCTGGGAGACGGGCACCGTCTCCCGGGGGGCAAACATGGCCGCCCGGATGCTCATCCGCACCGGCGGCAGCGGCAGCGCCGGCGGCGCCGCTTCCACCGGCTTTCGCCGGGGCAGCGCCAGAAGAGCCTCCTCCAAAGCAGCCAATGGCGTTTTCGGCGCAAACATCAGCACCAGGAAGTCCGGGTCTGCAAACTCGCAGACCATATTCCGCTCCTCCAGGTATTGGGCAAGCTCCGTCCCCAAGTAGCCATACGCCTTGGGACAGAGGGTGAGCTTCATGGGCTCCTGGCCATAGAGCGCAAAGCCATGGGCGGCAAGACGCCTTTTGAGGGCGGCGAGCCGTTCGGCCTGCTGCGCCAATTGGCTTGGGAAGCCCTCTGCAAGCGTCCGGTTGGCGAGATCCAGGGATTCGAGGATCAGATACGAAGGGCTGGTGGAACCAAAAAGCGCCATGGCTCCTTTGGCCTCGGGCAAGAAATCTTCGTGCTTGGACGCGATGTGCAGATACGCCCCGCCGGTGAGCACCGGCAGGGTTTTATGCGCCGAATCACAGCACAAATCCGCCCCCAGATCCATGGGATGCAGGGACTGGGGCAGAAATTTGAGGTAGGCGCCGTGGGCGTTGTCCACCAGCAGGAGCATGCCGCGGTCATGGCAGACTTTTGAGAGTGCCGCGAGATCGGCCATGTGCCCCAGGTAGTCGGGGCTGGTGACATAGAGGGCGGCGGGCTTTTTTGGCGCGGCGTCCAGCGCCCGCGCCACTTGGGAAGGCTCCAAGCGGCAGGAGAGGTGGGATTCCCCCGCTCCCGCCAGCCACAATACCTCCAATCCTAAGAGTGCCGCCGCATAGACGAAGCTCTTGTGGACATTCCGCGCCGCGGCGATGACCTGGCTTCTCCCCTGCCCCGTGGCCAGCGCCGCCATGGCGCGGACGGCCAGGGACGCCCCCTCGCAGGAATAAAAGGTGGGGCAGCCAAAGAGTTTTGAGGCGTTTTCCTCGCTTTTGGCGATGATTCCCGCGGCCTCATAGAGGCTGTCCGCCCCGGCAATCTCGGTGAGATCCAACGCCTCCACCCCCAGCTGCCCCAGTCCCTTGTGGCCGGGCATATGGAGGCGCAGGGCGCTTTTCGCCGCGTAGTCCCGGGCGAAATCGTAAACGGGCGTGTCCATCAGCTCTCAGAAAGCATCTTGTCCACGGCCAGGAAGATGGCGCACTCCATGCGCTTGCGGAAGAGCTCGCAGCCCATCTCATAGACGCCGCGGATGGAGCCGGTGGCGTGGTAGGCATTGGCCGCGCAGCCGCCGGCGCAGTAGAGCCGCGCCCAGCAGTCCCGGCACTCGGCGTGGGAGTAGACGTTGCACGAGGCAAACTCCGCCCGCACTTCCGGGTTGGTGACGCCCTTCCAGATGTCGCCCAGGCGGAACTTCTCCTCGCCCACAAACTGGTGGCAGGGGTAGAGGTCGCCCCAGGGGGTCACCGCCATGTACTCCGTGCCGCTGCCGCAGCCGGAGATGCGCTTGTAGATGCACGGCCCTCCCGAGAGGTCGAGCATATAGTGGTAGAAGGTAAAGGGTCTCCCCTCCTCCCGGCGCTTCTTCATGAGCATGGCCAGCTTTTCATACTGCTCCATGACGATGGGAAGATCCTCCGGGGTGAGGGCGGCCTCGTCGCCGGGGGCAGCCACCACCGGCTCCATGCTCAGCTCGGTGAAGCCCAAGTCCAGCATGGTCTCGATGTCCTTCAAAAAGTCGGGGTTAAAGTGGGTGAAGGTGCCGCGCATGTAGTACTCCCGATTGCCCCGCGCCTTCACAAAGGCCTGGAACTTGGGAACGATCTTCTCCCAGCTGCCGTTGCCGGCGTAGTCCACCCGGTAGCGGTCGTGGACTTCCTTGCGCCCGTCCAGGCTCAGAACTACGTTGTGGCACTCCCGATTGGCAAACTCTATGACCTTTTCATCCAGGAGGACGCCGTTGGTGGTGAGGGTGAAGCGGAAGTGCTTGTTGTAGATGGGCTCCAGGCTCCGGGCGTAGCGCACCAGCTCCTGGATCATATCAAAGTTCATCAGCGGTTCGCCGCCGAAGAAGTCCACCTCCAGGTTCTTCCGGGTGCCGGAGTGCTCAATGAGGAAGTCCAGTGCCCGCTTGCCCACCTCCAGGGACATGATCGCCCGCTCGCCGTGGTACTTGCCTTGGCTCGCAAAGCAGTAGGCGCAGTTTAAATTGCAGGTGTGCGCCACGTGGAGGCACAGCGCCTTGATGACACCGCCGCTGCGCGCCTTGAGGGTACCGGCCTGGGATTCAAAGACGTCCGGGGCAAAGAGCTTGCCCTGCTCTTTCAGGGAAAGCACCTGGTCGTAGCACTCCTCCAGCTCCTGGCGAGTGACACCCTTGGCGGCATAGCCCTGCTCCAAAGAATCGAGCAGTGCCGCCCGGGGCTTCTGTTCAAAGTCCGCGATGATGTCGTAGGCGGCGTCGTCCACCACATGGACAGAGCCCGAGCAGACGTCCAGGACGATGTTATAGCCGCCCAGCTTGTACTGATGTATCATAGTGACTCCTTATATCGCTGCAAATTGAAAGGGGCTGCTGCGCTGCAGCAGCCCCTGAGGCTGTCAAAAAACCTCGCTGAAAACTATTGTGATAGAGCAGCGGGGGGTGTGTGCGGGGGGCAAAAAGCCCACCGCGCGTTCAATCAACAGGATTTCGAAACGTTCTGGAACGTTTCGAAATCCGCACCAGCGTGGCGAAAATGCTTTTTCGACACGCTGGGGCTGTTGCTGTGCAACAGCCCCTTTGGCAGGGTATTTTACTTGCTCTCCTTGCTGTTCTCGCACTGCTGGTTGGCGATGCCGCAGCTGGTCTTGCAAGCGGACTGGCAAGAGGTCTGGCACTCGCCGCAGCCGCCGTTCTTGGCGCTGTCGCAGAGATTGCGGGTATTGAGGGTCTTAATATGTTCCATCTTCTTAACCTCCAAACTGGTTTCATTTGCATATACGTCTATATTATACAGCTCCAGCGGAGAAAAAGCAAGAAAGAATCACGGCTTATGCGAGAAAGACCTGTCAATTACTGGTGGTGCGGTAGCAGCCGGTGCAGCTGTCCTTGGGCTGGATGCAGGGCTCATTGCGGCTGGGATAGAAGGCGTCCACGGGGAACTCAATGCGGCCGAAGATGTCGCAGGGACTCTCGGCGGCGCCCACGCTGCCGGCCTCGCTGCAGACCTTGGTGGGGATGCAGTAGTCAAAGGCGGGGATCAAAAGCTGGGTATCCCGCTCCAGGCGGATGATGGAGAACTGGCCGATGGTCACCAGCAGGCGGCGGCACTCGCCAGACACCACCAGCTCGTCGTCAAAGCAGCGCATGACGCACTCGGGAAGATCCGGCAGGTCGCCGCAGCAGCAGCAATTGCAGGCGTCCACGGTGCTCGAGGCCAGGATCATGGGATCCACCACTTCCACCACGGCGTGGGGTGCGTTGGACGTGTCCTTGCCGCGGCAGCAGCACATGGCGCTGGTGAAGACCTTGGCGCTGCCGTCGCCGCCAAAGAGCATGGCGCGCTTGGAGAACACGGCCAGGCCGTAGACCGTCACCGGGCGGGTGCTGCCCACGGTCACGTCGGCCACCACCTTATAGTAGAAGGTGAGATCCAGGGTATAGAAGCCGCCGTTGTAGGGAACAGCCTCCACATCCATGTCCACGTAAATGAGCTCCACGCACCGCGCCTTGGCGCTGGAGGCGCGGTCGAGCACAGATTGGGAATCGCGGGTTAAGTAAACGCGGAGATCCTCCACACAGTCCTTGTCACGGCAGGCGTCGGTGATTTTTTTCGTGTGGATACAGACGGCCTCGCGGATGCCGGAGAGATCACAGGCCGGGGTTTGATCGGGCATAGGTTTTACCTCCCTGAGAGAATTTGAAACCGTCGAAGCAACGCGTCCTTCGGGGCTTCCATCACAGTTTATGCCAAAGGACGCCATTTGTGTGCTTGCCTCCGGCGGTATGGTGTGATAAAATGGAACAAACTATAGTGTGGGAAGGTATTCCTTGCGATGAAAATTGATGTGATGGGCGTCCAGTTTGACAATGTCACCATGGACGAGGCGCTCTCAAGCGCCATTTCCCTGCTGCCGGCGCGGCGAGGCGCCTATGTGGTGACGCCCAATTCCGAAATTGTTTACGAGGCCATGCACGATCCAGACCTCCTGGCGCTTTTGAACAAGGCCGACCTGGTGCTGCCCGACGGCGCCGGCGTGGTACTGGGCTCGAAGATCCTCAAAACGCCCTTGAAAGAGAAAGTGGCCGGCGTGGACTTTGCCGACCGGCTCCTGGGGCATCTGGCCGAGACCGGCGGGAGCGTATATCTGCTGGGCGGCAAGCCCGGCATCGCGGAAAAAGCCGGAGAAAAAATGCGCGCCAAGTACCCGGATCTCACCATCTGCGGCATGGCCGACGGCTACTTTACCGACGAGAAGCCGGTGATTGCCGCCATCCAGGCGGCCAAGCCCGATGTGCTCTTCGTGTGCCTGGGCGCGCCCAAGCAGGAAAAATTCATGGCCGCCCACCAGAAGGAACTGCCGGTGGGGCTCATGGCCGGCCTGGGCGGGAGCCTCGATTCCTTCGCCGGTACGGTCAAGCGCGCCCCGAAATGGATGATTCGCATGAATTTGGAGTGGTTTTATCGCCTTCTCAAGGAGCCCCGGCGGTTTGGCCGGATGCTGCGGCTGCCCAAATTCCTCTGGGCGGTGGTGCTGCGGCGTATGAGAGGGGCGCGGTAATGGGAAAACTCATTGTACTCGAGGGTACCGACGGCACGGGAAAGTCCACCCAGTTTGACCTCCTGCTGAAGCGGCTGGAGCGGGAGGGCACGGCGCTTCGCCATGTGCGCTTTCCCCGCTACGACCAGCCCTCCTCGGCGCTCATCCGCATGTATCTGAACGGTGCGTTCGGATCGGATCCCGACGCCGTCAACGCCTACGCCGCTTCCACCTTCTACGCGGTGGATCGCTACGCCTCCTATGTCCAGGACTGGGGCGCGGATTACCGTGCCGGCAATCTCATTTTGTGCGACCGCTACACCACCTCCAACGCCGTCCACCAGGGCGGCAAGGTGCCGCCCCAGGAGCGTCAGGCATTTTTCCAGTGGCTCTACGACCTGGAATATGGCCGCATGGGACTGCCAAAGCCGGATCTGGTGCTCCTTTTGGACATGCCCACGGCGCTCTCTGAGCAGCTCATGCGCCGCCGGGAGGCTGCCACCCACACCAAGGCAGACATCCATGAGGCGGATTCAGACTACCTGGCACGCTGCCGTCAGACGGCGCGGGAAGCCGCGGCCTTCTATGGCTGGACGGTGATCTCCTGCGCCAGGGACGGCAAGCTTCGCACCAAGGAGGACATTCACCAGGAAATTTTTGACCAGGTTTTTAGGATTATCTCACTTTGATACAATTTGGAGGGACTACTATTATGGTATACATTTTACTGGGTACCGGATTTGAAGAAGTGGAAGCCATCGCCCCCTGCGATATTCTCCGCCGCGGCGGCGTGGAAGTGGCCTTTGCCGGAATCGGCGGGCTGCTGGTGACCGGCAGCCATGGCATCGCCGTCAAGGCCGATGTGACTGTGGAGGACATTGACCGGGAGAAGCTGGACATGATCGTACTCCCCGGCGGTCTCGGCGGCGTGAGCTCCATGGAAAAAAGCGCTGCCGCCCGGGATGTCATTCGCTGGACTTGGGACAACGGCAAGCTGGTGGCTGCCATCTGCGCCGCCCCCACGCTGCTCTCTAAGCTGGGCATCACCGAGGGCAAGCGCTGCGTGTGCTACCCCGGATTGGAGCATGAGATGGGCAGCGCCAAGATGGAAGACGCCGCCACCGTGCAGGACGGCCGCCTGCTCACCGGCCGCGGCCCCGGCGCCGCCATTGACTTCGGCCTGATGCTGCTGAAAGTCCTCCGCGGCGAGCAAGCGGCACAGCAGGTGCAGACCGGCATGGTCTATCACAACGCGTAACGGAGGCATCTATGGCCGATCAAGATTTTTTTGACCAGGAGCAATCGCCTGAGGATCTCTCCCTGGATGCCGTGATTGAGAGTGCCAAGGCTGAGCTCGGGGAGACAGCCAAACCCAAGGAGCCCTTCCAGCCCACGCTCCCGGCGGAATATGCCGACCTCACCACCGACGAAGAGCTGGAGGATGAGGAAGAGGCGCCGCCGCTGCGGCTGCCCGCCCCCATCAAGGTGCTGCTGTACGTCTGCTGCGTTCTGGCCGCGTCGGTGCTTTTGGCCGTGTTCGCCTGGAAGTGCGCCGACGAGGTATGCGCCTTCACCGCCGAGGACAATGTGGTCACCGTCACCGTGCCGGAAAACGCCACCATGTCCCAGGTGACCGACATCCTTATGGAGAAGGGCTTGGTGCACTACCGCTGGCTCTTCAGCCTCTACTGCATGATCTCCGGCGCCGAAGAGAAGATCGATCCCGGCACCTATGAGCTCAACGAGGTCTATGACTACCATGCCCTCATCAACGGCATGATCGAGACAGCAGAAAACCGCGCCACCGCCGAGGTCACCATCCCCGAGGGCTATGAAGCTGATGACATCTTCCAGCTGCTCGAAGAAAAGGGCGTGTGCACCGTGGAGAAGCTTCAGGAGGCCGCCGCCAACTATGAGTTTGACTATGACTTCCTCAAGGATCTCGACTACGGCGACTACCGCCGCCTGGAGGGCTACCTCTTCCCGGACACCTATGAGTTCTACTTGGACGACAGCCCCGAAAACGTGCTCTCCAAGTTCCTGAAGAACTTTGACAACAAGATCACCGACGATATGTACGCCACCCTGGATGAGCTCAACAGCGACCTCCAGGCCAAGATGGAAAAGGCCGGCTTCACCGAAGCCGAAATTGCCGACGGAAAGCTCACCATGCACGATATCGTCATCGTGGCCTCCCTGGTGGAGAAGGAGACGTATCGTTCCTCTGAGAGCGGCCTCATCGCCTCGGTGATCTACAACCGCCTCTGCTCCAAGAGCTATCCCTGCCTCAACATCGACGCCACCATTCAGTACGTCCTGCCTGAGCGCAAGGAGATTCTCACCAATGCCGACAAGGCCGTCATCAGCCCCTACAACACCTACACCAACGCGGGGCTCCCCATCGGCCCCATCTCCAACCCCGGCATCAGCTCTATCCGGGCTGCCCTCTATCCCATGGAGACCGACTACTATTTCTATGCCCCGGATCCCGACGGCGTCAACCATCACTTCTTCGAAAGTGCCTATGAGTATCAGGACTATCTGGCCTCGCTGCTGGGCGACGGCGAAGAGACGCCGCCCGACATCAGCGAGGACGAAGCCGAGGTGACCCGGGACAAGGCAATTGCCATCGCCCAGGAGGAGGCAAAGAAGGAAGAATACCAGTATCAAGGCTGGGAATCCGACTTCCAGACCGATGCGGATCGATGCACCTTCCTGGCAGCCGGGGAAACCCTTCCGGCTGTCATGGAGTGGCCTGCCAAGGACGAGGACGGCAAACAGCTCTACCACGAGCAGGCGCTGTGGTCGGTGCGCTTTGTGGATCAGAACGACCCCCTCACCTCCCTCTATGTCTATGTGGACGCCATGACCGGCGATGTGCTGGGCGCTGCGCCGCTGAGCGACTGACGGAGGCGCCTATGGAAACGAGAAAAAAGCCGGAGCTTCTCTGCCCGGCGGGAGACTTGGAGCGGCTCAAGCTGGCAGTAGCCTACGGCGCCGACGCGGTGTACCTGGCCGGTACCGCCTTCGGCATGCGCGCCTTCGCGGGGAATTTTTCCCCCGAGGCGCTGCCAGGCGCCGTGGCCTATGCCCATGCCCACGGCGTCCGCGTCCATGTGACCGTGAATACCATGCCCCGCAACAACGAGGTCAGAGAGCTTCCAGCCTATCTGGAGCTTCTTGACGACGCCGGGGTGGACGCCCTGATCCTCGCGGATCTGGGCGCCTTTACCCTGGCCGGGAAATACGCGCCCCGCTGTGAGCGCCATGTCTCCACCCAGCAGTCCATCGGCAACTATGTCACTGCCCAGGCCTGGTATGACCTGGGCGCCAAGCGGGTGGTTTTGGCGCGGGAGCTCTCCCTGCGGGAGATCGCTGAGATCTGCCAGAAGGTCTCCCCGGACTTGGAGCTGGAGACCTTCTGCCACGGCGCCATGTGCGTCAGCTATTCCGGCCGCTGCCTTCTCAGCAACTACATGACCGGCAGGGACTCCAATCGCGGCGCCTGCGCCCAGCCCTGCCGGTATCAATATGCCCTGGTGGAGGAAAAGCGCCCCGGAGAATATTTCCCCGTGTTTGAGGACGAAAAAGGGACATATATCTTAAATTCCCGGGATATGTGCATGATCGACCACCTTAGTGAAATCATGGACGCGGGCATCGACTGCCTGAAGATCGAAGGCCGCGCCAAATCCGGCTACTATGCCGCCATCGTCACCGGCGCGTACCGCCATTGTCTGGACGATGTGGCAGCCGGACGAATGGTGGATCCCATCTGGCGCGACGAGGTGGAGCACGTCTCCCATCGCCCGTACTCCACGGGCTTTTACTTTGGTGAACCGGGACAGTACACGGCCAATGGCCGCTACATCCGTGATTGGCAGATCTGCGCCGTGGTGGAGGACTGCACCGCCGACGGCTTGGCCACGCTGAGCCTTCGCAACAAGTTTTCTTCCGGCGACACCCTGGAGGTGGTGGGGCCTGACACCAAGCCCTTTTCCCTCACCGTGCCGCCCATGGCCGATCTTGACGGCAATGTAATGTTAGAGCCCAAGACGCCCCAGAGCCGCTTTACCATGCAGCTGCCCCGGCCGGTGCCGCCCATGAGCTTTCTGCGCCACGCGGTGGAGCTCTCCGCCCGGGACTGAGCAGCGCATTGTGAGTTTATCACGGAAATCCGGCAGGCTTTTGGGTATGCTATAAAAAAAGCAAGGAGGCAACCCCCATGACCGAGATGAAAATGACTGACCAAACCTTCCACGAGGCCATGCAGCAAACGGAAAAGCCTGTGCTGGTGGAATTCTGGGCGCCCTGGTGCGTCTACTGCCGCCGCATCGCGCCGGCCATGGAGAAGGTTGTGGCGCAATATGAAGACAAAGTCCAAATTGGGCAGGTCAATATCGACGACTTCCCCGCCCTGGCAGAGGCCGAGGAAATCGAGCTGGTTCCCACCTTCTGCCTGTATCAAAACGGAAAGCGCGTGGCCAGCATGGTAGCGCCCGGCTCTAAGGCCGCCATCGACTCCTTCCTGGCGGAGCACTGTAACCTTTGAATGGAGGAATTTCCATGGAACGAAGCTATGATGTGATGATCGTCGGCGGCGGCCCCGCCGGTTATACCGCCGCGCTCTACTGCGCCCGCTCCGGGCTCAAGACCGTGGTGCTGGAAAAGCTCTCCGCCGGCGGGCAGATTGCCCTCACCGAGTGGGTGGACAACTACCCCGGCTTTGACGAGGGCATTGACGGCTTCTCCCTGGGGCAGAAGATGCAAGCCGGCGCCGAGCGCTTCGGCGCCGTGACGGAGCTGGCGGAGGTGCAGGCACTGGAGCTCACGGGCTCCATCAAGCGCGCCGTCACCGACCAGGGCGTCTTCGAGGCAAAGGTGGTCATGCTGGCCACCGGCGCCACCCCCCGCCCCCTGGGCGTGGCTGGAGAGGAACAATGGCTTGGGCGCGGCATCCACTACTGCGCCGCCTGCGACGGCATGTTCTATCGCGGCAAGACCGTGGCAGTGGTGGGCGGCGGCAACACCGCAGCAGCCGACGCCCTGCTCCTCTCCCGCGTGGCCAAGGAGGTACACGTAATCCACCGCCGCGACACCCTCCGCGCCACCAAGGTCTACCATCAGCCGCTGATGGAGGCTGAAAACGTGATCTTCCACTGGGATTCCCAGGTGGAAAGCCTTCTCACCGGCGACACCTTCCAGGGCGTGAGACTGCGCAACAAGAAGACCGGTGAGGTGAGCGACTTAAGCTGCGACGGCGTGTTCGTGAGCATCGGCCGTCAGCCCGCCACCGAGCTGGTGACAGGACAGGTGGAGCTGGACAAGGCCGGCTACGTCGTGGCCGACGAGACCACCCGCACCAATCTCCCCGGCGTCTTTGCCATCGGCGACGTGCGCACCAAGGCGCTGCGTCAGGTGGTGACCGCCGCTGCCGACGGCGCAGTGGCCTCCTACTATGCCGACGAATATCTGGCCGAGGGATATTAAACCGCTTCGAAAGGATTTCCCATGCAGTATTTGATTTCTTTCCTGGAGGGCATCATCACCTTTATCTCCCCGTGCCTTCTGCCCATGCTTCCCATCTACGTATCCTACTTCGCCGGCGGCGGAGAACGCTCCACCAGAAAAACCCTCACCAACGCCCTAGGTTTTATCCTGGGCTTTACGGTGGTGTTTGTGGCCATGGGTGCATTGGCCGGTACCGTGGGAAGCTTCCTCAAGTCCCATCAGGGGGCAGTGAATATCGTCATGGGATTGATTGTGGTGTTCTTTGGCCTCAACTTCCTGGGCGTCTTCCACATCAACCTCTTCCACGGAAGTAAGCGCCTGCATCAGACGGAGGAGATGGGCTTCCTCTCCGCCATGGTCTTTGGTTTGATTTTCTCCCTGGGCTGGACGCCCTGCGTGGGTGCGTTTTTGGGCTCGGCGCTGGCGCTGGCCTCCCAGCAGGGGCATGTGCTCATGGGAATGTCGCTGCTGCTGGTCTACTCCCTGGGACTTGGCGTGCCGTTCCTCGTCAGCGCTCTGCTCATCGACAAGCTCAAGTCCACCTTTGACTGGGTGAAACGCCATTACAAGATCATCAACGCCGTCAGCGGCGGCTTCCTCATCCTGGTGGGCATTCTCATGGCCACCGGCACCCTGGGGCGGCTGCTGGCACTGATGAGTTAGGAGGCAACATGTCCCAAAAACTGAAACTGCTCCTGGGCATCGCCGCCCTGGTGGTGCTCCTGGTGGGTGCGTACTTCCTCTACGACAGGCTCAGCGCCGATGTCTCCCACGATGTGCTGGTCTCCCAGGACGCAGAAGAGACGCCCACAGAGGCCGAAACTGAGACTGAAACGCAGACCGCCCCCTCCGACACGGAAGAAACCACCGAGAAAGAGGAGGAAGAGGCCACTACCAATCTGGTGCCGGATTTCACCGTGACCGACGCCGACGGAAACGAGGTAAAGCTCTCGGACTATTTTGGTAAGCCCATTGTGCTCAACTTCTGGGCCAGCTGGTGCGGCCCGTGCAAGAGCGAAATGCCGGATTTCAACGAGTTTCACGGCAAGCTGGGGGAGGAAATCACCTTCCTCATGGTGAACATGACCGACGGAAGCCGCGAGACCGTGGACACGGCCAAAAGTTACGTTTCCGAGCAGGGCTTCACCTTCCCGGTGCTCTTTGACACCGCCGGCAACGCCGCCACCACCTTTGGCGTCTATTCCCTTCCCACCACCTATTTCATCGACGTCCAGGGGAACGCCGTGGCCTATGCCATGGGCGCCATCGACGCCGACACCCTCCAAAAGGGCATCGACATGATTCATCCCCAATCGTAAAAAATGCCGCCCGGTCTGGGCGGCATTTTTTGCGATAGGGGTCACCAGCGGATTGCTGCTTCGCCGTGGGATTCCAAAAAACGGTTGATCTGACTGAAGGGACGGCTGCCGAAAAAGCCGCGGTAGGCCGAGAGCGGACTGGGGTGGGGTGCGGTGAGCACCAGACGGGGATAGGGCGATTGGGCGGCCTGCGCAGCCTTTTTCTGCGCCTGGGCGCCCCAGAGCAGGAAGGCCACCGGCTGGGGCAGCGCGGCAATGGAGGCCACCACGGCGTCGGTGAAGGCCTGCCAGCCAAGCTTGCTGTGGCTGTTGGCCTTGCCCGCCTCCACGGTGAGCACCGTATTGAGGAGGAACACGCCCTGGGCTGCCCAATCGGTGAGGCAGCCGTCGCTTCTTGGCGGAATGCCCAAATCGCTCTGGAGCTCCTTGTAGATGTTCACCAGAGACGGCGGCGGCTTCACACCGGGCGAGACCGAGAATGCCAGTCCGTGCGCCTGCCCCGCGCCATGGTAGGGATCCTGCCCGAGGATCACCACCCGTACCTGTTCCGGCGGCGTCATGGAAAAGGCCGCAAACAGCTGCTCTCTGGGGGGATAAACAGTGGTAGTTTCATAGGCTTTTTCCACCCGCTGGGAAAGCGCTGCAAACGCCGCCGGGGTGAAGCGCGGCGACACCTGCGGCGCCCAGCGCCCCAGTTCGATAAGCTCCATATTTTTTCATCTCCTTCTAGGAAATAGGACTTGCGCCGCCGCAGGAAACACGCTATACTGATGGACATAGGAGGCGGACAAATGAGAGATCTCTTGCGAAAATGGTTCCTTCCCTGGACAGCGGAATACCTCTTTTCGGATGACAGACAGTATCAAAAATGGCTCCAACGCCGGTATGCTTCCATGCGTACGGCGCGGATCCTGTGCCTCCTGGTGGCGGCGGTGTGCCTGCTGGCAGGCTACTTTCTCAATCGCCGTCCCATTATGCTGTTGACCACCGTGCCGCTTTTGCTGGTTCTAGGTCTTACCATGGCCATGGAACAGATGGAAGCGGTTATGGACGGGCAAGACTACACTTAACGAAACAGGAGGTACAAACCATGAAATACGTCTGCGATCTGTGCGGCTGGGAGTACGACGAGGAAGCCGGCTATCCCGAAGGCGGCATTGCCCCCGGCACCAAGTGGGAAGATGTTCCCGAGGACTTCGAGTGCCCCATGTGCTCTGTGGGCAAGGATCAGTTCTCCCCCGCGTAATGCGTTAGTTTTTTTGTGCCCCGCATCCTCAGGATGCGGGGTTTTTATTGGGCGTAGAGCTTGCCCACCAGCCAGTTGAGCACCCTGACCGGCAGGAGCTTGGCCAAAAGACAGAAGAATTTATATGTCCAGCCGATGGCGTAGAGTCCCTTGACGCGGCGCTTCCCGGCAATCTTGGCAAGATACGCGCCGGCGGCCTCGGGCGGCATGCCGTTCTTCTCATCCAGCTCCATTTTGTGGACGCTCCGCTGGATGCGCCCGCCGTAGACGTCATCCCCGGCGGCGGATTTCTCCCGGGCGGCGGTGAAGCCCGTGGCGATGTCCCCGGGCATGACGGCTGTGACCGAGATGCCGAAGGGCTTTGCTTCGTTGGCCAGCGCCAGAGAGTAGTCGTTGATGGCCGCCTTGGTGCAGGAATAATAGGCCTGAAACGGAATGGCCACCGGCGCAGCAACGGAGCTTACGTTGAGGATGCGTCCGCCCGTCGCCCTGAGGTGGGGCAGCGCCGCGCGGTTGACGCGCACCATGCCAAAAAAATTGACGTCGAAGAGGCGCATGGCGTCGGCGGTTTCCGTGAACTCCACGGCGCCGGAAATGCCAAAGCCGGCGCAGTTCACCACCAGATCCAGCCGCCCTTCCGCCGCGACCACCTGGCTGACCGCGGACGCCACGGCAGCTTCGTCTGTGACATCCACACTCAGATCCCGCGCCTTGCCGCCGCGGCGGCTGAAGGTATAGACAATATAGCCCCCGGCGGTCAGGGCGCGGGCTGTGGCCAGGCCGATTCCCGAGGTACCGCCGGTGACAATGGCAATTTTCTTCATAAGGATGCTCCTTTCGTCTCTTCCCCTTAGTATAATACCGCCGCCCCAGCGGTGCAAGGGCGGCGTTGGGGGCAGGAGAAAAATTGCATCTTTTTTCCCATTGTTCGCAAATGCTTCACACATTTTCGCGCATACTCATGTAAAATAGGGTCTATCAGAAGTGTTGGAGGTGAAAGCTCACATGGCAAAAGATCCCTATGAAGTCCTCGGCGTGGCGCACGGCGCCTCTGAGGAGGAGATCAAGGCGGCCTATCGTCGCCTGGCCAAGCGATATCACCCCGACCTCAATCCGGGGGATCCCACCGCCGCCCAGAAGATGAACGAGGTCAATCAGGCCTACGAGCAGATCAAGAACCCTGCGGCCTATGCATCCCAGCAGCAGAGTGCCTACCGCACCTATACCACTTACAACACCTACAACAACACCTATCGTCCCCAGCAGGAGCGCGACCCCTTTGAGGACATCTTCCGCGGATTTACCGGCCAGCAATATCGCTCCGGCGGCAATCGTGTGCGGCCGTTCCAGCTCCTGCGGACGCTGGTGCTCATCTACCTGCTCTTTAACCTGGTCAGCTGCATGGCCAGCTCCCTGGTTTCGCGGCCATATTACCGCGACTACGGCACTTACTCCAGCGAAAGTGAGAGCCATGGTCCCTGGTCTCAGGAAAACCGGGACGGCTTTGGAACATGGAATTGGGAGGATGGCTGAGATGGGACTTTTCTTTCAGCGGCAGCAGCCGCAAGAGGGGCGCTACGAGGCGCTCCTGGCTGAATATCAAAATTATCGCCGCCGCACCTCCCTGGCCTTGGAGGCGGCGGAGGGAAAATCCGCCCGGCAGACTGCCGCGGCGTTTTTGCCCCTGTATGACGATTTGAGCCGGGCGCTTGCGTGTAGCTGCAACGATCCGGCCTTCTACCAGGGCGTGGAGATGATCTACCGGAGCTTACTTGGCATTCTCTCCTCTCTGGGGGTGAAGCCCATGGACTCCATGGGTCGGATCTTCAATCCCACCTACCACGAGGCCGTGGAGACCATCACCGACCCCAAATACCGCCGGGATGAGATCGTGAAGGTGCTCCGGGTGGGCTTCACCATGGACGACGAGGTGATCCGGCACGCCCGGGTGATCGTCGCAAATTGCGAATAATCCAGCCATTTTGGCGCAGATGGAACGATAAAAGGAGCGTAAACATGGCAAATATGATTGGAATTGATCTGGGTACCACCAACAGCTGCGTCGCGGTGATGGAGGGCGGCGAGCCGGTGGTCATCCCCAACGCCGAGGGAGGCCGCACCACGCCCTCGGTGGTGGCCTTCTCCAAGACCGGCGAGCGGATGGTGGGCATGATTGCCAAGCGGCAGGCCGTCACCAATCACGCCCGCACCATCACCTCCATCAAGCGGCAGATGGGCAGCGACTACCGCGTCACCATCGATGGGAAAAAATACACGCCCCAGGAGATCTCGGCCATGATCTTGCAGAAGCTCAAGGCCGACGCTGAGGCGTATCTCGGCGGCCCCGTCACCGAGGCCGTCATCACCGTGCCCGCCTACTTCACCGACGCCCAGCGCCAGGCCACCAAGGATGCCGGTAAAATCGCCGGTCTGGAGGTCAAGCGCATCATCAACGAGCCCACCGCCGCGGCGCTGGCCTATGGCGTAGACAAGGAAGAGAGCCAGAAGATCATGGTCTATGATCTCGGCGGCGGCACCTTCGACGTGTCCATTCTGGAGATCTCCTCCGGCGTCATCGAAGTCCTGGCCACAGCCGGCAACAACCACCTGGGCGGCGACGACTTCGATCAGTGCGTGGTGGATTATCTGGTCAAGGAGTTCAAGAAGGAGCACCGCCTGGACTTGAGCCGCGACCCCGCCGCCATGCAACGCATTCGTGAGGCCGCAGAGAAGGCCAAAATTGAGCTCTCCTCCATGAAGGAGACCTCCATCTCCCTCCCCTATATCGCCGTGGGCAAGGAGGGTCCGCTCCATCTGGAGACCACCCTCACCCGCGCCAAATTCAACGATCTCACCAGCCATCTGGTGCAGGCCACCCGGGGTCCCATGGATCAGGCCATCAACGATTCCGGCGTGTCCATCAGCCAGATCTCCAAGGTGCTCATGGTGGGCGGCTCCAGCCGCATTCCTGCGGTGCAGGAGCTGGTGCAGACCGTCACGGGGCGCCTCCCCTTTAAGGGCATCAACCCCGACGAGTGCGTGGCCATGGGCGCCTGCCTCCAGGGCGGCGTCCTCTCGGGCACGGTGAAGGGTCTGCTGCTGCTGGATGTGACGCCGCTGTCCCTGGGCATCGAGACCGTGGGCGGCGTGTGCACCCGGATCATCGAGCGCAACACCACCCTCCCCATCCGCAAGAGCCAGATCTTCACCACCGCCGCCAACTTCCAGACCTCGGTGGACGTCCACGTCCTCCAGGGCGAGCGCCCCATGGCGCGGCAGAATAAAGAACTGGGACGCTTCCAGCTGACGGGCATCCGCCGCGCCATGCGGGGTGTGCCCCAGATTGAGGTGACCTTCGCCATCGACGCCAACGGCATCGTCAACGTCTCGGCCAAGGATTTGGGCACCGGCCGCGCCCAGGACATCACCATCACCGCCACGTCCAACATGAGCCAGGCAGAGATCGACCGCGCCGTCTGGGAGGCGCAGCAGTACGCGAAGGAGGACGCCAAGACCCGCGCTGAGGCCACCGCCCGGGATCGCTGTGAGCAGCTCATCTATCAGGCGGGCGCCGTCAAGGTGGATAAGGCCAACAAGGCGCGCCTCAACGACGCCGTCAAGCAGGCCAAACAGGCCGTGAAGTCCAAGGATCCCAGCGCCATGGACGCGGCAGCCACATCCCTGGAGCAAATTCTCTCCGAGGTGGGCTACACACCCCGGGACGGCAGCCAAACGCCGCCTGAGAGCGGCGACGACGTGATGGACGCCGACTTCGAGCAGATGTAAACAATAATGATCGGGTTGTCTCAAAATAGCAACAGGATAGAAAGATGCACAAAAACTTGGCAGG